>WPCK01377495.1_pt1 | contig 61909 bp, 69 predicted proteins | sample 5399851 | NCBI WGS metagenome assembly WPCK01 (sample SAMN12869471, study PRJNA574797) | sludge metagenome | isolation source: wastewater treatment of pH11 | place: China:Beijing | collected 2019-05-20
TATATGAAGATATCAGACAATAGATTATGTAAGAAAAGAGCAGTACTTACTAAATTAGGAGTAATGACTTTGTAATTTGTGTAAAAATCCGGCTTTTAGGATTTTTACGAAAGCAACAAACTTTGCGAAAACAGCCTTTTATTACAATTCCTTCCAACCCTAAAACGAAATCAATCATATAAAACTACTTGTCTCATATATTAATATAAGTAACTTTTTACAGTGTTAGGGGATAGAGGATTATGAAATTATTTTATCGCGGTGTCATTTTGTTGGCAATTGCTGCTTTTATTGGAGAGAGCCTTGAGTTAGTGATTAATATTGTTTTAGCAAGAGAACTTGGCGAAACCGGTTTAGGATTATACATGTCAATTCTTCCGACGGTTATGTTGATTGCTGTGTTGGCCAGTATGGAGCTACCAATCTCAATCTCCAAATTCGTTGCAGAAAAAGATAAACGATATCATCGAAGTATGCTTTTTCAAGCGATTGGACTAGCAACGGTCATCGCTCTATTATTCTTACTAGTCGCTATAATGGTCGTCCCACAAATTCCTGTATTTGACCAATATCATCCATATGTAAAATTACTTGTCTACATTCTCATTCCAATCATTTCATTTTCTTCCGTATTTCGAGGCTATTTTATGGGCTCACAACAAATGGGCAAAATTGCGATTTCAAACTTTTTACGTCGTGCTCTTCAATTATTATTACTTGTCATTGTCTATCAGTTCTTTCAATTTGAACATGAAGTAGCTTTACTAGTAGCACTTTGTACACTTATTGCCAGTGAATTTGTTGTATTTGCTTATATGGCAACAATGTTTTTTATCCAACTAAGAACTGAGCGCTTCGAGGAGCATGAAACACTTGACGGAGCTTCTGTACGAAGAGGGCTTATGTCCGTGTCTCTCCCAATGACAGGTGTAAGAATTTTTCACTCGATCACATTTGCTGTAAAACCATTCTTAATTAAGTATGCATTAGTCAATGCGGGCTTAACAGAAGCAATGGCAACGGCCCAATTTGGTAAATTAGCCGGGGTAGCATTTTCGATCGGATTTTTCCCTGCATTTATTGCCCATTCATTATTAATTGTGCTGATTCCAACAGTCGCGGAAGCTTACGCCAAGCATGATTATGTAAAGCTTCAACAGTTACTAATTCAAGTAATGAAGCTAACCTTTGCCTATGGCCTTCCTTGTGTACTAGTCTTTTATTTCTTTGCTGAACCACTGACAGGTTTATTTTTCAAAAATTCGCCTGCCGCAGTTTACTTACAAATACTAGTACCATACTTTTTATTTCACTTTTTTGTGATACCACTGCAAGCCTATTTAGTTGGTCTAGGTTTAGTAAAGGACGCCTTACTACATGCAGTTTGGTCCAACTTCATTTCCTTTTTGCTCATGTACTATTTAGGATCAAATCCAAATTTGCAAATGCACGGTATTATCATTGGCATGAACACTGGTGTTGTGCTGCTAACCTTAATGCACTACATGACTGTTTGTCAAAAGATTGGTATTTCACTTACGTTACGCACACCAACCTTAACAAAGATCTAAATAATAACCAAAGAAAAATGCACAGAAACTCTGTGCATTTTTGGTATCATCAATACCCTTTTGAAATAGACCTAATAACTCTATAAGTTCTCATTAAAAAACTCTAGAGTTACTTTATTAATGAGACGATGTAACTCACCAGGAGGGAATTTTCCGGTCATCCCTATCCATGAAGTAATTGGAGAAAGTAAGGGAAAATCACTAAAATCTAAATGTAGGGCACCTTCAATTGATATAACGTTTTCTTCTCCACTTATTGCACTTATTTTCCGGTAAAATGTTTCTAAGTATTCATCGTCGACGTAATTTTTCAGTACCTCTTTATCACTTGTAAGGGTTAAAAACGGCTGCTCCACACCTAATTCATCTGCTCTCCCATAAGGAAAACCATCCATATTCATTCCTGCATGGAAACGTTTATCAATAGCTAGCGTATGACTTGCTGACGCTCCACCGAAAGAATGGCCGAGATATCCGACTTTCCCTAAATCTAGCCGCCCTACAAACTGTCCTAGCTCGACAATTTCCTCAAGCTCGCCTCTATTTAGACGTTCAACCCAATCCATTACACTTTGAGCATCTTTACTCCATTCATAGAGATACTCATTCATTACTTCCTCGTCGTCACTAAACTCTATATTTAGTACCCCTGGATTTGTACCATCTAAAAAAACAGTTCCAGGTGAATAATAGCTATGATCAATTCCTATAACAATATATCCATGGCTAGCCAATTCCAATACTTGAAAATGACTTTGGCTTCTATTGCTACCAAAACCATGCGAAAAAAATATGACGGGAAAAGGTTGTCCAGAACTCACCAATGGCGTGTCTTTATATGCAGGTGTCCTTTGCTTGGCAAATGACTGTAACAAAAATCCTGGTAAGCCGTTTAGTTCACCGAATTCTTTTGTAAATAACCCGGGGTGATTGTGGTATCTAGCTTTTTTACTATTATCATCAGTGTCTGTTGGATACCATAATTGGATCATTAATCTTCTTGAACTTTCAGAAGTTGACCATTTTTCACTGCGATTTATATCGACTACTTCAAGGGAACGAGTCCCAACCTCATATACACCAGTTGGTTGGCTTAGTTTATACCAAGGAAATAATAGACTAGGTAGTAATAAACTGAAAAATAAAAACATTAATGTGATAACCTTATTTCTTAATCGAGTAGTTCCTAAGCTACTGAATAATTTCACGCTTTGGTAGATTGTAAAACTATATAGTGGTATCATTGGCCAACGCCAACCGAAGAGAATTATCTGTGAAACTACTATCAACCACTGGGCTATCATAAGTATACCTATTACCTTACTATTCTTTCTTTGCCAAATCAGTATCGTAATAAATATTAAAATAGCAAGGCAAACCTCTAATATAATCATCAATACACTCCTCTATACGATGATGAGAAAACTAAACTGGTTAATTTCCACTTAGCCAATGCTCTGGTCTGCTTAACCAATCTGGTAATTTAGTATACTCATTTCCATTAGTTGAATTTACTTGGGCTTGAGTGAGAAAAATGCACCCCATTAAATTGGCACCTCGAAGATCGGCATCTCGAAGGTCAGCTCCAATGAAATCAGTAAACCTTAAATTGGCATCCCTAAGATCAGCTGCTATAAGTAACGCCCCTCTAAGGTTTAAACCACTTAAATCTTTCCCCCTGAGATTCGCACCGATAAAATCACTCAACCTACTATACTTAGTATCTTTTCTGGTTTTCTCGTTCTGTAATTTCTTCCTTACTAATTCACTTGTTTTTAATAATAATTCATTTACTTTTGCTCTATGACTTGGTACATCAAGAGAGAGTATAACATTCGGTTCAAGATTCGTAAGACGTTCTGTATCATCGAACACCTTTTTCAATTCACAATAAAGAGGTTGAACTTCTTTTCTATTCAGTGCTTCATTTATGTAATAGAGCATCTCATATAGTTGCTGCATAATGGGAAAAACACGAAACATTTCTTTGGCTAACTCTGAATTTTTTCTCCAATCATTTCCTTGATAGGTGAATTGGGAAACTTTTTGCCCTGCTCCAAAACATTCATATACCGTACAGCCCCGAAACCCTTTCGGTCTTAAATTACTGTGAATATCACAACGATAATCGGCCATTAGATGACTGCAAGGAACTCCCCCATCTTTATCAATTGGAAAATCCGCTGAAGTTGCATAAGGTAGGGCAACACAGCACAATCCAAAACAACTTGTACAATCAGCACTCAGTTTAGAATTGCTTTTGTTAAACGTCACTTGCTTAGTCAAAAGTTGCACTTCCTTTTCATAAAAATACAATTTTCACCAACTGTATATTACCACAAATATACAAAAAGGTTGTAGAAACTACAACCGACAAACATAATGCAGAAATCTTACACTTTGACCAAGTAACTCAAACTCCTCTTGGTCTTCGCTCGTTAGCTGAAAGTTGTTTTTTTCTAACACCTTTTGTGAACCAATATTATTACTCGTTGTTTTTGCGTAAATAGTTCGTAAGCCAAGCTGTTTTGCCTGTTGTAAACCTAACTCGACCGCTCTTTTGGCAACACCTCTACCAAGAAATCGTTCACCTACACGATAACCTATATGAACCGATTGACCGTCACTATCCACCAAATTTAACCTACCGAGGATTTCGCCTAGGTCATTTCTAATTAAATAAAAGTAACTCTCTCCCCGTTTCTGTTCCTCTAACAACTCTATATGTCTTGTAAGAAATGTGTCAAAGTTGTAGTAATCGTCTCCTCTACTAGGTACCATCGTTTCGAAAAAGCTACGATTGTCTTTCTCAAACAGAAACAGCTCTTGTGCGTCATTTTCTAATACTCTAGTTAGCAAGATCTCCATCATGGGTTACTTTTTCATTTCCAAAAACTCATAGATTTGCTTTACATGTGTTTGGTCATGACTAACAAACATTTTTAAAAAGCTATCTGTTGAAAACTTCCTTTTCCCTTTTCCAATTGTAAACCTTACATCGTTCGGAATAAGCGAAACTTTATCCAGTAGCTCGTTTCTAGTATTAGCAAATTGCTCAAATACTTCCTGAACTTGAAAATTAGTAATATATTTCACTGCTTCATGGTTGTGTAAATCATGGTCAGGAAACGCGATCAGAACTCCACCTTGTTCCATATGTGGAACCATTTCTTCTAATATAAACTTGTCCCAGTAAAAAATATGGCCAATAATCTCCTTAATAGACCATTTCCCCTCCTGAATAGGTGCTAACAACTTATCTTCTGGCAAACTTGCAAGGTCCATTATTTCTTCTAAATTATCTTTATATTGAGTTATTGACATACTTTTCCCTCCAAAATATCAATCTACGAAATAGTTTACCACAAATTCTTCCAATTAGCCCAGCAATGTTCAATTCCACACATCTGCTAATAATTCTATTCCCTTACGGATATCTTCTAGTGGTACACCACCATATCCGATGAGGATTTGCGGCGTTTCTGGGACAGTACTTATATAGTAGGGTGACATACCATAAACCTTAATACCTATTTCTGCAGCTTTTTCAATTAATCGTTCTTCTGTAAGCAGCGTATCAAGAATACTTACCACAATGTGTAAACCTGATTTTTCTCCTTGAATTTTGATACGGTTCCCGAAAAACTCATCGAACGCCGAAAGGATTGTTTCTTGCTTTTTACGATACAGTGTTCTCATTCGGTTAATATGACGTTCAAAGTGTCCATCTTGCATGAAATAAGCTAACGAAAGCTGATGTATTTTTGAGACCGGCTGCTTAATATGTGATAGTCCCCTATGATATTGCTCAAGAAGTTTAGGAGGAAGCACAAGAAAGTTTAATCTAATCGATGGCACAAGAGATTTTGAGAACGTCCCTAAATAGATCACTCGATGATCTTTATCAATCCCTTGTAGGGCAGGAATCGGTTTACCTTCAAAACGAAATTCGCCATCGTAATCATCTTCAATAATATAGCTATCTTGATCTAACGCCCATTGAAGCAGCATTTGACGATCTCTAATCGACATAATCGTACCGAGTGGAAACTGATGTGATGGCGTACAGTAAAATAGCTTTGCTTTTGTATCATAGAGCTGAGTGAAATCAAGACCGTCTTCATTCGTTTTAACAGGTAGAACGTTCATCCCGGCTTCTTCACATGACATTCTCGCTCTGTGATACCCTGGATCTTCCACCGCAACCGTAGTGCCACATTCAAACAACATGAGCAATAGCTTTAGTAGATATTGGGTCCCTGCTCCAATGACAATTTGCTCTGGAGAACAACTAACTCCTCTAGCTTCGTATATATAAGATGAAATCTCTTGTCTTACCTTTAATTCTCCCTGATAATGACCTAGCTGTAAAACAGATGGATCATCTAAGGCTAGATTTGTGTATTTACGCCATTGCCTTAATGGAAAATGATCCGTATCAACCATACCTTGGCTAAAATCAATCAACCAGCTTGGTGGATTCGCTTCATGAAAAGACACATCCCTTTTAATAACAGATAGCTCAGGCTCAAGCTGCTGAACAAATAAACCCCTTTTCGGCTGACTCTCGACATATCCTTCAGCAATTAGTTGCTGGTAAGCACCTTCAACCGTATTAACACTTACTTCTAAATGCTTAGCTAACGAGCGCTTGGAAGGGAGTTTCTCCCCACACGTTAACTTCCCTTGTAGGATATCTATCTTAACCTTTTCGTAAATTTGAATGTAAAGTGGTTTTGTTTCCGTAAAATTCACTACAAATTCATTCATGGAATACCCCCAAAATCTGACACTATTAAAATCTATAAAACTGATACTTTTACACAGTTCAGTTTATCGATAAATTATCATTATCACAACATTTAAGGAGGATTTTATATGAACATAATGGAATTAACAACTGAACAACAATGGAAAGAAGCCTATCCTGTCATGAACGAATTACGTACCCACCTCACTGAAGAAGATTATCTTCAATTAGTACGTGATATGGTGCCACAAGGGTACCGAATGTTTGCCTTGTATGACAATGGAAAGATCGTAGCGTTAACTGGAATTATCCAACTAGTGAATTTCTATAACATGAAGCACATCTATGTGTACGATCTCATCACCAAAGAAAGCGAGCGTTCAAGGGGATATGGCGAAAAACTACTCTTCTATATTCATCAATTGGCTAGGGATTTAGGGTGCCACTCTGTCGCTCTTTCATCTGGATTACAACGCCTTGACGCCCACCGGTTTTATGAGGAGAAGATGGGTTATCGCAAAGCTTCATACTCATTTTTGTACAATCTAAGGTGATTTGCTTAGTCTTGCAGCCCAAAAGAAATCCAGATCCTTAAACAAAAAATCGAGTACAAACCTGACGATTTGTACTCGATTTTTCTCACTGATTGACTATCTCAAGAAAGCTTATTTATTTTACAGTTCCTGTTAAGAACACACGAGTATTGGCATTTAATCCGCCTCTAATATTTAAAGTAAGTTCTCTTACGCCTCCTAGATTCACATCCGTAGTCAATTCTGTTTCACCTGGAGCTAATTTAACTTCTTTAATGACTACATCTCCATTACTAATTGTCAAATTAATCCCCTCAGGATTCTCTAAAACAAAAAGCTTGAAGTTTCCAGTTTGATATTGACCACCTGTTCTTAAGACAAGTAAATTATTTAAAGAGTTTACTCGATTTACGACGATCCCACTTTTATAGTCAACTCCATTTTGAACAGTAAAGCCTTTATCAGTTGTTTTGAATGCATTATTGTTTGGTCGGACGAAGTCTAAATTTGCTAGTAATCTTCCATCTGGCTGTTCTCCTAAAACAACAGTTCTTGTTGAGCCGTCCCAATTAACAGCTACATTCAATGCTTCCGAAACAGCTCTTACTGGTAGGTATGTAGAACCATTATATAAGATAGGAGCCAACTTTTTACCAGCACTATCTTTTGGTTCCCACTGTTCTCCGTCAACTAAGAACTTAATTCGGTAATCTAACTGTGCTCTGATCGACTCAACTAATGAGTTTGCTCCAACCCCTGCCGAGAAGCCGACAACTAAACATAACGTGGCAATCCCGACGATAAACTTATTTTTAAACTTTTTTAACATATAAAAACTCCTCTCCCTAATCCTTTTTCAAAACCAAACCCATTATCTTCCATACTACTGATCTAGTCAATTAGACTTTGTTCCCATATTTAACATAATATTCCTAAAAAATCGGTCACACACTACTTTTGAACTACAAAAAAACGTTAGGAAATCTCCCAACGCCTTTCATGCTTACCAGCCCATTTTTTCACGCAAACTTGTGATATGGGCAATATGATGTTTTCCATGCCATGTGTAAGTTGCAACCAGCTTTTCTATAGATACCTCTCCATTATCTGGATGATGAATCGTACGTTTTAACTCTTCTTCGGAAAGTGACTGGACAAGATAAGTCAACCGTTGATGTATACTAGAAAGCAAATTCAATGACACTTCAATTGGTAAATCATTATCAGGTAATTGTGCCCATAAAACTTCATCATAAACTTTCACTAATGGACGTTCTTCTGTTAAACCGAGCTTAACCCTAATATAGGCATTCAGATGTGAGTCGGCAAGGTGATGTACCACTTGACTCACCGTCCATCCATCTGGTCGATATGGCGTAGCCAATTGTATTTCAGTTAAACCTTGGACTGCTTTACGTAATAAATCAGGTGCTACTTTTAGTTCACTTAACCAACCGTCTAAATCAGCTCGAGTAATCACATCATGAATTTGTAGTTTTCCAATCGGATATCTTATGTCCACCTTCATTCCTCCGTTAAAAAAGATCTAGTTTAGTAAATGGAAAAAAACGAACCTTTACCTTACCGACAATGTTTTCATAAGGAATCGTGCCAATGATGCGACTATCACCACTATGGTTACGGTTATCGCCTAATACAAACACATGATTTTCAGGAACAGTAATCGCCTCAAACGAACCCTCTGTTTCTTCAGCTATATAGTCCTCGTTTAGCTCGATACCGTTACGGTACAATTTTCCTTGCTTTAACTCTAACAAATCACCTGGTTCTCCAATGACCCTCTTAATCCACTTATAACGATCCGGCCGCTCTTTAAAAATAGCTACTAACGGATTTTCTTTTAGTTCGTCCACGAAACTACGCTGTCGATCTGTTCGACTATCAATGACGATAATATCTCCAACCTTTGGATCTCCAAATAATCTATAAGAACTTTTCGAAACAAAAACTCGATCCCCTATTTGCTCAGTATCATAAAGATCCTTCCCAGTGAACGTTGGTTCCATTGAACTACCGTTAACCGTATATGGCTGAAAAACAAAGATACTAATAAATAAGAAAACCACTAATGAGAAGATGATCGTTTTCCCCCAGCTAATTAGTTCGGTAAAAAAATTCTGGTTCATGTTATCACTCCTACCTCTCTATGATTATGTATCGTGATATTTGGCCAAATCGTCTGCCAATTTTTTTTTGAGACTCGCTTTTGATAGACTTCAATTAAATCAGAATGTTGAAATGGGGGTGTTGGCTTAACATGTAAGGTAACAACGTCCTTGATACCATAAGGTGCCGACAAAACCACCTCATTAGCTGAGTTTATTTTTACTCCTAAAGCAGTGACAGTTTCAGGAAAATGAGCTATTCCATCTACAGCCGATTGATAGGGTGGTAACTGATTTTTTACATGCATTCGAGCTTGGTTTTTCACCGACCAGCCAATTCCTGGTACCATTTCATATAGTTTGGCCTCAAGCTGTTTTTCTACTTGCTCCTCTATATTACTAAGATCGTAGTAAATGACATCAATATCAGGTAAGGGAGTACGTTGTGTATATCCGTGCAATGTATCCCATATTTTTGATCGAACAAAACCAGCTGCAATCCACCAATCTGGGAGATCTAACTCTCTTACAACCTGTAATAGTTTCATCATCCATACGTCTTGTTCTATTAAATTAGTTACATCTTGTTCAGTTTTCAATATCAAACGTCAGATACCTCCTTTTGTGTATATCATACCAATTACTACCAAATCTCACAATCAAAAAATACATAGTCCATTTACATAGTCGTTATCTTTAAGAAAAAGTTACAAGTGTTATACATAATACAAGACAAGAATAAAGACATGTGGTTTGAGATTTTGTTATGATGTGGATAGAGGTGATTGAACGTGAAACAATCTCGTTGGACTGCTTTAACTCTCATTGCCATAAGCCAATTATTTGCTCTTTCGCTTTGGTTTAGCGCATCAGTAATCATCCCAGAACTTACAATGATCTGGAACTTAACAGGAATGACAGAAGCGCTCATTTCTTCTTCAGTTCCTATAGGTTTTATTTTCGGTGCCCTTGGAAGTTCATACTTTGGGATCGCCGATCGCTACAATGCTAGAAAAATCTTCGCCATCGCTGCATTATTAGGAGCCGTCATTAACGGCATGATAATCTTAGTGGAAACAGCCTTGATAGGGATTTCGCTAAGATTTTTGACAGGTATGGTACTTGCCTTCGTATATCCTATCGCAGTGAAAATACTCGCACAGTGGTTTCCAAAAAATCGAGGTCTAGCAATCGGAATTTTAATTGCAGCCCTCACACTTGGATCCGCATTACCACACTTTATTGCTGCAGTTGTAACAGCTGTTAGCTGGAAGTTTATCATTATCGTCAGCTCATTGTTGGCACTTCTTGCTGCAATTATTATGTTTGGTTTTGTCACAGACGCCCCCGTTCGGACTAAGCCAACTGTTTTTTCCTTTAACTTACTTAAGAAAGTGGTAAAAAATCAACCTGTTATGTTAGCCAACTACGGCTATTTCGGACATATGTGGGAGCTTTATGCAATGTGGACGTGGTTACCTGCATTTTTAACAGCTAGCTTTCTTGCTTACTCCTCAGAAGCTACGCTTTGGTTTAGTGCCCTAGCTTCGTTCATCACAATTGGAGTGGCTGGAGCAATCGGTTCGGTTGTTGGAGGTTTTGTTGCTGATAAAATTGGACGAGCGAGGCTAACGATCATATCATTAGCTGGAAGTAGTATTTGTGCAATCTTCATCGGGTTTACTTATGAAAAAACGATTTGGTTTACATTTGCCATCGCATTTATCTGGGGGATGTTTGTGATCGCCGATTCTGCTCAGTTTTCTGCTGCGGTATCAGAATTTGCTAATGTTGAATATGTAGGAACGGCTTTAACATTCCAAATGTGCATTGGCTTTGCGGTAACGATTATTACCATTCAAGCACTGCCTTTCCTTCAATCAATCGTTGGCTGGGAGTGGGTATTTGCATTTTTAAGCATCGGACCGATATTAGGTATTCTTTCAATGGTGAAATTACAACGTATCGAGGCTAACTCAGTTTGAGTTAGCCCTATTTGTTCTGTGCGACCTAATACGTGAAGTAATACATAGTTCTGTTAAAACTGAAAACAATACAAATGAAGGGTTAGTGAGAACAGAAGCAGATTAACATGTAAAAGGAGAAGAGATCATGAAAAATATTGCAAACATTGTTCATATAGGTGAATTAATAGCTGTATCTAAGGTTTTTCACCTAAACCCTTTTCAAATGGTCACATTAATAGAAGAAGGTTTGATGGAAGTCTTTGAAACGAAGGAAGCTTTTTTTGCAAAATATGGTGAAAAGGAAACGTATGATGAATTAGATGATTGGTGTGAGCTAAATGATGGAAAGATTTTCACTAAACCTAGGTAAAGCCAGGATGATAAATCTCTATGCTTTACGCCCGATATACAGCAAATGTTGACTCGTCCCAATTAATCTTTCATCAGTACTTAGATGATAACCGATTTCTATCCACTTCCTGTACTCGCTTTCGTCTAACATATTTAACTCTTTTTCCTTACAACCTAAAATATTTTCAATCCCAGCAAATATAACCTCCGTCAATCCGTGGCTCTTCATAAACTCTTTTGCTTCATTAGGATTAATAAAGTATGCAGTTGTAAAACCTTGTCCTTCTATGTTTTCTCCATTTTTTAAGTACCCAAGTAAATTTTCGACAGATTTAATTGGATAAAGGTGTAATAAATGATCTTGAATTGGAGCATAGGTGGAGATAAACGTTGCAATGATCATTCCATTAGGCTTTAATAATTTTAATGCACCTTCGATTGCCTTTCTCCTATCGGCTTCTTTGATCAAGTGGTATAACGGGCCCATTAGAAGGATCACATCAAATTGGCACTTAAATTCACCCAACTCCAATGCATTTCCATGAATATATCCCTGTAATGTAATACCTCTTTCAGCTGATTTTCTTTTTGCTACTTCAATATTTTTTTTCGAGAGGTCCAAAAGAGTTACTTTGTGTCCTTGTTCTGCTAAATACATAGCATACCTACCGGGTCCACCACCAATATCGAGGATTTCCAAATTCTGGCCTTGAATATACTGATCAAGGAACCGTTTGGTCATATCGAACTCAATTTTATGACGCTCTAATCTTTCCCATTCGTTGTATTGATTATCATACCAGTCCTCAATTTCATTCATCTGGTAGTCCTCCTAAAGTAACGTTACTAACTCTTCCGGAACTAACCTTAACTTTCCATTTGTAAAATCGCTAATTGGCTTCCAATGCAAATTGTATGCTGCTCCATTGTCCTCGTAACCTATAAACGATGATTTGTCATAAAAAGAAGTTTCGACAAACTCAGCGTCGTACACAAAAACTATTTCGTGCCCAGGGTCCCCGTTATATGTAAAGATATTTTCAATTATGCCTAAAAAGTTAACATTCGTTACTTCTGCTCCGATTTCTTCATGAACTTCTCTCTTTAACGCATCTTTACTCTTCTCCCCGTACTCAATTCCTCCACCAATGGGGCGGTAATAATAATCCTGTTCTACGTTATCAAATCCTTCACAGACAAGGATCGAGTCGTTTTTATGAAAAACACAAATAGCAATCGCTCGTATTTGCCCTTGTTTCATTAATAATTCCACTCCTTCTAAAAATCAAAACCATCCTCAATAAGTGTAGTTGTTTTGTTCTTCCAATCATCTCTAATGATTGCATACCCAACAGAGTCATATTCACGTCCGTTTTGCGGCCAGGCCTTGCGATGATAGGCTTCCTTGACATAACCACAATGATAAAAGGTTTTTCGCATCGCAAAATTATCTTGTCTAGTATGACCTTCGATTCGATTAATTTCAGGGTAATTCGTAAATACATAGTTTGTAAGCCAGTTTACCGATTCAGTACCTAGACCTTTCCCACGATACGCTGCTTTCAAACGGAGATCAAATAAACAGGTAGGATCTTCTAAATCAAATAATCGCATCAGGCCAATTTTATTATCATCTAGAATTATCCAAAAAGTTTTCGTACCATCGGCGGTGTATACCCCATCCTTAAATTTCTCCACGACCGACTCCTCGGTTGGTTTTTCGTCGCCATGAAAAGGCCATGTTTCTTTTGTCAAAAAGAGAACCAAGTCATCTAGCATTTCTTGCTTAAATTCTGAAAAATTGATCATGCTCAACACCCTTTATGGTCTAATTATTACTTCAATGTCTCCTGCATCTTTTCCGGCTTTCATGACCGCTAAAATTTGCTCTGCAACTGTTTCAACCGTTAATCCTGTTGTTTTATTAGCTGCTGGAACTCCACCAAAGTCAGTTTGTACTAACCCAGGAGAAACTGTACTGACTCGAATCCCATATTTCTTCCCTTCTTTATTCATCGTTTTTGAAAGCCCTAATAGACCCCATTTACTCGCGCAATACGCGGACGCTCGTTCAGTTGTGTTATACGCAAGGTCGGAAGCTATATTAATTATTTGACCGCCATCATTTTGTTTCATAATTCTATATACAGATTGACTACAAAGAAAGGCACCTTTTAAGTTCGTATTCATTTGAATGTTCCAATCAGCCTCCGTCATCTCTTCTACAGGTTTCCAAACACCAACACCTGCATTGTTGATTAATGTATCAATTCGTCCGAATTTTTCGTAGATTGAATGGATAACATTAGATACTTGCTCGCTTTGAACGATATCACACTGATACGTATATAATTCTCCAACTCCTGAAAACTCGTACTTAAGACTAGCAATTGATTGCTCGCTCTTTGCTAGTACAATTGTTTTAGCACCTTCATCTAATAACCGCGTTACTACCCCTTTACCTATTCCTCGCGTTCCACCAGTAACAATGACAATTTGATCTTTCATTTACTCCACCTCTCCTTTCATATGTAATAGTACTTTCCCCTTACTTTGGCGCTTTTCAACCAATTCATGGGCCTTTGCTGCTTCTTCAAGCGAAAAATGGTGGCCTATTTTTATATCTAAGCTTCCTTCAGCTAGATAGGCAAGTACTTCCTTCGCCACCTCTCCTACTAACTCAGGACGTTCCTTTCTTGTCGTGCCAAAGCTAAATCCCATTACTGATCTACAGCTAGAATGTAAATCAACTGTTTTGGATGTCCCTACTTCACCACTAGAGTTTCCAAAATGAACTAACCGGCCGTAAGGAGCTAGACACTCCATACTTTTCTCAAAGACACGTCCTGAGATCGAATCCAAGATAATATTAGCACCTCGTCCTTCAGTTAATTCATTAACTACTGCTGAAAAATCTTCTTTTTCATAACAAATCACATGGTCTGCACCGGCTTCTTTGGCAAAAGGGATTTTCTCCTCACTACCTACAGTTCCAATTACTTTTCCTGCGCCTAGTAGTCTAGCAAATTGTATCGCCGTAGTTCCTACGCCACCTGCTGCAGAATGAACTACGACTGTTTCGCCTTCTTCAATACGAGCAACCTTTGCTAGTAATTGATAAGATAAGAACGAAACAATGGGACTAGCAGCAGCTTTTTCAAATGAAAGTTGATCCGGGATGACAAACGTTAAGCTTTCGTTTGCAACTGCATATTCACAATATGATCCTGTGGCAGGAAAGGCAATGACTCGTTGTCCTACTTCCAACCCTTGTACCTCAGAACCTACTTCTTTTATCACACCAGCAACATCAAGCCCTGGCACGAACGGAAACGTTCCCCCGCCTTTTTTTCCATAACGAGATTTAATATCAGCAAAGTTTACACTAGTCTTATATACCTCAATTAATACTTGCTTAGGCCCGTATGTTGGAACTTCCATATCGACGTATTTCATTACATCTGTTGAGCCAAATGCTCTTATAACGATTGCTTTCACGTTACCTCCTCCAATCTTTACCAAATAGTAATTCTACGTTTCCTAACTTATTCCCTTTAAAATTGAAGCGACGTCTCCCGATTACGAGTTGCTCAATGGTATTTTACCGTTTCTTTTAGACGGTCTTGGATTTGCTTCAAACTGAGCATGAGTTTTACAGTTCCTTACATAACCGTCGTCGGTTTTTACAAGCTAATCTTACTAAAGCACAACGATAAAGAATAATACCTATTTATTATACAAATTGATAAGTTTTCGTTATCTCCGACCATTTTTAGCCAGTAAAAAAGCATACCAACAATATAATTGGTACGCACTTTTCCAAATGGAGTTTCTATTTCACCTTTTTCAAGTAAGCAATTTCACACTTCAACTGCTCATACTCGATCGTGTTCCCTGGGACTTTCCTTTGTTCTAACACCACCCACTCTTTATCTTCTAGTTTTAATTCAACCATCACATTCGTGTTCGATGTTTCCTTATAGAGAAAGTATGCATGTTGGGGTCTAACAAACAACCTCGGTGTTCCCCTCGTACTAACATCTAAATCTTGAAAGAGCTTTTCTAGGGACAGATAGTATGAGTCGTCCTCTCGCCCACCATAGAGGCGGTGTGAGGCTTCTAAATCTCTTAGTGTAAACTTATCGTACGAAGTATCAATATCCAATTGAAAACTTGAAATAATATCCTCCATAATTCGCTGGTTGAACAATTCATCTCTAATCTTTCCTTGTTCTATGCATTCAGGAGAAAGTTCAAGACTTGTTTGTTCGTGACTAAAGAACGTGGTTGCTGAAATTCCCATAAAGAACATCGAAAATAATATAAAAAACATCCTCAAAGCTTTGTTCACCCTCAAGTCTAATTTTCACTTAGTTTCTACCACCTTATGGAAAAATATTCTACATTAGTCAAATAAACAACCACAGCAAATTACTTGCTATGGTTGCTTCTATTATTCTTATATTCGTGACGTAACACACTCATCATGTAATTGTCATAGTAAGTTCCGTTAAATAACAATTCACTGCGGAACACACCTTCTTTCACAAACCCTAATTTTTCATAGGATTTGATAGCACGTGCATTATACTCATAGACATTCAGACCAATTCGATATAAATTCAATACTTCAAATCCATATTCTAAAATGAGATTTAATGCCTCTGTACCAAAACCTTGCCCATAATGTTCTTCTTTATAAAGAGCAATACGGATATTGCCATTATTGTTTAAATGATCTAGTTCATTTAATGCTAAGTCACCGATGGCTTCATCTGTTTCCTGTAGAGCTATGACAAAATCCAAGCGTGAGCGATCGTTTTTAAAACTCTCATAGGCATTTTCAATCTTTTCCAATGAAAAGTATGTTTGAGTTCCTGTTAACTTACGAAACTCGGGATTTAGTAAGGCATCATGAATGTTTTGATAGTCTTCCTTCTTGAACGGGCGCAGGTAAACACGTTCACTTGCTAAGTATGTTTTAGTCATTTTCCTCTTCTCCTTACAGCCACTCTAAAATCTCAATACGATTTCCAAATGGATCTGCTATGTAAATTCGTTTTGCACCTGGCAGTTTGGTATCAACAATAAATTCAACACCAGAAGAATGTAAATGTTCCTTAAGCGCTTCGATATTTTCTACTTCAAAGGCAGGATGTGCTTTTTTGGCAGCAATAAACGGATCTTCAATCCCGATATGTAGTTGTGTGTTACCAAAGGCAAACCAGACTCCACCATTCTTCTTTAACTCTTCAGGTTTTTCAATTTCTTTCATTCCTAAAATAGTCCCAAAAAATTCTCTTGCTTGGCCTTCTGAGCCTTTTGGTGCAGCAAGCTGAATATGATCAATCGTTCTCAGTGTGAAATTCATTGATACCCCTCCTTTACCGTCATACTATCACAGATTAGTAGTTTTTGGTATTTCAAATTCGCACCTTATATTCACCTTTTAATTTCAGAAGATCATCCATCATCTTTTTCGCTTCTAAGCTACTTTCCGTTAATTTTCTCCCCTGGTACAAAGGTGTTTTCCCATAAATTTTCCTCACTTGAATTAGGACGCCTTCACCAAGCCCACCTTCTACAAACTGTATGTTACTTGGCTCATATAGCATAGTATGAACGATCTGCTTTGCTCGAGCAGAATTTGATTGCAATAACATTGTCAATACTTCAGCATCCGTTAATCGTGCAAAGCTATCGTTACCCTCATGATGGCATTCCTGCCAATGATGCTTGATTGCTTCTGCCAACAGGCGGTCAACTGCTAACAGGTTTGGTGAAAGAAATAGTTCATGGTTTCTCATAATCAGTTTTAGTATGTATAATCCACATTCCTCACTCAAAACTTCAATACCAACATTTGTGCAGGATATTTTTGAAAGTAATTGTTTTGGAAGGATATCTATGGATCCAGCTAAATACGTATCCCTTAGAAAACTATCTAAATGGTCAATCCCAAGTATGTCATCCACGCCTGTTAACGGTGAAGCAGAGTTTAAATAGGCAATTACTTCCTGTGGTTGTATTCCTGCTTCTTTGAGGAGTGCAGCAATCTCTTTTTCTTGTATGTATTGTTCTGTTAAGCTGTGATGATTAAAGCCCAATGTCTTCTCTACCGCATGAGAAAAGGGCAAATGTCCAATGTCATGAAGGATAGCAGCTACCCGTAGTAATCGGTCTTCAGGGAAAAAATAAGCAGCTAACTTCCATACGCCTACCGTATGTTCAAAGCGAGAATGAACAACGGCAGAAACGAGCGAAGCTGCCCCAAAATGAGCCAGCTGCTTTAAGCGACGAACCGGTCTACTTTCAAACAATTGTTGTTCCCAAGGATGCAATTCTACTTCCGGATATAAAGGTTCTGTTATGATATGTGACCTCAAAAAGAACTCCTCCTAAAAAAATTCATACAATCCCTCTTTAAAATATCGATACTCTTCATTATCTATGATCTTCTTTCCGTAGCCTTCAAAAAATATCACGATTTCGTTTTCGCTTTCAAAGATTGAAGGTTTCGGTCTGATGGCCAACGCCGCATCATATCTTGGATCTCCAAACGCTCCACCACTCCAATCGATAAGACCAGAAATCACACCATCCTTTACGAGCAAATTATCGATGGTAAAATCGCCGTGGATAAGCGTTTGCCTGATTTCCTTTGGCTTATTTGCCACTAAATAATCTAACTGCTGCTTTGTTCCGTCGACTTGGTAGTTTGCTAAATTGTATGCTGCTTGTTGTAACATGTGGTCCAGCCAATTCCCTTTTTGTAATGAAGGCGGGCAAGGAGTATCATGGATTCTGGCTAAAGTTTGCCCAAACTGATAGATAACTGCATGTTTTTTCTCAATTTCAGTTTCTGTTGCAAAGTAACTCCTTAAGGTTACTCCTTCGAGAAGTTCAAACAATGCCCAAACTTCCTCTCCTTCATCTTTCACAGTGTATACCTTTGGAATCGGAAGGTCAGTAGTTGTTAAACCGTTTAAAACCTCTATTTCTTTACGCAACCATTCACAGAATTGTTTCCCTCTGGTTCTCTTTAAAACGGCTATTCCCTCTTTTGATTGAATAATTCCAACATCTGAGGTTTGTCCTTGCCTAGGAAACGTAATTCCCTCAATTCCACCTAGGTAAGTTAGTATTTCTTGCGGTATCTCATCCAACACTATCGGTCTAATTGCCTTCACCTACTTTTTTAAAATTCTCATAGATACAAAGATTGCCATAAAGCCAATGACGATCAACAAGCCCCCGATATTCTCACCAATAATCGACCTGAATTCTTCCACAGCTATTCCCCCTCCATAATTTTATAAATCACACAACCGATCTTCTCAGGATGATCTTGAACATAATCATCACCAGCGTATTTCCGTGTTATCCAGTAAATTAACACATCTCCTAACGCGCCAACCGTCATTAGAATTCCGATAACCGCCCAATAGCCGTTACCAACTAGAAATGCATAGATCGTCGGTAGGATCCCTAATACAAAAAGTGGAAGGAGAACAGCTTTTCGGTAGGCTCTTAATTTCATTGGAACCTTACAGTGAGCATAAGGCATGAGTTGACTCCAAATGACTCCAAATTGAATATCTTTCCTTGAGGCGTTCCCGAACACCATATATCCAAAAGCATGAAGACATTCGTGCACGATGATGAAGAAGATAGCTGATAAGCAAACTTTCACTAAAAAAAGGTTACTCAGCTCACCGATACCCCAAATATACCAGTAGAGAAACGCTAATATAGCCATGACAACTAACGACAACCAGGTAACAACTACATTTACTACTTTTGGATCCATCGTTTCATCAATTTTGTGATAAGACTTCTCTAAGCTACTATGCTTCATCAGTAACTCCTTTCAAAAACTTGACCATATGTACTTCATCAAGATATTGATCCCCCAATTTCATCGCGTGTCTGTCATTTGCAAACACCTCAAACCCCAATGATTGATAAAGGTTTCTAGCCGATGTATTCTTCGTGACAACGGCTAAATATAACTGCTCTATATCTTCTATTTCTCGTGCTTTTTCAATTGCATACGTCATTAGTGTCTTTCCTACCCCTTGGCCTTGCTTACTTGGTGTTACATACATCGCGTAAATATTGGCTCGATGTTTAAATTTAAGCTTCGTTTCTTGAACGAGAGAAACCACACCGATAAGGGCATCTTCGTCAAAAGCACCAAAATGAAACGAAACCTCTGAGCTAAGTCTTTCTTCATACATCTCAATAGGAGTGTTCATTTCTTCTTCGTAACTTGCCGCAAATGCCTCTGGACTTGTTTGAAGAGCCTCTAATCTTAACTTTTTATAGTTTGCTGCATCAGTTGGTACCAAAAGTCGAATGTTCATGATAACCCTCCAAATGTTTATAGTAGCATAATATTCCATCTATCAACAAAAACACAAGAATTTACACTCATGGTAAATTCTTGTGTTTTTTCCTAACCTTTATTGCCAATCTTTAAACGAATGTAAGAACTTCTCTTTCTTTTCTTGTAATAATGTTTTTCCTTCTTTTTTCGGACGTTGCTTTTGCCACTCGTAGAATGACGCAAAACCAATAAGTGTAGCACCACCAATGATCAAGTACACCCACCACGGTAAATTGCCCCAGAATGGTTTTGTCTGTAAGAAAACATTTAGTAATAATACAGCAATTCCGACAAAGAAGTATGACTTAATCCGGTAATGCATACCCGCAATTATGGAAAGCAACGATAATCCTCCAACAATAATCGCATCATAAATCGTATTACTATCAAGAGCATCTTGAACAATGAAGAGTGTGACTAACACGAGAACAATGGTTTGAATTTGTTTCATCGTGTTTCCATGTTCCGCCCATGCTTTCTTACTTAAAAAGATTGTCAGCACAATGAAAGGTAGCGCGATAACCTCAGCTTCAATGATTGCTGGCACATTGAAATGATCAACAATCATATAATACGGGATTAATCCTGACAATGCTGTCATCGTGACAGTAACATTTTTTGCGAGACTTCCTTGCACCCTTCCAATCTGCAACCATAATAAGCCAACAAGTAATACTGGTGGTAGAAGTTTTAACCATAGAGGATCTTGGTGAAAGATCTCCTGTGTTATAGAAAACAGGTACAATGGTGTAATTAATGTAAACCAATCAATTCGATAGTTGCTACCATCTATCTTTTCCAGCAAGTATTGGTATAGCCATTTCCCTATACTATGGAGGATAACGATTGAAAGAACCAAAACTACGATACGCGTCATTTTATCAAACAAGAAGAGATACTCAGTCACAAAGATACTTACCAACAGCAGTGGAAGAATGGAGACCCCATCCCACTTTCGTTGAAAAAGTAAAAAGATCGTAAATACGGAAATGAGCAACGCAGCAATTAAATTGACAACATCGTATCGCTCAACCGCAACAAAGCTAACTAGTGTGATAAAACCTAGTGCTAGTAAATAAAGATCAATTTTCAATCTCCAGTTCTTAGTAGATAACAACCAGATAATCGCTATTATCATTAGCGAAATCGTCAGTGATTGTTCAATTCCTACGTTAACTTGGTAATAGTGGAACCATATTATTACGTTTAGACAAATCGCTGTTAATGCCGTATATAAAAAGACGTTAACTACCAGATCTTTTTTCGACTGTGGATTAAAAATACTATATGCATAAGCCAGGATTGGTAGGAGTAACCCAATCGGATGTATGTTTGATAACATTACCAAGACTAGCGACAACATTCCAAACAATACTAACAAGCAATGTGCGGTCCAAAAGAAGTAAGGCTTTAAATCCGCTACTTTTTTTCCAACAAACTCACAAATCGCTAGTAGGACAATTGGAATAAATAAAATTAAAAACACAAAGCCCGGGTAGTCTTGGAATAGTTCAATTGGGTGAATGAGCGTCAGCATAAATGCAGCTATTGCAATCGCGACTAGTGTCCAGAATTGCTTATTTTTCGTTTGATAAACAACCAACACATAAATAGCGATGCCAATGAAATAAAAAATTGATCGAAGAATTGGCATTATATCTACTGTAATTGAACCTAATAGTGCCAAAGTGTATCCAATCACTGCTACTGCAAACATAGGCATAAACAATGACTTTTTCATTCGATAGCCTATCCCCAATAGTAAGAGTGAAGCGAGTGCAAGGTGACCCATCGCACCTACCTCATAGAAGTAAAAATGATCTCCTCTGCTAAACTCATGATACAGTACATGAGCGCCAAACAACCATGATATCGGCACACCCCATGCTGTTAGGTTCTTGAGATCTTTGTTCGGATGTATGGTATGAACAACTAGCAAGACGAAACCAAAAGCGACTAAAAGAATCGCTAAATGTAAGAAGTTTTCCTTCTGCGCGCTTAAAAGTAAGGTTAGTGCCATTGTCGTTAAAGCCACATACATACTAGAGTGTCGAATAGACTGCAGGTATTTGTATTGATTGAACACGTACAACAAGGTAAAAAGGACCACTGCAAAGCCAAACATATAGACTTCGAACAAATCAACCTGTGTCAATGACGATAGGATATTCCAAGATTGATAGCCAGTAGCAACTAAAAACACCGGCGCGAGATACTGAAAGACTTGACGGTTCGTCAAATGCGCTAAATAAATATAATTAATAGCAATGACAAGATAAGCTACCAATAATACAAACGAATTTTCATCTGCCCGAAGAACTAGACCTTGAAAACTAATGTAGAGAAATGCCAAACCTGAGACAATTCCACTTGTAAAGGTGAATACTTTCTTTAGTAACCCGTCCGTCATCCGATCTTCTAATACAAGATAAACAATCCCAATTAACGCAAATCCTAGGTAATTTAACGGCTGCAAAAATGAATGCTCAAACAACTGATACATCCCATAGACAAACAATAGCGTAAATACAACATGGAACTCTTTCTTGTTATAAACAAACACAATGGCCATATAGACAACAGCTGTAACAAGAATATTGACACTGTATAAAAAGTAATTTTGATAGAATGCAAGCATTAGTAAGGTACTAATAATTAAGTTTACCTGCGAAAATAATGGCAGCTCAGCAATAAATACTTTATATGCTTGCTTGTTTTTTAAATAATGATAGCCTAAGAGTAAAAGTGCATTATAGACAATAATTCCTAAATAGAACAAATCAATTGGCACTCGGACAGCAGCTAGTAAAAACCCTGTAAAAATGGTTAATGTCGTAAACGATAACCAAACGAACAGACGATTTTTATTTTGACTCGCAATCCATGCATACAACGGTAAACAAAGTGCTGTTGCGATTAGTCCCAATACGTACCTTCCACCACCAGTCAGTGACAACCATTCACCAAACAGCTCGAAATAACCAATGCCAAGAAAGGTTACAGGGATAAGTAAGCTTGCTAAGGTCAAAAACGCAAACGAGGTTTTCTCAATCTTTAAGTATCGTTTTGAAACATAGCTAATTCCAAAGAATAATAGTGATACCCCACCGATCGATAGTACCTTCATGATGTGGTTCATGTTCTCCCATGTACTTGTTGCATAAACTAAACCACCTAATAACAGTAGAATAACTCCAGAAATCAGTGACAAACTTATATTTCGCTCACGAACTTGTTCAGGGTTTAGTTTTTTTGCTTCTTTTTTCAGTCGTAACTGTTCTCTTCGCTCTTCTTCCAGCCTTTTTGCTTCTGCCTGTTTCTTTTGGCGAAGTTGGGCTAAGCGAATTTCCTCCTCTTTTCTCTGCTCCAATACAGAAGCAAAATATTGATCATACGCGCCTGCCACTTTCTCGTAGTCGGCTTGATCAAGATATTGATGATCTTTAAGCTTCTCAAGCTCTTCTGTAAAAATCGTTTTTCGATTTTCATGTGTCATAAAAAGGACTCCTTTAAAGGAAATGAAATAGAAAAAAGCTATGATTTAGATTTAGTACCTGATCATAACTTTTTCTTATTCTCTATATTATATATATTTTTCAAAAATTTCCAATGGTAAATTTATGCTAATTTTGTAATACTGACACGTCCTGAGAAGAATGTTGCACCGCCACCCATATCAGCGACTCGATCTGGGGTTAACGCATTAACTAAATTTTTTGTTCCTGGTAAGTCCGCCCATAAACCTTGGGAGACCACTACTCCTTGAAGAACATTTTCGCCAACCGATGCGACAAGCTCACATTCGCCACGGTCATTCCAAACTTTCACTTTCTCGCCGTCAACGATATCTAAGGCTAGCGCATCCGCTTGGTTTATGTGGATGCGAGCTACTTTCTCTAAAGAAATATGCTTTTCATTATTTGAAAACGTTGAATTTAAAAAATTGTGATTCGGTGCTGGAATAAATAGATATGGATGGTCACTATCCTTGACCAACGGTGTATAAGTTGGTAATCCTGGCAGCCCCATCGTTTCTATAGCCTTTGAATAAAGCTCAATTTTCCCACTAGGTGTCTTCAACTTTTCTTCCATCAGTGCTTTACGAGTAGCTTTCACGTATTTTTTTTCTACTAATGATTCGTAATTTATTTCCTCCAGCCATGCATTCTCTGGATAGTCCAACGCTTGTCTAATTAACTCTTCATCACTATCAAACAAGCATTCTTCATCAAATCCAAATTGTTTTGCCAGCAGTCGAAACACTTCTGTATTGCTTTTGCTTTCCCCATAAGCTTCAATCACCGGCTCTTGGATTTGCATGTAATGGTGCCAGTAAGATGCAAAGAAATCAAGATTTTCAAACGACGATGTTGCAGGTAAGACAATATCTGCATACATCGCTGTTTCTGTTAAAAATAGATCGTGAACAACTAGAAATAAATCATCACGTAATAACCCTTCTCTTACCTTGTTGGCTTCTGGAGTCACTAGTGCTGGGTTACAATTGTAGACAAACATAGACCGAACCGGTGCTTCTTGATCTAGCAATGCTTTACCGATTAAATTCATGTTAATCACACGTGTTTGTTTGTTTTCCAACAAATCAGGGCGTTCTAGTTGACGACTATTATGAGCCAGAAAACCACCATTTCCCTTAATCGCTCCACCACCATGGACTAGCCATTGTCCAGTTAACGCAGGTAAGCAAGCAACGGTACGAACAATCATGCCACCATTGTCGTGGTGCTGCATTCCGTTCCCAATTCGAATAAACGCTGGTGACGTTGTTCCATACATTCTCGCTAACTTATAAATGTCTTCAACAGGTACACCAGTAATGGTTGACACAGTTTCTGGATCATACTGTATCACATGCTCTCTTAATTCCGCATGGCCAACTGTGTATGTTTCTAGGAAACTTTCATTGACCATATTTTCTGCAAACAAGATATGCATCAAACCTAATGCGAGAGCGCTGTCTGTTCCAGGTAAAATTGGGATAAACCAATCAGCTAAACGTCCTGTTTGATTTTTATGGACATCAATCACAACAATCTTTGCACCTTTTTTTCTTGCTTTTTGGGCAATCGCCACTTGATGCATGTTGGTACTTACTGCATTTACGCCCCAGAAAATAAATAGTTTTGTATCTATTGTTTCCTCAGGATCTGTGCCAAAACTACCCCCCATCGTATAACGGTACCCCGTTGAACCGGCTGCGGAACAAATCGTTCGATCTAACAAACTAGCGCCTAAACGATGGAAGAAGCGACGGTCCATTCCTTCAGAATTTAACTTCCCCATGTTTCCATAAAAGCTGTATGGAAGGATTGACTCGGAACCTTCTGTCGCAATTAATTCGCTCCAACGCGAATGGATTGTTTCAATTGCCTCTTCCCAAGTGATCCGTTCAAACTTCCCTTCTCCTTTAGCACCCACTCGTTTCATTGGGTACTCAAGTCGCTTCGGATCATAAATACGATGTGTCATGTGACGAACTTTATTACAGATATTTCCTTGTGTCACAGGATGATTAGGATCACCTTCAATTTTTACAATCTTTCCGTTTTCTTTATGGACTAATAAGCCGCATTGGTCCGGGCAATCTAATGAGCATACAGATGGAAATATGCCATTCTTTTCAGTTCTATAATCTATCATCTATATCACCTAACCTGTTTTCTTATATTTCATTCTATGATTCACTCTCATCTCTAAATAACCCGTTCCAAAAAAGACACCAATGACAATGAAGATAAAGCCGATCACTTGTGTAAAATGAATCGTTTCTCCTAAAAAAAGAAAAGCCCCCACTAAAGTAAAAAATGGAACGAGATTATTGAATATAGCAGTTTCACCTGCTCCAATTTGTTGGATCGCCAAATTATAAAAGATATGCCCGAGTCCAGTTGCTAGAATGGCTGACAAGAAAAACACAACCCAAACTGAACTTGGTGCTCTGACAATTTCATCAGCCACATTTCCCTCAAAGAGAAAGCTTACGCTTGTGATCATCAATGACCCTATTATTAAAAGGATCGCTGTCAATTGGCGTGGCGATAATGTCGCTGTTATTTTCCTAATAAGGATAAAACTAAACGCTTGAGATACCATTGAGAGGAAGACAAAGAAATCACCTCTTGATATCGCACCTAGCCCCTCGCCATTTTGCAAAACGACAATTGACACTCCAAAAAAGCCAAGGGAAATACCTAAGAACCTCAAAAACGTTGGACGTTCTCTAAGGAAGACCATCGTCATAATCACTGTTGTTAGAGGTATCAAACCAAGGATGAGTCCTCCGTTTGTCGCAGTTGTTCCAGCTAATCCTAGCGCTAAGAACGTATGGTGGCCTAGTTGACCAAAGAGAGCAGCCCACACCGCTAATTGCCATTCGCTTCTAGTTAACTTCCTTAGATCCTTTAAAAAGTAGAGGACAAGTAAAGCAGCCAACCCTGCGACAAAAATTCGCATTCCCTGCATAGCGATAGGCGGTAAATAGATAACTAAGTATTTAATGGAAACAATATTTAATCCCCACGTAAACATGACAAAAACTAACAAACTATAAGTCAATATTTTCGACAAGACAAACCTTCTTTCTTGTAATTCAGAAAAAACAAAATCTATTTTCTAGAATAGCATAAATTGTAACAACTAAAAACAGAAACAGCTTGGAAATAACCAAGCTGTTCGGCGTTTTATCATTTTGGCCAGAAGACTCCCACTTAAAATTTACATTAGTAAATTAAGTGGAGGGTAGTTCACTATTTCACTTCAACTGTCCATTTGTATGGATCAACGACTTTCCCAGTTTGGATCCCAGTAAGATTATCGTATAACTTTTGTGTGGTAGGACCAATTTTGTGATCATTGATAGGAAGTTTTTGTCCCTGCCACTCTAGTTCCCCAATTGGTGAAATGACTGCAGCAGTACCCGTGCCAAATACTTCCTCAAGCATCCCTTCGTCTGCATAGCGATAAATTTCTTCAATTGAGACTCTTCTTTCCACAACTGGAATCCCCCAGCTACGCAGCATTTCGATCACTGACAATCTTGTTATCCCAGGTAAGATGCTACCATTTAATTCTGGAGTAATTACCTCTCCATTGACCTTAAAAAACACGTTGCTTGAGCCAACTTCTTCTACATATTTTTTTTCATTCGCATCTAACCACAACACCTGTGAAAAACCTTCGCTTACAGCCTTTGTTTGCGCATTAAAAGTAGCACAGTAGTTACCAGCTGTTTTCGCGGCCCCAGTCCCTCCACGAGCTGCTCTAGTATAATGCTCCTCGACCTTAATGTTAATTGGCTGGATGCCGTTTGGATAATAAGAGCCTACTGGTGAAAGGATGACAACAAACTTGTATTCTTTTGAAGCTGCCAATCCTAAGAATGCTTCAGTTGCAATAATAAACGGGCGAATATACAGAGATGTTCCAGGCGAAGATGGTACCCAGTCTTGCTCGACAATGAGGAGCTGCTTCAGATATTCAAGGACTTCCTTTTCATCAATGGCTGGCATACTAAGTCGCTCACAAGAAGCATTTAGCCGTGCAAAATTTTTCTCAGGGCGAAATAATAAAATACGGTTATCTTCCGTTCGATAAGCCTTCATTCCTTCAAACGCCGTTTGACCGTAGTGAAAAATGACTGCAGCTGGATCCAGTGTAATTGGTTCATACGGCGTAATTCGCGGATGAGTCCATCCAGTTGATACCGAATAATCCATAACAAGCATATGATCAGTAAATACCTTCCCAAAACCAAGTTTCTCAACTTCTGGTTTTGCTTTTAGTTGTGATGCTTTTACAATTTCAACTACAGTCGCACTCATAAAATAATCCCCTTTTTATTTGTCTTAATTTTCTGTTAATTAATTGTAAGGCTACTTCCCTTTAAACGCAAGATAAATTTCACACCAGTTTTTCGCTTTAACTCACTACATAACTAAAATGTTTTTCTGTACATTATAAACGAAAAACCTTGAAGAAAAAAGTACTTCTTCAAGGTTTTTGAAAATTATTTTTTCACAAGTTTACACGTTCATTTCTAAAGCAACTGGACAGTGGTCACTTCCTAAAATTTCACAATGAATATCAGCAGCAGTTAACTGTTCTTTCAGGAGATTCGATACAACAAAGTAGTCGATTCTCCAGCCAATGTTTCGTTCTCTCACCTTACTCATATAAGACCACCAAGAGTACACATCTTCACGGTCTGGGTAAAAGTGACGAAACGAGTCAACAAAACCTGTCTCAAGCAACTGCGTCATTTTCCCTCTCTCTTCATCTGTAAATCCTGAATTCCCTTGGTTTGACTTGGCGTTTTTCAGATCAATTTCCTGATGTGCTACGTTTAAGTCCCCACACACGACAATCGGCTTCTTTTTTTCTAAGCTTAGAAGGTAGTCCCGAAAATCATCTTCCCATTGCAGACGATACGTTAACCTCGTAAGGTCTCGTTTTGCGTTTGGTGTATAAACATTGACCAAATAGAATTTCTCAAATTCTAACGTAATAACACGTCCTTCTTGGTCATGCTCTTCGATACCAATACCATAAGTAACATTCAGGGGTTCTAACTTAGTAAAAACAGCCGTACCGGAATAGCCCTTTTTCTCTGCATAATTCCAATATTGATAATAACCAGGTAAGTCTAACTCTATCTGTCCCTCTTGTAATTTCGTTTCTTGAACAGAAAATATATCCGCATCCATCTCGTGGAAATAATCTAAAAACCCTTTTTTCACACAAGCCCTTAGGCCATTTACATTCCAAGATATAAGTTTCATAGTGTTTGAGAATGCTCCTTATAAATAGATTTCACATTTTTTGATTATACTCTATAAATGAGGTTTTCTAAAGGAAAAGCATTTCACTGCTGTTTAGATATCCACTTATGTTATCATGAGAAAAAAGAAAGGATGATGAAACTATGAGTCAGCCACTTGAAGTTGGACAACTTGTAACAGGAATTTATAAGACCGGTAAATACATTGGTGAAATCACCATGATTAAAGATCCAAATTATGTGATGCGCGTGTTAGCTGTAATTAACCACCCTACTCAAGGTGATCTACATAACCCTAAACAAGTAGAAGGCGTGTTCTTCCACGAACGCCGCGCCTTAGCTCATCGGGAGCAAGTAAACATCCCAGCGGTCTACGTAAAGCCATTTGAAGGCGAACTACCTTCGTATGAAGAGTCACTAAGAGCCGCTCTAGACAAAGAAATCACAGAGCTCGAAGCCGACGGCACCCCATTTGCCCTCAAATCAATCGAAATGCTCAGAGGTCTAGAAAAGGATTACTTCAAATAAGACATTCTTCGGTGCCTGACACCATAAAAAGACATTCTAGTCATAAAGTCCACATAATGTGGACTTTTTTGTTAAATTTTTCTATAGTCCTTGTAAATCTAATACCCTTGTGGAACAATAATTGTTGGATGAATTTAACATGGGAGCTGAAAACATGAAGAAATGGGCATTTGTGTCAGACTTTGACGGGACAATTTCAAAAAAAGATTTTTATTGGTTAATAATCGAAAAATATTTTCCCGAAGGCCACGAATTATTCCAACAGTGGAAACGTGCCGAACTATTAGACATTGATTTTCTAAGTAAGGTATTTTCCTCTATCCATCAAGAAGAGGATCAAATTATTGCGGATATCCTATCTCTCCCAATAGATGAGCATGTCCCGAGTTTTATCAAAACTGTTCAGGCAAATCACGGAGATTTTTATGTACTAAGTGCCGGAACCAACTATTATATTAAACATATTCTCGCAAAATATGGCGTAGACAACGTAGAAGTATTCTCTAATGAAGGTTACTTTCGCAATAAAAATGTCTATATGAACATTGACGAAGCACACCGACATTATTCGAAACGATATGGGATTGATAAATCAAAAGTCATCTTGGAACTAAAAGAAAAATACGACTATGTCTACTTTGCCGGCGATAGTGAGCCAGATAGTCACCCAGCGGCTTATGCTGACATAACCTTTGCCAAAGATGCCTTGCAGGATATTTTAAACGAAAAAGGTCTTCCCTATATAGGAGTCGAGACATTTGAAGAAATTGAAGCTTACTTGCGTTCACAAGGAGTGCTAGAGTAAATGCTAACACCTGTTACATCAGTTCCAATTCCTGCAATACTCGAAATCAACAAAGGAGTACTCGCTCACCTAGGTGAAATTTTAAAAAAGTACAATTTCCTAAATGCAGTGATCCTGTTTGATGATTTTACATTCGATACATTTAAAGAAGATGTGGTAAGGTTCGTCAAGCCTATGAAAGCCGACATGGTAATGCTACCTTCAAATTTGGATATTCAAGACCTAATCAAGAAAGCCTTCACCATGCCCCGTTATGATGTTGTGGTTGCCATGGGTGGTGGCTCAATCATTGATTACGGAAAATACATTGCTTACTCGAGAAGAAGTCCGTTCATAAGTATCCCTACCTCTGCCTCGAATGATGGTTTCGCTAGCTCCAACTGTTCTATTCACGTGGATGGCAAAAAAACAACCGTTCCTGCAAAAGTACCGTTTGGGATTATCGCTGATTTAGAAATAATCCAACATGCCCCAGATCGTTTGCTCTTAGCAGGCGTTGGCGATTTAATGAGTAATATTACCGCCCTTTACGACTGGGAATTCGAAGAGAAAAATGGTGCAGGTCATGTGAATGCTTTTGCTGCGATGTTAAGCAAAAAAGCTGTTAACAGCTTTATTCGGACACCAATGGAGGACATTAAACACCCTATTTTTCTAAAAGAGCTTATTAGTTCGGCAACGATGGGAGGGATTGCTACAGCGATTAGTGGCAACAGCTCACCAATTAGCGGGTCAGAGCACCTAATCTCTCATGCCCTAGATAAAATATCGGCGAAGCCGGAAATGCACGGGATCCAAGTTGGCATCGCCACCTACATTATGGCAAATGTCCAACAACACCGTGTCGAACGGATGAAAAAGGTACTTGGGAGGACTGGATTTTTTGATTACGTACGAACTCTAGGATTGAAAAAAGAAGAATTTATCCGAGCAATTGAACTCGCTCCTAGTATAAAGCCGTCTCGTTTTACGTATCTTCACGATCAAACCTATCAAGAGAAAGCACTTGACTTTGTAGCTAATGATTCCCTACTTCAAGAGATACTTCATTAGGCACGTGCGGAACTTCCCTTCCTTTAAGACAGACGCCCACCCGATTTGTGCCTTCCAACATAGTTATATATTGTAGCCACAAACAAAGGGGGGGCATCAATAATGTATCATTATGGAGCACCACAACAATTCGCTGGTTATCCTGCTGCTCACGGCACAGGTCGTTCATTTTCACTGATTGTTGTATTGTTTATCCTACTAGTTGTTGTAGGATCAGCGTATCTTAAGTAAATGAAAATGCCGCTAGGGGTTTCCCTAGCGGCTTCTTATATACTGCGACAATTAGGCGCGATTAAACTCATCAGGATTCGGTCCAACACGACGATCCTCATTTAATCCATCAATTAACAACATCTCTTCAGCCGTCAACTCAAAATCAAAAATATCCGCGTTTTCTTTTAAACGAACTGGATTTACTGACTTTGGAATCGTGACTACTTCGTTTTGTAAGTCCCAACGTAAAATAACTTGAGCAACTGATTTCCCGTATTTTTGACCGATCTCTGCTAACGTTGGATTGTCTAACAATTGTCCCTGCATAAGCGGAGACCATGCTTCAAGCTGAATTTGATTTTTCTTACAAAACTCGTGCAACTCTTTTTGGGTAAGTCTTGGGTGATACTCGACCTGATTTACCATTGGGACAACTTCGCAATCATTGATTAAATCTTCAAGATGAGGTACGTGAAAATTGCTTACCCCAATCGCACGGACTCTACCATCTTTATAAAGCTTTTCAAGTGCTCTCCACGTCTCTTTGTATTTCCCTACAGCAGGCAGCGGCCAGTGAACTAAGTAAAGATCTAAATAATCTAAACCTAATTTTCTCATACTCTCATCAAATGCTGCTAAGGTAGACTCGTAACCTTGCTCTGAATTCCAGACTTTTGTTGTAATAAATAACTCTTCACGGGCCACCCCTGACTCGCTAATGGCTAAACCAACACCCTCTTCGTTTCCATAAATAGCAGCGGTATCAATGCTTCGGTACCCTAACTCAATTGCTGCCTTAACAGAACTTACAACTTCTTCGCCTTCTTTTGCTTTAAAAACACCTAACCCAAACCAAGGCATTTTAACTCCATTATGTAATGTCGTCGTACTTTGTAAATTCTTCATTTGTAATAACACTCTCCTTTTTTCATTGCATCCATATTATAACAGAGCAATTAATGGAAAAAAATTATTTCGCTTACCTAAAAATTATTGTAAAATGAGCAATAACGTATTTTTAGGAGGATATCTATGAAAGAAACAATAAATCTTGAAATAGAACAGTTACGAAAGAGTTTTTATAATATTAGCCAATTTATCGGAGAAAATCCAGAGCTAGGACACGAAGAATGGAAGGCAGCAAAAATCCTTTCTGAAGAACTAGCAAACCACGGCTTTAAGGTCAACATAGGAACTTCAAATCTCCCAACAGCCTTTGATGCTGTGTATGACAGTGGTTTACCCGGTCCCTCGATTGGGTTCATGGCTGAATACGATGCCCTACCTGAAATCGGACATGCATGTGGTCACAATTTGATTGGGACAATGGCAATCGCCGCTGGTATTGGCTTAAGTAAGGTTATCAAACAGTGTGGAGGAAAAGTCTACGTGTATGGTACACCTGCAGAAGAAACTCGCGGTGGAAAAGTAACGATGGCAGAAGAAGGTATATTTGACCATCTAGATGTCGCCATGATGGTTCACCCTCTTTACCGCCATGAGAAAAGCGGATCATCTTTAGCAATGGATGCCATTCAATTTGAATTTTTCGGCAAGCCTGCTCATGCCGCTTCTTCACCACATGAAGGTATCAATGCATTAGACGCTGTTATTCAAACATTTAACGGAATTAATGCGCTAAGACAGCATATTACTCCTGATGCTAGAATTCATGGAATTATTACAGAAGGTGGAAAAGCAGCAAATGTTGTGCCAGATTATGCAGTTGCCCAATTTTATGTCCGCGCCCAACAACGCAGCTACTTAAATGAATTACTCGAAAAAGTGAAGAATTGTGCGAAAGCAGCGGCATTAGCAACTGGTGCCACATTAGAAACATCATTTTACGAATTATCATATGACGATTTAAACACAAATGAAGCCTTATCTGAAGCTTACACAGAAAACCTCATTGAACTAGGCATTTCTATAGAGGACATTCATGAAAAAGGAAGTGGTGGTTCACTTGACATGGGGAATGTTAGTCATGTCGTACCATCGATCCACCCATATGTGAAGATTTGCGATCAGCCTTATGTTTGTCACACGAAGGAATTTAGAGAAGCAGCAATGAGCGACCAAGGCTTTGAAGGCCTAATGCTTGGCGCAAAATGTATGGCTAACACCGCTTATGATATTATTGTAAAACCAGAACTTCTAGCTCAAATTAAACAAGAGTTTAAAGCAAATAAACGCTAGAAAATAAAACCTGTGCTCTTTTCCCAGCACAGGTTTAGCTATTTCTTCTCCGGAATAAAAATAGTACCCAAGGATCTTCTTCGACGTTCCCCATCTGGTTCCTTTCCTGCGTGCTTATTAAATACTTTCACAAGGTCTTCACGGAATTCCTTGAATTCTGCATCATTAAGAAATAAATCCATTTTCCGATAACCGAATCCATCCTCTGCCATGTTAATAGCATCACCATCTAAATAATCCTCAACCCCTTCTAAAAGGTTTGCAAAATATGTGATAAAGAACTTCAGATGGTCATCTTTGCTTAACTGATTTGCTTCATCAGCAGAAACATGAGCAGCGTCATTATTCAAAGCATAGGTTCTCTCGACAGTACCTCTAACTTTTCGTTCCTCTTTTACGTAAATGACTTTACTCTCTGTTAAAATCTTTAACTGGCGATATAAGGTCGCTTGAGGAACATCTGGAATCCACTCCATCAGTTCTTGAACGATTAATGGTCTTCTAATTAATGATTGAATGATTTTCATTCTGACTGGATGCAAAATCACATCCGCTTTTGACATCGTCATTTATCTACCTCCAATTAGCACTCTCCTTATTGTACACTTTTTTTTATCCAATTCGTAATAGTTTGCATAAGTTCAGGATGAAGTGGTTGATTGCTTTGTGATTTGTAAAAACTCTTTATTTTTTGAATAGAGACTGCTTCATTTTGCTCACGCAAGATATGATTCATACCTTCAATCGTATGGACTTCAGATGGCCCTTTCACAAGCTTAGGCACTTCATAAACATTTTCTAATCTTGTTTGCACGTCCTTTGACCCGTTAATGGCTAATACTGGACACGTGGTATTTCTTAATGCTCCAAACAAATCAAAATTATGGTGCTCACGAAACCATTTAGCAGGCATCTTCGCAATCAATTGAACGCGTATCATATCTTTATCGGTTTTGAGCATCCGATCAAAGATTTTTTGAGCATTCTTTTCAGACTTCTCGACTACGTTGAGTTTTTTTAATAGCCACCCCTTGAAACCTCTCTCCTGGGTTAATTCTTTGTATACTAATTCTCTTTGATATTTTGTCGCGTTTTCTAGTGTGTCCGCAGCACCACAAAGGAGGATTAACCCAGCAACTGGTGTTTTTTCATTTAAGGCTGTTGCTAGCATTGTCCCTTCACTATGACCCAGTACAAAAATATGATCTTTGTCTACACTCGGATGGTTTCTTAAATAATCCAACCCGCTTTGGGCATCACCAACCAAGTCCCACATTCCTGCCTTGTTTAAATCTCCTTCTGTTTCCCCAACCCCTCGTTTATCATAACGTAATGTAATTACACCCGCTTTTAAGAGTTCGTCAGAGATCATTTTGTAGATGTTTAATTTAAACTTACCAACGTTTCCATCACGATCTCCCGGACCTGTACCTGCAATTAACAGTACTGCCGGAACTTGAGCTTCAGTAGTATCAGGGAATGAGATCGTAGCGCCAATTTTCACATTTCCATTAATTTGAATTTGTTCATCTCTTTTTTTCATGTAAATTACCTCCATCGGCAATTAATATTATTATTCTCAATAATGATAATATTATACTTTGCTTAGTTTAGCAATCCCTATAGTATGTAAAAATAAGTAAGGCCAACACCAATATGGTGAAGGCCTCTTATACTTAACACTTGTGGTCATCAGAGTCAAAATTCACTTGTTGCTTTTGTAAGACTTTTAACTTTAGCTCAACAACCATTTTTTCTTCAATCTTTGTAAACGTTCCTTCCTCAAAAGGTCCATCAATGCAATCGTTATCTTCATTATATACACGACCCATTTTACGGTTTAAAGCCTCATCATATTGAATGAAACGGCTTGAAAGTAACTCACAATAAGGTAATTCATTAAATTCTTCTCCACTGTATTGATCGTATTGTGACAAGTCTGCAGATAATAAGTGTTCTTTTGAAGAGAAGCCATCCGGTAAATCTGATTTCGTAAAGAACGTAAACTCACGGCTATCAGGTCCATATTCAAATTTTGGTTTTCGAATATAGTCTATATCGGTTACAGCTTTAAATGGGACATCAATTGTTAAGGAACGAATGTTTGAAATCACAGCATCCTTAGATCCATGTGTTGGTGTAGCATATTGAATATTTTTTCGCACAAAACCTGCAATAAATAATTTGTTAGTTGGAAGTAAAAGACGACATTGAGTAATTTTTAAATTTTTCTTAATATGCTTAATTTCGAGTACTGGTTCTGGAAACTCAATCTTTGGATTTAAATCAAGTTGCACCACTGTCTCTGCTAAAACAACCGGAACCTTTACTGTTGCACGACCTTTGATTGCGTCTGGTTCGATACGACGATTCCCTACCTTAGGCGATATAGCATTTTTCCCTTTTATAGGCCTGTAACTATCATGTTTTCTGTCTGACATAAAAAATAACACCTCCTGTATTTGTAATAACTTATGTTATAGATACAAATCTGTATAGATGAATTTAGTAGTTTAAAAGACTATTTATTCTACCTAGCAGAATAAAGACTCTCACCTAATAAAGGTGAGAGCCTTGAATTCTACCATTTTTTCTTCGAATCCACATTTACTTGTTGTTTTTGTAGAACTTTTAGTTTAACTTCGACTACCATTTTCTCTTCAATTTTAGTAAATGTTCCTTCTTCAAACGGTGCATCAATAGATTTACCTTGTTGGTCGTACACTCGACCCATTTTACGATCTAGAGCCTCGTCGTACTGAATGAAGCGACTAGAAAGTATTTCACACCATGGTAGTTCGTTATATTCTTCACCACTGTACTGGTCAAACTGTGATAAATCAGCAGATAGTAAATGCTCTTTAGAAGAGAAGCCATCTGGTAAATCTGATTTAGTAAAGAACGTAAACTCACGGCTATCAGGCCCAAATTCAAACTTAGGTTTTCTGATATAATCTACCTCTGTTACTGCTTTAAATGGAACATCGATTGTTAGTGAACGGATATCTGAAACGACAGAGTCTTTCGTTCCGTATTTTGGCGTTGCGTATTGGATATTTTTACGAACAAAACCTGCGATAAATAGTTTGTTAGTTGGTAATAATAGACGGCATTGAGTAATTTTTAAGTTTTTCTTAATATTTTTAATTTCTAGTACTGGTTCTGGGAATTCGATTTTTGGATTTAAGTCTAGTTGTACAACTGTTTCTGCTAATACTACTGGAACCTTCACTGTCGCTTTTCCTGAAATTGTATCAGGTTTAACGGGACGATTTCCTACCTTTGGTGAGATAGCATTTTTTGTATTCATAGGTTTATAGTTGAAATATGGCGGTGCTGGTTGCTCAGAGCCTTTGTTTCCATGCTTATTGTCAGACATCTAACATGTCACCTCCTTAGTATTTGTTATATCCTATGTAACAGATACCAAGTCGTATAGATGAATTTAGTAGTTTAAAAGACTATTTTTATCAAACCTAGCATTTTCATCAGTAACAGTTGTCCATGTTTCTAGCAAAAAATAGGTAGTCCCCTACTAAATTAGTTTCTTTACCAACTAAATATATATTCCATATGTTCAATCGGTACAGGGACACTTGGATTTACAATGTTCCATTGACCTTTGATACCAGCTTCCTCGCAAGTAAGTTCAAAATGACACATTGCCTCTATACCGATATCAAGTAACTGCAGTTTCTTACAATTTTGTGCTCCAATAACCTACATCGGAATACGAATTTTACAGTTGATTACAACTCCATGTTCCAATAACCTTCTTTGGAACATGGAGTTTACAGTTACTTACATTTCCGTATTCGATCTCATCCAAATCGAATACGGTTCTACATATCTGTGCTCGATTCCACCCGAACCGAACACAGCTTTTCCAATTACTCACATATCCGCGCTCGATTCCACTCGAACCGAACACATTTTTACCAGTTACTACATTTTCGTGTTCACTTCAAGCCAATAGGGTTTTGTTTTTTCGTCACTCCATTCTAACCATTAGAACACAGCTCTCCCTGCCACTACCTAACCTTGTATTCGTTCTAGAACCTCAGACGCTGCTCGCTCCCCAGACTGAACAGCACCTTCCATAAACAAACGCCATTCTGTCGCGGTTTCTGTTCCGGACCAGTGAAGACAAGCTACCGGTTCGGATAAAGCACCTCCGTAACTGGTCAAAACACCTGGAGCGAAATGGACACCGTAGCCGCCCCTCGTCCATTCTTGCTCTGACCAATTATGTGAGTATACTTCTAATGGACTTAGTGCTTCTTCCCCTAAAAAAGGAACTAACTCTGCCAATACACGATCCTTGGTTACCTCAGACCGAGCCGAGTCACCAGTAATCAAAATCGTAAGAACTCCTCTTGACCCGTCTTTAGGCGAACTATCTGCGGTTTCATTGATGAGGCCAGTATCCGAATTAATAATGCCGCTTAAACCATTTTCCCGCCAAAATGGTTTTCCATATACAATGACCATTTTTATAACTGAAGGTAACCCTGCACGTTCAATCAACTGAGCTTTACGCAAAGGCAATGGTGGCTGAAAATTAATCTTGGCTTGCAAATTCGGTGGGATTGCAACAATCACGCGCTTCCCATTCCAACGATTTCCACCTACAGTAAAGATACTTGCCCCTTTTTCCCCATAAACAATCGAGTTCACTGGCTGTCGATAAAAAATCTGCCCGTGAATATGCTCAGCCATTTTATCTACAAGCGTGCCAACTCCGTCTTTTACCCAGAGATCTTCGGAATTTCGAAATTTGTTGATGGATCCTGCAGTTTTCACACACCACATTAAATCTAATGCAGATACCTCATGAAGATTGCAGCAAAGCATTTCTTCCAATAGATACTTATAATAATTCCGTGCGCTAGCGGTATACGTATTTTCATGAAGAAATTGTTCTACAGTAAGTTTATCAATATCCTTTGCATGTTCGCTGTTCCAAGGTGCGATTGGATCTATGGCTTTACTTAGTTTATTTAACTTCATTGTGAACTGTAAAAAATCGAAATAGCCACTCACAGATAAAGGAGGCAGCTTCCCTTTTGCAACCCTTTCTCTAAACTTGAAAATTGATTTCCCTTCCTTGTATGTTTTGGTTGTATTCAAACCAAATTGCGCTAATAATTTCTCCATTCGAACATGATCTTTTTCAATCCATTGAGCACCTAAGTCTATCGTTATCTTTTCACTAGTCTTTAGACTATACACTCTTCCTCCAGGCCGCTCATTCGCTTCTAAGACTACAAAGGAGATTTTCCGCTTTTGTAATTCTAAGGCAGCTGTTAGTCCAGCTAAACCTGCACCAATAATCACGACATCAACCTCTTGAGAAATAACCAACGGATACTCCCACTTTCATTAAAATGTGTACGTCTCTATTATTTGTAATCGAAGTAACAGAAATTCACGTCTCATAGCAAAGACACTTGCCACTAGACAAGTGTCCTAACTAATAACTTAAATTGTCCACTCATCGTGGATTACGCCAACTAAGAACCATTTTCCATCTAGCTCTTCAAAAACTAAACGGAGACTTCGCCAATCCATTCCTTCAAACTCGGGATCAAGTCCGGTGAAATGGTACTCTACTACCGTTGCATCCGGATAAACCTCGTTCGTATTATCAAGTGTATTTCCAGCACCAAGTCTTTCATTCACTGTTTTTTCATCTGCATTGACAAACTCCTCATCATAGATAAAACGGTGGAAGTACTCTTGAAACGTCATCTCGATTGGGTAACCAGAGCCATCAAACACGCCCCATTCGTAAACTGTGTCATCCTCCATGAGAACGAGAATTTCATCAGCGGAAAATACTAAGTCCCTATCAACATGTACGTGTGCATAAGGTGAAAATCTCACCCCTTTTGCTGGATGTACCAAGGTTGCAAATGTTTCCATGTCAAGGTTATGCATAGCTAGAACTAATTCATCTGCAACTTCTTCAGGACCAAGAGCCACTGCGGCTTCCCCTTCATCGGTTGGCTCCGACCCATCATCTGTGCTTTCACTTCCATCGGTTACCTCATTAGGGGCTTCTTGCCCAACGTCCGAATTTGTATCTTCTTGTTCACTATTTGTTTCTGCTCCACAAGCAACAAGAAAAACAGACATGATCATTAGTAACATAAATCGACGCCACTTCATTAGATAACCTCCTCTAACTTCATGATTTATTTATTTATACCACAGCAAGGGGAGACTTACTCCTTTAATTATTTCCATTTATGATTTGTTTAATCCGGCCTACTTGTCCATTCTGTAGTCGTACTTTAATACCATGGGGATGATTAGCTGAATTTGTGAGAATGTCTTTGACAATTCCCCGTGTCGTTTTTCCAGTGCGTTGGTCTTGTTTTAAGACGATGTCTACTTCAATACCCGGCTTGATGTTGCTTCTTTGTTGTCCATTCATTCACTTTTCTCCTTATAGTATTTAGAGAGCTCAACAATCATGGCACCCATGCGCTCAAGCTCAGGAGCTAAATAGTTTGTTATTTTCTCTTCACGGAGCGCCTCTGCAGTAACTTTCCCCACTGCCACTGCTAGAACACCTTCATGAAAAACCTTAGTTACCTTTTCTAAGTAGCCATTTTTTCTAGCAAAGTCAAAAAGTGAGCGAACTTGAATAGCTGTTGTAAAACAAACCGCATCAACCTCTTTTTGCGCTATCTCTATGCAAAGCTTTTCCACCGTGCCAGCTTCAGGTGCGATATGTTGATAAGGAAGAATCTGCAAAACCTGTGCCCCACTCTCTTCAAGAAAGTTAATTAATCTAGGTGCAGGGTCGCCATGAAGTTGTACAGCTACTTTCTTCGCAGTAAAATGATAATCTTGTAAAGCCTGAATTAGACCCTCAGTTGTTCCATCCTCATCCACTGCCATAGGTTGCAACTCAAGTTTCTTCAATGCTGCAAACGTTTTGTATCCTCTAGAGGCAATATCTGCTTCGGTAATTACTTCTAAAAACTGTTCCTTTATTCCAAGCTTTTCTGTAATTTCCAGTAGTGTTTCAAGTCCAATCCCTGTTGTAAAAATAATCATGTCCGTTTTTTCAGCAACAAGTTTTTTGAGTGTTGGCTCAACTTCCTTTTCAGCTAAAAACACAGTTCCTTGCAATGAACGAATGATTGGAATTCCACCCTGTTTTTCAACGAGAATGCTCATTTCCTCTAATTTTCTTGAGGCAGCTAGCACTACCTTTTTTCCTGTTAATCCCATAATCGTCTCCTTATCTTTTAAACCTAAGTAATTGATCGAGTTTGTCCTCATGAGTTAAAATTTCAACTTGCTTCTCTCCTAACAAGTCAAAATGGGGAAAATCTGAACGCTTATCAATATAATTTGCTGGTATGCTATATTGTTTTCCCCAAGCCATTAACTTTTCAAGATTAACACAGCCAACTTTTGTGACTGTTTTGAAATGTGGAAAACGAGGATCATACCAATAGTGTGTTAAAAATGCAATCTCGCCTTGCAAGACTTTTGTCTTCCAGGAGGATAATTCTTCCCTTGTTATACCAAATGCCATTAGCTATGCCCCCTTCCTTGAAAAATACGCAAGGGCTCTTGCCCCTGCGCACACACTATTTTACTACTCAAACGTACCCTTAACAATTACTTTGCCATCTCTCACCATTTGCCTTCCTTTTGCTAAAACATGCTTAATCGCTAAACTTCCTTCTTCTAAGAGAAGTATATCAGCATCATTTCCTTGTTTTAACATGCCTTTCTGTTTCAGTTGAAGCGCCGTCGCTGTATTTGATGTAACAATAGGAATAACTTCTTCCAACGCAAACCCTTGATCTAGTACTGTTGAGACAAACTGCTCATAAAGTGTGTACGTGCTAGCCACTCCTATACCCATAAGCTTACCTCCCTTGTCAAACACAGGAAGACTTCCATTGCCATCAGATGAAAACGTTAGTTGTTGTAGATCGCCACCATTTTCTTTGTAATAGCGAAACCATTCCCCTGTATCACTAGCTGCAGTGATATCAACAAAAGAGCCTTTATTAGCTAGTTTAATCGCATCGTCCATCAATTCTTTGCTTCTTGTAATATGAGTACAATAAATTTTGGAAGCAGGTATCTCATAGTCTTCCATAATTTGATGCAAAAATTGTAATCGTTGTTTGCCTGGTCCAATATGAAAGTGAGTAACACCAGCTTTTCCACTCAATAATCCACCAATTCTAGCCTCAGCGACTAATTTAGCAATTTCATGAACAGAGGGTTGCGCTGACCTTGAGTCAGACAGAGCTATTTCCCCTGCCCCAATGACTTTATCTACAATGATAATGTCGTCTTTCACACAGTTCGTAATTGTAGGTGTAGGGACATGATAGTTCCCCGTGTATATGTATGTTGTAATTCCCTCTTCTTCTAACCCACGTGCCTTCGCTAATAGTGAAGTCATATGTCTAGTCGTCCCATCTGTACCTAGGCAGCCAACAACGGTTGTAATTCCAGAACCAACAATATCCGAGAGTTGAATTTCAGGAGTACGTGTAGCAAACCCACCTTCGCCACCACCACCAATGAGGTGGACGTGCGGATCAATGATTCCAGGCATCACAATACAGCCTTCTGCATCAATCACTTCGACATCTAGACCCACGTCGAGAAGCGCCTCATTCACTTCACCAATTTTAGCAATCTTATTCCCAAGTATAAGCACCGTCTGTTTACCTAAGTAATTGGGGGCGTACACATCTCCATTTTTGATTATCTTGATCAAGTCTCCTCACCCTCTATCTATAAAAATTATTCTTTTTAAATCATTATACACAATATTTTGTGATTTCGCTGAGATTATCCTTTCTAGCTAGGTCACTTTTTTATCACTGTATGAATAAAATACCAATAAGTCCCACATAATAAGACGACTAATTTATGGAGTGGTGCAGATGAAACTTCTCGACCATTTTTTTGAATGGCATAAAGCAAATTATGAAAAGAAAGTAGAAAAGATGAAAGAACAAGGCATATGTCCAGATTGTCGCGGCAAAGGTTATCATGCTACTGTAGCCAATGCTTACATTTATATGCCATCTTTTGACTATAAGTGTTATAATTGTAATGGGACCGGTTCGTACTCCGAATGGGAAAACCCTTCTCTATAAACTTTCACTTGAAATCTAAAGGAAGGGTGTTGATAAAATGGCTAAGAAAACGTACGCAAACCAGTTACTCAAAATCGTTAGAACTGCTGAGAAAGCAATCTCGTTTGAAGAAGCGGCTAAATCTCTTAAAGCAGCTAACCCTCAGTTACATGATACCGAGAAGAATACACTTGGTATTAAAAAAATTCTCGAACGTTTTGTTGAAGACGGTTTAGTCAGCAAAACAAAAGCAGGCACTTACAAATAGTGAACATACAAAAACGCTCATAAACGAGCGTTTTTTGTTGGGATTTTCTCTATAGACATTTTCTTTCCTAAAAGCAATTTATAATTCGCCAATAATGAAGTAAAAAACGAAAGTACCAATGTGACTGCTAGTTTGTTTACAACAAAGAATAAAGTAAATTCACTATAATTTCCAAATAGCAATAGAAAAACAAAGGTAGCTCCAAACCATTTTGATGAAAAAAGATGTACCCAGCCACTTAATTCTCGGCCATTTTCTAGGTAAACATTTTTACGGAAGAGTATGGGAGAGACTATTATAATTAGTAGTGCTGCTACTGTGAATATTATCGTTAACATATCAAAATGCATGTCTATTTCTCCTTCACATCATTAATCCACCACAATTATACCATAATTAACCACACAAACTCACATTTCTAGTGATTGTTCCCTCGGTTTTTAGTGTTTAGAAGCACAAGATGGCCGCGTACATTTGTCTTAAAATCTAAAAAGACTAAATCCGTGACTTAGTCTTTTTACGAATTTTACGGTTTAAGTACTACCTTCAAACAATCATCTGTACGATTGTTAAACTTTTCATAACCCTCACTTGCTTTTTCTAAAGGCAAGATATGTGTAATCATTGTTGTTGGATCAATTTCACCTTTCACAATCAAATCATATAAATGAGGCATGAAATGTCTAGCTGGAGCTTGGCCCATTTTAATCGTAATGTTCCTTGAGAAAAATGGTCCTAGCGGAAACATGTGGTATAATCCACCATATACCCCTGTTACTTGTAGTGTTCCACCTTTCTTTAGCGCCTTCGTTGCGATTTGGATTGGCCCGAGCGTACCACCTTGTAATTTTAACTTTTGTTCAATGAACTCCAATGGCGATTTCTTTCCGTCCATCCCAACGCAATCAATTACAACTTCTGCGCCACCATTTGTCACTTCTTTTAACACTTCTCCCATATCTTCGTGCTTTGTAAAGTCAAATATTTCAACGTTATTTACTTTTTTTGCATGTTCAAGTCGAAATGGGATATAATCCACCGCGATTACTCGTTTCGCACCTTTAAGCCAAGCAAATTTTTGTGCAAATAACCCAATTGGACCACACCCTAAGACGATTACGGTGTCGCCTTTTTTTACTCCTGCGTTCACAACGCTCCAGTAAGCTGTTGGCAGCACGTCTGATAAAAACAGCAATTTTTCATCTTCTAATTCACAATCTTGCGGAATAACAAACGGGGTAAAGTTACCAAAAGGAACCCTTAAGTACTCCGCTTGTCCCCCAGGATAATTCCCAAACTTCTCTGAGTAGCCAAAATATCCGCCAGAATCGTAATGTGGGTTTGAGTTGTCACACTGACTTTCTAGTTCATGTTCACAGAAAAAACATCTTCCACACCCTACTGTAAATGGTATGACAACTCTGTCCCCTTTTTTCACGGCTGTAACATTTGGACCCACTTCTTCAACGATTCCCATTGGTTCGTGACCAATAACATACCCAATCGGTAACGGGAAATTTCCTTGATATAAATGTAAGTCAGATCCGCAGATCGCAGTGGAAGTAATTTTCACTATGACATCTTCTTTGTCTTGGAGCTTTGCATCTTCAACTTCCTTTACAGCAACTGAGTATTTTCCTTGATAAGTAACTGCCTTCATGATGATCACCCTTTGCCAATTTTTCGATTCATCTTATTATTTAATTATTGATAAGATCTCATCCAAGAACTTAAACTTACGTGGAAGACCTCGAGCAGATGGCGCCTGGAGCTAGACAATTGAAGTTATCACTTTCTTAAAACGCGAAAAAACAGCCCAGTTCAGTGAACCGAGCCATTTCTCTTATTTCCAATATAGCTTAAGCTTTTATCCTTTCAATTGCCTCATTAGCGAGTAAAAGGATTGTCGCATCATCCATTGGAGGGTTGTGTAACCCCGCACGTACATCACGGTAGTAGCGTTGCAGTGGGCTTTTCTCAGATAAGCTTCGGGCTCCAGTAACTCTCATCGCTAAATCAACGACCTTAATTGCATGGTTAACGACAGATACTTTTACTGCCCCCAGCTCTCCTCCCATTTTTTGTCTTGTGGCATCATCGCTTTCATCCCACTTCGCTGCAACAGAATAAAGAAAATGCTGACTTTGCTGAATATACAGCTCCATCTCACCAATTCTTTGTTTTACTGATGGAAGGTCTGCAATTGTCCCAGAAATGCTATTTGGCGAGTAGCTGCTAGCAAATCGAATAGCCTCTTCCTGTGCAGCACGTGCAATCCCCAAATAGCAAGCTGGAATATGTAAGAGCCATCCCGCTGCCTGCTTTTTCCCGGGTACGACATACTCCACTAAATGATCAAGTGGTACCTCTACATCGGAAAGAACTAGGTCATGGCTCCCTGTTCCTCGCATGGCAACTGAATCCCAAGTCTCGTCAATAGATAAGCCTTTAGTTCCTTTTGGTATTAAAAAATTTCCTATTTCCTCGGAATTCTTTATTGAAGCACTTACGACAAAATAGTCTAGTACTGGTGACATGGTTGTAAATGTCTTTGTCCCATTAATTATCCATGTATCATTTTGCTTTAAAGCTGTCGTCTCAGGTTTCCCACCCCTTGTCGGGCTTCCTGTGGCTCTTTCTGATGCTGCATTATTTAGTAATGCTCCATTGGAAAGAACATCGTTACAAAATTTTGCAAACATGGAGGGTTGCCACGTGCGTTTTTCCCCTAAATGCTTCACGATACCCATATGCCAACCTATAGAAAGAGCTGTAGAACCATCAACTTTCGCAATTTCTTCTTGTAATTGGACAAGTTCTAATAGCGGTATTTCAAGTCCGCCAAATTCAGCTGGTACTGTAAGAGTATGATAGCCAATCTCCCTTAGGTTTTGAATATTCTCTACTGGAAATGTTACTTCTTTATCGTGTTGCCAGGCCCGGTCGGAAAAAGGTTGTATCTTTTCTCGTAACAAATCGAGCCGTTCCGTTTTCGTCTTTAGCTCAAATAACTTCAAAATCCCATCCCCTTTTGGATATATAAGAGGACAACCAAAGAGCATCCTCACCTTTACCTATATTCTATATCCAACTGTTACGATTACTCAAGAATTTCGCGTGGAAGTTAAAACAACTCTAACAACTCCGAAAAGCGATGAATGACATAATCATAATTATCGACTTCCCCAAAACCATAGCTTGCGTAGACAAACGGTATGCCGGCAAACCTTGCGCCCGCTAAATCACCTTTTGTATCACCTACATAGATTGGCTCTGTCAATTGGTTTCGCTCGATGATTAATTTTATGTTCTCTCCCTTGGTCAAACTCGTCCGCCCTGGATGTTCATAATCAATGAAGTATTTCTCTAGCTGATGTGATTGATAAAATGCTTCAATATATCCATTTTGACAATTACTAACGATGAACAACTTGTACTTCTTAGCTAGTTCTGCAAGGACACTTTCTACATCAGAATATAATGTTGCACCATGTTCCGCTAAGTAAGGACACTCAACTTCATGACACTCCTGCATGATTTCTTCTCGTTTTTCCTCAGACAAATTCGGAAACAACCTTTGACCAATTTCATGGCTTTGAAGTCCCATGCAGCCTGCCAATTGTTCTTTCGTAATTTCAGTTATGTTACCGTGTTCCCTAATTACCTGATTCCAAATCATTAAAACTTGTTCACTTGAGTCCCATAATGTCCCATCTAAATCAAAAATAATACTATCCATCATCCACCTCTTACTTAGTTTCATACCATGTTGGTATTGTCCTATTAAAATTATCATGATCAGCGAGCACATCTAGAGAGTATGCGAGTAGCGTCTCAAACTGCTCTTGGCTCATTCGTAAACCCCAAACAATCGCAGAAACGATATGCATCGCACTATACAAAGAATATAGTTCCCAAAAAGTCTGAGGTACTACATCGTCTGAATGATAGCCGTCGATCACCCCTCTTGTGAACTCAATGCTTATTCGTTTCGAGAAAAATCCTAGCTTTGTTAAATCATGCAGTGGATCACCCCAGTCCATTCTTTCAAAGTCAATAATTCCCGCGAAAGTCTTGTTGTGAATTAGCAAGTTTGATGGGTGAAAATCATCATGTTGAAAGGTGTTGGGGCGGCCAATCATCAACTGTTCACGCTGTTTTATATAGGTAGCTAGTAACTCCTTTAAGTGTTCGTCAACAGGTACCTTCTTTAAATCCTTTAAATAGTTATCACTCTTCTTCGTTTTTGCCGTGTACCAATCTTCCCTATTAGCTGGGGCAGGTAGCTGATGTAGTTTTTTCAGCTCTCTTCCTGCGAAACAACCAGCTTTGTACTGTTCTTCTACAGTTAATAACGACATTGCCCTTTTTGCATCAACACCCGGTAAATACTCCAAAATCATATAACTATGCTTTTTATCTAGTAATCTACCAAATTCAAATGTCTCAGGTACACAACTAGAATAATCACCTAATAACCGAATACAGTCGAATTCAGCTTTTCTTCTTTCCTCTTCATCTCTCGAAAAAATTCTAACTAAATACTGTCCGTCCACAACATATTTTTTATCATGTGATAAGCCTTTGGTAATCTCCTCAACGCTTTGACTAGATCTAATAATTTCACTTTGTATTCCCTCTATCAATCAATTCACCTCTGTTTCTTTTAGTCTCATTTTTGTATAATTCACTGTTAATTTAAGAGCTGCTATGAAAAAGATGAATGCCCCAATCCACATCGTAATCGTTATCCCTTGCCCAACATCCTCCAGTTCGCGGACATTGTACCACCAATCAACTAGAAAAACACTTGCGGAGAAAAATAATATAATTGCCGGCAGCTTATATTTTGTAAAAGCTTGAAAAAAATCAGCAGCACTAATAATCGCTACTAAGATCATCACTTGCAATGCCACTTCCTTATTATGAACTACCATGATTTCAAGCTCCTCGATACCAAAAGTCTCCCAGTCTCGTTTGTATTTAAGATAAGAAGATAGAAATGTTATTCCATATCCAAGAAACCTTGACAGTTTCGCTATTTTTTCATTCACGCTTCGACCACCTTTCATCCACTTTTTAACAATAGCATAAAAAAGTCTCACTTCCCATTATTTTGAAAGTGAGACTTAGGATATTATTTTGCGGCTAACACTCTAATAAATTCTCGCATATAATCTGGTAGATCAGGCGGACGGCGACTTGAGATTAAGTGACCATCAACAACAACTGCTTCGTTTAACCAAGTAGCCCCAGCATTCATCATGTCATCCTTAATGCCAGGCGTACTAGTTACCGTCTTCCCTTTTAATATCCCTGCAGAGATTAATACCCAACCAGCATGACAAATTTGGCCTATCGGCTTTTTCTCAAGGTCCATTTCTCTTGTCATATGAAGAACTTCCTCATAGCGGCGTAACTTATCAGGGGACCAGCCTCCTGGAACCAACAAAGCATCGTAATCATCAGGATTAATGTCACGGAAAGCGAATTCGCTTTCAATTGGCACCCCGTATTTTCCAACATACTTTACATTTGCTTCTTCACCAACAATATGAACTTCTGCTCCCTCTTCTCTTAAACGTAAAACAGGGTACCATAACTCTAGATCTTCAAAATCATCACTAACAATCTGAATGACTTTTTTTCCTTGTAACAGCATCTATAATCACCTCTTCTATATTAATACCCAGAAATTTTATCATTAAGCGTAAAAAATTGGAACACTATCTATAGGGGTGATTTGCATGAAACCGTTTATCTTTGATCCGGGAATCCATATTGATCGTAATCTTTTTTTATCGTTTGAACATTTAATGGCCTTGTATTTATTCGGTAGTTTAGTCCTGCTTCTCTACCTTTTTCGGCAACATTCATTTATGAAGCAAATAAAATGGGTCTTATTTTGGACACTTGTTTTGTCTGAGATCAGTATCGTTGGTTGGAGTGTTGCCACTGGACTTTGGGACATTCGCTATAATTTGCCACTTCATTTATGTACGATAAGTCTAGTTGCAAGCTCTTATATGTTAATGAAAAATTCGTATAAAGTTTTTGAAGTTATCTATTTCTTTGGTGTCGGTGGGGCTTTCCAAGCGATTATTACTCCAGAGCTTTTTTACACATTTCCGCACTTTCGATATTTCCATTATTTTATTGCTCACTTTGCGATTATTTTAGCTATTTTTTACATGATCTGGGTTTGTAACTATACGATTAGACTGCGCTCTGCAATAAAAGCCTTCTTGGTGTTGAACTGTCTCGCACTAGTAGCCTTTAGCGTCAATCAACTGACAGGTGCGAATTATATGTTTTTAGCTAGAAAGCCGATAACTCCAAGTATCCTAGATTATCTCGGTCCATATCCTTGGTATATCTTATCGTTGGAGCTACTGGCTTTATTGATCTTTATACTACTTACAATACCTTTTTATGTGTATAGGAAAAGGATTTAGATAATAAGGAAGGAAACAACTTACATGAACTAGAAATAGTAATAAAATAAAGGAGGGATTTTTTTGTTAGATCTTCACCTAGTTGAGCTCGATACCAACATCCTCGAAGGTATGGGGAGTTACTGTCTCAGAAGTAAGAAAAAATCACATGGATACATAAGCAAAAATAAGTGGCTAAATGAAAGATTTGAGGAAGGTTTAAGATATGCGCAATTACTTGAAAACAATAAACAAGTAGGATTTATTGAATACACAGATGCAGAGTTTTCCTCAAGAGTCGTACACGCTGATCATTATTTAGTCATTCATTGTCTATGGGTAAGTGAAACTGGAAAAGGCTATGGGACCAAACTTATTAACAAGTGTCTTCAAGATGCCAAAAATCAATCTAAACACGGTGTAGTCGTAGTGACGAATTCAGATACATCTTGGGCACCAAGTAAAGATATTTTTCTAAAGCATCAATTTACATTAGTAGACACAGCGCCTAATAATTTCGAGTTACTCGTTTATAAGTTTGAAGGAATTACCTCGCTGCCAGTCTTTCCTAGTAATTGGGATGAAAGACTAAATAAATATGATAGCCTTACGATATTACGATCTTTCCAATGTCCCTATGTAGAAGTTGCAACAGAAAATATTTTAGAAGGGGCAAAAAAGTTAGGTGTTGATGTCCAAATCATTGACCTTAAAAACCGACAAGAACTAATGGAGTTATCTCCAACCCCTTATGGTATCTACTCAGTTATTTTTAAGGGGCAACTTATCTCATTTCATAGATTGACCGTTCATTCAGTAGTAAAAAGATTAAAGGAACTGATCTAACCATGGTGATGGTTTCTTGCAAAATCAGATGTTGCGTCGTGTTACCTAAAGCCGAGACAAAAATATCAGGCCTCAAAAATGGCATCGTTCAAAATAAACGATGCCAACTTTTTTAACCGTAGGTACTAACGTTAAGTTTGCAGGAACCTAATCATGATTTTTTTTATTCAAGGCCATTCTTATTTGAACAAAGGTAAAAATCTCTTCTAACTCACTTTCCGAAAACCTATGATCACGTTGCGCTAACACATTTTGTTCCTGGATTTGCGAAGAAAAGATGGCCTTTATTCCAGCAATGTTTATTTTCTGATCAATATAAGATTTAATCTTGAGCAATCGCTCTATATCATTCAATGAAAATATACGTTGGTTTCCTTTATTTCTTAAAGGCTGAATTAACTCTTGGTCCTCGTAATAACGGATTTGTCTTGCGGTTAACTCTGTCATTTCCACTACATTACTAATCGGAAAAATTGCTAAGTGCTTAGGAATTTTATCTACCAAGCCACCTCCACCTCAATTTCTTCGGTTATTTTTGTGCTGCTAGATAGGAATAAACATCTTTCAAATGGTGAAACCCTCTCTCCTCGACAAGGCGACTACTTTCTATCCAAACTTTCGCAGCGGCAATTGCATCATGTAGTGCATGGTGCCTTTGTTCAATGGCAATATCGTAATAACTACACCAGTCATCTAAAGTCACCAGCGTTGTTATCGGTTCAACGATTCTTGTCAAAAACGATGTATCAATGACTCGATGTTCAAATCGAGTTTTTAGCAAAGACCATGTCAGATGTTGCATGAAATTTCGTTCATGATTGGCATGGTGCGCAACCAAAGGATCACTTTTAACATACTCAAAAAAATCAGTTAAAACCGTTATTGCTCTGGGTGCCAACTCTAGATCCTGCTTTGTTATACCTGTTAAAGCTGTTATTTCCTGAGAGGGCTTTTCTTCACTGTGTACCAGAGAATAGAAAGTGTCTTCTTCAACAATACGCCCACCACGTATTTTCACAGCACCAATCGAAAGGATTTGGTCACCTCGATGAGGGTTAAAGCCCGTGGTCTCAATGTCAAAAACAACGACTTCTAACTTTCCGAATGGGATCTCAAGGGTATCCTGTTTTTTCATCTCACGTTGGAGCTGTCTGACGAAAGCAATATTAGTAGGAGCATTTTGATTAGCTAACGAAGAAAACGAGTTCGCTCCCAGTTTCCCTGGGATTTGCCTTAAGAACTGCATCATCTGATTAATATTCATAACGAACACCTATCATCGATGATCTCTTTGGTATCCTTGAAAAGTTGTCTTCCTTTTTTCATCAGCTCTTTTACGCATGCTTTCTCCCTTGCTGACATCGATTTCACATCTAATAAATGTACTTTTTTATAGCTTTCAGCATGTTTTTGAAAATACAAACGATAATTAAGCAATTTTAAAAAATACGCTTGGTACTCCTTGATGTCTTCATAACCTTCCGGGAGAAGTTGAAAACGTTCAAGAGTCGAAGCATTAGGGATCTTTTCTACTAAAGCTAGTAATCTCAAAGAATTTACATACGGAAAAAAAATGGTCTGTTTTAAATTAATCGTTCCCATCTCTTCGCCTTTATCCTCACTTAGAATTTGTCCAAATATGCCAATCCCTTTTTTTATGAAACCAACGTTTTCATATAACCGTTTATAAAGAGCTGGGTTTCCTTCCAGTTTCAAAAAAGAGAATTCTTTTAATTGAGTTAATAGTTGCCCTTTTCCAATTAATACACGCGAATCAAAAAAGGTTGAAAAATATCGCAACGACTCCCAATCTCCTCGTTCTAACCACTGATCTATTTGACTCTCCCATTCCTGATGACACATACACCACATAGGGTTTGAGGCCATAACATTTCCGTCACATTGTTCATAGCCGGCAACAGTAAGACCAAAAACAATTTCCCTTCCAAGGCTAAGAAAATATTGTTGATAGTCTCCAGAACCGTCATAAATAATCCCATGGTCTTGGTCACTCCATACCGATTGCTCACGTCTTCCGGCACTCCCCATTACAAAGAAAGCAAAGTGAGAAGGGGGTTTCCCCAACTCACTTTCAATTGTTGTAAGCGCAATTTGTAAGACTTCGTTCATCAACATTTCTTGAAACTCATTTAGCTTTTGATGATCCCATGACACTGACGGTAGCTTCTTTTCGCGAAGCTCCTTCACTTGTTCATATGTTTTCAAGGAAATCATCCCCTTCAAAGTTACTTAATTATTAAGCACCCTTTTTATTATCTGACATACTCTCGGGATATCCGTAACTTCCGTGTTCACTGATATCAAGACCCATAATCTCTTCTTCTTCAGTAACGCGAATTCCTCCCATCACTTTATCCATTACTTTTAAGATGATGTAAGAAACTATGAAAGCAAATGCACCACAAGCAACTACGCCCATAATTTGTACTCCTAATTGACCAAAGCCACCACCATAAAATAATCCTGCTGCTCCACCATTCATATCAGCTAATTCAGGTGTCGCGAAAAACCCTGTAGAAATTGTTCCCCAGATCCCTGCAATACCATGAACAGATAGCGCAAAGATTGGATCGTCAATACGAGCTTTATCAAATAGCTTCATGCTAAAGTAAACAATCAGACCACCGACAACACCTATCACAACTGCTGCCCATGGTGCAACAAACGCACACGATGCAGTAATGGCAACTAAACCTGCTAGAGCACCATTTAAAGTTGTCGGAATATCTGCTTTCCCCGAGATTGCCCAAACAATAAACATTGCAGCAATTGCACCAGCGGCAGCAGCTAATTGTGTATTTAAAGCAACATAACCGAAGAATGCATCCTCGACACCTAACGTACTACCTGCATTAAAACCAAACCAACCTACCCAAAGGACTAAAACCCCTAATGCTGTGTATACTTGGTTATGCCCTGCTAAATCATTTGCTGAACCGTCTTTGTTGTATTTACCAATACGAGGTTTCAAGATGATTGTTGCTGCTAAAGCCGCCATCGCACCAGTTAAGTGAACTACCGTAGAACCAGCAAAATCTTGCTTTCCATGATCAGCTAACCAACCTCCGCCCCAAATCCAATGGGCAACTACTGGATAAACAATTGCTGAGAATAGTACAGCAAATACTACATATGCCGATAACTTCCCGCGTTCTGCAAATCCACCAAACGCAATTGTTAGCGCGATTGCCGCAAATGCTAATTGGAACATAAAATCAACGGAACCAGCTAAACCATCAACTACACTTGTAAAGTCCCCGTAGAAAAAGTCCGATAAGCCGATAAAGGCATTCCCTTCACCGTAGATAAAACCATAACCTACTGCCCAGAAAACAAGAGAAGCGACACCGACTGTAAAAATAGTCTTTCCGGCAATGTGACCCGCATTTTTCATTCTTGTTGATCCTGCTTCAAGCAAAATAAATCCACCTTGCATTAGTAATACCAGCGTAAAACAAATAATAATCCACACATTGTTCATTAAATAAATCGGATCCATTCCCAACACTCCTTTTGTTTTATTGAGTTAACTTTTCGTTAACATCAGTTGTTAAGTATGATTATATAATTCTGAATTTTCACAACAACATATTTGGAAGCTTATCTCACATAGTACTTTTTCAATATAATGTTGAAAGCGTTTTATTATTTGAGTTGACAACATCTAGAAAAAGTAAAAAGTCATAATGGAAATTGATCCATCGTTTACCTAATGATTGCCCTCTCCTAATCTGTTAGTCTAGTATACGAGCTAGCGAAAAAATAATAGATTTAAAGCGGAGGTATACAATGCGTAAACTAATTATGACTTTTACACTAGCGGCATCTTTATTTTTTGTCGGTAATATACAAACAGAAGCTTCAACTGTTCACTCTGTCCGTAGCGGTGACACATTATGGTTAATTGCCAATCACTATGGTGTTCCTGTAAACTCAATTAAAACCGCAAACAATAAAATTGGAGATACTATCTTTGTCGGTGAGCGTTTAACTATTCCTTCTTCTGTTACAGCTGCTGAAAAGCGACTAATGGCTCAATTAGTGACAGCAGAAGCAAAAGGTGAACCATATGCAGGCCAAGTAGCCGTTGCAACAGTTATCTTAAACCGAGTAGATAGTTCACAATTTCCGAACACAATTACAAGTGTTATTTATCAAACAGGTCAATTCACACCTGTTCGTACAGGAACAATTAATCAAACACCTACAGCTTCTGCTATTCGTGCTGTAGACGAAGCAATTGCTTTCCGTGGTCAAGGTAGAGGGTCATTATTCTTCTATAATCCTGCCATTGCAACAAACCATTGGAATGCCACAAGACAACACACAGTAACAATTGGAAATCACGTATTTGCTAAATAAAAGAAATGCTGGCTCAGCCTACCTTTCTTGATAAGCAAATACTCTGGTAGGATAGAATAAGAAAAGCTGGGTAGCAATGATGCTACACCAGCCTTTTTATGTTAGCTTTTTTTGCAAAGATTTTTTTTTCAAGTTTACTAAAGAAATTTAGGTGAATTCAGTTATATTACTCACTTATTTTGACTAACTTTTCCAATGTTTAGGTGAATGCGGTTTAATCATTCACTTATTTTGACTAACTTTTCCATATATTAGGTGAATACAGTTTAATGATTCACTCATTCTGACTACCTTTCCCAGCATTCAGGAAAAAATCAATTCAATCCTTCTCTTATTTATTCGATCCTCCTCACCTTCTGCTTATCTAGCAGGTTTTCTGTTACTTCGGATTGATTTTCACTCCATGAAATTTACCGCCCCGTGTCCCGACAACCACCATGTCGTAAAAAACGGCTGGTGATGATTCAATATTTGTACCAAGGTTTAGTTGATCGATGATTTCTCCTGAAATTGCTTTTATAAAATAGAGATTACCAACTGAGTCTGCTTGAATGATGTATACATCGCCCTCATCTGAAGTTACATTGACGGGAGATGACCAGGCATAATAAGGCATTTCCCATCTCCATACCTCTTCACCTGACTCTTTATCGAGTGCGACCATTAGCCCAGAATATCGTTGCTTATATCTAGCAATGGTGTAGATAACTAAATTCTCTATTTGTCCTCTCCCGATAATTGGTGAAGCTAAAACTCCACCGTTAACCCCATCATAGAAAAAAGCTGGATACTCCACTTGCCATACGACTTCGCCTGTAAAACCATTGACTTTGCGGATATGGGCGTTGCCATCCCTACCCATAATATCTACTTCTGTTCCCGTATATAGAAATGGCTGGTTCCCCTCGATATCTATCCCAATCGTTGCATCCGTATCATCCAATGGTGCTAACGCAAAAAAAGGACTCATTGTCGTTAGGTCAATCCCTTGAACACTGCCACCATTATCCGCAAAATAAGCTAAATTGCGATAAACGGCCACAGAGTTTTCAATCCCTTGATGCTGGTTTCCTGTAATTTTATAACGGTATTTTTGAGGTGTAGGTTCTACAGAAATCGTTTTATTTTCGAGATCAAACTTAGTATTTAACTTTGTTTTATAGAAAATACCGTTTTCTCCACCGCCAATTAACGTATCTGTCAAACGGTTTATTAACGGAGAGCTATCAAAAGCTCCCCAATTGCGATAAGCAAAAAAGTCTTCTCCCTTTTGAAAATATAGCTCTTTACTATCAATCAGACTAAATATTCTTTGTCCAAAAGGAGCTACTTGTGGAATACCATCACCAACAACTAGAAGTGGATAACCTCTTGGATCAATTGCAACACTTCCCTTAATTGGATTTCCTATCCGAATTGGCTCTCTCGTTTGTTCTCCTGTTTCTAGCTCAAAAAAATATATGCTACCATCTAGTGAACCATAGATCACTTCTACAAAATCTTCTTTTTCCTTATATGTATCATAAATATTCATGATCTGCTTTATTTCATTTGGCCATTTAATGATACTCGGCTGCCCTGTCCATCCTGAGCCTCCCCCCCACCTTGGACTTATTCCTGTTTGGAAATTCCAGACTGACTCTAATTCATATAAGCTACTAGATGGAAGCGTACCGTACGAAGGGGATGTTCTGTAATGACTACCACGAAAAGTCAATACCCCCTCTATTTCTGAATAAGTTTCTGGAAAAGATTGAAACTCTTCTTCTTTATACCCTTCATGTTCATAACTTATGATTGAAAGATCTCCCTTTTCTACTTCAATAACTGGTATTTTTTCAAACAGCTCACTATCAATCGTTAGTCTCTCCCTTTTTATTGGTTCTACATCACTAGAATGATAGATTGATTCTACTGAACAGCCGGATAGCAAAACGGTCAAACATACTCCATATTTCAGATATCTCCTCAACAAACACACCGCCCAAGTATTTTCTAAGCTACAAAATATATGTATGGTATGTTAGTAAGAAAAATAATCAGCTGTAAAAAAATAAAAATACATGCTTAGGAATCGGCATGTATAAGTATAGGTACGTTTATTTTCAATAAATCTCATAATTTTTGCATGTAAAACATTCCAATCTTATATAAGTCTTGCTTTCTTGATTATTAGGTGATGCCTTTACAAAATCAAAATCAACCATTGCATGTTTCCCTAACGATTTCATTTTCATGTCAAAAATGCCATTTAAAGTGCAGTTGTTGACACATTAAATAAAATTATGATATTATAAATAATTTTACATTTTCATTTTATTATGGTATATTTAATTGATTACTGATTCAGGAGGTGGCCTTATGTTTTCAATAGGTGACAAGATTTTCTACCCAATGCACGGTGCTGGTATTATTGAAGCCATAGAGGAGAAGGAAGTCTTAGGAGAAAAACGGCTTTACTATATTATGAGTTTATCTGTTGGAAAGATGCAGGTAATGATCCCTACTGAAAAAACGTCCAAACTAGGCATTAGAGAGATTGTTAATTCTAGTGTCATGGAAAGAGTCTTTCATCTTCTGACAAGCGATGGTGAGTCGGAACGAACGGTTCATCCAAATCAGAGATACCGCAACAATATGGATAAAATGAAAACGGGAGATATTTATGAAGGCGCTCAAGTCATTCGCGACTTAAGTAATAGTAGCAAAAAGAAACCACTTGGTACGAGTGATAAAATGATGCTAAACAACGCCAGAAATATCCTCATTAGTGAACTTGTGCTTGTGCAGAATTTAGAAGAACAACAGGCAGCAGATTACTTAAATAATGTCATGAACAGTTAATTACTATAGAAAAAAAATACAACTAGTTTTACATGTAATAACAAGTCTAAAGGGAAGCTAACGATCTACATTCGTTAGCTTCCCTTCTTTTTATAGGCTGTTTTCGCAAAGATTGTTGGTCTTCAAACAGGCACTCCCTATGACTTAGCTAGCAGCTTACTAATTTTAAATACAATTTTTGTAAACTCTAATTATTGGTACATTGTTACTTCTTTGATGTTAGATTACACCCTCTGTTCATCCAACCTTCGATTACATTCATGTTTTTGCCCATCACACAACTCCTTCTATTTACTGTAACCACCAAGCATCGCAAAGAAACTTCTTAAGAAGTTATAGAATAACTTTTCTGTAGGTAACAGTTCTCTTTCTTTTGGTATAATTACGCCAACTGAACGTGTGACTTCAGGTTCAGTTACACGGATTTTGACGGTTGAACGTGGATGGTTATCAATGAGAGTTATTTCAGGAATTAATGTCACCCCTAAGCCAGCTGAAACTAACCCTTTAATTGCATCTATGTCTTGTCCTTCAAATGAAATCGTTGGCTGAAACCCATTTTGTTTACAAGCATTTATGACAATATCGCGTAAGACAAAACCGGCCGGAAACAGTACGAACTGATCTTCTCGAAGCTGACTAAGAGTAATTGATCGATTTTCTGACAGGTGATGGTTCGATGGCAGTAAAGCTACCAGCTTTTCCTGGAATAAAACCTCACTTTTCAGTTTCTTTGTTTCTTTTGGAACTGGTCCTAGAACTGCAATATCTATTTCGCCATTTACTACAGCGTCAGTTAAGTAATGATAAGTTCCTTGAACAAGTTTAAACTTAACCAATGGAAATTCCTCCCGAAAGGCCGAGATAACCGTTGGTAACGTATAATTCGCTAAGCTGCTTGGAAAACCAATGCGGATTGTCCCGCATTTCGGGTCTAGGTATTCTTCTACCTCTCGTTTGGCATTTTCAATTACCTGCATGGCTTCCTTCATATGTTCGAGAAATATTTTTCCAATGGGAGTTAATTTGACATTACGCCCTTCACGTATAAATAGCTCAACACCTAATTCCTGTTCCAAGTTATAGATCTGCCGACTTACTGCAGATTGGGCTACATGCATGTCATTTGCGGCATCTGTTACATGCTCTCGCTTTGCAACCTCGATAAAATACTGTATTTGTCTTAATTCCACTTTACACTCTCTCCTAATCAATCTAATTACGGCATCAATTATATCTATTTTACGTATTGTTTTAGATTGTTTCACAAATGTATGATTATACACAAGGACGTCAGAAAATCTAACATAATCCATACGGAAAATTATTTGAATTTTTATATAATATATCATACCAAAAATAATCAATGAAAAGGGGAGTTTTTTATGACCACAGCTCAAGGAATAAAAAAAGAACAATTAAGCAACGCAACAGAATATGTACAGCAAGTCTTCGAAAAGGTAAAACGTAGAAACCCAGGCGAGGCGGAATTTCACCAAGCAGTGAAAGAAGTGTTTGACTCCCTCATCCCGATTCTTGCCCAAGACCCTAAATACATTCAACAAAATATCCTTGAGCGCATTGTAGAGCCTGAACGAGTCATATCTTTCAGGGTTCCTTGGGTCGACGATCTTGGCAACGTCCAAGTAAATCGTGGGTTTCGTGTCCAGTATAATAGTGCAATCGGTCCATACAAGGGTGGATTACGTTTCCATCCATCGGTAAACGCTAGCATTATAAAATTTTTAGGATTTGAACAAATCTTCAAAAACTCCCTTACTGGGCAACCAATTGGTGGTGGAAAAGGTGGATCTGATTTTGATCCAAAAGGAAAGTCTGATCAGGAAATTATGCGTTTCTGCCAGAGCTTTATGACAGAACTTGCAAAGTACATTGATCCTGACACTGATGTACCTGCTGGTGACATCGGAGTTGGTGCTAGGGAAATTGGCTATTTATTCGGTCAATACAAACGTATTAGAGGAGGCTATCCTGCTGGTGTCCTAACAGGAAAAGGGTTAGGTTACGGCGGTAGTTTAGGAAGGACTGAAGCAACTGGTTACGGAACGGTTTACTTTGTTCAAGAAATGCTTCATGATCAGGGAGAGAGCTTCGAAGGTAAGCACGTTATTGTATCAGGTTCAGGTAACGTATCCATTTATGCGATTGAAAAAGCACAAGAGCTCGGAGCTAAAGTCGTTGCATGTAGTGATTCTAATGGCTATGTTTATGATAAAAACGGTATTAATCTAGCCACAGTAAAACAAATTAAAGAGATCGATCGCAAACGAATTAGCGAGTATGTAAACTACCACCCTGATGCCGAATACTATGAAGGGTGCTCAAACATATGGCTAGTACCTTGTGATATTGCCCTACCTTGTGCAACGCAAAATGAAATTGATGATGTCTCTGCAAAATTATTAGTAGCCAACGGTGTGAAAGCAGTTGGTGAAGGTGCGAATATGCCTTCTACCTTAGAAGCTATTGACATCTTTTTAGAGAATGGTGTACTTTTCGGTCCAGCAAAAGCAGCAAATGCAGGCGGTGTTGCCGTTTCAGCTCTAGAGATGGCACAAAATAGTATGAGGCTAGCCTGGACATTTGATGAAGTCGATACAAAGCTTCAAGACATCATGAAAAACATCTATCGTAATAGTGTCGCAGCAGCAGAATTATATGGGAAATCCGGCAACCTAGTTGTTGGATCAAACATCGCAGGCTTTAAGAAGGTCGCTGATGCTATGATTGCACACGGGGTTATTTAATTACAAATCATGACCGGTGGTTATAATAGATAATTATACAAATATACATTGTGCAATTTACCAGAAAAGGGAAACTAATTAGCCCAATTAGTTTCCCTTTTCTATTTATAGAGCTATTTAATTCAAATTTCCATCTCTAAAGAGGAATTTTGATCTCCACAATTTAGCTAATTACGGAAGAACAATTTCTTGAATAGTATGGTTGTACTACGCAGCAAATGGATCTGTTGTTTTTCACTTTTCTTCTTCAACATAAGCTTCCGTTAGTGAAAAGAAGTAATGAATATTACCGTTTCCATATCGGTTATAAATCCTGCAATTCTCTATATACAGGTCTATCTTTAAAAATAACCTCTCCTTCTTTATCATAAGCTACAATATCCATCATGATGTAGTTATCTATTGGTGAAAGCCAAATACGATATTCGTTCACCTTAACAATATCAGCCTTTTTACGGTCGAAAAATATTTCATGTATTTTATCATTATTTACCTTACCAAAAAATAACTTATGGTCATTTTCAACATTTATGCCACTTGTTGAAAGAGCAATGGCTTCGTCCACTTCGCTTCCCAAAGCTCCTGAATAAATAAATTCTAAATTGTCTTTAAAAGAAAAAGCAGAAACTATCACTGTATCATTTTCTGCGTTATAAGAGATAGCATAGTAATATTCTCCGTTATTGTTAACTTGATATAGTTTTTTGTTTCCATCCTCTTCTACATACTCTCGAATGTTACTAATAACGTCTTCATCAGTCATTATTAGTTCTCTTTCACAGCCTACTATCACTGACAATAGTATTACCGCTAAAATTAGGTGTAGAAATCTCAAATCAATCCCTCTCATCAAATACATACAGTCCTTGAAATTCAACTAACGCATTCCGTTTGTTCAATAAGGAATTATTTATTCGGCAATGGTTTTTCTGGTCTCTTTGCACAATAATAACAATCGGGGTCTCCACATTTTTTCTCAATCCAATAATTACATTTGGGGCAAAAATAACAATCATACTCATCGTAATAAATTTGATTTGTACTACAAACTGGACAAAAGTTTTCTTCGTCAATAAATCCTTCGATTTCAATACCGTCTATAATCACTTTTGTATCTGTTTCTTTAATATTCATAGAACCACCTTTTCTTGGATGTCCCTATTTTACAAATGCTCTCGTTACTGGAATAAGGTTAAATTTTATTAGCATTGTTTTTCATATTAATTAACGTCAAAATTAATTCGATAAAATAAAATATGAGTGCTGCTAGTATACCTAATACAGCAAATAACAGTAAAAAGAAAGGATCAGTAACAAAATTCAAATCAAATATTGCTAAGACTAGAATTGAAGAAGCCATTCCGAACAATAGAAATAACAGCATCCTAACTATGTTATATTTTATTCCCCAATTTAATTTCATCTTTTTCTTTACTAAAAAATCGATACTTTTAGAAGAGATTATTCCGAAAAAAACAATTGCAGGTAAGGAAACCACCCCAAATGAAACTAAGTAAAAGTTAAAAGAAAAGTGCTCATTCAAAAAGTAGAGACTTGCAAGTACAGTAAAAAACAACCATGATAATAGTGAGATTGCCAAGTAATTCATTTCTTTCTCTCCTTAATAGAACTTCTCTAGCCGAGCCAACTGAAATAAAAAGGCTTTAGACAGATATGTGCTTAAATTAATATTTAATTTTAGCACAAATTTCACACAGAAAAATTCCCATATATGTCACAGTTCATATTCCCTTTTTGCACATTAGCATTCTTTACTTCAATAAGGATAATTTCATTTTTTTAATAATTTTTTCCCCGAGTCCAATAAGAATACCGTGGTGATTTTCACAAAGAAGCCAGTCAAATTGCTTGGAAAAAATATAATACTCATATGCAAAGGTTTCTTCAATGACCTTTTGAACCCCGTGTATGTTACCCTCATAAAGCCAAAATTTT
>WPCK01117925.1_pt1 | contig 61893 bp, 34 predicted proteins | sample 5399851 | NCBI WGS metagenome assembly WPCK01 (sample SAMN12869471, study PRJNA574797) | sludge metagenome | isolation source: wastewater treatment of pH11 | place: China:Beijing | collected 2019-05-20
TGTGCGCACCAGCACCAGCACCAGCACCAGCACCAGCACCAGCACCAGCACCAGCACCAGCACCAGCACCAGCACCAGCACCAGCACCAGCACCAGCACCAGCACCAGCACCAGCACCAGCACCAGCACGGAAAATGAGACATCAATCACCACATACTTGCATATCCCTATTAATGCGCTAGGCTTTCCGGTGTTGATCGAAATTGACGAGTTTTCGCTCGTCTCCCTACACCAAGAGGTAACGATGAAACTCTTCGCTTCTCGCAGTCGCATTGCACTGACCGCAGGCGCTCTCGCCGCAGCTCTGACACTGTCCGCCTGCGGCGGCGGATCCGGTGACAGCACCGAGCTCTCCCTGGTCGGCTTCGCCGTTCCGAAGGCGGGCAACAACGCTGTCCAGGCCGAGTTCGCCAAGACAGACGAAGGCGAAGGCGTGACCTGGAATGAGTCCTACGGCGCCTCCGGCGACCAGTCACGGGCGGTGGCAGGAGGCCTCGAAGCCGACGTCGTCCACTTCTCCGTCACTCCGGATGTCACTCGTCTCGTCGAGGCTGACCTGGTCGACGAATCCTGGGACGACGGCCCCAACAAGGGCATCGTCACCGACTCAGTCGTGGTGCTCGTCGTGCGCGAAGGCAACCCCAAGGGGATCACCGGCTGGGATGATCTCGCCGAGCCGGGTGTCAGAATCGTCACCCCGAACCCCGGTTCGTCAGGTGCCGCACGCTGGAACATCCTCGGCGCATGGCAGCACATCATCGCCCAGGGCGGCAGCGAAGACGACGCGAAAGAGTTCCTCAGCAAGGTACTCGCCAACGTCGCCGCATTCCCCGGTTCCGGGCGCGACGCCACCCAAGCATTCCAGTCAGGCACCGGCGACGTGCTGATCAGTTACGAGAACGAGGCAATTCTCGCTCGTCAACAAGGCGAGAAGTTCGACTACATCGTTCCGCCGGACACCCTGCTCATCGAAAACCCCGCAGCCATCCTCAAGGACGCTGACCCCAAGGCACAGGCATACCTCGACTTCGCACTGTCGGCCGAGGGTCAGAAGATCTACGCGTCCAAAGGATTCCGGCCCATCGAAAGCGCCGGTGACGTCGAAGTCGGCACCGTCGAAGGCGCCAACGACCCGTCCAACCCCTTCCCGCAGATCACCACCTTGTTCACCATCGACGGCGACTTCGGCGGCTGGAGCGAGGTCAACGCCAAGTTCTTCCATGAGACCGACGGCATCATCACTCAACTGCAACAGACAGCAGGTCTAAGTTGACGAGCACCACAACCAATAGCCCTGTCGGCGGTGTCACAGACACCGCCGACAGCGGCGCGTTACGCGCAGAAAACAAGTCCCCACGGCGACGTGTCAAGCAGTCTCGTCACAACCTGACCCGTCCAGCTGGGATCGGTCTTGGCATCACCGTGGTGTGGTTCTCACTGCTCGTGCTGATCCCGCTCACACTGGTCATCATTCAAGCTGTCGAGGGCGGTTGGGACAACTTCACCACGACCCTCAGCAACCCGCAGACCGCTGCGGCGATCTGGCTCACGGTAAGACAGGCCTTTCTGGTCACCGTCCTCAACGCCGTCGCTGGCACGTTGATTGCGTGGGTGCTCGTCCGCGATAACTTCCCCGGCAAACGAGCCCTCGAAGTCATCATCGACATCCCGTTCGCACTGCCGACCATCGTTGCTGGCCTCGTTCTGCTCTCAACCTATGGTCCGCGATCCCCCATCGGGATCGACATCGCCAATACCGAGCACTCGGTGTTCCTGGCGCTGCTGTTCGTCACCCTGCCTTTCGTGGTCCGCACCGTGCAGCCTGTGCTGCTCGAACTCGAACCCGAAGTCGAAGAGGCCGCGCAATCACTGGGCGCCAGCAAATTCCAAACCTGGACAAAGATCGTGCTGCCCGCCCTCGTCCCGGCTATCAGCGCCGGCGCGACGCTGGCCTTTGCTCGCGGCATCTCCGAATACGGCTCGCTGGTGCTGCTCTCGGGCAACCTGCCGTTCAAATCCGAGGTCGCCGCGGTGCGCATCTTCAGTTACATCGAAAACGACAACGTCGGCGCGGCCGCCAGTGTGGCACTCGTCCTTCTTGTCGTGGCGCTCATCGCCATCGTCATTCTCGACCTGATCTCCCGGAAGGTGGCACGCCGTGGCTGATACCGCTATTGCTCGCCGGACGCGTTCCTTCGGGCGCAAGACACGTGGCACCTACGTGCGCCGCTGCCTCGTCGTCATCTATTTGACGATGCTGGTGATCTGGCCGGTTTCTCTGGTCGCCGTCGAAACGTTCTCAGACGGTAACTCGCTCGCCCATGCTCTGTCCGATCCTGCGGTGACCAAAGCCATATGGCTCACCGTGCAGGTCACTGCGTGGGCTGTCGCGATCAACACTGTTTTCGGCGTGATAGTTTCACTTCTGATCGTGCGCTATCGGTTCCCCGGCCGCCGGTTGTACTCGACTCTGCTCGACCTTCCGCTCTCGGTTTCTCCGGTCGTTGTCGGCCTCGCGTTACTGCTCGCCTACGGACCGCGGGACGGATTCTTCGGACCCGCGCTGCAGGACATGGGGATCTCGATCATCTTCTCGACACCAGGCATCGTGATGGCCACCGCCTTCGTATCACTGCCGTTGGTCATCCGGGAACTCGTCCCCATTCTCGAGGAGATCGGAACCGATCAAGAACTCGCGGCGCGCTCCCTTGGTGCAGGCCCATGGCAGACCTTCCGCCGGATCACATTGCCGTCGATCAAATGGGCGCTGCTCTATGGCGTCGTGCTCTCGCTGGCTCGTTCGCTGGGTGAATTCGGGGCGGTCAAGATCGTCTCCGGAAACATCTCGCAACGCACCCAGACCGCGACGTTGGTCGTCGAAGACAAGTACCTCGAATTTGAGCAGGGCACCGCGTATGCGACCGCGTTCCTGCTGACCTTGATTGCTGTAGCGGCGCTGGTCGTCGTGACATTCCTGCGCCCCAAGGAGGAGCAGAAGTGAGTATCGAAATACGTGACACTGCCAAGAACTTCGGTGATTTCGTCGCCCTGGCCGATATCAACCTGTCGATTCCCAGTGGTGGGTTGACGGCGTTGCTCGGTCCCTCCGGGGGCGGAAAGTCAACGCTGCTGCGCATCATCGCCGGATTGGAGACGCCTGATAGCGGAACCGTGGAAATCGACGGTGTCGATGCCACCAACGTTCCGGCGCAGCGCCGCGGTGTCGGCTTCGTCTTCCAGCATTATGCGGCGTTCAAGCACATGAGTGTCGCCAAGAATGTCGCCTTCGGGTTAGAGATCCGCAAACAGCCCAAGGACGAGATCGCCCAGCGTGTCGCCGACATGCTCAAGCTGGTGCATCTGAGCCAGTTCGCCGACAGGTTGCCGTCGCAGCTTTCCGGCGGACAGCGTCAACGTATGGCACTGGCGCGCGCACTGGCCATTGAGCCGAAGGTGCTGCTGCTCGACGAGCCCTTTGGCGCGCTCGATGCGAAGGTCCGCAAGGAGTTGCGCGACTGGCTGCGCCGATTGCATGACGAGGTACATGTGACCACCGTGTTCGTCACGCACGACCAGGAAGAGGCGCTGGAAGTCGCCGACAACATCGTGGTCATCAATAACGGACGAGTTGAGCAGGTCGGCACCCCAGACGATCTCTATGACAACCCCGCGAACGAGTTCGTGCTCAGCTTCCTCGGACCTATCACCACGTTGGGCGGCGCCGCGATTCGCCCCCACGACATCGAGGTAGTCTCACCCACTGTGCCCGATGTCGTTACCGGTGAGATCGTTCGGATCACCCGGATTGGCTTCGAAGTGCGCGTGGTGGTCCAGCCCTTCGACACGACAGGACGACCGGACGATGACCAGGTGAGCGTGACGCTGACTCGCTCTGAGGCCCGGGAACTCGGTCTCACCGCTGGACAGCGCATCGGCCTGCGGCCGCGGGAAGGTTCGCTCATCCCCGCCCGGTGATGTTCCGCAGGGTTGCAGCCGCGCAGCGGTACGTAGCCCGTCGCGATGCAGTCTGCGTCCTCGCTGTTTCCCGGCGCGGTCTTCTCCGCGATGCAGTTGTGGACCGGTTTTGTAAAAGTGGACGGTTCGTTTCCGGACCACTTTTACAAAATCGGTCCACTTTTGCGAGATGGACGAGATAGACGAGATAGAGCCGTGGGCGAGACGCTTTCTTGTGGCGACATTCAGCCCAGGCCCGGACAATGAGAGAGTGACGCCCAACACCGCCGCGGACCAGACCGCACCTGCAAATTCGGGTAACACCGACCGATTCCTCGCGCCCAACGCCTTCGCCCTCGATCCCGATGAGGTCCTGGCAGCGGTCGAGAGCAGCACTGCTGGTTTGACCAGCGACGACGTCGCCCACCGGCTCGCCCAGGTCGGTCACAACCGCCTGCCGGCCCCGCAGCGCCCGAGCGCACTGCGCCGCTACCTGTCCCACTTCGATGACGTCCTGATCTACATCTTGGTCGCCGCCGCGGTCCTCAAAGCCTTGATGGGTGACTGGGTCGATTGCATCGTCGTCTTTGCCGTGGCGGTCATCAACGCCACCATCGGTTTCGTTCAAGAAGGACGAGCCGAGAACGCACTCGCAGCGATTCGCGGCATGTTGTCCACCGCGGCGAACGTGCTGCGCAATGGGCAATGGTCCAATATCGACGCGGAAGAACTCGTCCCCGGGGATGTGGTCCGAGTGCGATCCGGTGATCGCGTACCTGCCGACCTACGCCTGATCGAGGAGACCAACCTGCGCGCCGAGGAATCAGCGCTGACCGGTGAAGCGGTCTCCAGTTCTAAGGATGTGGCGCCGGTACCAGAAGACGCCGGGGTGGGCGACCGTTCATCAATGCTCTTCTCTGGCACGCTGATCTCATCGGGGCAAGGTGTCGGAGTAGTCACCGCCACCGGAGGCCACACTCAAATCGGCCAGATTCAGGCGATGGTGACCGAGGCCGGTCAGGACGAGTTGGAAACCCCGCTCGGGCGACAGCTCGCAAAATTCGGCAAGTTCCTATCCATTGCAATCCTGCTGATGGCGGTGGTGATGCTGCTGGTGGGGCGGATCATTCATGACTTTGCGGCCGATGATCTGATTTCAGCCGCAATCGGGTTCGCCGTTGCAGCGGTTCCGGAAGGTCTTCCCGCCTTGGTGACCATCACCTTGGCGCTCGGTGTGCAGCAGATGGCGCGGCGGCGCGCTATCACTCGTCGTCTCCCAGCGGTCGAAACCCTGGGCGCGGTCACCACGATCTGCTCGGACAAGACCGGCACGCTGACTCAGAACGAGATGACCGTGCGCACGATCGTCACCGCCGAGCGCTCCTTTGACGTCCTCGGCACCGGGTACAGCCCTGCGGGTGAGATCCGATTGCACGATGCACGAGTCGAGATTGCCGATCTTCCTGATCTTGCTGCCGCCATCACGACCTTCGCGGTGTGCAATGACGCGACGGTGCGGCCCGCATCCTCCGACTCGAACGATGACGATGGCCGGTGGGTGGTGGTCGGCGAGCCGACAGAGGGAGCCATCGCCGCCCTGGCAGCCAAGTCCGGTGTAGAACCGGCTGGATGGCAACGTCGCGCGACCCTGCCCTTCGAGTCGGCGCACAAGTACATGGCAGTGTATGCAGGTCGAGATGCGGACGCGACGGGTGGACTCGTCCTGGTCAAAGGCGCACCGGACCGAGTATTGGCCCGGTGTGCGACGCAGCGCAACGCTGATGGCGAGGTCGAGCCACTGGACGAGGCTTATTGGAATGAGTGGATCGAACGACTCAGCAATCAGGGACTGCGAGTTCTCGGCGCGGCGCAACGTGACGGCTCAGTCTCGGATGTGGACCTGGATCACACCTCTGTCGCCGCTGGGCTGACGATGGTGGGGCTCGTCGGCATCGTCGATCCGCCGCGACCCGAGGCCATCACCGCGATCGAGCAATGCCACGAGGCAAGTATCGGCGTCAAGATGATCACCGGCGACCATGCTGGAACGGCGCGCGCCATCGCGCTGGAGATGGGAATCATCTCAGACCCTGGGGCACGAGTGCTCACCGGCGCTGATATTGAGGCGATGCCGCAAGGCCGGCTGGAACGATTGGCCCCCAAAGTCGACGTGTTCGCCCGCACTAGCCCGGAACATAAGATCCGTATTGTGCGGGCCTTGCAGGCTCGCGGTCAGGTCGTCTCGATGACCGGTGACGGGGTGAACGATGCGCCCGCGCTGACGCGCGCTGATGTAGGTATCGCGATGGGCATCAAAGGAACCGAGGCCACCAAGGATGCCGCTGACATCGTGTTGGCTGACGATAACTTCGCGACCATTGAACGGGCTGTCGAGGAAGGTCGGCGCATCTACGACAACATCAAGAAGTCCGTGGAGTTCTTGCTTCCCACGAATGGGGCGCAGGCCATTGTGATGCTGGTGGCGGTGCTCGCCGGGTGGACGCTGCCGCTGGAGCCGACACAGATTTTGTGGGTCAATATGGTCACTGCGGTCACACTGTCGCTGACGCTGGCCTATGAGCCTGCTGAGCCCGGTTTGATGAGTCGGCCGCCGCGCGACTCTCACGCTCCGCTGATCACACGTACCTCGCTGTTCCAGGTCTTACTCGTCTCACTGCTGATCGGCGCGGCGACGTTGGTGATGTTCCAATTCGCCCGCGACCGCGGCTGGAGCATCGATCAATCGCAGACGGTCGCGGTCAACACGCTGGTCTTCGGGCAGGTGGCCTACCTGTTCAACTGCCGGTTCCGTCATTCATCGTCGCTGCGTTGGGCGGTGTTGACCGGCAACAGGGTGCTGTGGATCTCGATTGGGATTCTGGTCGCGGTGCAGGCACTGTTCGTTTACCTGCCTTGGCTCAATTCGCTGTTTGGCTCGGCCAGTGTTGATATACGCGGTTGGATCGGGCCGGTTGTGATTGCCCTGATCGTGTTCGTAGCTGTCGAGGTGCTCAAGGCGATCACCCGGCGAGTCTCAACCAGAGCCCTAGCAGGCCAGTAGCCCGGTATACAAAGTAGTAGGCAGATTCGCACTACCTCTTTGCATACCGGGCTACCGTTCAACTGCTGAGCGCAAGCGCCTAGCGCTGGGCTTTGACCTTCACCCTGGTCGACTTGACCTTAGCGACACCGACTTTCTGTTTCGGCTTGGGCAAGAAGACCGCCCGCACTCGCAGTGTCTTGCCTGCTTTGGTCACACGGCGCGGCAACTTCACGGTTACCTTGCCGTTCTTCTTCTTGGTGAGTTTGACCGTGCGGACCTGCTTCTTGCCGACAACCAGCCGCACCTTGCCCACAGCCTTCTTGCCGTTGGTGAGCTTGCCGACTTTCACCTTGATCTTCGCGGCAGTTCCCACGCGGTATTTCTTGGTCTTGACCTTGACCTTCTTCGGCTTGGTCTTGACCACTGTGAACTTCGCGGCGGTGTTCACCGTCGTGTACGTCTTGCCGCCTGTAGCAAGCACTGCCGTCACACCCGCATAAGTGCCCACCGCAAACTTCGCAGGCAACGTCACCGACGCGACGTACTGGCTACCTGATTTGACCACCGGTGCACTGCCAAGCACACGGGCACCGGAGCGGAACGTGACCGTACCGCTAGTGGTGTTCGAGACAACAGCACGCACCGTGATGCGCTTGCCCGGCTTCGCCTGCCATATCTGGCTGCCAGCGCTGAGCGTTGCAGCAGATACCGCCGGATCCGGCGTCGGCTCGGGATCCACCACCTCCGGTTCAGCCACCACTGTGACCGCCGCCGACGTGACCGGGCCGAAGACTCCGTCACCGGAGTAGACGGCGGTAAACGTATGTGTTCCCTTGGTCAGTGCGCGTGCAGTGATCGACGCAAACCCGTTGGCGACAGGTTCCACCCCGACTGATGTAGCACCATCGAAGAACTCCACCGTTCCCGTGGCTTCCGTGGCGACTTGCGCGGTCAAGAGCACATCGTCGCCTTCGGTGACGTTTGACTTGTCAGCCGTGAGCACAATAGCCGCGTCACGCAGTGTCACATTGATCTTGATCACCTCAGATGTCGCGCCACGGTAGTGCGCGTCACCCGTGTATTCGATGGTGAACTCGTGCTCACCAAGACTCAGATCCGTCAAATCGAGACTTGCTGATCCGGCTGTGACCGGAACCGTGGCGAGTACGTTCGTGCCGTCTCGGAAAATGACCGATCCGGTGGCGTCAAGCGGCAGCGACACTGAAAGGTTTGCATCCTCACCAGGGAAGACGGTCGAACTTGACGCGTTGAACTCGGCGCCCGATTCGTGAGCGGCGATCTCCGAGTCGACTCCGCCAACCGGCAGGACCTGCAAACTGGTCAGTTCAGGATCCCCTGGAGCCCATGCGGTCTTGATGGCCACGTAACGTGCGGTCACTGGCCCACTCACTGAAGCACGTTCCGCACCCTGCTCTAGAGCTCCAAGAGTTGTGAACGTGAGACCATCGGCACTGGTTTCAATCGTCGCAGCAGGTGACCCTTCAGCCTCCCAGGCTGCGATAACCTGACCGATTTCTTTCGCCGCACCTAAGTCGACGACCATCCGGCCGTCAGGACCTGGCGACCAACTAGTTGCGCTATCACCATCTACTGCGTTGTGCGGGGAAGTCATACCAGTCGGCAGCACCGAAGCTGGGAACGTAAGACTGCCCAAAGCGAAATCAGCAATGGGGAATGGGCGTGCCGAAGCAAACCTTGCCGCAACAGCAACCAATGCGTCACTGGTTTCGATGTTGGTCGTGACACCAGTCTCCAGGTTGGTAATACCAGCAGTGAATGTTCCGCTGGCAGAACTGATCTGGACAGACCGTGCATCCGTCAGCGTTGCGTTCAGAGTCTGACCCGCTTCCAGTTCGACACTGGCACGTGGTGCGAACACTTGCGTGCTAGCCGCCGGAGCGGAAACTTCCAGCACAGTCTCAGTGCTGGTCGCAGTCTGAGTGCCTTGGAACAGTGGCGTCGCGTCGTCGTCATTCGCGATAGTCAACGTCACGTCCCGGTCCTCGTCGGTCAGGTTGTTGACCACGAGGTAGCCATCGACATAGTTAGCGACAACCGACGGGTCGGATGATGCTGGGGTCTCGACAGCCGCTTGTGCGGCTGTGCGAGTCGCATCACCTGGCACCATTTCCACTACACGAGTCTCATCGCCGTTATCGCCGGTGAGGTTCAGTCGGTACTGCGTGGGGTTAAATCGTGTCACCGTGATGGGGTCATCGGAACCACGTACAACGTAGCCGCCTTTTCCTTCGACGTTCATCCAGCCACCGTCCGTCTGAGCATGACGGTCACCCGTGTACTCGTAGCTACCCGTGGTCTGCCAGTTGGTGCCGTCTACGGAGGTTTCGATGCGGTAGCGTTTTGGTGACATTTCCCAGCCAAGGACAGCCTCGGCAATGCTGTGTTCTTCACCCAGGTCGATCTGAATCCACGAGTCGGTCCGGCCACGATCCGACGTTGCGACTGCCCACCGCGAACGTGGGTCGTTTGACGTTACGTTGGAAGGCACATAGTTTCCATCGTGGCTTGACGCAGTAGCTGGTTTACCGGCTGCCAGATCAATTCCATTCGCATCGAGAGCGCGGAAGTAGAACGCTGAGTATCCGTATTGCGCATGCGGGCGTTCACCCATCATGCGAATGTACCGGGCCGTCACCGGAGCTGGCTGCTCAGCCCCCACAGGGGTGAGTTGGATCTCGTCACTGCGGTCAACAACGTCGTAGTGCGCAACAGTCTGCCAATCAGTGCCATTGTTGGAAACTTGCAGGTCGTAGACCTCACCGGCAGAGTTTTCCCAAGCCAAACGTGCTTTATCGATCATCGTCGGTTCACCAAGATCAACCTGGATCCAAGAGTCGCCGCGCGGACGATCCGCTGTGGACACTGCCCACCGTTGACTTGCGGTGTTGTTGGTGACATACGATGCGGGGTTGTTTGGTGCCGCGCTCGAAGCTGTCGCTGGTTTGCCTTTAGCGACGTCGGTGGCCGTTCCAACTCCATAAACATGGAACTTATACATGGAGTAGCCATACTGCGCATTACCGCGAATACCCTGCATCCGCACATAGCGAGCCTCTACCGGATCGAAGTCCAGGTCGTGTGATCGCCAAGCGCTGTTATCCGCAGCGTCCTTAGGAATGACCAGACCGTTATCGACTACCGTGGTCCCTTCGGCACCGGTGTAACTGCGGGTGCCGTCCAAACCGTTATAACCGCTCATGTCGAGACTGCGGATCGTCACCGAGGTCTCTGTGGCTGGTTGACCTGTTGCCGCATACACGGCACTTCCAGTAGGAAGTGTGGTCATCGACACCCGACCCTGGTTCGTTGTGACCGTGGTTGCTGTTCCTTCGAAACCGTCGGAAGATTTGTTGTAAACCTTGACAGCACGATCAAGAACGGTGTCATTGAGCCGTGGATAAAGCGAGGTAGAACTTCCCGATATCGCCACCAACCAAGAATCGTGTTTCGGTGACCATGGGAATTTCACGAAGCCTGCCCGGGTGACTGACGCACCCCAGGCCTCACTAGTTTGCTGTGCAACCAGTCCAGGATTCGCACCGAAGTCACGGACTCCGGAAACATCAGCGAGCCAAGTGCTGTAGTCAGCGGGCTCAACAGGGCCTTCGTCGGATTCAGCGGCCAGCACGTGCAGCATGTATGAAATTCCGAGCTCGGCACGAGCTTCTGGCTCGTACTTTGGCTCACCATTGAACTTGGTCAGACGATACACCGGCTCGTAGTTCTGGTAAGCCTCGAAAGCGTCAGCAAGTTGCGCCTCAGCCCGCACAGCCGTGGGGTTGCGCAGAACCTGTCCGACGAAGGCGAGGGGCAGGAGGTTACGGCCATAGAGGAACTCACGGTCCGAGACCATCGGCATCAGCGGTTCACCCTGGTCGGACATGACCATCTCAATGCTGCGCCACAACTCAGCCGAGTTAGGCTGCTTGATCATCGCTTCGGGCACTGGCAGGTCATTGAGCAGGAAGTGAATCGCGTTGCGAGCGCCTGAACGCCAGATATCTTGCTGGTAGTGAGGTCCGAACGAGTTGTGGTTCTCCACCAGGTAGGTGTCGTGGATGTTCTGCATCACGTTGTCAGAGATCGGGGCGCCACCAACAACTGCGGGGTTGGCCTTGTCGGCGGTCGGCTGACCAGCCGCGTTGCGAAGCCACACATTAAGTTGTGCTTCCCAGGCAGCGTTCTCGGGGTCGTCCTTCGCCCAGGCAACACCGGGTGCGATGGATTGCGTGTAGACGCCGACTTCTTCGAGTGCAGTGTCGCGGTTGTATTCGCCTTCTGGCCAGCGAGCCGTCCAACTACCTGATAAGGGCTCGTCCTGCATGTCTAGGCCAACGGTGTATCGCGTCTGCTCACGAGCAATCATGGTGAGGTGTTGCTGAGTTTGGGCAGATAACTCGTCCCACATCAGCTTTCCTGCCATCAGGAAGTACGACTGGAAAGTGGAATCCCAGAACATCTTCTTGCCCCATAGGTCCTGCGTTCCGGTGGGGTTCACGTTCCGGTTACGGGAAGCGTAGTACTCGATAGTGGCAATGGTCTTCGAGCGCAGTTCTGCTTCTGAAACTCCCGCCAATTCCTCGTCATACTCACCGTGGTTGAGCAGAACGGCATTTCCCATGACGACCGCAAAGTTGAAGTCGTTGAACAGGTAGGTGCCTTTGGCCTCGTCCCATACGGTTTCAACCCAGTTGGTGTGGCGAAGCAGCGCCTCGTAGTACTTAGCCGCGATTTCGTCCGGGGCGCCGTATGGCGCCTGCGCCGCCGATACTGCTGGTGCTGCAACCAAACCGGTCACTGCTAGAGCGACGGTAGTGAGTGCGGCGATAACGCGAGTGCGGAGCCGCCTTCGCTTAGGCGGGTATGTTGCGCGGGTACTCATGAACTGACCTCCAGGGGGACACAGCCATGCACGAAGAGCACCGGCAACGACTGTCACATCAGCTTTGAGGTGACCTTGCCAGGCTGCGCAACAGCCGTGGTTTAACTAATTGATGTACGGCGATTCTACCACCGCCTGACAACGTTGACATCAACCTAATTTGTGCAATTTTGTCGCCGCCTGCACCACTTTTTCACCGATATGTGCCGCCTGCTCGAATTCGTCAGGACGATCTCAGCGCAATGGCTCACACGTCTAGATAAAGCAGTCAGCATCCTGTTCGAAACTCGCAGGCACGTGAATCCAATTCCACATTCTGGTCCCGCAAAGAAGACTAGTTGTCATACAGCCGACCCCGAAGCATCCCACAACACACGTTCGATAATGTCCGGCCGGATTGGGGCTTGAGAGTCGATCTCTTTTGCCCATCGATTCAGTGTGCCGCAGTAACTGACGTATGTATCGGTGAACCAGTTCCACGAGAATGACTTCGGAGCGACACCTCGTGACATATTCCAACCCAAGCCATAGAGCGACTGTGCAACGCGAGCGTCCAGGATCAAGCACCGTGGAGTCACTCCCTCGGATGCAAAATAGAGAATCTTGCTAAAGAACGCTGGCCCGAGACTCGGAATCGCCGCTCGTCCAGGACGAACCAACGAACTATACGCCTCTCGGATATCTCCTTGCTTAGCGGCATCGACAGCGTGACGCAGCAGCGCCACATTCGCGGGGTCGCCTTTCAAACTTTCAACACGAGCATCGTTGTTACGCTGGTTCGTGCCACTGCCCCAAGCCAGAACGTGCCATACAAAGTTGAGCACCTCTTGATCTGACGACAGGCTTGCCCCCATCTCAAACAGATCGCCACGGGTAAGCAGCGCGACTCCGTCCACATCGCTTGGGGTACCAATGCTGATGCCACGATCCGCCCATAGCGCTGCCGACATCTGGTTCGCTGTGAAACCTTGCCCGAAGATATAGGCATCAGCGTTATGGCTCTTAATCCGCTCAACCAACTCCTTGCTTAGCCGTACCGTCTCGAAACGACTGTGCCGTGTGGGTACGGAGGTGAACGGATTCCTGGGAACTGGAAGGTTTGCTTATCATGATCGAGAGCCTAGATCGACCGTCGGACAAGCGCCGCTAGCGACGGCAGTTCAGCCCAACTCAAGCACTTCACTGCACCCGACCACAGGGCAGACAACAAGGTCTTCGACAAATTCAGCCGACAATTCGACGGATAGCGCTCGTGTATCTGAGTGCCTGTTAATCGTGTCTTCAACCGGTTATAACTGGTGCCTAATCCGATTAACGTGCACTTGGATGACCTCACGCGACGATGCGGACTCAGCTAGCGACACCCGGAAGCGGGGAGGGCGCACCAGCGCGCCACCTAGCGGCCTTGGCCGCGGACCGCGCCGCACTCGTACGCCAAGATGACTGCCTGCACCCGATCACGCAGCCCCAATTTCGCCAGAATCCGTGTCACGTAAGTCTTGACCGTCGCCTCGCTGAGAAACAGTTCTTTTCCGATTTCGGCGTTGGACATGCCGCGCGCGATCGCATCAAAGACCTCGCGCTCGCGTACCGAAAGCTGCTGCAGCGGCTCACTGGAAACGCGACCGAGGTCATGAGCAGACACATAGGAGCGCACCAGCCGATCAGTGACCGACGGGGCAAAGATACGACGGCCCTCGTGAATGTCCCGTATCGCCAAGGTCAATTCCTCCGGTGGCGTGGTCTTCAGCAAGAATCCACTCGCCCCAGCCTTCAAAGCCCGGAAGACATAGTCGTCCAGGTCGTACATCGTCAGCACGATCACTCGCGCGGCGGGCCGCAACTCAGCAAGCGCGGCAATCCCAGCGAGCCCATCAGTGCGGGGCATCTGGATGTCCATCAGCACGATATCGGCATCACACAACTTCGCCACACGCGCCGCCTCGGCACCATCACAGGCCTGGCCTACGACTTCTAGATCGGGTTCAGCGTCGATAATCGCCTGGAGTCCAGCACGGATGAGATCCTGGTCATCAGCAATCACAATCCGAATCATCGTCACTCCAGTGCTCGTCCTCCATCCAGAGGCAATCTCGCTTCAATAGTGAACCCTCGGTCGCCTTCACGCCCAGCCGTCAACGACCCCGCGCACGACTGCACGCGCTCACGCAAGCCCGCCAAACCGAACCCAAAACCGGACATCACCGACGTATCGGCACCGTCGTCACTTATTCGAACAATATAGGTCTGAGCATTTCGCGCAACTGATACGCGAACTTTCGCACCCGGCGCATGACGCGCCGCATTGGCCAATCCTTCTTGAACCACGCGGAAAGTCGTGGCTGTCAACGCCGGAGATTGGGGCAATTCATCCAACTCAACAACAATGTCCATGCCGATGACGCTCATGTCCTGAATCAGCCGGTCCAAAGCTTCACGCAGGTCACAGGTATCCGCATAGGAGTACCACATCGGGCCGTAGTCGCCACCGTCAAGCGCCGCCACCAGCACGTCGATCCCCTGCAATGCCACATCGGCGGTGTCGATCACTGTCGTCAGGGCGGTGCGAGCCTCGGCAGGCGCCCGGTCACGCAGCGCACGCGCCGCCCCGGCCTGCATCAGCATCGCACCGACCGAATGGCTCGTGACATCGTGGAGTTCCCGTGCCAGACCAAGCCGTTCCGCCCTCGTGGCGGCCAAAGTCGCATCCTTGATCTGCGCCTGCAGACTCTTGGATCGCAGTTCGGCGGCGCGTAGGATCCGGTCACGCTCGTGCCACGCATAACCGGCCCAGGTCGATGCCGCAAAGATCAACAGAATGAAAGCAACGCCGCGTAGCCCATAGCTGACAGCCACCGAAACTGCTGCCGCGATCAGCAACGCCCATGCGATCCACACCCGATAGGTCGCGTGACTTGCGACAGCCCAAGCGATCAGAGCGTATCCGGCAGCAGCCGGCAGCAGTTGTTCGGGAACCGCGGGTGGGTCAATCGCCGCCACGACACTGGCAACGGCAGCCACCAGGCAAGCGGTGACAGGTGCGACACGACGCAGCGCCACGGCCGCTATCGTTCCGACGTACAACACCAGAACACCGGCACCCAGTTCCAATCCGGGCGCGCTGAGCCACACAGCGCCCAAAACCACACTGACGCCCAGGGCCAGGTAGAGGTCACGGTTCGTTGTGGCCGGTGTGGCGAGTGATGAACGAGGGGGATCATCCGCCGGCGGCGGTTCGCGTAACAACCCCAGTAGTTCACCGAGTTCGGCCACAGCGGCCACCCCGCGCGAGTGCACTGCACGCACCGACTCAGCGTCGAGACCGTCCATCGCGTCACGCGCCGCATCTTGCATCCGCAAGATCGCAGCACGAATGGCAAAGATCGCTTTATCGGCCAGTTGCGCTCGTTCGGCGACCGCAAGCCGTGCACTGACGACTTCGGGGTCTTGCCGCGCGAGTTCCGTTGCCTGCGCCACCGCCCGGTGGGCACCGATTGCTCGGCGGCGCACCACCACGCCGAATAACCAGAGCATGGCGTAAAGCACGCCGATGATGGCGAACTTGCCCACGGTTATCCCGTCACGAGCCGCCGATGCCCCGGCGCCGACTAGCACAGCGACCACGCCCGGCCACCACTGCGAATCCGTGCGGCCCAGCGTGAACAAGGCGAACGCCATCATCAGGACGAGTTCAACGTTGCCCCACCCAGCCCCGGCGATCAGTGTGACGATTTGCGCCAAGACCACGAGTGCTGCACCGCCGCGAGCCGAAACCGGCAGCAGTGCAGCACCTGCGATGACGAGCGGGGTGGCCAGAAGCGCGGTGTGGGGTTCGGACCAGCCGAACCCCACAAACCAGACACCACACAACACTGCCGTGAGCCAGTGGGTGAGCGTGCCGTATCGCATAGCATCGAGCGTAACGACAGCTCCATTCGGTGTTGTCATGGTCGACATCGATTTCGACGTGGCTCAGCGCACCTTCTTCTTGATCTTGATGGTGAAGACCTTCTTGGCCGTCTTCTTGTGGGTCACGGTGACTTTGACGCGCAGTTTCTTGCCTTTGTCGGCCCTCTTGATCTTGTACTTTGCCTTCGTGGCGCCCTTGATCTTCTTCTTGCCACGGAACCACTGGTACTTGATCTTCGCTGGCTTCGGCTTCAGTTTTGCCTTGGTCACCTTCAGCTTCTTGCCGACCTTGACTGTGCCCTTGACCTTGGGCTTCTTGTTGACTTTGAACTTCTTCTTGCTGGCCTTGGGCGACGAGTTCGACCCATTCTTCTTAGGCGCCTTGTAAGCCACCTTCGACCAGCTCGGCTCCGAGGCCCCGGGGATGATCAGCTTGACGTCTGTGGTCGCGCAGCTGTTCAGGTTGTTCTTGAGCCAGATGCCTTCTTTCATCTGCCAGGCGAGTGCGGTGCTGTTCGGTGCGATGGTCGGGGAGCCGAACTCCTCGTCTTCACCACCATTGAAGGCACACTTGAATGTCGGCTTCGCAGGGATGGTGGTTCGTGCATTCCCGGTGACCGTGTAGACGATCATGTTTGGGTCCTCAACGGGACCGCGCATGGTCACCAGCGCTTTGCCATCGGCCGAGAGTTCCGGGTCCCACTGTTCCTGCGGGAAGTGCAACCAGTCATCTGGGTCGCCGGGGAAGATGTCCTCGTCGTTGAACCATTCGGTCGCAGCCGAGGCACCAACATTGTGCAAGTAGATCGAACTGTAGTTCTTGATGATGACCCGGCTGTCGGTGATCCATTTCGCATCACCGTATCCGTGGAGCAGTTGCGGCCCACCGTTGGAGTATTGGTGCGAGGCCGAGAATCGGGTGCCTGCTGTGACCGACCAGTTCGACAGAACCGCGCTCTGGCTATAGACAACTTTCTTTCCATTCGGAGACACATGCGCACTGATGGTGTGCTGAATTCCTGATTCACTTGCAGGGAGCAGCGTGCCGGTATCCCATTTGCTCAGGATCGTGCCGTCCGTCTTCATCCGAACGATCTCGCGACCCTTCAGTGCGGTGATGACACCGTCATCGGACATGGATGGCGAGGTGTAACGAGTGATGTTGCCGTCCCGCGACACTTGGATTTGCCCGGTGCCGTCACCTTTAGCCATCCACACTTCATTGTTCTTGATGAACACGAGTGTGCCCGGCACCGGTGCCGCCTGGGCCACGGTGGCCGATGTCGCCACCATTCCAGTTGCGATCAGGGCCGCGCTTAGTATGACGGCCATCGTTCTTCTTGCGTATCTGCTCACTTCAGCCCCCTCGGGTGACGATAAATCCGGTCATCTTGCCATCGTGGCCATGGGTGAGGGCTCGGCGGTATCCGCCGTGAGTTGACTTCCGTGTCAACTTTGGGCGGATTCTCCATCGCGGTGGATAGTGGCAGATATGAGAGGGTTGACGCATGACTGACGAGTCAGCCGCCGCCTCGGCAGTGACCATCACTGGCCTGCGAGTGGTGCGTGGCACGCGCACCGTTTTGTCGGACTTCAACGCGTCATTTCCGCGCGGCAGAATCACCGGTCTGCTCGGCCCGTCAGGGTCAGGCAAGACAACGCTGCTGCGTTGCGTTTTGGGCGTTCAGATCGTGGCCGACGGGAAGATCACGGTGCTGGATCAGGCTGCCGGGTCACCACGATTACGTGATCGGGTCGGCTATGTCTCTCAAACGCCCAGCGTCTATTCCGACCTCACCGTGATAGAGAATCTTGCTTATTTCGCACGAGTTCTCGGTATCCGCGCTCGGCACGAGGCCGTCGCACAGGTGGTCGAGCAGGTTGACCTGACCGATCATGCGGATCACCTGGTGGCCAACCTGTCCGGCGGTCAACGCGCCCGAGTCTCACTGGCAGCGGCCTTACTCGGCGAACCAGAATTGCTCGTCCTCGATGAACCTACTGTTGGACTTGATCCGGTGCTACGCGAATCCCTCTGGTCGCTTTTCGCTGACCTCGCCCGGGCCGGGCGCACCTTGATCGTTTCCAGTCATGTCATGGACGAGGCCATCCGCTGCGACGAGCTCATCCTCTTACGTGACGGGGAACTCGTCTTTTCTGACACTCCCGCTGCGCTGCTCGCCCAGACGAAGACCACCCATGCGGACGAGGCCTTTCTCGCCTTGCTGCGGCCTCGCACCGAGGGGGAACTGTGATCGCCACGACCCAGCGCGTGCTGCGCCAACTCAAACACGACAAACGGACATTGGCCCTGATTTTCGTGGTGCCATGCGTGCTGTTGTCACTGCTGTGGTGGATTTACGATGGTGGACCATTCTTCACGCAGATCGCGCCATCGCTGCTGGTGCTGTTCCCGGTGATCATCATGTTCTTGATCACCTCGATCACGACCCTGCGGGAACGTTCGAGCGGCACGCTGGAACGGCTGCTCACTATGCCGCTGTCGAAACTGAGCTTCATCGGCGGATATGCTCTCGCTTTCGGAATCCTGGCGACCGTGCAAGCGGTGTTGGCGTCGCTGTTGCTGGTCGGGCCGCTGGGGGTCGATACTGCCGGCCCGGTGTGGATGCTCACGGGCGTGGCCATTCTCGATGCGCTGGCCGGGGTGGCGTTGGGGTTGTTCGTCAGTGCCTTCGCTCGCACCGAGTTCCAGGCGGTGCAGTTCTTCCCGGCACTGATCTTGCCGCAGTTCTTGTTGTGCGGATTGCTGGTGCCACGCGATGAGATGCCCCGGGCGCTGGAGTTGTTTTCCAATCTGTTGCCGCTTAGCCACGCTATCGACGCTATCGATCAGGTCGCGACGAACACGTCACCGGCCTTATTGCCGCAGGTCGCGGCACTGATCGGGTTCATTACACTGTTCTTGATAGTGGGCGCTGCGACACTGAGGCGCAAGACACCGTGACATACCCCAACCCCTACGAGCCGGGCGACTACAACCCGCGCTCTCCCGGTTACGGCCCGGGATTTGAAGAGCCCAAGCCACGACGCTCACGCGGGATCGATCTACTGTTGTGGCTCGTCTTGGCTGCTTGCCTCATGGTCTTTGTGCTCAGCCCGATGGGGCTGGGAATCTTGCTTCCAGCCGAACGCTCCATTCCAGAGGTCGCCGACGAGCGCGCACAGTATGACCGCGCGATAGAACTCGTCCGGCCCGACGGTGATTTCAAACGGGCCTTGCCATCGCCTCCCGCGGAATTGGTCGAGGATGTCGATTACTCGCTGTACCTGGGCGATGGCGATTTCATCGTGCATTGGTCGTGCGCGGAGCCCATTGCGGTACGCATTGCGGGCAGTGCGCCGACCGGGGCCCGCGAGGCCGTGCTGAACGCCATTGACCTGGTGGTCGAGGTTTCGGGATTGCCGTTGTATCTGGCAGGGTCCTTGCCAGAACCCATTGAAGACTCCGAGGACGTTCCCCACGGCGAGATCGCCATCTCGTTCTTATTGCAGGATGACTTCGAAAACGCTATGACCGGTTACGACGATGACTACAGCGATGCACTCGGAGTTGCCGGACCGCATTACAACGCCTCATCGGGCAGGATTCGTTCCGCACACATCTTGATGTCGGAGCATTCCGATCCGCGCACGCGCAGTGGGCAGCACACAGTGCTGCACGAGTTGATGCACGCGGTGGGGATCGGGCACGCCGATCAATCAGCACACAAAGAGGTCATGCGACCGCGGCTGTCACTGCACGACAACACCAACTTCGGGCCTGGCGACAGTTTTGCCCTGGAGGCGGTGGGTTGTTACTAGTGCGGTGATCCGGCGCCACGTGATCTTGGTGAAGCTCGTGTTTCCGCGTTGGCCCGTCTCAGGTCTGCTAGATGCGTTCGAAGACCATCGTCGCCTGAATGCGATCGCCGCCGCCCAGGCCCTTGCTGCCCGACGATGCGGTGGAAATGGTGTGAAGCCGATATCCGAGCGCCGCCTGGTCGTTGATCGCTTTCTCCAGTTCGGTGAGGTTTCCCGATCCCGTACCCCAGAGCTTCTCTTTCAAGATGACTTGCAGGACGACATAGCTCATGCCGTTTCCGGCCGGGCGGGGTCTCGCTCCAGCTGTCGCATCCGCTTCGATACGGCCGATAACCCCGCTCAATCCACTCGCTGGAGTAGGCGGTTGAACTTGGTCGGACCACTTTTGACCATCCCACCATCGGGTGGTTCCAGTCCCATCGTCATACCAGCCTGGCTGCGTGGCGCTCATAGGATTCCCAATTCTCTCAATCGCCGCCGTTAAGGTGATCGCCATTGATATGACTGATCGACCGTGATCGATGCGGCGATACAGGCGACCACGGTGTCGCGACACCAAGCCTATAGCCTGATCGGCGTGCCGACTGTCGTCCACGGCCCTGAACCAGTTGGGCGTTGCTTTTTGTGTACATATCTTGGAGGCCTTCGCGAAGCACGTTGCTCCGGCTCTCTTGGAAGCCCAACTGGGAGGGGTCGGCAGAGGGATACGCGATCTCACGAGAAAAATGCGATGATGACGCGATGCCCAGGCCCGACCTTCAGTTCACCATCCGCCCATGCCACGGCACCGTGGAGTATCCGGAACTCGTAGAGATCTGGCGCAGCGCTGTTCGCGCGACCCACGATTTCCTCGAAGAATCCGACTTCGAGCGAATCGAAGGCTGCCTGACCTCTTTGTATTTCCCGGCCGTCTCCCTCATCGTCGCGGAGCAGGATGGTGTGCCGGTGGGCTTTGCCGGGGTTGCAGAAGGGAGTCTTGAGATGCTCTTCGTGTCGAACCTATTCCGTGGCGGAGGCGTGGGAAATGCCCTGCTCACCGAGACCATAGCCGAGTACGGCGTGACCAAGGTGGATGTCAACGAGCAGAACACGAGCGCACATGGCTTCTACCTCAGTCGAGGCTTTGTGCAGGTCGGTCGGAGTGAGCTCGATGGTGATGGTCGCCCCTATCCGCTCCTGCACCTAGAGATTCCCGCCTGAGCCGGCCCGCTCTCAACCGCGGTGCGTAGACCGGCCCGAACCAGTTGGGTGCGGTTTTAAGTATTGGGCGTTAGAAATATCCGCGCAGTAACCGCACGCAATGCCCAAGAGTACACATCTAGCCGTGGCTCTCACGCATCACGGTTACTCTCGGCTTCGATATTGAGTCCCTCAATCCCCGACAGATTTCAGTGCTGGACTGTAGAGGTAGACGTCTCTTATGTCGGCACTCCACTCGTCACCTCGACCGAAACTGACACGGTCCTCATAACAGTCCAACCCATAAAGCAAGTACTTCGGATCGGTGGGCTCTTCAGCAGTGGGCGACAGGCCCACCGCATACAAAGTCTGCGTTTCGCCGTCCGGAGTCCACTGCCGGACCTCGGGGAATTGCGTCTCCGACGCGCCCGCTGTTTTCCAGATCGCTCCAGTACCGCACACACGCTCTGATCCGGCCTCACCTCGACCGAGGTCATCAATCGTACCGTTCGGGCGCATGGCACGCAGTGGCACATCACCCCAGTAGACAGCGCGATTTTCATCGACTGTCGGCAGTTCAGACCAGACCGCCGTGGTCGCAGAGGCCTGCGCTCTACCCACACATCCCGGTAAGTCCACTTCCTCAGGCTTCTTCGCACCCCGTACTAGGCGGAAAAGTTGCGAACAGTCGCTAGTACTATCCCCTTTGAGGTATGACAAGGTTCTATCGGTTGAATATCGCGGCCACCACAGTTTGGTCTCGGAGCACACCACGTTTTCAATTGCCTCGTCGGGAGGCGTCTCCAACCCAAACCACATCGACGTCAAACAATGCTGGTCTTCGGTGCTGGTCGTGAACACGAGAGTTGTCCCGTCGAAAGCTGCTTCACGGCCATCACCCATGCCACCTTCCCGCGGTGTCCAGATCACCTGCGGCTCGTCATCCTCGTCCCATGACGACCACCAACGGATCTCGAAGAACTCCGGATCACTTTCATTCCATACCCCGAAGACTGTGCCATGACTAGGTCCTGCGTAGGCCCATTCGAGGGTTTCACCGGGACCTAACAGGAGGCTGACTGTCTCCTTGCTAGGCAGATTCTTGCCCCACTGTTCCTCACTCTCATCCGGCAACGCCACCACCAACTCGTAACGCTGCTCAGACTCATTGATCCGCTGGTAGGCAGCCATCCCTCCAAGGATGCTCTCAAGGAGGACTTCGCCCTCGGAATCATCGATGGTCGTATCCCACCCTGGCGGAATGTCCTCCCACTCGCCATCGACTGGAGGATCCTCATCCCCCGGGCCAGGGTCGGGCGTCGCAGTCACCGTGACGGTGGGAGTCGGAGTCGAACGTCCGGTACAGCCAGCGCTCATCAAGGCGGTTACTGTAAGCAGCAACGCAATGGACGCACGAAATAGTTTGCTCATAGTCCAATATTCCGGAGCGCAAGAGTTGATGTCCATACAGTTGCCTGGCGCATCGGACCGAATTCAATTGCCTGATAGCCTGCCGAAGGCGCACCGCCATTAGGCATGAAGATGGCTTCGGGGTAAGGCTCGATGAATTGAACCAGTGTCCCGGTGTAGCCCGTACCGACCTGGAAGTGTCCGCCATGGTTATAGTTCAGATAGCCAAAGAACTCTTTTCGCAGTGTCGGGTGCAGCATGATCGGCCCACCGGCGACAATCTTGTTCTTAATCTTGTCGCGGAACTGTGCGGTAGTTTTACCGTCCACGCCCCAAACCGTGTATGTGCCGCTTTTCGTATCCCAGGTTGTGGCTGAGTTCACAAGGCCGACAAGGTCATAGATTCCCGTCGCACCCTGTTGTTCGGTATTGAGTAGCCCAGCCCAATACGTCTGTGTCTTCCATGATCCTGCGTCCCCGCGCGCGATAGCTGCCATTGATGCAGGACCGCAGTAGTAGGATTTTTCCTGTCTCAACTTCGATTTCCTGAACCCAGTCATCGCCATCACGAACTTCGTTGCAGGCAACGCGGCAGCCGCTGTAGTCGTCACGTTCGTTGACGCAGCAGCGGCCACATCCGTGTCGCCGCGTTCGAGCGCACCTTGTAGTGCCTTGCGGGCGTCCGAGATCTGCACATTCTGTCGTTCTATCAACTCAGACTCACTCATTTCACTCAACTGTCGCAAAGTCTCTTCCAGGGAAAGATCGCCGCCAGTGTCGGTATCTCGCGATTCGAGAGGTGTAGAGACGTCCCACTTCGCCACTTGACGCAGCAGGTCATCTTTGACCTTCTCGCTCATGAACCCAAATTCCGTGCAGAAGATGTCGCCCTCGATCTCCAGGCATTTGATCAGGTCAGTGCCGCTTTCACATCGGCACTGCGGGCGGCGGACGATGTCGCACCGGCCGTCATGAGGAGTATCATCACACTCGGAATTGCCAGCCATTTCACGTTGCGCAGATCTCCACCTTCAGTCACGTAGCAGTAAGCCGTATCAAGCGATATTTCCCTTGAAATTACAATCGTGTCAATAGGCCTAAGTTCCTATGTTCATCTAACGAAACAGAGTACGGCCTCAAATGTGGACCGATTTTGCAGTTGTGGCCGGTAAACGCCCAGTCCACTTTTGCAAAAGTTGTCCACTTTCACAGGATGGTGCGAGCCGGTCTTAGGGACACTTACGGAAACGGGCTACCAGCCGGGGGTGCGGAGCACCTTGTGAATGCGTTTCTCGCTCACCGGTCCGTCGGTGCCGAGCTGTTGCGCGAACAGTGACACTCGCAATTCCTCGATCTGCCAGCGCACATCGGCCAATTCCTCCGGCAGTGGGAAGTCGTCTGGTACGCCGTTCGCGACGCGCCACCGGGCAATCGCCTCCCGGTACGCCTTGTCCATGTCGTGGATTCGAGCCATCAGATACCCGTCGCGCGTGGGGTCCTCGACTGCTTTATGCCAACGATGCACTGCCGCGCGCACATAACGGGCGAGGTGACCCAGCCTCTCCACCGGGGTCAAGCGAATAAAACCGTCCCTCAGGAGTTTCCCGGTCTGGTCTCGAATATCTGCGGCAGCACCGAGTAACGCCAACGAGCCGGTGCGAGACAACTCCGCATCCAAATCCCGTGCTGCAGTCAGAACAGCAACAACATCGCCGACTACCCGATAGACCTCGTCCTCAAACCGAGGTCGGACAACAGCCATAACATCGCTGTACGTTACATCGGATCTATTTTGTACGATTTCATCGACGAGCCGCTCTGCCGCCGCGAACTGCAGGTCTTCAACCATTGTGGTCGTGCTGGAATAGGACGAGCTTGCCATCATCAGCGTCTGGCTCGTCGACCACCGCGAAGTTACTCGCCCTTCACCCAAGGCGAGCTCATCGACCAGTCGCTGTGCGAAACCAGCCGACGGTTTCATCTCGGTGGCAGGCGGCACTGGTGGCGTCACTGTCGGCGCACTCGCAGCCGCAGACACCTTGGCCATAGGCTGTTTTTCAGTGACAGGCACGGCTGCGACGCTCGCGGGCTGTTCGAGTGCAGTGCCGGATTCGGCCAGAGCAGCAGTGAGCGCGTCACGGACAGCGGATCGGATTGCCTGATCACTGTGCGAAGCAAGTCTGCGCTGCAACTCCCGCAAATCATCGGACTCATCGAGCATCATCACTGAGCCGCCGCGTTCTGTCGTCGCACGGTAAGTCATACGCAGATGAGCCGGGAACTTCGTACGATCGATCGCATCGACCGGAACATCGACATCGCGCAGAGCGCGCACCGCACGAGCGAAACTCGTCGCGTAGGGCTCGGCCATATCGCCGGCACGCACAATATCTGCCCAGGTCGGCAGATTCGCGTCGAACCAGGCCGCGACATCACGTGCTACATCAGGAGCCGGAACGAGTTGCACCCGGATGGGTTTGGGCAGTGATCGAATCGTGGCAGTGATCAACTCGTCCCGCATGCCCGGCACCAACCAGTCAAAACCGTTCGGAACAACACGGCCCAGCAGGTCAATCGGAATATGTACGGTTATGCCGTCGTTGTCTGTACCGGGCGCGAGCTGATAGGTCAACGGCAGTTCCCATTCCCCCTGCGGCCAGATATCCGGGTACAGATCCCGATCGAGGTCATCCAGTTCAGGCGCAAGCAGCGCTACTGAAAGGTTCAGAAGTTCTGGAGTATTCTTGCGCGCTTCGCGCCACCACTTGTCGAAAGCGGCCGCAGAAGTGACATGCACCGGGATACGCGAGTCAAAGAACGCGAAGACGGCCTCGTCGTCCAAAATCACCAGACGACGTCGTGATCGCGCCTCAATCTGCTCGATCTCGCCGCGCACCGCATTGTTATGTGCGATGAAGCGATGATGACCGGCCCAATCGCCGTCAACCAAGGCATGCCGAATGAACATCTCACGCGCAGCTCGCGCATCGAATTTGGCCAGCAGCACCTTGCGGTCAACCACAATCGGAACGCCGTAGAGCAGCACCTTCTCGCGGACCACCGCAGCCCCGCGCTTACGAGACCATGCCGGGTCTGAATAGGTTGATCGCGCTAGTGGTCCGGCTAGTTCCTCAGCCCATTCCGGAGCGAATTTGGCGACATCGCGCGCCCACAACCGAGAGGTTTCGACGAGTTCGCCCGCCATGACGAATGCCGGTGGCTTCTTGGAAAGCGGCGAACCCGGGAAAATGGCGAACCGTGCGCCACGCGACCCCAGATACTCATTTCGAGCCTGCTTCTTCGCCCGCTTGAGCGCTCGCTCGCGTGCAGCACCGTGCAGATGCGCTACCGCAGATGCTTTGACTTCGCCGCTGTCCTGCATCCCGATCTGCGACAGCAAACCGGCGAGCAGCGACCTATGAATCAGATCCGCGGGCCAGGAACGGCGCAACGATTCCGGCTGAGGCTCATCACCACCAGTTGCTGCGGTGTCGATGATGGAACCATCCGCACGAGTCGCCGTGCTGCGACCACGCACATTGACTCGAACGTCAATGGACTTCGCCAGCTCACGCAGCTGCGCAACGACATCCTGCCACTCGCGCACCCGCAAGAAGTTGATGTATTCCGCGCGGCACAGCCGCCGGAACGCACTCGATGACAGTGCCCGCTGCTGTTCGCGCAAGTACTCCCAAAGGTTCAGATAGGTCAGGAAATCCGAGGTCGGATCGGCGAACCGCGCGTGAAGCTGATCGGCTTGGGCTCGTTCCTCAGTGGGACGTTCGCGCGGGTCCTGCACGCTGAGCGCCGCGGTGATAACCATGACCTCACGAGTCACACCGTGACGTGACGCCTCTAGGATCATGCGGCCAAGCCGTGGGTCCATCGGCAGCAACGCGAGTTTGCGGCCGATCGAGGTCAGCACGTTTCGTGCGGCGCGACCATCTGGGCCGTCGCGCTGTGCCTTGCTTTGCGGTGTGTCATGCCGAGGAGCACGCAGTGCCCCCAACTCGGTCAGCAGCATCACGCCATCGCGCACCGCTCGGGTGTCCGGCGGGTCGACAAAGGGGAACTGGGCCATCTCATCGGCAGAAGACACCACCCCGACGGACATCATCTGCAACAGCACCGACGCCAAAGAGGTGCGCAAGATCTCCGGCTCGGTGAACTCGTCCCGGTGCTCGAAGTCAGCCTGCGAATACAGTCGAATCGCGATGCCCTCGGCCACACGTCCACACCGACCCGAACGCTGATTCGCGCTGGCCTGGCTGATTGGTTCAATCGGTAGCCGCTGCACTTTGGTGGTGCGCGAATATCTTGAGATGCGCGCCGTACCGGGGTCCACCACGTAGCGAATACCCGGCACTGTCAGCGAGGTCTCCGCGACGTTGGTGGCAAGAACGATGCGTCGACCGGGATGAGACTGGAATACTCGGTGCTGTTCCGCGGCGGACAAGCGCGCGTAAAGCGGCAAGATCTCGATGTAGTCGGGCCGCTTGTTGTCGTTGGCGCGCGGGCCGAAGTGTCCTTCGAGGGCTTCAGCCGTGTCCAGGATCTCGCGCTCGCCCGACAGGAAGACCAGGATGTCTCCTGGTCCCTCCGCACACAGTTCTTGGACGGCTTCGATGATGCCGGTGAGTTGATCTTTGTCACCCTTGCCGCTGCGGCCACCGTCCTCGGCATACAAGGGGCGGTATCGGATTTCGACCGGATAGGTTCGGCCCGATACCTCGATAATCGGCGCCGGGTCTTCCGGAGTGCCGAAGTGGGTCGCGAAGCGCTCCGAGTCAATCGTGGCCGAGGTGACGATGAGTTTCAGGTCGGGACGCCGCGGCAGCAATCGGGCCAAATACCCGAGGATGAAATCGATGTTCAAGGAGCGCTCGTGCGCCTCGTCGATGATGAGCGTGTCGTAGGCGAGCAGTTGCGGGTCGCGCTGGATCTGAGCCAGCAGGATGCCGTCGGTCATCACTTTGACCAGGGTCTCGTCGCTGGAGGAGTCGGTGAAGCGGACCTGGTAGCCGACTGCGCCGCCGAGCGGTGTCCGCAGTTCTTCGGCGATCCGCTCCGCCACGGTGCGAGCCGCGATCCGGCGCGGTTGCGTGTGGCCGATCTGCCCGGTACGCCCTCGTCCCAGCTCCAGTGCGATCTTGGGAATCTGGGTGGTCTTCCCGGAACCAGTCTCACCAGCGACGATGACGACCTGATTCTCAGCGATGGCGCGCGAGATCTCCTCGCGGTGCGCACTGACCGGAAGTTGTTCGGGGTAGCGAATCTCCGGCAACGAGACGGTGGCGCGCCGCTGCGCGGCTTTGTCCAACTGCGTGCGCAGAGCCACTTGATCGACCCGTTGGCTCTGACGGCCGGGTCGTCTGCGGTTCTTGCGCTGATTGGTCACAACGCACCATTGTCCCAAATCAGGCGCACGAATTCACGGGCTTTTCTGTGGGCCGAATGCCGACCTCACCGGTTACCGTCAACCTCACCTCATATAGTCCGTGAGATCGACGGTAACCCGATAGGTCGCCGCAGGTAGCTTGCTGTCGCTATTTCACCGTGACCGATTTCGATCCCTTCGCCTTGGCGGCAGTCGCCGTGCCAAGGAACGACACCGTGACCTTGTACTTTCCAGCAGCCAATTTCTTGGTGCGGACTTTGGCCTTGCCCTTGGCGGTCACCTTCACCTTCTTCTTCAGCACGGTCTTCTTTCCGCGCTTGACCACCACTTGAGCCAACTTCTTACCCTTGACGATGCCATCGGACTTCACGGTCGCATTCACCTGCACTCGTCCGGTCTTCTTGACTGACTTCGCCTTCACCGCCACGGATGTTTTGGCCTTGGCGACATCGAGGACCACAGGCTGGACTGATGCGGCAACCGATGCCGAACCTGCGTAGCCAACGGCCAATTGATGGCGACCGACGCTCAGATTCCGCAGTGTGATCGTCGCCGTTCCGCCGCGCAGCGTGCTGCTACCGAGGACCCGCGTTCCTTCCCGCACCGTGACCGACCCGGTCGCAACCGAGTTGTCGACGGCGGAAACCGTCACCGCGACACGCACTTGCGTGCCGTAACGCGCCTTGCTCGGGGGGATGGAGGCCGACGTCACGCTGGCGACCTTATTGGATGCGAGCGAGCCGGCTGGCACAGACAGTTCCTTAACGGCGCTGACGTTGCCCGCACGGTCACGTGCACGGTAGGAGACTGTCGCACTCGCCGCGCTCATCGGTACAGGTTGGCTGTAGGTCGTCCATGCACCAGAGCCAATACGGTATTCAGTCGTCGCGATTCCGGATGTTGCATCGCTGCTGTCGATCGTGACGACGCGATTATTAGGTTCGAAGGTCGCCGTGGCTTGCGGAGCAGTGCTGTCCACCTTGACCAGTCGGCTCACGGTTTCCGATTGATTCGCCTCCGCATCGTAACTGCGAGCCTGAATTGTGTTGTCTCCATCAGGAACGACGAGTCCATCCACGTGTGCCTGCCACTGGCCGTTGTTGATGCGCCGTTCAATGTAGGTGAACCCGCTGGCGTTATCGACGGCGGTGATGTTCAGTGTTGGTCGCTGGGTGTACCAGCCGTTGGCGCCGTTCGGGTTGGCGGGGGTCACCGAAACCGAGGTCGTGGGCGGTGTCTGGTCACGCGGTCCAACGTTGTGGTTGATCGTGATCTGGTTGCTCTTCGATGTCACCAAACCGTCGAATATCCCATCGACCCGTACTTGTACAAAACGCCGCGGTGCAGTCGTACTTGCATGTGCTTCGATGCTAGCAACCGCAGATTCACCCGCTGCAAGCGCACCTACGTTGACCAGAGGAGCCGAGTCGAATGCCCAGCCATCGGGCAGCGCAAACCGCACCTGTGCGTTCTCGGTGGCTTGGTTCGCAGTGATCTTCGCAGTCACGAAGGTCTTGCCATCCCGACGCACCTCCGACGCGCTCATCACCTCGATGTCGCCTGGCCGCTCGTACGCACCAAGAATCGCCAAATCCACCTCATTGGCCATCGCGGCATAACCGAGTGGCCCGGGGTGCAGCCTGTCACCGGAGTCGTAGTCGCTCTTCATCAGCGCCGCGTCAGCCGGATCGCGCAGCACCGCGTCAAAGTCGATCACATGGTCGAATTTGTCCGTGGTTCGGATCCAAGAGTTGACCTGCTGGCGCACGTTCTCGTATGTGGCGTTGTAGCTCCCCCAGCCCTTCCAAGGTCCAAGAGTCGCGCCGATGGGCGAGATTCCTGCGGAACGAGCACGATCCGCAAGTCGGGTCAACGCACCGATCATGTTGTCCGGGATGGTCTGGCCAGGCTGGATCTGCAGGTCGTTGATTCCTTCGAAGATCACCACGCTCTTGACGCCAGAACGCTCCAACACATCGCGTTGGAATCGATTCTCAGCCGACCGTCCCATATTTCCGGTGTCATCAGTCAGCAATCGGTTTCCACCGATGCCAGCGTTGACTACGCCGAGGCGAGCGTGAGCAGGAAGTCTATTGATGCGGTCAGAGAGCCGGTCTGCCCAGCGATCATCGGCGTTTCGGGTCGCTTCGGAACCGTCGGTGATGGAGTCACCGAACAGCACGACTGCACCAGCCGGAGCGTCTTCGTCTTCAGGCGGCAGCACGTCAACATCGGTGACCGTGTAGTACGAGCCCCACGCACCAGCTGCGGGTCCGGGGTTCTCCTGGTTTGCGGTCCCATGGTTGGGACTGCGCCATACGTAGGCAGCGTTGCGGTTTCCGTGGCTGTGATGAGTGAGGCGAGAATTGCCCACGTAGTCGAAGGAGACGTGCAGATCGGAGTCTGGCTCGACCCGATAGTCGATCGGGTCGCTCAGGATGTCCTCGCCTGCGTTCAGCGTGACGCTTTGCTGCCCACCGTTGAACGTCACTGTGCGCATCGAACCAGGGATGGCACGAGCGCTGTTGTACTCGTATGGCAGCGACACCGTGGCACGCGAGATGCTCTGCGGCGTGGCGCCCAACGCGTTTGACACTTTCAGCCGGATCTTGCTGCCGCCGATGGTCAGGTGCAGGGTATTGCGCACTGAGCACGGGTTGCAGTCACCCGAGTTGGTCAGGCCGCCCGCCGCTCGTCCCCACGTGGCGACCCACGGTGACTCATCCGCTTTCGCTGCGGGCACGGCCGCGAGCATGACGCCACTCAACGTCAAGCAGGCAACAAGGAGGGCTGCCAAGAGCGCGGGCAGTTGTCGAAGGCGATTCCCGCCCGATCGCGGGGAAGTGCTCGCAAAGATCATCGCGGCGTATTCCTTTCGGTTTGGAGTACGAGCGCCCTCGGCTCCGCCGCCACGGCGAAACCTCGCATCGTCGCGGGGAACTCGTTTTCTGACAACGCTGTCAGAAGCAGATTATGCCCTTATGCCCCGAAAAGACAACCCTGAAACGCGACTTAGTAAACTGAGGAATCAACCAAAACGCTTCGAGAGAAGCCGGGGTCTCTCCTACAGGGCGCGAATATCGTCAAGTAGATCAGCGATGTAGAACGAGATCGCATCTAGCGTGATAGCCGCAAGTGATTCGGCACCGACCATGTTGCGCGCGAAACTAACATGCGCCCCTGCTGCTTCAAGCCCGATTTCAGCCTCGGTCGCTTCAAGTTTGACCTGCCAGAGCGGGAAGTTCTCGTCCCGAGACGCGTCTAGCACGTCTCCCGCTCGCATGATGGCGACTTCGGCATCCTCGACAGCCTGTGCGTAGACGTCGCGTTCAGACTCGTCCAATACCGCGGACACGGCTTGCGAAAGGTCCGTCAGAATCGCCTCAGTGGGCGGAATGGTTGCGTGGTTGCTGCGGGATCGCGGTTGATCGAAGCGATACAGCGGTGCGGCTTCTGCGGTTACCGACAACGGCAGTGACAGGGCGATCAGCCCTGCTGCCAACGTCGTCGTCCGCTTGCTCATGTCAATAATGATGACATCTGTTCCTGATGTGAGTCTGGGACTCCACTTGGAGTTCCCTAGGCACCTATGTGCGCGCGAGCACGTAGGCTCGTCTTGTGAGCGAAGCACGAGCGCTGGCAGCATTGGACGCATCAGGGATCGCCTATTCCGTCTCGCGGCATGGTCCGGTGAAATCTCTGGCTGAGGCGGCCGCGGTTCGTGGCCTGGAGCCGCGCCAGATCGTGAAGACTCTAGTGGTACGGCGGGCGGAAGACGACTATCTGTTCGTGCTCGTGCCGGGCGACCGTACTATCTCCTGGGCGAAGTTGCGCGCGCTGCTTGGCGTGAACCGAATGTCCATGCCGCAGGCGGATGCTGCACGTGAGGTCACGGGGTACGAACGGGGAACCATCACCCCTTTTGGTTCGTTGCGAGCGCTTCCCGTTATTGCGGACGAGCACATCCGTGGCGAATTCATCTCACTGGGCGCTGGGGCGCACGGCTCGACGGTGAAGGTTTCAGCCGACGCGGTCATCACCGCGTTACAGGCGCAGGTCGCCGATGTGACTGAGCCGCTACCGGAGTGATTCGTCCCTGGTCAGAGCGTCACGGTTCGTAATGTCGGAGGGGGCCGATAACGTCTGATCATGCGATTCATTCATACTTCTGACTGGCACCTGGGTCGGACCCTGCATGGGGAAGACCTTTTTGATGCCCACCAGAAGTTCCTGGATTGGCTGGTTTCGCAGGTTCAAGAACATGCCGTCGACGCCGTTTTGATCAGTGGCGACGTCTTCGATCAGGCTTATGCCCCTGCGCGTTCCATTGAGCAGTTCTCTGATGCGTTGGCGCGACTCGCGGAGCATGCCTGTGTCATCGCGACACCGGGCAATCACGATTCGGCGGTGCGACTGGGCTACCTTTCTCCACTGTTGCGGGACCAGGTCACGATCATCAGTCGCACAGCGGATGCTGGCCGGGGCGTGCGGGTCGCTGGAAGAGACGGACACGACGCGGTGATCTATCCATTGCCGTATTTGGATCCGTCGGATGCACGTCGGGTCTTGGCCGAAGAGTTCGATGGCGAAGGCGTCCCGATCCCGCTGGCACGTAGCCATGAGGCAGTGACGAGCGCCGCCATGCGTCGGATTCGGACCGATATCGATGAGCGCAGGATCGCAGGCTCTGAACCATTCGCCACGATTGTGATGGCTCACGCCTTTGTCATCGGCGGTCAAGCGAGCGACTCTGAACGCGATATCCGCGTCGGTGGCGTCGATTCAGTGCCGTCCGGGGTGTTCTCAGATGTGGATTATGTGGCACTGGGCCACCTTCATGGGCCGCAGCAAATCGGTGCTCCGGCGGTATCCGAGGGTCGAGCTCCTGTTATCCGGTACTCCGGATCACCGTTGGCGTTCTCGTTCTCTGAGATGAATCACCATAAATCTGTGTGTTTGGTTGAGGTCACAGCGCGAGATGGCGTGACCGCCTGCACGGTTCTGGCAACTCCGATTGCACGCAGGTTAAGTCATATCGAGGGCACTCTTGAGGAAGTTCTTTCCGCTGTCCACGCCGACAAACGAGATGATTGGGTACGCATAGTGCTCACGGATGCGCGCACTCCCGCAGGTTATCTCAGCGTCATTAAACAGGCATTCCCGCACATGCTCCAAGTACAGCGCAAACCCGTGCACAGCGCAGATTCACCTGGAGCAGCAACGATTACGGAATCATCTGATCCTACGAACGTGGTTGCGGATTTCGTGCGGTACGTCACCACTGCCGACCCGACCGATGACGAGATGGCGCTCATTCGCAGCATCATCTCTGAGGTCGACGCTGCCCAAAGGAGTGCCTGATGCGGCTGCACTCATTGCGTTTCGCGGCTCTCGGACCTTTCGCTGGCGAAGAGGCCCTCGACTTCAATGCGTTGGCCCAATCTGGGATCTTCCTTTTCGAAGGGCCAACCGGCTCAGGCAAGTCATCGATCATCGATGCGATTGTTTTCGCCCTCTATGGGGTGATTGCGGATGCCGACAACAAGGCGAAGGAACGCATGCGTTCGGACTTCGCCACGCCCGATACCGAGAGCTACGTCGATTTGGTGTTCGAAACCAATCGTGGCGTGTTCCGGGTGCGACGAACCCCCAGCTATGAGCGACCGAGGCAACGCGGTGGCGGAACAACGACGCAGAATGCGACCGCCAAACTATGGCGGCTTAGCGCCGCGGACCTTGACGCCGTAGCGACGTTAAACGGAAGACAGCCGAACGGTTCTCACGACGAGCTCGACGCACGCGGCGAATTGATTTCTCATCGCGCTAACGAAGTCGGGACCGAGATTGAACAGATCATTGGACTGAACCGGAAGCAATTCGTACAGACCATCGTGTTACCCCAGGGCTTATTCGCTCAGTTCCTGATGGCCAAAGCCGAAGAACGTTCGATAATTCTGCGCAAGGTCTTCCGCACTGAGATGTATGTGCAGTTTGAAGATGCGCTGCGCAGTCGCGCTTCAGCTAAGGCCAACCAAATCCGCAGTGCCAAGGATGCGATAGACGCTGCGCGCCAGTCTCTGCTGAAAGCAGTAGGGGAACCTGACGGCTCAGAGTTCCTCGTTGCCCAGTTGGCAGCCTTGCAGGATGCCCCGTTGACAGCTGCTCCAGGCGCCGACAGCCCCGATGCTTCGCAGATCGCCGCCACGGTCAACAGCTACTTCGTCGAATTGCGTGAAGCGGCATACAAAAAGTGGCAGGCGACCAAACAGCGACGCATCGATGCAGACGCATCGCTCAAGGAAGCAGACCGGCTGCTGAAATTGGCGGAACAGCGCAGCGATGCACTGGAACAGATTGCCCACCTGAAAGAAGCACAACCACGTATCGACGAGTTGCGCGGCAAACTCGACGCCAATGGCCGGGCAGCCGTTGTCGAACTTGCCAGTGGCAGGCATCGCAGTTCCATCGCGACACTAGCCGAGTTTGAACAGCAACTGGCCGCCGCCCGTGATGCCGCGGTCACCCGTCATCTTGACATGCCGACAGAGCTCGACGAGCAGATGCTGCGGTCGCGACGCGATGCGGTCTTGGAAGCAACCGGCAAAGTAGCCGATGCCGAAGCCTCGTGGCGCACAGTCGAACGATTGGCTCAGCGACGCGAAGACTGCGCCAACGAGGTCAAGGAGAACGAAGCCAAGCAGGATGAGTTGGAATCGCGCGCAAAAGACCTCCCAGCACAACGCGATGCACTTAAAGAACGTCTTTCAGCGGTAGCCTCAGCTGAAACTGACTTAGTTCGAGCCGAGCACTCAGAAGAATCAGCACATGCACATCTCAAGGCAGTGCGCCGGTTGAACAAGATCGTTCCGCAATGGCATGAAGCCTGCGGCCTATTGCAATCCAAGGCCTCCGATGCAGCAGAGTCGGTGCGTCAGGCCGCTGACCTGCAACTCGCACGCCTCGCCAATATGTCCGCCGAACTTGCCGAGAGACTATTGCCGGGCACACCCTGTCCGGTCTGCGGATCGGTTGAACATCCCCATCCGGCGCAGCCAGACCCTTCGGCAGTCACCATCGATGAGGTGACGGCCGCTGAGGACGCACGAGATGAGGCGACTACCGCAGCGGCGGCCCAGGAAGTTCTGGTCACCGAGTTACGGCAGCAATGCGTGACGCTCCTTGAACCACTACGGGATGATTTCACCCCGGTCACTGAACTCATCGCCCAGTTGTCCGGCACATCCAGACCGGCTGAGGATGAGAGCGCCCCCTCTGACATCGACCGATTGCTGGCAGCCCTGGTGGCAGAAGCAACAACGGTGCACGATGAGGCGATCACAGCCAGAGATACTGCCCAAGAGGCTGTCGCCCTCATACAGCAGTTACGCGGCGAACACGAGAAACTAGTCACTCTTGCCGAGCAGATCAAAGCCGAGCAGCAGAAAGTCACGTTGCGGGCAACCTCCCTTGCAGCGCAACTGGCTGAAATCACAACTCAGTACGATGCCGCACTGGCAGACTCTCAGCAGCACCTCGCTGATCTGGAGCAATACCGGATCCCAGAGGTTTCCGACAGCACACCCCTAAACACTGACACTTCCCCCGAACGCGCCACCACCGGTGCTGGCCCCGTCACGGAACCGGCAGCCGCCATCGCGCTACTCAAGCAACATGAGCAGTTCATCGCCGCGCAAGGCAGCGCACTAGAGCGACTGGAAGAGGTCTGGGCTGAGTGGCAGCAGGCACAGCGCATCACAGCAAATCTCCATACGGCACTGCTCGAAACCGTGGCCGAACAAGGTTTCACGACACTCGACGAAGCCGTCGAGTCACTGCTCACCGAGGACACTGCCACTGCGCTCACTCGTACTGTTGCCGACCATGACGAGCAACTGACGCGGGCGCGTACGATTTTGCAGTTGCCAGAGATCGTCGCTCTGCCGGAGACGCTCGATTTCGATCTGGATCAACTCAGCGCCACGGCCGAGGCCGCCGCGACTGCGGAACAGGAGGCAGAGACGAGCCACACTGAACAGGTTGCGCACACCTCCCGAATCGAAGCCACAGCTACAGCGCTCAGGGATGCTGCTTCTGAATATGAATCGTTGCTCGATGCCAGCGCCACCCTGGTGCGGCTGGCCGAACTGGTCACCGGAACGTCATCGGACAACCGCATTCGGATGACACTGTCGACCTACGTGCTGGTACAGCGGTTTGAAGCCGTCGTCGATGCCGCGAATTTGCGGTTGGAGAACCTGTCGAACGGCCGTTATCGCCTAGAACGTACTGAAGAGCGCGAGAACGCTCGGGAACGACGGGTCGGCTTGGCACTGCAGATCGTTGACAACGAGACTGAGAAAGCCCGTCCCACCCGCTCTCTTTCCGGCGGTGAGACCTTCTACGTTTCCCTCTGCCTGGCACTGGGGCTCGCCGACATCGTGATGTCAGAATCGGGCGCTCGGGACTTTGGCACCCTCATCATTGATGAAGGCTTCGGTACGCTCGATGCTGAGAAACTCGAAACCGTACTGCACGAACTCGCTCAGTTACGTACCGATGGACGCACCATCGGTGTTGTCTCTCACGTGGAAGCGCTTAAGACTGTGATCGCAGAACAAATTCAGGTACGACCCGCCTCACCCCACGGCAGCACGGTACGGGTGATCAGTTGACCCGCCGTCAGGCTGATCGGTCCGGAATCTTCATCTGGACAATCGCGGTGGCAGCGTATGCACTGGCCGTCGCCCATCGCTCCTCCCTGGGAGTCGCCGGACTCGACCTCGTCCAACGCTTCGACATTCAAGCGACAGTTCTCTCACTCTTCGCTGTCGTACAACTCAGTGTCTACGCCGCCGCACAGTTACCGGTCGGATTGGCTCTCGACCGCTTCGGGTCACGTCGCATGATCGCAACCGGCGCCTTCCTGATGGCTGTCGGCCAGTTAGGGATGGCATTAGCGACTACACTGCCGCTCGCCATAACCATGCGCGTACTCATCGGTTTCGGCGATGCCATGACGTTCGTCTCCGTGATTCGTCTTGTGCCACAGTGGTTTCCGGCTCGACGGGTTCCGCTCATGACACAACTGACCGGCATCGTCGGCCAACTCGGCCAAGTGCTCTCCGCAGTCCCATTCGTCGCGGTGCTGCGCCACCTGTCATGGGGCTGGGCGTTCGGAAGCCTCAGTGTGATCGGCCTACTGGCCGGGTTCTTCGTCATCACTCTGGTGCGTGACCGGCCCACGACTGGCTCTCGCAATGAACCGACAGTCATGTCACCGCGCCCCGACAGTTCCTCGGTCGGCGCAGCCTTGCGTAATCCCGGGACCTGGCTTGGGTTTTGGACCCACATGGTGACGAGTTTTTCTACGAATGTCTTCGCACTGCTGTGGGGATATCCGTTCTTGATCTCCGGTCAAGGCCTCTCACCGACCGCGGCCAGCGCTCTGTTGACGTGGAATGTCGTCGTCGCGATCGCAGCCGGTCCGATCATCGGCGAGTTCACTGCTCGTCATCCATTACGACGGTCATGGGCAGTCATCGTGATTTCAGTCGGGGTGCTCATTGGATGGCTCATCGTCATCATCGCCTCACAACCGCTGCCGCTGTGGGCGCTAGTCATCTTCGTCAGTCTCGTTGCGGTTGGCGGTCCCGGATCCGTCATCGGATTCGACTATGCGCGCAGTTTCAACTCGCCCAACCGGTTAGGCGCAGCGACCGGGCTGGTGAACGTGGGCGGCTTCATTGGTGCCGTCGTATCGGTACTGGCCATCGGGATCATCCTCGACGCCGTGTCGGGCGGCGAACAGTTCACCTTGAACGGCTTCCGTGTCGCGTTCCTGGTGATTGTCGTCATCTGGCTCATTGCCATGGTCAATCTCCTGATTTCACGTCGGCTTACTCGAAAGATGATGGCTGCCGATGGCGTGATCGTCCCGCCCATCACTACCGTCATCAAACGTCGCCGGCCACAGTCATGACTAACCGCTAGTCAACCTCACATCGACCCAGCGCAGCACTGAGCGCCGCGCGCTCCGCATCGGTGACGCTGAGTCGATAGCGTGCCTTCACAGCGACCTGACGGACTGCATAACGGCAGACGTAACCGGTATTTGGTGGTAGCCACTGGTCTGCAGCTGCCGCCCCCTTCGCCTGGTTCGCCGCACCTGAGACCGCCAGTAAGTTGACCGGGTCATTGGCGAAACGCATGCGCAGAGCCTGTTCCCACTGCCAGGCTCCCGCCTGCCACGCGTCACCTAAAGCAACCACGTGGTCGATCTGCACCTGACGGCTCGTCGGCCCTCGTCCAAATTCGAGATCTTCCCCGGTATAAGGATCGGCCAATAGACCCGAGCGCACCGCGCACATCACGTGCTCATCGACATAGGTGACTTGGTCAAGGTCGCGGGCCAAGATGTCGTTGCGGGTATCGCAACTGTTGAAGTCCATGTCAGCCCAGGCTGGCCCGAAAGCGTCCCGGGAGTATGGCGGCACAGTCGCGGTCTGCTGTGAGATTCCGGTTTGGCCCGATCTTCCATCTGGTTTGTCCAGTCGACCCGGCAGGTTAACCAGGTCAGCCTCAGCCCGTTCGAGCACTGCGACACTGACGGGATAGCGCTGGGCGGCGCGCCGCTGCGCGATATGCGGTCCGCCAAGGGCAATAAGCAGCACGGCGATCAGACCGGCCACAGCGAACACGAAACGCAACGCATCGCGTTCCACCAAACTGCGCGATGAACTCGTCACCCGATCATCGTGACCGCAAGCCGGGCACCACCGCACGGTCTAATCCGTGCTGTGGATAACTCATGCCCTCCGATGGCGGGACGCCCAAGTGCGGGATAGTCGTGTTGAGCACCAGTTATAAACGGTGCCCAACACGATTAACTTGCACTTACGCACGCAGAACGGCGCCGACCCAGGTTCACACCCAGGTCGGCGCCGTTTGTCGACAGATCTCGGCGGTACTGCCGGGACTAGAACACTCCGTGGTGACTGGTCCCTGCAGCGGTGGCCGCGAGTCTTAGCGGCGAACGCGCAACTTCGTTGCCGATTTTGCCTTCTTGTAGTTCTTGTTGCCCATGTATCGGACGTTGACCTTGCCGGTCTTCTTCAACCGCTTGGTCTTGATCTGAGCAACGAACTTGTTGCCGCGCTTCTTCACCTTGGCCTTGCCGACCACGGTCTTGCCTACGCGAAGTCGTACCTGTCCAGCCGGGCGGACCTTGGCTTTGCCCTTGAGGATGACTCGGACGGTCGCCTTCTCACCAACACGCAGCTTGCCCTTGATGACCTTGACTTTCTTCTTGATCTTGGGCTTTGCCTTGGCGATCTGCAATGTTGCTTCAGCGCTGGCAGGCTTGATCGCCACACCAGCCGCAGGTGAATACGTCACGCGCAGCTTGTGCTTGCCCGCCGTCAGTTTCTTCGGCGTGCGCACCGTTGCTTTGCCGCTACTCAAGGTGGCGCGGCCCAGCAACGCCCCGGCTTCGGACAGGACCGTCACCGTACCTTGTGCGACTCGACCTGTGGCTGCAACCGCGATGTTCACGGTGCCCTTCTTGCCGAAGGTCGACTTGACCGTGGAGACCGTCATCACTGAAGCGACCGGATCCCCAGAGCCAGGACCGACATCCGATGCCGTCACCTTGACCGGCAGGTACGCCGTCGCGCGGGTATCAAGCGCATCCGTGACGGTCACAACCGCCTCAGAGACCAGCGCAGCCGAATAGGTGTGCTGGGCTGTGACGGCGAACTGGCCGCCCTGTTCGGTGATCGTCGCATTCGAGGTGGTTCCGTCTCCCCATGCGACGGTCGCAGAGAAGTCGGAGGCACTCGTCCCGGCTCCGCCGGTGAACGTGACCAGCTGACCGCCCAATGACTGTCCGGCCTTACCTTCAATGCTGGCCTGGTTCGAGAACACCATCGTTGGGACGACCTCGACCAAGGACACATCGTCAATCCAACCGCGCAGATAACCACCGTCACTCGTTGGCGCGAAGTTGCTCGGCGATCCCATGCGCAGCAGAACCTGCTTCACGGTCTTGCCTGCGGCCGCTTCGGGCATCATCACTTCGACCGTATTCCAAGTGTCCACAGCAAGCACGCCGCCCTGAGCAACCGGGTTGAGTGCAGCGCCGTTGGAAGCCACCGCGTCCATCTGGCTCAGGAAGGTTCCGTCCGTGAACTCGATGTCAAGCGACAGATACTCGGTTGCGTCATGCACGTAGTTGGCGAACGGTCCGCCCGTGCGTTGTGGGTAGATCGAGTAGCCGAGCTTGGTGTTTGCCTGAACCGGCTCGCTGAAGGCAGGCAGGTTGGCGAACAGCACGTTCGTTGCAGCTGCATTGCCCGCAGTCGCACGACCCGAGTAAACCACCGAGTTCGATCCGGTCTTCTTCTGTCCGTCGGTGGCGACCTTCGACTCGAAACCACCGATCGAGCAGCAGTAGTCCGCGACATTGATCTGCGGGCCGACCCGAACATTCGACGGGATCTGCTCTTGACCCGGTTCGAAGCTGGTGACCAGTCGGCCGATTTCAGCACCACCCGCGCGGACTTCCACGTTGATCGGAATCTGGCGCATCAGCACACCGCCCGACTTGGGTTGGATCACCGCACGGTACGTGCCGGGCTCAGCGTTCCAGTCGGCACGGATGACGATCTCCTCCGTGACAGCCGTCGAGCCCGATACTGCCAACGTTCCGCTGGTCATATCCGCAGTCAGGGCATCGGGTAGGACGAGCTCGTACTCCACGTCCTGTGCGGCCGTGATCCATTGCAGGTTCTTCGCCGTCAATGTCACCGGCGCAGCCGCTGAGCCGCGCGTGGTAGACAGTTTGGACGAGTTCACCCTGACCTCAGGCAGCGATTCACCTGTGCGGTCTGATGGCGGCGCATCGGCCGGGCTCGTTCCACGAGTTGTATTCGCAGTGGTGCTGACTGCAAAGTCGACGACCGAGTCCTTCTCGATGACCGATTGCGGCAGGTAGTTCTTTGTTGAGACAACCCCATCGATTTCGAGCGAATCAATGTACCGCTTGGTGACATCAGCGCCCGGTGCGTTGATTTCGATGGTCGGCCCGTCGGTACGGTTGATCTTGATTGTCTCGAACAATGGTGCCGCGAGCGACAACTCCGCCCGGTTCGGGTTCTGCGGATAGATTCCCATCGCGGAGAACACGAACCACGAACTCATCTGCCCGAGGTCGTCGTTGCCCGGGATGCCCTTTGAGCCACCAGCCGTATCAGCATGATTGAGCCACAGCTGGATCAGCGTTTCACGGATCGTGTCTTGGGTCTTCCAGGGCTTGCCGAGGTAGTTGTACAACCACGGCGCCGCAATGGACGGCTCATTGTCCATATTGACGTTCATCGTGTTGTTCCACGAGTTGACCAGCGACCAGTTTCCACTCGTGTCCTTGAAGAACCCGTCGAGACGCTGGTCAGCCACATCATGGCCGCCCATGACCTCGAACAGGCCCGCGGGGTTGTGCGAGACCAACCACACATAGGTGGCAGCGGGCGCTTCCACGAAGCCGGAGCCGGACTGGGCTGCGTTGAATCCGCTTGACCAAGCACCATCAGCGTTACGCGGGTGAATCCATCCAGTCGGGCCAGGCACACCGCCGCTGTACTCGCTTGTTGCATTCGGGTTGTACTGGTTCTGCCAGGACTGCGAGCGCTGTGAGAACATCTGGGCGTCCTCGTCGTGGCCCAGCGCATCGGCAAGGACCGCCAAACCGGAATCGGCCATCGCCATCTCTAGGGTTTCATTCGGGCAGCCCCAGGCGTTACAGCCCTGCGGGTAGTACCCGTACTGCAGGAACTGGTCGAGCGATGGACGTTGACCTACCACACCGATGTTCCAGCCCTGGCGGGACAGGTCCTTTTCGGTGGGCACTGTCGCGGCTTTCTTCAGCGACTGGTATGCCTCTTCCACGTCGAAGTCGCGGGCGCCGAAGGAGTGCATTCCGGCTACAGAGATCGCAGACGGGTCACCGACCATCACGTGCGTGGCACCGGTGACGTGCGTCCAGCGGTCCCACACACCGTCGTATTGGTTGGCTTGGTTCAGCAGAGACTGCACGATGTCGGAGCCGCGTTTGGCGTTCAGGAAGGCGACGAGTTGCACCTGCGAACGGTAGACGTCCCAGCCGGAGAAGGTGGTGTACTGGTGATCCTGGGACGGCGACAGCGTCTCTAGTGACACGGTTCCGTCGGACTGCAGCCCTTCAAAGGTCGGGTAGCGCCCATCGACGTCGTCGATGATGTTCGGGTGCAGCAGTGAGTGGTAGAGCGCACTGTAGAACGTGCGCTGCTGCGACGCGGTTCCGCCACCGATCTCGATGGTGCGCAACTCGTCATTCCACGCTGCCTTGGTATCTGTCTTCACCTGGTTGACGGTGGTGCCTTCGGGGGCCTCCGCTTCGAGGTTCTTCTCAGCACCTTCTGGGTCAACGTAAGAGATACCTACCCGCACACCGACTTCCGATCCTGCCGGGAAGGTCAGGTAAGCACCGGAGCCCTGTCCGGCTGGCGGGTAACCGCCGGTGCCATAGCTAGTGCCACCTGTGGCGGAGGTCGAGTTGGGGGTGACTGCGGCGTTCTTCCACGTACCGTGGGCCGTGAAGGCGGTGTCGAACTCCGCGGTGAAGTGCACCTTGTAGTAACTGCGGCGCAGTGAACCATCGCCGACGAAGGAACCGCAGAAGTTCCCGGATTCAACCCAGCCGGATACGGTGCGGTTGGCCGGGTCGATGGTCACCGATGCGTCCCGCGATCCCTTGAGGGAGTCTGAGGTGCGGATCAGCATCGTGGCGTCGCTGCCAGACGGGTACGCGAAGGTTCCCACGCCAGCACGAGTGGTCGCAGCGAGGTCAACCTGGACACCGTTGTTGAGGGTCACACCGTAGTAGCCCGGTGTGGCTTCTTCTTCGGCATGGGTGTAGGTGGCTTTATAGGTGCTCGCATTGGAGACATCGGCTGTCGACGGGGAGGTCGAGGCGGCGTTCAGCGTTCCCACGTAGGGGAAGAACGGAATGTCGCCGGCAAGTCCGGCGCACCCTGCACCGGAAACGTGTACCAGCGAAAATCCGCGCGTGGTGTTGTTGTCGTAACTGTAGCCAGACGGTGTGACGCTGCGCATCACGCCGCTACTGGTGTTGACGTTGTCGGGACCCCAGGTCAACATGCCGAATGGCGCCACCGCGCCTGGGTGTGTGTTTCCCGCGTTCGATGTTCCGACGAAGGGGTTGACGAATGCTGCTGGGTCGGTGATGACCGGTGCGGCGTTCGCGGTTGGTGCCGCCAGAGGGACGAGACCAACTCCGAGGGCTGCTGCTGCGAGTCCGGCGACAAGTTGTCGCCCTCGCCGTCTGGGCGGTGATGCCGCGTTTCTCCTGCGCTGCAGGGATTCAGAGGAAGTAAAGCGGGACAAGGGTTTTCTATTATGTTTCACGAACCTGCTCCATCGAAGGCGTGTGAGTGTGACCCTCTTATCCGAGCACTGACCGACAGCGTTGTCAACATGAACGCGAGCACACAGCCAAAGGGCACCATAATCGTGTCAAGCACCCCAGATAAGTGGTGCCCAACGCGATTATGGTGCCCCGGCGGGCCAGCCCGCCTCGACCCGTTGCCAGCAGCCGCATCCACGGCCAGCGGGCCAACGATCAGCGGTCAGTTGGACAAGGCGGACTCGTCCGCAATAGGGTCACCGAACGGTGAGCCGCTTGATGCTGCTCTTGGCTTTGGTGGTCACGGCAGACCCCTGGTAGATCGCACGAATCTTCTTCTTGCCCGCAGAGATCTTCGGCAGTTTCACGGTGATCTTGCCCCGCTTGGCCGCCTTGAGCTTCACGGTCTTGATCGCCTTTCCAGCCACGCGAATCGTGACTTTGCCCGTTGGTTTCGCAACACTCTTGGACTTGACCGTTACCTGCACCTTGGGACGAGCGTTCCGAGCAACCTTCTTCTTGACGAGTTTGACCTTCACACTCGCCTTGGCCTTCTTGATCCGAACACTCGCAGTCGTCGAACGTGCTGCAGCCGCATTCGAACCCGCGACGATCCGTGCCGTCAGGTTGTGTCGGCCCACACCCAGGCCTGCGAGGGTGGTGGTGACCGTTCCAGAGGTCGGGATGACCACTGAGTCAATCAACTTCGCGCCGTCATAGACCAGCGCTGTGCCACCGATTGCAGTCCCAGTTTGCGCAGCAGCCTTGATCGTCACGCCGACCGGGTTGCCGTACCGGAAGTCGGTCTTCGCGGCTGCGATCGTCACCGTCGCGCCACTTGGCACCACCGCCAGCTGAGCGGCCGCCGACCCAGCGGCAACAGTCGTCGAACCGTCGTAGACGGCCTCGACCAGGTGAGTCCCCACACTGAGCGAAGTCGGCAGTGTCACGGTTGCCGCACCGTTGACGAGTTGCCCTGTCAGGATTGTCCCGCCGACCTTGACAGTGACAGAACCTGTGGCGGTGTTGGCACTCGTGACCTTGACGGTGGCCTTCGGCGCAGAACCGAATGGAACCGAAACCTTGTCGAGGTCGAGTGAAACAACCGATGCCGCCGGACCGGAGTACGGCAGGGCCGGTGCGAACTCGGTGTGCACTGAATACTGTGCCTGTTGCTCGGCGGCATAGCCCATCGCCAGAATCTCCGGATCGTCCCATGCCCGGCCCACGATCTGAACCGAGTTGGTGTAGCCCGCTGAGGTCGTGGTGATCGGCAAGATCACGGTCGGAACGCCGAAGTTCGAGGTGAGCACGCCGGTTCCGCGGTCTGAGCTGAGCGCCGCGCTTGATGCGTCGTTGTTGCCCATCTCGGAGATAAATCCGGCATAGACCACTGCATCGACCGGCTCGCCGTCATCCGTGGACGAGTCCATCCACTCGGCGACCCGCTCCTTGTATACGTCACGTCGCTCTAGATACAACTCGGTGTTCTCGTCGTCCATACCGACTGAGGTGTAATTAGACGAGACGTTGTACGGCAGGTTGTCCTTGGATTCACGCAATCCCTTGGGACCTTCAAAAGGGAAACCGGGATTTTCTTCGATATACCGTTCCCAGCCCTCAGCATTGGCGTTGCCGACCGGGTTGATGCCGGTTCCACCTGTGGAAGGGGCACCTATCATTGGAACCAGGGTTGCCCCGGCAGCCTCGAACACCTCTTCAATAGCTTCGAACGTCTCTGCACCAGTGGTGTCGTCCCCGAATTGCGAGGACGCAAAACTTCCCGGCACATATCCGATGCGCTTTCCTTGCAACGCATCGACGTCGAGTGCAGACTTCCACTCTTCGGGGCGCAAGTCATTGTCCACACGCGAAGTAATGATGTCGGAGGGGTTGTTTCCCGTACTGCGGGTTGCCGTCGCATCCAGCATGATTGCCAGATCGGTCACGGTACGCGCCATCGGACCTGCATAGTCCTGAGCCCAGGTCAGCGGCATCACACCGGAGGTGGAGGTCAATCCATCGGTACCGCGGAACGTTGCCAGTCCTGCACCTGTGCTCGGGGCGTACAGTGACACGCCAGTCTGAGATCCCATGGCACCAGGGGCGAAGTCAGCTGCAATAGCAGTCGCGGAGCCACCGGAAGACCCGAAGGAGGACTTCGATGGGTACAGCCCGTTCCAGGACTGCATGAACCCGGACTCAGAGAATGATCCTGAGTTGGCGAATTCGGACAGGTTGGTCTTGCCGATCAGAACCGCCCCGGCGTCGCGCAATGCGGCGACTTGCCATGCGTCCTGTGCTGGCTGCCAGTCCCGCAGTGCCCGCGTACCACCGGTGGTGATCTGGTCCTTGGTGTCATACAGGTCCTTGAGCGCGATAGGCACGCCCAGTAAGTCAGAATCCGCCCCAGCTGCCCGAGCAGCGTCTGCCGCGGCGGCTTGATCGAGCGCATTGTCAGCCACCGAGATGAATGACTTGAAGCCAAGGGCTCCTGTGTCGTACGCCTCGATGCGGTCTAGATATGCCTGGGTGATCTGGACCGAGGTCACAACGCCCGCGCGCATGTCGTCTTGGAGTTCGGCAATGGTCTTGCCTGTCACGTCATAGGCGACATCAGTGACGACTGGTGCCGCTTCAGCGGCGGTCGGCAATTTCAATGGTTCGGTGCCGACACAGCCGTTGGGTCCCACGATGGCTGTGAGGTCCCAGTTCGCGACCGTGCAGATCTCGTCCAAGGTGAACGAGCTCACTGCGGGGCTGTCGGACAGGTCAGCGGTGTCGGCAACGATATCGACGGTGTCGTTGCGATCACCGACTTTCACGTAGCGCAACAATGACTTGGTTTCGCCGGGAGCGATGTCGAGGACATTGATGAATCCGGGGTAGTTCGACGGGCTGCCTGTCGTTTCGTACGCGGTGGTGAATGGGTCGCGTTGCTGGTTGCCGACACGGTCGATGCTGCCCTCGTCACCGACGACGACGCCGACGGCGCGCATATTGCTGCCTGTTGCGGCTCCAGCCACTATCCAATTGTCCGTTGCGTCAATCACCGTGTCGGTGCTCGATGTGGCTTCGATGGTCGCCGCGGCACTGCTGGTGCCGTAGCCGAGTGCCCCACCGAAGGAGGTTTCGACACTGCGGTCTTCGGTGGCGGAGTTCGTGAACGTGTCGAAGAACGCGGCGACGTTCGTGACCGGATCCAGGACGAGCTTGCGAGTGACGAGCACATCACCGAGTCGAACCGACTGTCCCGAGGTGTAGGTGGTCCCGCTAGTCGCGGCAAGTCCAAAACCGCGCAACATCTGACCGTTGAGTCGTGGTTCATCGCCGCCCGAGACCTTGACGAAGATGGATCCGAACGCCTCGAGGCGCGAGTTTGAGATGTTCCTGATGGAACCGGTGTCGATGCCGGGTCGCCGCGCATCGTTGATATTCCAGGTTGCGCTGTCCGCGCCCACTGGCGAGGTGATGGCCATGGCGCTGGTGCCGCCGATGACCGGGGCGACTCCCATACCTGCAACGAGTGCCATCGTCACAATGGCCGTGTTTCTTTTCATTCTTCTGTTTCGCATGTATCCCCCTTTTTGAACTGTTTGCTCTGTTTCAGTCGTTTTTATGCTCTGTTCCGCCGGTCGAGCCTGTCGAGCCCAGCGTCCATTTCGACGAGTTCAATGACCGGCGGGGTGGGCGGACCATGACAGGTCCACCCACCCGAAGCGCTACTAGCTCACTTGCGCTTGGCGAATCTGATGGACTTCGTCACATTCGCTTTGCCGGTCTTCACGGCACTTGCTCGCGGCGTGAACACAACCTTGACCTTGGCCTTGACGGCCTTGTTCTTCAGTTGCTTTGCGAACTTCTTCTTCGGTTTGATGACGATCTTGGTGCGCTTCGCACTCTTGACCGTCACCGTGCGGTTCTTGATCTTCTTGGCCTGGACCTTGATCGTTCCGGCGGCATTCGGCTTCACGGTGAGCACCACGGTGCCCTTCTTCGGCCGCACCTTCACCTTGGTGACGACAACCTTCGCCTTGCCCTTTGGCTTGGCGGCCGGTGGTGTCACCGGCTTGGGCGGTGTCGGTGTGGGTGGTACCGGCGGACCTACCGGATCAGGTTGAGAAGCCACCTTGATGCTCAATGGGGCAGAGGTGGTGACTCGTCCCAATGCGTCAGTCACAGTGGCTTGAATCGTCACCGTCTTTCCAGCCTGAGCTGCACTTGCCGTCCAGTCGAACAAGTATGGAGCACTCGTCGCCGGAGATGACGAGACTCCATCCACACTCAACGTGACTGACTTGACTGCGAAGTCATCGGACGCCTTGACCAATGGTGCGATGGTCTGGCCGATGCCCACCTCAGCGTCAGTTCCTGGGTCGACGACCGCTGCCTGAGGCGCAGCGTTGACCACGGACTTTGCCTTGGTTGGGACACCCGCAGGCCGCGAGGAAGCACGCTGCTGAACCACAACGGATCCAGATCCAGAGATTGCCTCGAGCCCTGCGGCCGGATTCGCCGGGCCACCTTGAACGGGGTTGCCGGTGCCGATATAGCTTTGACCGACAGTGACCGGCGCATCCGTGCGGACTGCTGTGTTGTCAGCATTTGCGTTGAACACTGCGAAGCCGTTGGCGGTCAGGATTGATCGAGTCACAGACAACCCAGTGTCGGTGTCGATTCCGGCATCGGTGAGCAGCACACCGAAGGATTGCGCCGGGTCGGCGGTGAAGTAGTTCCCGGTGATCCGCGAGTCGGTCACGAATCCGTCTGCGCCGGATGCATACTGCACACCGGTTTGCGGGAACAACGAGTTCGGTTGACCGGTGATCACTGACCGGACCACGAAACCATGCTCCTTGATTCCGGTGCGAACCGTGTTGTCACTGTGACCGTCAGTGCCGCGCGCGCCATCGAACAAGACACCACCTGACTGGTAGCCCTTGATCTCACTGTCCGCGATGGTGAGCTCGTTCTCGACTGTGCCTGGACCCGCACCGCGGATCAGACCGGTCTTGACCACACCCCAACCATGCGGATAATCGGCGAGTTCACTGGCAGTGGTCGCGACCTTCATCGGACCGATGACCGATTCGGAGATTCGACCTGCGGCACCGAAGTACGCGATGCCAGCCTCTGCGTAGGTCTCGCCAGCGGTCACTGTCACACCCGAGATTTCGACGAACAGCTCGTTGGTGTCCGTCGACCCCAGTGACTGGCGCGACACTGTGATGACGTTGCCGCCGCCATCTCGCAGATATGGTGTCACACCGGCGATCGAGGTAAGCGATTGGTCGGGCATGATCGTGACTTTGTCCGCGCCAACACCCTTGATCTTGAGCGGCTTGGTGATGGTCAAAGCGTTGATCGCACCGGTAGCGACCGGATTGGAGGCGTGATAGTTCGGTGTCGACGACTCCTCATAGACACCCTCACAGATCACGATCGTGTCCCACGGCGCGGCGTAGTCAATCGCATCCTGGATGGAAGCAAAACTCGCGTCCGGACACTGCTGGAAGTCATCGTCGACCACCCATGTGGTGTTCGAGAATTCACCGCCAGTGGTGTCTGGCAACCTGACATTGCTTGGTGTCGCGTCGATCGAGTCCAGGAACTCAATGGGGTCTGGTCCTGTGGTCGGAGCGCCCCAACCTGCACCTGCGCCCGGTTCCACACCGTCAGAAAGCACAAGTGGTTCCTGGGCGGCTGCTTCCTGGAACCGGATGTCAGCCACTTGGATTGAGCCTGAGGCCGGAGTGCCCTCCACGCCGAATCGCAACTCGACTTCCGCCAGCGAAGAGATGTTCACGCCTTGGGAGGCGAACTCGTCCAAGGGAACACGAATCTGGTCGAGCACAATGTGAGTGCGCGCCGTCTGGGTACCGGTGGACATGTGCAGGGCATTGCCCCAGCGTGGGTCGCCCGCATTGACTGTTGCCTCATTGCCAGCGGTATCGGTCAGCGCAATAACGAAGTCCTGCGACGTCGCAGCCGGGTCGTACGTCACCGGCAGCGGGTTGTTCTCCTCGTCATAACGCTGCGAACCTGGGTTTCGAGAATCGAAGAAGTTCACGTCAGCACCCATGGCCAACGCCTTGAGGCCACTCATGTCTTTCGATGCGGCCGGGATCTGCGCGGTCAGCGTCGCGGTTTGACCCTCTTCCCAAGCGAGTGCCAGTTGGCGACCATAGGAGTGGTTGACGGGGGCGTTTTCACGGATGCCGTTCTGTCCACCAAGTTCAGCTTTGCCTGGCAGTGGGCACGGCTTGGCACCGGTCGGCTGGGTGGACTTGCCCAGTTGCGATGGGGCGAAGTCGTCCGGCTCCGGGTTACACCAGTCGTAGCCGCCCGATGTCGCGTCAGGCAGTTCCACGCCGCCGTTATCCAGGTACGGATAGGCGAAGCCGTCACCGCTGAGCTTGCCGCCCAAGGCGTTGACCGTGAGCGGGTTGATGACCTCAGGGCGGATCACATCAACTCGTTCGGCCTTGGCTGGGAAGTAACTCGTCGAAACGTACTCCGCACAGTCGATGCGCGTGCCGGATTCACTGGTCGGGCAGGCCGTCTCGGGAATCTGCAGGTGCGATTCGGTGGTGGAGAGCTCACCGGTCATGTACGGCTCGAATGCGCCCTCACCGCCGACGTAGCGGCGGAAGAATGAGGACATGGTGGCCAAGCCGATCTTCTCCTGGTCGCCCATGCGCTCTGGGTCGCCCGAGATCTTGGTGTTGACCTCCGGGTTGTAGGTGTCGGAGTTGTCGATCACATAACTGTCGGGCTGCGCGGCACCGGAAAGGCGCAGGTTGTTTGGCTGAACGTTGTTCGCATTGGTGGGCAGCGAGTTGCCGCAGGCCGCGTCCTGGACGTTGCCGCCATCTTGTCCGTCGGCATACCAGACGGTGTTGTACCAGTTGTGGTTGGCGCCGAGCTGCGAGGACTGGATCAGCGGGAATGGACTGTCCTCGTTGATGTACTGGGCACGCTCATAGAAGCGGGCACCTTGCAGGTTGGACACGTCGCCGTCACACCACGGCAGGATCGACATGTACGGCACGCCGTAAGGCGCTTTGCGCTCGTAGTCGACCGGTGCCAGTGAGATGACACCGCGCAGTGGGTAGCGCGGCCCGTCCGTGCGGGTGCGGTTGTAGTCGATGAAGCTGGTCACGCCGTCACCGCCGCGCGAGTGGCCCATCAAGCCGATGCGGGTCATGTCGAGCTTGCCAGCCAGGGTGTCACCGATGGTGGTGCTGGAATCGACTGGCAGACCACCGGGTTCATTAGCCGCGCTGAGTGCATCGAGCGATGCCGCGATCAGCAGGCGGCGCTGGTGCATGCCCTTGCCCTTCGCGCTGTCCTGACGCATCATCATCTGGTCTTGGCTGACCGAGAAGGTGGTGTAACCCCAGGTGGCGAGGTTCTCGGCGAGGTAGGCGTAGCCGGCCTCGTTGCGTTTGAACTGGGCGCAGTTCAGAGCGGACGTGTTCTGACCGGAATCACAGGAACCGTGGTTGCCGTGCACGAGGACGATGACCGGGGATGGCTCAGTACGATCAGCCGGATAATACAGTGCGCCGCGGATCTCCATCTGCTCGGCAGCCTGCGCTGTCCCCGCAGTAGGCGCGGAACCCGCTGAGTTGGGTTCTTGAAGATCGACGAGCCCCAACTTCGTCTCTTGGATCGTCGCGGGCTCGTACATGCCGCGATCCATCGGGTCGGGCAGACTATCGAGGTCGATAGCGCTCGTGGTCGATGTGGGCGTGGTCGCAGGTGCGCTTGAGGGCGCTGCGACAGCCAAGGTCGGTGCTGACAGCACTGTGGCCAGTGCTATCAACGGTAGGGCGCGCCGTAAGGGGCGGATGCGCGTGGATTCGGTCATAGGGGGTGGTCCTCCAGGATGACTTGACTGGCGATAGATAGGACCATTTGAGGCTAGGTTCGGTGTGTTTCGCCGGTATGTCCGTTCTGTATCACTTGACGACCGGCTAGTTAACGATCATGTTTCGTGATGCTTCGCGATTTCTCCTCGAATCATCGGACCTAAAGGCCTAGACCTGGCGGGCCGTGGGAGCGTAACCTCTTAACTGACCCATGCTGTATGCGGCCCACTGGCCTTAGTCGGCAACGAACTTGCCCTGTTGAATAGAGATCACCCGATGCGAACCAAGATCGTCGCGGCACTGACCGCGATGACGCTAGCTATTGGCGGGGTAGCACTCGTCGCCCCGGCAGCCGGAGCTGACACCGCCCTGGCAACGCCGATCGCTGCAGCGCCTAGCGCCCAGGCACCCGACAAACTCAATGACCGCGACTACTTGCATTTGTGGGACGGCTTTATCGAGGTCAAAGACCGCGACATGAACAAGGCCGGTGTCGTGGGCATCGTTGGCATCAAGGAAGGGGCTGCCGCTTCAAAGCCATTGTGGAAAGTTAAGAAGGCGCAGCGTGTTCGCATCGTCCGTTCCAAGGGTAAGAACCTCAACCTCAAGGTCACGAAACGGCTGAAGCTCAGCAAGATCGGCGACGACGGGCCTACCGAGGCACAGATGAAAAACACCAAGGCAGTTATCGTGCTGACTTCGGCGAAGAATCCCAACAACGGCCGCGTAGTGTTCCTGCGCTAACTTCGCCCACATTCGACAGTCCGTTTGAAGGACGAGTGCTCCCTCGCCAGGGAGTGCTCGTCCTTCGTCTTTGCCCATGGACTACCGGCGCAGCGAAGCGCCGGTCGTTGCGTGACGTTGAAGCCTGTGGATACGACTCCGGCCGCTCAGCCAGACACGTACCGTCGAAATCATGACCACCGTCCGCTTCGCGCCATACCGCAGCAAGACCTTCGACATTGACGGCTTCGATTGCGGGGTGCCTGAACTCAACGAGTGGCTGCGTTACTACGCCGGACAGAATCAAAGGCTCAATCGCGCCCGGACATTCCTGCTGCTGCCCGCGGCAAACGATTCTCGGCAGGTCTTGGGCTATTTCACGCTCGTCAACTCACAGCTATCACCCGATCACGCATCAGCAGCGCTGAACCGAAAGTACCCCTATCCCATGCCCGGCACACTACTCGCACGCGTCGCCATCGACAGACGGTATCAAGGACACGGCCTGGGAAAGCGAGCCCTCATTGAAGCGATGCGTCATACGTTGATCGCTATGGAACATTCCGCGTCAGAGGTCCTGATACTTGACGCTGTCGATCACAGAGCAGCTATCTTCTACAGCAAAGTTGGGTTCACACCGCTCGCCAGACACAGCCTGCGAATGTTTATGTTGACAAAACACATTCGCAAGTCTCTTGCCGCATACAGTCAAGACCGATAGCGTGTGTACTACGTACATACGACACGGAAGAACCGAGGAGCCAATAGTGAACGCCATAACGAAGAGCGCGCGGATTCAACTACGTGTCTCCTCCCGCGCAAAAGAACAAATCGCGGCCGCAGCCGCGATATCGCAACAAGATGTCACCTCGTTCATTCTCGATGCCGCAACTGCGCGCGCTCGGTCGGTGCTGCTCGAAGATCGTGTCTTGCTGCTCTCTGACGAGGAACTAGACACCATCGAACAAGCCCTCGATGAAGATCCCACGCCCAGCCCCACATTAGTAAAACTCTTCAGAGAGGCACGTAATGACCCGCGCGTGGACTGGGGCGAAGGCGCGTGGGACATGTTCGACAACGCACCGGAAGAATCCGACGATTAAGTCGACCCGCGCGGCGAAGACGGTTGCCCCTTATACACGGCAACAGCGATTGGCCGTTGTTCAGCGCGAGGGCACCTCGATCGGACTCCGGGCGCGGTCGACGGCAACCCGTGTTGGATCCGCCGGGTCGTAGAGCACGTGGATCGTCTCGCCGGGCGCGAAGTTGCGCACGAGCAGGTCTTCGATCAGCACATTGAACTCAGCCTCGCGCGGAAATCCGTTGGCCAGAAACCTGACCGTGAGCTTCATGTGCGTGGAGTCTTCGATGGTGACGGGCTGCTTCTCCCATGCCAGCACCTGGGCTTCGGGTGCCGCCCGGTCGCCGAAAGCTCTTTCGCTCGTTCGCGTTCTTCTTTGAATGGCAGCGAACCACCGCGCGCGAGCGTGGCGACCCGCAGCAGCACCCACATGAGCGCTGCTACTGCTGCCACACCGGACATAGTAAGGATCGTAGGAGTCATCTTGCTTCAAAGCCTAGTGAGCAGACGAACCGCAAAGAGAGCAGCCGGCAACGCACCAGCGAAAGGCACATGAACCCTTCGTGAACTCAGCAACAGGCCTGCTCGCTACTGCACTGCCCGCCCTCGCGGTGAAGACGGTTGCCCCTTATGCAAGGTGGTAGCGGAATATATCGCACTACTACTTTGCATAAGGGGCAACCGAGCAGCGCGGGTCGGCACAGTAACCGGTTAGGTGGTCACCCGCTCTTGGGGTGATCCTTTGCCTTGCCCTTGGGATTGTCGTCTGAAGCGCTCAGCGCGGCATCACCTGACGCGATGCGCCCCGGTACCGGCTTACCGGGCGGCTGAATCTTGCCCGGTTCCAAAGTGCGCTGCACGTCTTCGGCGGTCACCTTGTCGAATGCGCCGGTTGTCGCCTCCACATACCATTCGGTCAGCGCCGGATCGTCACTGTCAAAGCCCGCACCGGCGCCCTCGTCTGCCGGAACCTCACGGGCCCCGAACACGAAGTCATCGCCATACTTGTCGATACCGCGGCGCACGCCCTGCGCGATCGCAGCCTTGGCATACCTGCGACGAATGATGTACGGGTCCGTGCGCAGATCTTTCGCCCACGACAGCATGATTCCGATCACGATGATCGCGAACGGCAAGGCCGAGACCACCATGAGCGACTGCAAACCAGACAGAGTCGACTTCCCACCCGCGAGCAGCAACGCCACGGCGATAAGCCCCAGCAGCACACCCCACATGGCCGTGATCCACTTTGACGGCAGCGGTCGTCCATTCTGCGAAATCGACGACATCACGATTGAAGCCGAATCAGCCGCGGTGACGAAGAAGATCAGCACCGCGAGCAAAGCGACAGCAGACATGATGGTGCCCAGCGGAAGTCGTTGCAACACCTGGAACAGCACTTCTTCACTCGTTCCGCCGCTTTGCAGGTCTTCGCCCTGTTGCGTCATGTAGATCGACGTCGAACCGAAGACGACAAACCAGGCGATCACAATCGCTGACGGCACCAACACCACGGTCGTGACAAATTCACGCAGGGTCCGACCGCGGGAGATCTTCGCGATGAACATCCCCACGAACGGAGTCCACGACACCCACCAGGCCCAGTAGTAGGTGGTCCAGGTCCCCAAGAATTCCACGGCCTCTGGGCCGTCGTTCGCGCTGAGTTCGAACATCCTGCCCAACTCCTGCACGAAGGCGACGAGTGACGTCGGCATGAAGTTCAGGATGAAGATCGTCGGCCCGGTGATCAATACGAACAGCCCCATGAAGCCGACCAGGACCATATTCGTGTTGGAGAGCAGCCTGATGCCACGTTTCACCCCCGAGACCGCCGAAGCGATGAAGACCGAGGTCAGCAAAGCGATCGCACCGATCAAGAAGGTGTTCCCAAACGGGCCTGCACCCGTCAGGATCTCCGCTCCGCTCTGAATCTGCAGTGCACCGATACCTAGCGATACAGCCGTTCCAAACAGGGTCACGATGATCGCGAAGAAGTCGATGAATCGGCCGAGGACGCGGTGGCTCGACCCGGGAAAGACGGGTTCGAACAGTGCCGAGATCAGCGGCGAACGCCCTCGTCGATAAGCGCTGTAGGCAATGGCACCGCCAACGAGCGCGTAAAACGCCCAGGCGATCGGCCCCCAGTGCAAGAAAGTCTGCGCCATCGCTGGAAGCACCGCTTCAGCCGATCCTCCCGCGACATTCTGACTCGGCGACGGGTCCAGAAAATAGGTGAGCGGTTCGAGCGGACCGTAGAACAACAGACCGATGCCGAGCCCGGCGGCAAACAACATGGAGATCCACGAGGCCGTCGAATACTCCGGTTCCTCGTCATCGGCACCCAGGCGAATTCCGCCAGTGCGGCCATAACCGACAGCGAGCATGAACAGCGCGATGGCGATAGCCAATGCACTGAAAAGCCAACCGAAATTGGTCGTCACCCAGGTCAACGAGTTCGTTCCAACCTCGGCTAGATGATCAGGGGCGGCGAATGCCCATACGATCACAGACACCGTCACCACCACGGCACCGGTGAGCACCGCACGGTTGGTGGGGAAAGTCGCGCCGGTTCGCTCCACTCCGATTCCGGGAATCAATCCTGGGTGCGGCGGTGTGATCGGAGCATCGGCGGCCCGCTTGATGACGCGTTTGATCGGACCATCGGTTCCGTGCTCTGAGCGGCGGACCACTGCGGTGCTCGCGGATGTCTCAGCGTCGCGCTGCGAAGATTGTTCAGTCGAATCCGTAGTATCAGTTCGATTCTTCTTCACAGCTATCCCCGTCCGGGCAGTTACTTGGCATCTTCGTTACGTAAACAACCCATAAGAGGTTAGCAAAGATGGCATTCACCGGTCGGATAGAGGATCTACTGCTGCATTGCCCCGCGCTACCGCGTCGCGGTACTACATCACCCCCACCGCGGCGTCACCTCGTAGGTCACCACGGTGGCGCCCTTGTGTTTGCCCCCGGTGACCCGGACAACCTTCGTCCCCCAGTAGATTCCGACGCCGAAGGTCAAGCGGTACCGACCATTGCGGTTCGCCCGGGCGCCACGCGGTGAGACACGCACGCCCTGTACCTGGACGCTGACGCGTTCGCGCGGCTTCAACCCGGTGATGACGATACGTTGCCGATCAGAGGCCCGTATCTGAGCCGATCGCACCTGAACCCGCAACGGTGCGACCTTGCGGGTCTTCGCGATCTTCAGTACCTGTTGACCGCGACGGTCAGCTAGGGATGCCCGTACTTCGATGGAGACCTTGGCACGCTTCGCCACCTGTTTGCCGGCTTTGGTTTTGCGCGGAATGACAGCCCTCACCTTCGCATTGCCCCGACCGTTGGCCGTGCCCTTGGCAACTTTTCGGCCCGCGATGAGCACCGTGAAGGCTTCGCCGGCGTCCATACCGCGCAGCCGGACGGTGATCATTTTGCCCGGCTTGCGCTTCTTCTTCGGGCCGATGACTGCGATCTGCGCGGCTTCACGTCGCACGTTGATCACGATTTGCGCGGTCGTCGTGCCAATGTGGTTTGAAGCCCGCAACACGTACACGTTGGAGCCGATATGCCGTGGCGTCACCGCTTCCGTGCCCGTCTCAGCGCGTAGCCCCGCCCATGTTCCACTTGCCATGACTGACGTGGCATCAACGGTGGTCCAGTGCAGCGTCGCCTTCTGTCCTCGTCGCAATTCACCTGCTGAGGTCCGCAGCGTCAAGCCTGGCGCTTCGTTAGTCACAACGGCAGCGACGGTCACTGCCGTTGACACTGCGTCAACGTATCCCGCCCGCTGCGTCGTGACGACGACTTTGATGACTTTGCCCTGGTGTGCTTTCACCAGGTCGAGAGTGCTGTCGGTGGCGTCAGCGATGGCCATGCCATCGGCGAACCAGGCGTAACGCACTGCTTCAGCCGCAGGTGTGGCATCGCCGACGACAGCCAGGAGCGTCTCGCCCACTTGCGCGGTTCCTTCGATCGCGACACTGGCGGGCGTACTGAACTGCGCGGCGGCTATCGGGCCGGTGCGTTGCGACGTGCTCTTCTGGTGAAAGTGCTCCGCAGTCGCCGTAGCGATGACCGTGAGTTCTTCCCCGAGGTCGACAGCACTGATCGCGTAGGTGTCGCCGGTGCCCACCTCAGTCTCACCGCGCAGCCAGACGAACTCGACTGCTGCATCAGCGGGGTCCACGCTGGGCACCATTGCCGATAGCACCTCGTCGACGACCTGGTCACCGGTGATGACTGGCTCGGCCAGCGTGATCACCCCGGTAATCGCAATCGGGTCCGAACTGACCACAGCCGGGACATATTGCGGCGCCGTGACGGTGATGTCGTATCCGATCAAAGATCCGGCATCTGCGTTAGTCGGGGTGTAGGTGTCGCTGGTAGCGCCCGGTATGGCAACTCCGTCGCGAAGCCACTGACCCGTGATAGTGGCTCCCGGCGTCGACGATGCCACAGTCGAGGTCGCCACTAGCGCATCGTTTGCCGTTCCGGTGCCGGCCACGGTGACCGTTCCGGTGACATCCGGTTCGCCAAGCACGGTGATCGAGATTGTCTGAGTCGCCGCGACCCCAATTCCGTTCGTTGCGGAGACCTCGATCGTGACGAGTCCATCTGCATTCGGGGTTCCTGACAGTTCAAGCCGGCCCGGCGTCGTGCCAGGGTCGGATGCGGTCAACCAAGTCGGCAACGTCCCGGCGACGGCAACGGTGGGCACTGGGTACCCGCTCGCAGTCACGACAACCTGTCCAGCTACGCCACGCGTCAACGTCGCAGTATTCGCACTGGTGATCACGGGCGACTCGTTGACGGTCAAGGTGAAGGACCGGTCAGCGTCCCCATGGTCGTTGGTCGCGCTGACCGTCACCTCGTGTTGACCGCCGGTGCCGTTGACCGGCGTTCCGGAGATCACCGCGGCTTCGGTCGTTTGGTTCAGGACGAGTCCATCCGGCAGTCCCGCGGCTGATAGTACGGGACGAGGGTGCCCCGTCACGACGAGCGGTATCTCCAGCGATGACCCGACCTCGGCGGTGGTGTCCGTGATTGCCGCCAATGCCGCAGGAGCGGTGATCGTTGCCGCGACAGTCTGCGTGGCGGCAGACCCAATTCCGTTGGACACCTCGATGTCGATCTGGAATTCTCCGTGGACGGCGGGCACTCCTCCAAGTCGGGCTATGCCCGGTGCTTCATTGACCAGGGTGATTCCCGTAGGCAACGGTCCTACGGTGCTCACAGTCGGTAACGGAAATCCAGTGGTGGTGATGGTGTGGCTGGACTCGTCCCCCTGAGCCCAAGTGACCGAAGCCCCGCTTGTGATCGCTGGTGCTTCATTGACCGTCAACGTGAATGAACTGCTGTCGCTGCCTAGGCTGTTCGTCGCAGTGACATGAATCTCGTATTCGCCGCCGGTGCCGCTCGCTGGCACGCCAACTATGGTCACGTACCCAGGGGTCGACTCCGCGTATGAGAGTCCCGCTGGAAGACCGGCTACCTCGATGGTCGCTGTCGGAAGTCCTGCCGCTCCGATCTGGAACGAGCCTTCTTGACCAACCTGCACGACTCGGTGGGCGAGTGTGTCGATCACCGGTTTACCCTGCACGGTGATAGTGATGTTCTGCTGAACAACCGGTCCGACCCCGTTCGTGGCGTACAACGTGACCTGATAGGTGCCGAAGGCCGTCGTTGTTCCGGTGATGACCGCGGTGCCGTCCCCGGCGTCAATCACATAGAGACCGAGCGGCAGTTGTCCGGCACCAGCATCAATGGCCGCTGCCGGGTACCCCTGTGTCGTGATGGCGAAACTGCCGCCAACGTCGTAGTTGAAGGTTGCCTCCGTCCCACTGGTGAACGATGGTGGCTCATTGACGATCCAGGTCGCTGTCGCTGAGTTGGTTCCCACCTGGTTGGTGCCGATGATGGTGACCTCGTGGGGGCCGGACTCCGTCGCGGCGATCACTCCCGCGATCCGCGCTGTGCCGTCGAGGTTATCCGTCAAAGTCAGACCCTCCGGCAGGCCGGTGGCGCTCAATTCCGGCACCGGGTAACCCGAGGCGTTCACAACGACCTCAACCGTATCGCCGACGGTTGCGGTGGCGAACGTCGGGGTCGGCACGATAGGAGCGCCATTGACGATGATCGTGAGTGTCTGCTCTGCAGCGGTACCGACACCGTTACTGGCACGCAGGAGCACGGTGAAGACTCCATGCACACTCGGGGTGCCGCTGAGTATTGCTTGTCCTGATTCAGATGCCCCCAGGTTCAGTCCGGTTGGCAGCTCGTCGACATGGATGATCGTCGGTGCCGGGAATCCCGTCGTGCTGATCGTGAAGTCACCTGCTGTACCCCGGGTGAACTCGGCTACCGTGCCGCTGGTGAAGCCGGGGCCTTGCTGGACGAGGATGACCAATTGTTGTACGGCTGGATCGCCGATCGAGTTGTCTGCTGTGACAGTGGCGGTCACGGAGCCGGACGTGGTGGGGGTTCCGGAGATCGTGGCGGTGCCGTCTTGGTTGTCCACCCAGTTCAGGCCGGTCGGCAGGCCGGTGATGTCAATCGTTGGGGTCGGCACACCATCGGTCGTGATCGTGATGGACGCTGCCTGCCCGACGGTGACCGTGGCAGTGTCAGGTGAGGTGATCTCGGCAGGACCGCGCAGGGTCAAGGTCACAGACTGGCTCCCGACACCTTCGCTGTTCGTGGCGGTGATGCTGATGTGGACCGGTTGGGACGAGTATTGCGTCGCGGTTCCTTGGATCTGTCCTGTTCCATCGCCGTTATCGACGAGTGCTAAGCCCGCCGGCAGTCCACTGGTCTGCAATGTGGCAGTGGGGTGGCCACTGGTCGTAATCGGCAATTCGAAGGGCACTCCCACCGTGACGGTGGCTGTGGGGGCAACGGTGATGACCGGTACCTGATTGCGCACGATGGACAGGGTCTGCGTGGCGGCGCTGCCCACACCGTTGCTGGCGTTCAACGTCACATCCGTCACGCCGGGGGTCGTGGGCACACCGCTGATCGTCGCCGTTCCACCGGTCCCGGCGGTGAAGTTCAAACCCGACGGCAGTTGTCCCACCAGGGACACCGTCGCATCGGGGCGCCCTGACGTGGTAACCGTGAAGGAGCCTGCTTGGCCCACGACGAATGAGGCGGTGGTACCGCTCGTAAACACTGCCGGTGCATCGACTTCAAAGGACACTGCCTGGTCGATCTGCCCGGCCACGTTCGTTGCACGCACAGTGAATGAGTAGGCACCACGGGTCTGCGGGGTGCCAGAGAGCACCCCGGCAGACGAGAGGGACATACCACTCGGCAACGCGCCCGAGATGAGACTGTATGTTGTTCCACTACCGGCTGGCGCCGCCATGAAGGTGTGGGAATACGGCTCACCCTCGATGGCTGGCGCGGGTGCTGCAGAGGTCCAAGCCGGCAGTGCCACCAACGTGATGGTGACCGGGGTCGAAGACTCCGCCGGGCTGACTTGATCCCAGTCATCGACAATCGCACCGGCTGCGACGTGGACTTGTACGGTGCCGCTTTGGGTGAAACCGCCGACTTGGATCGTCGGATTCGCCGCATTGCCGTTCGTTACGGACTGGACAGTGCCACCGGCAGTTCCGGTGACAGAGACTTCGTTCGCCGTTAAACCGTTCACTAACGAGGCGCCGTATCCGAGGGTCCTCGTGGCCGGAAAACTGATCGTGCCACCGACTGGAGCATAGACCGGGTTTCCCTGAGGAACGTCCACGGTGATCCGGGGGACGGCGGGCACCGCACCTCCAGCAGGTGTCGTCCTGATTTGTTCCAACTGCGCGGTCAGCGTGCCGTTGCTGCTGTCATAGTTCTGGGGATACGCGACCCGTATCTCGATCTTGGTGACGGCGGTGAAGTTGGGTAGCGGAGTGAAGCAGGCACCACCGGACGTACCGCAGTTGAGATTGAAGACTACGTTGAATGGTCCATCGGTATTCGTGACCGCCGTGTTGTAGACACCGGTCACCCCACCACCGGTCACAGAAATTGAGATATTCGCCGCGGTATCCCACACGTTCGGACGGTTCGTGCGATGAATATCGGTGAACTCGAAGAAGAACTGGGTATTGCTGCCGGAATCAGTCAAGTCGCTTTGCGGCATGGTGTAGGTCAGGGTGGCCGCACCGGCGGTGTTCCCCGATCCCGATGCGGTGAAGATTCCCAGCCCATTGCTCTGATTGAAGGTCGCCGGACCGGTGGTGTCCACTGAACGAGTGCCACGAATAGTTCCGCTGAAGTCGTCGATCATGACCGTCGCCGCGTGAGCCGGTGTTGCAACCAGTGATGCGGCGGCAACCATCGCAAGGCTCACCAGGTACACCATGAGTCGATTCTTTTTGGCTCTAGCCGTTCGAGTGCGTGCGGGCCTGCGCCAACTCAGTAGTGATTCCATGATTCCCCTTAACTTAAATTCATAACGGCTGACGAGCCGTTCTTTAGCCATCGTCGCACCCCACAGCCCGCTGCCGATAGCCTCCCTGGCCAAAATTAGTTAGTAATTACCTAGTCACCGGGTTGCTGCGTTCACCTCTTGCGGCCTATCGGGAGTCACCCAAAAAAGGGGCCTGCCGCACAGTGACCCTCGTACAGGGACACGGCAGACCCAGACCCCGGCAGCCAGACCAGGGCATCACGAAACCCACGGATCGCACTCCGTCCCGGTTCGAACGACCGCAACAGCCATGTCAGGCATGGCGAAACCCCAGCCAAAAACTACTTTCGGCCGGGGTTCCGTGAACACCATCTGGATAGTCTCAGCGACCATCTGCGGTGCGTGAGGGGGGACTTGAACGGATCCGTTCCCCCTCGCACACGAAATCGTGAATCGGCGTTCTGCCGCATGATTCCGCGGTTTCTGCGAGGCCCACCTGTGGATAACTGCACCGCGATTCACAACCTAGCAGCGTCGGTAGCACATGAGTTAGCACATGAAAGCGGGCCGGATCACGAGCAGCGGCCTATCCGATGGCCACGCCAAAGAGTGCCCCAATGGCGTATGTGGCGATCATGGTCGCTGAGCCCATGACCACGTTCCGGAGAATTGCGCGACCGCGCGGCGCGCCACCGAGCGCAGCGCTGATCCAACCGGTGAG
>WPCK01307881.1_pt1 | contig 61889 bp, 58 predicted proteins | sample 5399851 | NCBI WGS metagenome assembly WPCK01 (sample SAMN12869471, study PRJNA574797) | sludge metagenome | isolation source: wastewater treatment of pH11 | place: China:Beijing | collected 2019-05-20
ATTTGTGCCGCAATGTAGCGATTCGGGCGGCAAAGGGAAGAAAAGGCTGAGCGGTCGCGCGCGCGCCGCACGGCTAACCCCGATGCGGCAAATGGGTGGATCGGCATTACCGGGCGTGCGATTCGGCGGTTTTTCCTTGAGCGCAGCGGACGACGGGGTTAGCCGGCAGGGGAGGTGCTGCTCGAATGGCAGAGCCGCACCATCCGGATCGACGAGGCCACGCCGATGACCACGACCGCCAAGCCCGCAACGACCGCCGCCCTTGCCGACAGCGCGCCGCCGGAAGGTCAGCGCGAGGTCAGCCTGCCGGTCCTGGTGCTGCTGGCATTCGTGGTGGGCGTCGTCGCCGCGTTCGGCGCGATCCTGTTCAAATACCTGATCGCCATCATCTACAACCTGGCCTTCTACGGCACGTTCAACCCGTTCCTTGATCCGAACGTCTATGGCGCGCCGAGCGCCTGGGGACCGTTCATCATCCTGGTTCCGGTGATCGGCGGGCTCGGCGTCGTCTGGCTGGTGGAGAACTTTGCGCCGGAGGCCCGAGGGCATGGCGTGCCGGAGGTGATGTTCGCCATCTACCACCGCGAAGGCAATGTCCGCGGCATCGTCTCGGTGGTGAAGGCCTTTGCCTCGGCGCTGTCCATCGGTACCGGCGCCTCGGTCGGGCGCGAAGGCCCGATCATCCAGATCGGCTCGTCTTTCGGCTCCACGCTCGGGCGCCGGCTGCGCCTCATCCGGTCGCAGAAAATCATCCTTCTGGCGGCCGGCGCCGGTGCCGGAATCGCCGCCACCTTCAACACGCCGCTCGGCGGCGTGCTGTTCGCGGTGGAAGTACTGCTGCCGGAAATCTCGCCGCGCTCCTTCCTGCCGGTGGTGGCGGCGACGGCGACGTCGACCTATTTCGCCCGCCTGATCATCGGCGCGGAAGCCGCCTTCCACATTCCGCTGTGGAAGCAGTTGCCGCAGCCCGACGTGGTCAACTTCGCCGAGATCGGCGTCGCTGCCGCGCTCGGCGTGACGATCGGCGTCGCGGCCTTTCTGTTCGTCAGGATCCTGGCCTTCATGGAAGACAGGTTCCAGGAGATGCCGGTCAATCCCTATATCCAGAACATGATCGGCATGACGGCGGTCGGTACGCTCGGCTACATCATGCTATCGACGACCGGGCACTATCACGTGCTCTCCGTCGGCTACTCGACGATCCAGGACATCCTCTCCGATACGTCGTCGGGTTCGATCGTCCTGCTGCTGGTGCTGTTCGCGGCCAAGCTGCTCGCCACCACCATCAGCCTCGGCTCCGGCGCGTCAGGGGGCATCTTCTCGCCAAGCCTGTTCATGGGCGCAACGCTCGGCGGCGCGTTCGGCGTCGCCGGCCAGATGCTGTTTCCCGGATCAGGGCTATCGGTGCCGGCCTTCGCCATGATCGGCATGGGGGCGATGGTCGGCGCTGGAACGAGCGCGGCGATGACGGCCGTCGTCATGGTGTTCGAGATGACCCGCGACTACAACATCATCGTGCCGCTGGTGCTGGCGGTGGCCGCCGCGCTCGGCGTGCGCCGCGGGCTGATCACCAACGACATCTATACGATCAAGTTGCGCAAGCGCGGCCGCGCCATTCCCACCGACCGCTCGACGAACATGTTCCTGGTCCAGCCGGCGCGCGACGTGATGAATACCGGCTTTGTCGTGCTGCCCTCCGACATGAAGGTCGCGGAGGCGCTGAAGGTGGTCAAGGTCGCCAACAACCGCGTCATCGTCAGCCATGACGGCCGCATTGCCGGCTATGTCCGCTTTTCGGCAGTCCCGTATGAAGCGGACCGCTATTCCAGCGAAACGCTGGCCGACATCATGGGCGTCGATTTCGTGATCGCCACGGAGGACAATTCCCTCAACGCGGTGCTGACCCGACTGAGCCGGCGCAATCGCACCTATGCGATCGTGATCGGCAATCGCGAGGCCGGCGTACCGCGGCCGGAGGACGTTGCCGGCGTCATCGACCGGCCGGAACTGGCGCAGGCGATGATGAAGAACCATTATTCCTGACCGCAGGCAGGCACGTTTTCCCCTGTGCCGCCGCGGGGCGGGTCATCCGGCGTCGCGGTTTCGCCAATAGCAGTTGATTCGCCACGACAGAAGGATGAGGTTGCCTCGCAGGCGGTCGAAGGTCTTGCGGCTCTTGGCGGCCTTTCTGCCGGCATCGAGTGTCGACCCGCCGACCTCCGCGCCGATCTCGACGACCGGAGGCTCAATCATCGACCAGACATCGAGGTCGAGTTCCCAGAAATATTTGAGGTCCTCGTCCACCGGGCGGAACACGCTGCGGCGCTGGAGCAGTTTCTGCGCGCCGCCACGGGAAATCAGATAGGCGACCGTTCCGGCGGACGGATAACGCCATTTGCCGAGCCGAAACGGGCCGACATCGCGGATCGCCGCATAGTCCTGGCGGCCGTTGCGCGGGAAATCGTAGAGCTTGACGATGTCGCGTCCCGAAAGCAGTTCATCGGCGCGCGCGATCGCCACGGCAAGCCGGTCCGGATCACGGATGCCGAAGTCATCCTCGAGCACCAGCCCATGGGGCGCGCCGGAATCGACGAGCGCCCGCCAGGCCTTTCGATGCGTGGCGTAGGCAGCGATCTCGCCGCGCGAAAGCGGGCGATTGGTGCGACGACGGTTGGCGACGGGATCATAGAGATCGTCGAGGACAGGATCGTCCGGGCCGTGACCGACGACGAAGGAAACATCGACCCGCCGCGGCAACCGTTCGGATTCCTGCCGAGCCGAAACGACGCGGGCAGCCGGGGAATGGGGGCTGGTGAGCACCAGAACCGGGAGGATGCCGGGGTCGCTATTCCGAAACATGACGTATCTCGATGTTGGGCAGGCCGAATGGCGTCACCCCGCAATCGCGGGCAAGCTGGCCGAAGGCTTCGGTTTCGATCAGGTGCCGGTAGGGTCGCTCGGGAAAGACAAGGCCGGCGCGGTGAATCGCGGCGGCGACGAGCAGCATCGTGCCGCCGACGCCGCTGAGCGGCACGCGGTCCAGGTAGCGCAGATCGTGCAGGTGCTTTCGCCAGTGCCAATAGACCGGGGGCTGGAACAGGCCGTCGCGGACGCTCTTGTAGTAGGCGTAGTTGGGTGCGGGTCCGGTGTCGAGGAAGCTGTTGAGGTCGAAGGAGGGACCGCCCGGAACCGTCACGCAATCGGGAACCACAATTGCCTTCCCCGCAGCCATCAGGCGCGCAACGATGTCGACGGGATAGTCGCAGACATCGGCATCGATCCACAGAACCCAATCGTCGTCCGGGGTCAGGGCGTTTTCGATGAGGTGGTTGCGCGCCCTGGCGATGGCCGCACGGCGCTTGCGCTGAACGGAGGGATGCCAGCGCGGCTTCCCGCCGAAATCGACGCCGGAATGCTGGCGAAGGACGCGGATGTCTCGATAGGTGCCTTCGAGCCCCTGCAGCGCGGCGGCAAGTGCGTCCTCCGTGCCGTCGTTGCTGTCACCGACGCAGAAGGCGAGCTTGATGCGTTCGGCCGGGTGATCGAGGCCGCGGATCAGCTTCATGCAGGTCGCGACGTGCCGCGCGGCGTTCCGGATCGGAACGAAGATGGCAATATTGGCCTCCGCTCCGCTCCGCACGCCTTCAACCGCGTCCGGCAAGCCGGCCGACAAAAGCCGCTGCTTTTCGTGTTCGGGATTGAGGCTGGGGCCCGAGAACAATCTCGTCCGCCATTGCCTGACCTGCCCCTTGAGGCGCCGCGTCACGGTCTCCTTGTAGGAGGAGTACCACGATCCGGCCCAATGGTGGACGGAGAGGCGCAGCTGCGCGTGCGGTCCGAAGACACGGCTTTCGGAAACCTTGCCGGACGAGGTCAGGGGATCGAAAAGATGACAAGAACTGACGGCCAGATCGTCGGGCCTTCGCCACGACATCGCGCTGCCCGTGAGCATCAATGGCCCTGTGCTCTCAAGGACATCCGAGGCGTGGCGGCAGCGCACCATCGTTTCGAGCACATGGACCCAGAAGGGATGGTTTGCGGGGCTGGCCATGACGGCGTTGCAGATCAGCCAGTCGATATGCAAACGCGCGACATATTCCTCGGCCTGCTCGTCAGGCTCGCAGGAGAAGACCAGGCGATCCTCGCCGGCAAGGGGCTCGAACGAGGCGAGGCAGGTCGTATCGAGATCCGCATAGACGCCGCCGTGGCGGTGGAGGGCGAGGTAACGGCCGGCATCGGCGCGCTGAACCGGATTGGGGTAGGAACGGAAGATTTCGAGGAATTCGGGATAGTGCTCGGCGACCAGGGCGTCGAGGTCCGCGTCAGTCCACAGGCGGTAGTCCCATCCCGGGTTCCTGGCCTTCCAGCTCGCCACCATGTCGTGAAAGCGCTCGGGGATCGCCGCGTCGCGCCAGGTCTGGTGGATTATCCTCGGGATCATCGGGCCTCTGCTCTTCGCGTCGCCTGCGGCTTGTGAGCGCGACCGGACACTGCCGCCGCACAGTGCCATCGCGCAACCGCAGATATGCCGGGCGGGACAGGGCCGGTCGAACCCATTGTGTTTCCAGCTCTCCTGCCCGCCCGCGAGCCGAAATTTCTAAAGCCCCAGGAAATTTCGACGCGCTGCGGGTGTCTGCGAGAAAAACGGCGCGCTGGCAAGGGCGAAGGCGGGCGGATGTTCGACCGCACGACCGGAATGACCGGTGGCAGCGCTCACATCACCGTCATTTGACGATGGGGCGTCCGGGTTGCAGGCTATCGTCAAGGGGCGAGGAAGAGGAGGCAGCGATGAGCGAGCGACCCACCATCACCCAGGCGATGATCGACGCCTATGACGAATACACCCACCTCACGCTGGACCGGCGTGGTTTCATGGAGCAGCTGACGCGGCTGGCGGGCTCCGGCGCGGCGGCGGCTGCGATCGCGCCGCTGATCGGCGCCGACGCGGCGCAGGCGGCAATGGTCGCGGCCGACGATCCGCGCCTGTTGAGCGAGGAAGCGGCCTGGCCGGGTGAGGGCGGCGAGATGCGCGGTTATCTGGTGCGACCGGTGGAAAGTATGGAAAAGCTGCCGGCGGTGATCGTCATCCACGAGAACCGGGGCCTGAACGAACATATCCGCGACGTGGCGCGGCGGGTGGCTCTGGAAGGTTTCGTGGCGCTGGCGCCGGATTTCCTGTCACCGGCGGGCGGCACGCCGGACGACGCCGACAAGGCGCGCGAGATGATCGGCCAGCTCGACCCGGCGCAGACGGTGGCGAACGCGGCCTCGGCGATCGAATTCCTCAAGGGGAACGGGCTGACCAATGGCGCGGTCGGCGCCATCGGCTTCTGCTGGGGCGGCGGGCTCGTCAACCGGCTGGCCGTGGTCGCGCCGGACCTGAAAGCGGCGGTCGCCTATTACGGCGCGCAGCCGAAGGCGGAGGACGCGGCGAAGATCAAGGCGGCGCTGCTGCTGCACTATGCCGGGCTCGACGAACACATCAACGCCGGCATCCCGGCCTTTGAGGCGGCGCTGAAGGCGGCCGGCGTCGACTACACCATCCATGTCTATGACGGCGTCAACCATGCCTTCAACAACGACACGGCGGCGGCGCGCTACGACGAGGCGGCGGCGAAGCTCGCCTGGGAGCGGACGGTTGCGTTCCTGCATACCAGGCTCGACCACATGTGACGTCCAGTCGGTCAAATTTGGTCACACCAGATTGTAAATCTTTTACAGATTTACATGTCATGTTTTGACGCACTGCAACATTGTGACTCGATTTGGCGGTCGGCATGACGGAGACTTGGTGACTTTCGGCATTGGATCGGGCAAGGGAGCGGTCGAAAGCCCTGCGCGAGGGACGCGGGAAGGTGCTGCAGTGCACCTTCGCCGCAAGACGTGACAGGGATTTACAAAGGTCACAACAGGAGACATCCCGTGTCGTACACCCAAAATATCCAGGCGGCGGCGAGCCTCATCAAGAGCCAGAACGGCACGTGGAATTCGATCGACGCGGAATCGGTCGCCCGCATGAAGGCGATGAACCGCTTCAAGACCGGCCTCGACATCGCGAAGTACACCGCGAAGATCATGCGCGAGGACATGGCGCGCTACGATGCCGACCCGGCCAACTACACGCAGTCGCTCGGCTGCTGGCACGGCTTCATCGGCCAGCAGAAGATGATCTCCATCAAGAAGCATTTCGGCACCACCAAGGGCCGCTATCTCTACCTGTCGGGCTGGATGGTCGCGGCGCTGCGCTCCGAATTCGGTCCGCTGCCGGACCAGTCGATGCACGAGAAGACCTCGGTGCCGGCGCTGATCGAAGAGCTCTACACCTTCCTGCGCCAGGCCGATGCGCGTGAGCTGAACCTGCTGTTCCGCGACCTCGACGCCGCCCGCATGGCCGGCAACGCGGTCAAGGAGAAGGAAATCCTCAACAAGATCGACAACCACGAGACCCATGTGGTGCCGATCATCGCCGACATCGACGCGGGCTTCGGCAATGCCGAGGCGACGTATCTGCTGGCCAAGAAGATGATCGAGGCGGGCGCCTGCGCGCTGCAGATCGAGAACCAGGTCTCCGACGAGAAGCAGTGCGGCCACCAGGACGGCAAGGTGACCGTGCCGCACGAAGTGTTCCTCGCCAAGGTGCGCGCCTGCCGCTACGCCTTCCTCGAACTCGGCGTCGAGGACGGCATCATCGTGACCCGCACCGACTCGCTCGGCGCCGGCCTCACCCAGCAGATCGCCTATTCCAAGACGCCCGGCGACATCGGCGACCAGTACAATTCCTTCCTCGACTGCGACGAGGTCGACGCGTCGTCGATCGGCAATGGCGACGTGGTCATCACCCGCAACGGCAAGCTGTTGCGGCCGAAGCGGCTGCCGTCGAACCTCTACCAGTTCCGCGCCGGAACGGGCGCCGAGCGTTGCGTGCTCGACTGCATCACCTCGCTGCAGAACGGCGCCGACCTGCTGTGGATCGAGACCGAGAAGCCGCATATCGGCCAGATCGCCGGCATGGTGGACGAGATCCGCAAGGTTATCCCGAACGCCAAGCTGGTCTACAACAACTCGCCGTCGTTCAACTGGACGCTCAATTTCCGCCAGCAGGTGTTCGACGCCTGGGAGAAGGAAGGCAAGGACGTGTCGGCCTACGACCGTTCGAAGCTGATGAGCGTCGACTATGACGGCACCGATCTGGCGACGGAAGCCGACAACCGCATCCGCACCTTCCAGAAGGACGCGGCGAAGCGCGCCGGCATCTTCCACCACCTGATCACGCTGCCGACCTACCACACGGCGGCGCTGTCGACCGACAACCTCGCCAAGGAGTATTTCGGCTCGGAAGGCATGCTCGGCTATGTGAAGAACGTGCAGCGCCAGGAAATCCGCCAGGGCATCGCCTGCGTCAAGCACCAGAACATGTCGGGCTCGGACATCGGCGACGACCACAAGGAATATTTCGCCGGCGAGGCGGCGCTGAAGGCCGGCGGCGCCCACAACACGATGAACCAGTTCGCCGCCTGACGGCGAGCGATGGAAACCGGTTCGCCGCGTAAGCGGACGGGACTGACTGACGAAAGGGGCGGGTCGCAAGGCCCGCCTTTTTTGTTCCCTTGAAGGTTCCGCGGCGTCATGCCAGCTTGAGGCGGGGCAGAAAAAAGAACCCTGAGGGAGAAACCGCCATGCGCATGGCGTTCGCGTTTGCCTTGACCGTGCTTGCCGCACCTGCCTTCGCCGCCGATCACGCGGTGGAGATCAAGGGCATGAAGTTCAACCCCGCCGCAATCGAGGTTGCCGTCGGCGATACCATCACCTTCACCAACGCCGATGGCGCGCCGCACACAGCGACGGCGACGGACGGCGCCTTCGACACCGGCCGGCTGTCCAAGGGCGAATCGAAGCAGGTGACCGTGGCGGCGGCCGGCGATCATGCCTTCAAGTGCATGGTCCATCCGTCGATGAAGGGGACGGTGACGGCGAAGTAGCGGCCGGCATTGCAATCTCCAGCCGCAATTCCCAGATCACCCTGAGCGACAGGGGGAGAGCATATGACCAAGGGGCGGCTGGAGGCCTTTTCCGATGGCGTGATCGCCATCATCATCACCATCATGGTGCTGGAATTGAAAGTGCCGCACGGCGAGGGTTTCGCTGCTCTCCAGCCGCTTGTGCCGATCTTCCTATCGTATGTCCTGTCCTTCGTCATCGTCGGGATCTACTGGAACAACCACCATCATATGTTTCACGCAGTGAAACACGTCGACGGCCGGGTGCTTTGGGCGAATTTACACCTGTTGTTCTGGTTGTCGCTGATGCCGTTCGCCACGGCCTTCATGGGCGAGAACCATTTCGCTCACGAGACCGTCGTGGTGTATGGCGTCGATCTGATGATGGCCGGCCTCGCCTATTGGATCCTGCAAAAAAGCCTGCTGCTACGTCACACCGGAGATTCGGTGTTCGCGAAGGCTGTCGGCAACGACATCAAAGGCACGCTTTCGATGATCGGGAACACGGGAGGAGCCGTGTTGGCGTTTTTCAATGAGTGGGTTGCGCTCGCCCTTTTCATCGCCGTTACGATCATGTGGCTGATCCCCGACCGCCGTTTCGAACGCGCGATGTCTGGCGAATAGGTCAGCGACCTTCCCAGCGGCCGAGAAAATCACCGATCTCCAGCGCCTGCATGTCGGGCACCGCGGCGGCGAGCCTGTCGTCGTTCCAGTCCCACCAGGCAAGCGCCTCGATGCGGGCGGCGATCTCCGCCGGAAAGCGAGGACGCAGGACGCGGGCCGGCACGCCGGCGACGATGGAGAAAGGCGCGACGTCTTTTGTGACCACGGCATTCGCGCCGACAACGGCGCCGTTGCCGATGGCCACGCCCGGCATGATGACGGCACCGTGGCCGATCCACACATCATGGCCGATGGTCACGCGCCTTGCGCGGCGGCGCTCGCGAAAGTCCTGGTCGACGCCGAGGTTGCGGAAATACTCGTTCGGCCGGTAGGACACCTTGTGCTGCGTCAGCCGCTCGATGGGATGTTCGAGCGCGTTGATGCGCGCATTGGCGGCAATGGAGCAGAACTTGCCGACGGTCGTGTAGATCGCCTCGGCGTGGCGCTCGAAATAGGTGTAGTCGCCGACATCGACTTCGCGCAGCACCACGCGCTCGGCGACGATAACGCGGCGACCGAGCTGGCAGCGCTTCAGGTCCGCCGTCGGATGGATCTTCGGTTGGAACGCCGCGGCGTCATTCATGGCCGAGCGTTACGCCGGTACCGGCCGGGCTGCAAGCTATTGCGGCTTGCCCTTCGACCAGGTGACGTCGCTTCGGTAGAGCGGGACCGTCGAGATCGACATCTTGGCCGAGCCTTCCTGGACCTGGCGCGAATGCGACAGGTAGATCAGCGTGTCGTTGGCCTTGTCGTAGATGCGGTTGACGACCTGCTTCTTCCAGATCAGCGAAAGACCTTGCTTGAACACCTCCTCGCCATCCTCCGAAAGGTCGATGTCGCCAATGACGATCGGACCGGTCTGGCGGCAGGCGATGGAGGAATCGGACGGGTCCTCGAACCAGTTGCCCTTGGTGACGCGGTCGATGACACCGCGGTCGAAATAGGCGATGTGGCAGGTGACGCCGGTGACGTCGGGGTCGGCGAAGGCCTCGATCTTGATGTCGTTGCCGGTCCAATCGACGCCGACCTCGCCGACCTGTTCGGCCAGGGCGGGTCCGCCGGCAAGTAAGGCGGGCACAAGGAGGGCTAAAAGGCGCTTCATGGCGGTCTCCGTCGATTTCGACGCTTCACGTGGGAGGCGGGAGCGTTATCGTCAAGGGAACGATGACATTACGCAAGGCGCCGGGGGTGAGAAATCATGAAGCATGACAAGGCGACGCTGCTCTTTGTTCCGGGGCTGCTCAGCGACGAAACGGCGTGGGCGGGGGTGATCGACCGTCTCGGGGAGGGAGCGGTCGGCGATGTGACGACGCAACCCTCGATCACTGCGATGGCCGAGGACCTGCTTGCCCGCCACGGCGGTCCGCTGGTCGTGGCCGGGCATTCGATGGGCGCGCGGGTCGCCTTCGAGATGGCGCGGCTCGCACCGGAACGCATCGCCGGGCTGGCAGTGTTCGATACTGGCGTTCATCCGGCGCGCGAGGCGGAACTGCCGCGACGGCAGGCGCTGGTGGAGCTCGCCCATGCCGAGGGCATGACGGCGCTTGCCCGGGAATGGCTGCCGCCGATGGTGCATCCCGACCGTCTGGCGGACGAGGACCTGATGGGGTCGCTGACCGCGATGGTGGAGCGGATGACGCCGGAAATCCACGAGCGCCAGATCGGCGCGTTGATCGGTCGGCCGGATGCGACGCGGTCGCTCGGCACCATCGCCTGTCCGGTCCTTGTCGGGGTCGGGCGGCAGGATGCGTGGAGCCCGCCGGATCAGCATGCCGCGTTCGCCAAGGCGATCAGCCGGGCGCGGCTGGTGACGATCGAGGACGCCGGACATTTCGCCCCGACTGAACGGCCGGAGGCAGTGGCCTCCGCCATCCGCGAATGGATGGCGGAAATCGACGGTCCGTGACCTCAGGGGTCAGGCGCGCGGCCGGAACATGCGGCGAAGCACATCGGTCTTGAAGACCAGTTCATGCGCCAGGGCGCCGACGACGTGCAGCAGTATCAGCGCCAGCAGCAGAAAGCGCGCGGTGCCGTGGACGAAGAACGCGGGGCCGATGCCGCCGAACCAGGCGGCTCCGCCGGAAACCACCATGACCAGCAGTACCAGATAGAGCAGGCCGTGCGTGGCCTTGGCGAGCAGCTTCAACGCCGGATGTTCCTGCTCGGGCGGAACGGGCGCGCCCTTGGTGACGAGAAGATAGACGCGCCACAGGACGAACACGAAGATCGCAATGCCGGCGGCGATATGCAGATTGGCAAACAGCGCGTCACCGGAGCTGGCCGTCGTGCCATCGCGGGCGGCGTCGACGACGGCGACAATGCCGTCATGGGCGACGATCTGGAAGGCCACCAGGAAGAAGACCAGCCAATGGAGGGCGATCTGGAGGCGGGTGTAACCGCTGGTCTGCGGAACGGCCATGATAGTTCTCCTTCAAATATGCCCGCGCTTCATCGCGCGGGCGGGCCACCCGCGCAAATGAATCTTTGGTAATCCGCAGCGCTATTTCGCCGCTTCGGCGCCGAGCGGAACGACGGCTTTCTTGTAGATATGCCAGGTGGCGTGGCCAAGGATCGGGATCACGAGGACGAGGCCGGCGAAGAACGGCAGAGAGCCGATTACCACGAGCAGGGTGACGATGAGCCCCCAGCCGAGCATGACCGGCGGGTTGAGGAACACCGCCTGCACCGAGGTGATGAGCGCGGTGACGAAATCGACATCGCGTTCGAGCAGCAGCGGGATCGAGATCACCGTGATGGAGAAGAGCACGAGCGACAACGCCGCGCCGACGACATGACCGACCGCGAGGAACATCCAGCCTTCCGGCGTGGTGGTGACGACGGTCATGAACTTGTCGAGCGTGGAAAAGGACTTCGAGCCGAGGAAGATCGCGATCAGCAGGCGGATCTGGTACATCCACACCCAGAAGACGAACAGCATGACGAAGGCCATCCACGACAATTCGCGGCCGCGCTGGGCCCAGATCGCCGGCCAGACCTGCCCCCAGGTCGCCACTTCGCCGCGCTCGCGCCGCCGCGAGACTTCATAAAGGCCGACGGCGAGGAACGGGCCGACCAGCGGGAAGCCGATGGCGAAGGGATAGATGAGCCAGGAGACGTGCAGCCATGTGGCGCTGGCGACGATGGCGAGGCCGATGAGGCCGACCGCGGCGCCGATGACGAGACCGCAGCTCGGCGCGGCGCGAAAATCCTCGATCCCGAGGCGCAGCGCCTCGGCAATGTCGGCGCGTTCGATGCGGCGCACCTTCGGCGGCTTTGGCGCCGGCGGCGCGGCAATCGTTTCGGTCATGTCTTCCTCCCGATCCTGTTGTCGCAGCCACTGGTAGCGGGCGCGACGGAGAACCATCTTTCCAGCAGACAAGAAAAAAGGCTATCGGGAATTCATGCAAGTTGTCTCCGCATCGAACCGCAGGTCCTTCGGCGCGGCGTTTGCCGCCGCGGCGGGCGCAGCACTTGTGGGGCTCGGCCTGGCCGGCTGGCTGGACGACGGCGCCCGCATCTTCATGACGCTGGCCGAAGCCGGCCTGTCGTGGTGCTTCTGAAGAACGGACGGATGATCCCATGACCCGCAGGATCCTGCTCGCGCTGCTGCTCGTCGTCGCCGGCGCGCTCGGCTACCTGGCGCTCGATTGGATGCGACCTGGGACGGGCGGTGATGCCTATGGCGGACGCTTCAACCTCGTCGACCAGAACGGCGCGCCGATCACGGAAGCCGCTTTGCGCGGCCAGCCGACGATGATCTTCTTCGGCTTCACCCATTGCCCGGAAGTGTGCCCGACGACGCTGTTCGAAATGAGCCAATGGTTCGAGGCGCTCGGCGAGGACGGCAAGACCCTCAAGGCCTATTTCTTCACTGTCGATCCGGAGCGCGATACGCCGCTGCTGCTCGGCAGCTACCTGTCGGCGGTGACCGACCGGGTGACCGGGATCACCGGCGAGCCGGACAAGGTGTGGGCCAACGCCAAGGCCTTCGGCATCTACTGGAAGAAGGTGCCGCTCGACGACAGCGACTACACGATGGACCACACCGCGACGGTGATCCTGCTGAAACCCGACGGCTCGTTCTTCGGCACGGTTGCCTATGGCGAGGCGAGCGACAGCGCGGTGGCGAAGCTGAAGAGGCTGATCAAGGGGTAGGGGGCGGCGGAAAGCCGGCGCGGGCTTTCGCCGTCACGCGTGCATTTTCGCGCCCTTGGTGATCTTGTCGACAAGCTTCCTTTCCTCGCGCAGGGCGAGGCCGACAAGGTTCAGCTCCTCTGTCGCATATTGCCTGACCGCGGCCCGGTTGGCGGCGTCGTGACCGGTGGAGAACATATCCTCGATGTAGATCGCCAGCGAAGCGCCCCGCTCGATACCGCGGCGATGGATCGCCGCAAGGGTGGCGGCATCGGCGGAAAGGACGATCATCGGCTGGATGATCAAGGGGCGATAGGATCGACCGCTGGCATCCTCGTAGGCGTCGCCGAGCAGGCTCCGGTCAGCCCCGAGCACGCCGCTGGTCAGGAAGGCGGTGACGTTCAGCCTCTGCCAGGAAAGCAGGTCGTCGCGGACGACGATGGCGATCTTGGTGTCAAACACGGCCGCTCCATTCGCCAAAGCGCCGGAGTTGGCCGAGAAACGCGTCGGCATCGGTTCCGAGGATTGCCGCGGCCTCTTCGTTCAGGCGGTCCATCTGGCGATCCATCCCCGGGAGTTTCCGCCTCGCACGGCTTGTGGCGGCGACGAGCTGCGCCCGCCGGTCGTTCGGATGCGGACGGCGTTCGACGAAGTCGATGCTCTCCAGCCGGTCAAGGACGCCGGTGATGGAGGCGCTGTCGAGCACCATGCGCTTGCCGATTTCCGCCCCGCTCAGCGCCTCGGCGTCCGCGAGGACCTTCAGCACGGCATACTGGACCGGCGTCACGCCGAACGGCGAAAGCAACTCGCGCGCCCGGCGCGTCACCTGCTGGGCCGCCTTGCCGATGATGAAACTGACGCAGTCCTCGATGCGATCCACGATGACCCCGACTATCCTTGCATCCGATATACTCGTATACAAGTAATATGGATGCAAGTGAACCGGGTTGTGACGGAATTGGCGACAGCGGCGCGTGAGCTGGCGCTACCGGCACTCAGGGCGGTGCGGTCACCCAAAGTATGATGCGCTATTTCCGCTTGATCGCGATCGAGCGGCCAGCGCGTTCGGGGCGGGGCAGGGCGTCGTGAGTGGCGCGCATCGCCTCGATATTGGCGCGGATGTCGGCCGGGAAGGGCGCGACCTTCGGGCCGGCCATGTCGATATGGAGCGAGAGCACCTCGGCCGAGGCCGACAGCCAGCCGTCGACATGGTGGAGTTCCTGATAGACGTGGATGCGCTTGTCGTCAGCGTCGAGCAGGCGGAAGGAGCAGGTGACGCGATCGCCGAGATGCAGCTCGCGCACGTAGCACAGATGGATTTCTGCGGTGTAGATCGTGAGCTTGCGGTCGCGGACATAATCGAGGCCCATGCCGAGGCGGTCGAGCGCCTGGTCGGCGCAGCGGTCGAACAGGACCGTGTAGAAGGCCATGTTCATGTGGCCGTTGTAGTCGATCCAGTCCTTCTGGACCTCCATGACAGAGGAGACGAAGGGCGCGTGCTGGCTCATGAGGCTTCCCCGGTGGACATTGGCGTCGCAAGCGGCAATCTATCGGGCAGGGGATACGGCGCAATGCCGTTTGCGACAGGAGTTTGACAGATGGCGCTGAAGGATGTTTCGGCCGGAAGCCGCAACGAGGCGGGGATCGCGGCGGCGCTGGGCATTCTCAAGCAGCGCTTCGGCGAGCGCTTTTCCACCGGCGATTCGATCCGCGCACAGCACGCCCACACCACGACCTACCTGCCGGCGCAGCTTCCCGACGGCGTGGTCTTCGCCGATAACGCGGCGGAGGTGGCGGAGACGGTCAAGGTCTGCGCGGAACACCACGTACCGGTCATTGCGTTCGGTACGGGCACGTCGCTCGAAGGCCATGTCAACGCGCCGATGGGTGGCATCTCCATCGACGTAACGCGCATGAACCGCGTCGTCGCCGTGCACGCGGAAGACCTCGACTGCGTGATTGAACCGGGAGTGACGCGCGAGCAGCTCAACGCGCATCTGCGCGATACCGGCCTGTTCTTCCCGATCGACCCCGGGGCCAATGCATCGCTCGGCGGCATGGCGGCGACGCGGGCCTCGGGCACCAATGCGGTGCGCTACGGCACGATGCGCGAGAACGTGCTGGCGCTGGAGGTGGTGACGGCGTCGGGCGAGATCATCCGCACCGGATCAAGGGCGAAGAAATCCTCCGCCGGCTATGATCTGACGCGCCTGTTCGTCGGCTCGGAAGGCACGCTCGGCATCATCACGCAGCTGACGCTGAAACTGTCGGGAATCCCGCAGGCGATTTCGGGCGGGGTTTGTCCGTTCCCGAGCGTCGACGAAGCGACGCGCGCCGTGATCGAGACCATCCAGGTCGGCATTCCGGTTGCCCGCATCGAGTTCATCAACGCGCTCGGCATGAAGGCGCTCAACGCCTATTCCAAGCTCGACTATCCCGAGAGCCCGGCGCTGTTCCTCGAGTTCCACGGCTCCGACGCGTCGGTCGCCGAACAGGCGGAACTCTTTGGCGAGATCGCGTCCGGACATGGCGGCGGACCGTTCCTGTGGACGTCGGTCGCCGAGGAGCGCGCCAAATTGTGGAAGGCGCGCCACGATGCCTACTGGGCCGGGCTGGCGTTGCGGCCGGGCTGCGGCGGCCTTTCGACCGATGTGTGCGTGCCGATTTCGCGGCTCGCCGACTGCATCGCCGAGACGGAGGCCGACATCGCCGCGTCCGGCCTTCTTGCGCCGATCGTCGGGCATGTCGGTGACGGCAATTTCCATGTGCTGGTGCTGATGGACATGAAAAGCAGCGCCGAGATCGCTACGGCGGAAGCCTTTGTCGAACGTCTCAATGCGCGTGCCATCGCGATGGACGGGACGTGTACCGGCGAGCACGGCATCGGCCAGGGCAAGCGGAGCTTCCTTGAGCGCGAGCACGGGCACGCGGTGAGCCTCATGCGGGCGGTGAAGGCGGCGCTCGACCCGGAGAACATCATGAACCCGGGCAAGATCCTGCCGCCGGCCGTGAACTGACAACGCCATTTTGTCGTCACGGCGAAGCGGTTACACTCCTCTCGGTACAAGGGGTCGGGTAAGGTGCTGGCACGCGCGTTCGTGATCGTCGGCGGTCTTGTGGTGCTGGTGCTGCTGGCGGCGCTGGTGGTGCCGCTGTTCGTCGACTGGACCTCGTATCGGGCCGACTTCGAGCGCGAGGCGAGCGCCATCCTCGGCCGCAAGGTGACGGTGGCAGGCAAGGCGTCGGCGCGGCTGATCCCGTTCCCGTCGGTGACCTTCACCAATGTCCAGGTGGGCGGGGCCGGCGGGCGCGAACCGGCGATGACCATCGACTCGTTTTCGATGGACGCGGAACTGGCGCCGTTTCTTTCGGGCCGGGTGCTGATCTTCGACATGCGCATCGAGCGGCCGAAGGCGCAGGTCGTGATCGGGGAAGACGGCAGCATCGACTGGACCGTCCGTCCCTCGACTCCGGTCGATCCGGCGCGCGTGGCGCTGGAGCACGTCTCCATCAGCAACGCCGAAATCACCGTCCATGACCTGCCCGGCAAGCGCGACCATGTGATCCGCAGTCTCCAAGCCATCGTCGCGGCGAAGACGCTGGACGGGCCGTTCCACATCGAAGGGAGCGGGGTGTTCGACCGCACGGAATCCGCCTTCACCGTGGCGACCGGCAAGGCGGAGAAGGGCGCGATGCGACTGCTCTTCCGCCTGCAGCCGAAATTCGCCGGTTTCCAGATGGAGACGGATGGCGAGGCGCGCATCGACGACAAGCGGCTGACCTATGGCGGTGCCTTCGCGCTGGAGGAGACCGCCGGCGTCGCCCTGCGCGACGGCGCGGGCGGAACAGTCGCGGGGCCGGGCGCGCGGATGGAGAACGGATGGCGCGTCAAGGGCCGCTTCTTGGCCGATACCTCCAGGATCACGGCGGAGACTTTCCGGCTGGAAACGGGTCCGGCCAAGGAACCTTACGTCGCCGATGGCCACGCGCTGATCGACCTCGGTCAGAAGCCGCGCTTCGAGCTTGCGATCGAAGGACATCAGGTCCAGCTCGGCGACGACACGACGGGGCCGGGCAAACCGCTCTCGGAGCGGCTGGCGAGCTTCGCCGAGACGATCGTCGACACGCCGCCGCCGCCGATCCCCGGCACGGTGTCGGTGCATGTCCCGGCCATCGTCGCCGGCGACACGACGCTGCGCGATGTCGTCTTCGAGGGGCAGGCGGCCGATGGCGGCTGGACGATCACGAAGCTTGCCGCGCAATTTCCCGGACGAACGACAATCGAGGCCAGCGGCTTCCTGGCCGGCGGGCTGACCCCGGCATTTTCGGGCGACCTGCTGGTCGCGGTCGGCCAGCCTTCGGGTTTTGCCGCGTGGCTGGCGCAGGACGTCGATGATTCGATCCGGCGGCTTTCCGGCGCCGGAGTCGCCGGCAAGGTGAATGTGACGCGGGAGCGCCAGTCGATCACGGACATGGAACTGCGGCTCGGGCAGGCCGCGTTTTCGGGGTCGATCACGCGCCAATCTCCCGAAGGCCGCCAGGCCGGGATTTCCGTCGCGATCGACGGCGGCGCGATCGACGTGGCTGGGTTGGCGGCGATGCTGTCGATCATGGCGGGGGGCGACGGCGCCGGCCTCCTGGCCGGGCAGGGGCTGGACGCCGCCGTCCGTGCCGGACCGATCGATTTCGGCGGCCTCGAAGCGGAAAAGGTCGACGCGGCGCTGCGCTACAGGGGCGGGACGCTGGAGGTCGACCGGCTGCTGGTGGATGGCGTGGAGGGCGCGCATCTGAGCGCGACGGCGACGCTCAAGGGATTTCCGAATGCCGTGAACGGCACCGTCGACGGTGCGCTGACCGGCGAGGACCTTGCGCCGATGGTCGCAGCGCTCTCCGACCGTTTCGCCGATAACGCCGTGCTCTCCGCATTGGCGCAGCGGACGGCGGCGTGGCCGGGACTGCTCGACGACGCGCGCATCGATTTCGTCGGAACGCTCGCCTCGGACGGCGGCCAGAACCGGCAGGCGGTGAGCGCGAACGGGAAAGCGGGCGGCACGACGTTCACGCTGTCGGCGGCGGGATCGGTGGTCGGCGAAAAACTCGCCGGCGACAGGAAGGCGACGTTTTCGTTCGAGGGGACCAATGAGGACGCCGGCGCGCTGATGGCGCTCGCCGGCTTGCCGGCGCTTCAGCTCGGGCAGGCGCCCGAGGGTCGGCTCGCGGTCGAGATCGCCGGCAAGCCGGCCGAGGACATCGCCATCGACGCGGCGCTCGAATCGGGCGGCGACGGCCTGCGTTTCAAGGGGCGCGGGGTTCTCGGCGGTCTGATGGAAGGCAGCCTCACATTGCGCGCCGACGATCTCGGCCCGTGGCTGATGACGGCGGGCGTTGCGCTGCCGGGGCTCGCCGAAGGGTTTGCAGTCGATCTGGCAAGCGATGCGACGGTCAATGACGGCGCGCTGGCGATGCCGAACCTCGCCGGAACGCTTGCTGGCGCAAAAGTGTCCGGCGCGCTGGAGTGGTCGCTGAAGGATGGACGGCCGCAGGGGAGCGGAAAACTCGCGCTCGACAATTTGGACTTCACGCTCGCCACGCGGGCGCTGCTCGGGGACGCGGCGGTCTCGGCCGTGGAAACTTGGGCCGACCAGCCCTTCGCCGCCGCATCGACGCTGCCGTTCGGCGGGATCTTCGACGTCGCTGCCCAGCAGGCAACGCTCGGATGGGGTCCGCCGGCGAGCGGCGTATCCTTCCACGCGGCGGTCACGTCCGATGCCATCGCCATCGACGGGTTCAAGGCGGACATTGCCGGCGGCCAGCTCGCCGGGCGGGCGGAACTGCGCAACAATGGTGGCGACGGAGCGGTGACGCTACAGGCCGCCCTGACCGGTTTCGACCTGGTGCAGGTTCCGGCGATACCAGGCGTGGCGGGGCATGGCGACCTTTCGCTGGCGTTGGCGGGAAGCGGACGCAGCGCCGAAGCGATGGCGAAGTCGGCCTCCGGATCGGGAACGCTGGCGCTGAACGGCGTGACCATCAACGGGATCGATGCCGGGGCACTGAATGCGATCGTGGCCGAAGCCGAGAAGCAGGGCGCGCAGATCACGCCGCAGAACGCCGAGGCGATTGCTCGAACGCATGCGCTGACGGGATCGACCGCGTTCGCGTCGACGGAAGCGGCGTTTTCGATCGCGGGCGGCATCGCGCGGGCGGAGAATGTCGCGTTCACCGCCTCCGGCGCAACGCTGAACGGCGACGGCCGCCTGGACCTTTCCGCGCTGGAATTCGCGGCATCGGGGGAATTGCGTTTCGCGCCCGGCGAACACGTGGTGGTCGGAGCCGATCCGCTGGTGCGGTTCAAAGCCGCGGGCGCGGTGTCAGCGCCGGTGGTGACGAGCGATGCGGGGCCGATCGCGCAGTTCCTGGTGCAGCGCGCGCTCGAAATCGAGCAGGCACGCGTGGAAGCGTTGCAGGCGGTGATCGTCGAAAAGCAGCGGCTGAGGCGGGAGGTGCGTTATTTCACCTGGCTTGCCGATGAGCGGGCGCGCGCCAAGGCGGAGGAAGAGGCGAAGCTGAAGGCCGACGAAGACGCCCGACTCAAGGCCGAGGAAGAGGCGAGGCTGGCCGCCGAAGCCGAAGAGAAGAAGGCAGCGGAAGCCGAGGCGAAGGCAGCGGAAGCTGAAGCGGCGCGCATGAAGGCCGAAGAGGAGGTTGCCGCGAAGAAGGCCGCCGAGGCGGAAGCCGTCGCGAAGAAGGCAGCCGAAGAGGAGGCGTCAAAAAGCGAGCCGCCCGCGCCGGAACCGAGACCCGCGGATGCCCCACATGTCCAAGCCGGCGAACCGGCGCCCGCGCCCAAAACGACCGGGGCCGACATCGTTGCGCCGCAAAAACCCAAGGCCGATGTTTTCCCGACCGCGCCGAAGCAGGAAAAAAAGCAGACGATCAAGGGGTTGTTCGACTTCCTGAAACCGAAGCTGTCGGCCGACTGACGCGCGGCTGAAAGGCTCAGGCGCCGGCTCGGCCCTTCACTTCGGCGAGGACGAACAGGCGCAGCGCCGAAGACAGGTTCGTTTCCGCCGGGCGGCGGGCGTCGATGTCGGAGACAAGGCCGGCGAGCGCCATGTGCCTGCGCGCGGCGGCGGCTTCGAGCTCGTCGAAAAAAGCATCCTCGAGCGAAACCGAGGTCCGATGGCCGCGAATGGACAGCGACCGCTTGCGGACGGAGCTCATGTGCCGGAGTCGTCTTGCGGGCCGCGCCTGTGCGACTCGTGCGTGCGTTCGGCGCGCTGCTTCTCCGCCGCCGCGGCTTCGCGCTGGCGGCGGCTGACGCCATGCTCGACGCGGTTGCGTTCGGCGTTCTTTTCGCGGTCGGCGCGGGCCTTGCGCTTGCGGGCCAAACGCAGGTTGACGACCTCGCCCATGCTCACTTCTTGCGGAAGGCGTCGAGGGAGACGACGTCGGCCCCTTTTTCGCCCGGGGCGGTGGGAGCATCGGCCTTGGCCGGTGCCTTGGCCGGCTTGTCCTTGCGCGAAGCGGTGCGTTTGGGCGCGACCGCCACCGGTTCGGCGGCGGGCGTCTCTTGCGCGCTTTCTTCGAGCTTGACGTCGAATTCGAGTTCGAAATTGACCGACGGATCGTAGAAGCCGCGTACCGCGGTGAAGGGAATGATGAGCTTTTCCGGAACGTCGGAAAAGGACAGTCCGACCTCGAAACCCGTCTCTGTGACCTTCAGCTCCCAGTACTGGTACTGCAGCACGATGGTCATCTGGTCCGGGTAGCGCTCGCGCAGGCGCGTGGAGACCCGCACGCCCGGCGCGCCGGTCATGAAGGTGATGAAAAAGTGATGGTTGCCGGGCAGGCCGGTCTTGGCCACCTCGTTGAGCACCTTGCGCATGACGCCACGCAGGGCGTCCTGAGCGAGGATGTCATAGCGGATGAGGTCTTCGGTCATCGCGACGGTGGTCCGTTGAAGGGAATCGCCTGCGCCCTTTTTATTTCAGGCCCACGAGGCGAACAACCAAATCCGGCGGCCGCAGAGAAAAGCGGATGGGTGGAGGCTTCTGTTGCCAGGCGCCTCCGGGCCCCGCCTGCCGGTGCTACCCGTCAGGACTTGATTTCCGACGTCGCGCCGCGATTAAGCAGCGAGACGGACCGGAGCATAGTTGTCGTTGGCAACTATAAGGTTGACCCGATAACGGCGGTATCATGCCGGGCAAAAGCGCGATCTTTACACCCTCGTCGATCCTATTTCGCCCCCATCAGGAGCCGCCCTTTCAACGGCGGTTCGTGGTGGAGGCGCCGGGTACCGCCCCCGGGTCCGAATGGTTTATTACATCGACCGTTTATCACCATAGCCGGACGAGCCGGCACGCCGAATATAGGTTGTCCGGCGCCGCTTGAAAAGATCGGTCTGATTGCCGGTTGACAGGACTCGCGCCTCTGCCGATTGTGCACCATTCGCTGGGCGGTGGAATTGCCCCCGTCGGCCGCGCCGCGATCACACACTCCAGGGGAGAAGAAGATGGCCGATTACCTGTCCGATGTCCGCAAATACGACGCGAAGGCCGATGAGGCCGTGGTGGGCAAGATCGTCAAGCATCTCGGCATTGCGCTGCGCAACCGGGACTCGTCGCTCGTATCATGCACCGATCCGGAAGAACTGAAGCGCGTCCATGACAAATGGTGCGCCAAGAAGCTGGGCGTCGAAGGCGCCAAGGCCGACGCCGCCATCCAGGCGACCTGCAAGGCGATGGCCGCGGACAACTCCAAGAGCCGGGTGACGTTCTACTATCTCGTCGCCAAGGACCTCGGGAAGCTCGGCTCGCTCTGAGCCTGCGGAACCACCGATGATAGAAGGCCGCGCGGTTCAATCGCGCGGCTTTTGGCGTTACTCTCGCGCGGGCGCCCTCAAAGAGGCGCCGACGGCGAGGGAGGACACGCCATGGATGCCGAGCGCTACTGCGTGGTGTTCCAGACGCTGAGTGTGCAGCCCGAACTTACCGTTTCGGCGGCCTGAAAGCTGTCCACAGGGCAGGTGCCTGCGTGGCGACGGGGCCGCGGTGCTGTAGTATCGCGGCCACGAATCGCGGGCGCGCCATGCAGCAATATCTCGACCTCCTTGCCCATGTGCTGAACCATGGCGTCGACCGTGGCGACCGCACGGGGACCGGCACGCGCGGCGTGTTCGGCTGGCAGATGCGCTTCGACCTGTCGGCCGGCTTCCCGGTGCTGACGACGAAGAAGCTGCATCTCAAGTCGATCATCCACGAATTGCTGTGGTTCCTGAAAGGCGAGACCAACATCGCCTATCTGAAGCAGAACGGGGTGACGATCTGGGACGAGTGGGCCGATGCGAACGGCGATCTCGGGCCGGTGTACGGGGCGCAGTGGCGCTCCTGGCCGGACGGCAGGGGCGGGACCATCGACCAGATCGCCAAGGTGGTCGAGCAGATCAGAACCAACCCGAATTCGCGACGCCACATCGTCTCGGCCTGGAACCCGGCCGAGGTGGACGAGATGGCGTTGCCGCCGTGTCATTGCCTGTTCCAGTTCCACGTGGCCGAGGGGAGGCTTTCCTGCCAGCTCTACCAGCGCTCCGCCGACATCTTCCTCGGCGTGCCGTTCAACATCGCCTCCTACGCGCTGCTGACGATGATGGTGGCGCAGGTGACGGGGCTGAAGCCGGGAGAGTTCGTGCATACGCTCGGTGACGCGCATCTCTACGCCAACCATTTCGAGCAGGCGCGGCTGCAACTGACGCGGAGGCCGGGAAAATTGCCAGTGATGCGGATCAATCCGGCGGTCCGGGACATCTTCAGCTTCGTCTACGAGGATTTCGCGCTGGAGGGTTACGAGGCGGCGCCGACCATCAAGGCGCCGATCGCTGTGTGACCGCCGCAATGACGACACGAGCGCGCGCGATCAAGGACAACCGGCCTGAGATTTCGTATTCTCTGGCGCGAACCTGACGCCAACGGGAGAGAACGATGCCGCGTCTTCTGCTCGCATTGCTGATGTGCTCTGCTGCCTTGCCGGCATTCGCCAACGATTCCGTCGCCGAGATCGGTGCGGGCGGTCTGGTGCTCGGGCGCAACTACGATATCTGGCTGACGCGCGAGGATTTGTTCCTGTCGAAGGACATCGTGACGGTCGACTACGTGTTCGAGAACCGCTCCGACAAGGATGTCGAGACGATCGTCGCCTTTCCGATGCCGGCAATCGAAGGCAATCCGGACGGCGACATCGCCATCCCCGAACAGGAGAGCGACAATTTCCTCGGCTTCACGGTGACCTTCGACGGCAAGGCGATCTCGCCGCAACTGCAGCAGCGCGTCTATGCGGCCGGCGTGGATGTGACCGAGGACTTCGCCAAGGCGAACATTCCCTTCGTCCCCTACGGGCAAAAGGTTTGGGACGCGCTCGACAAGCTGCCCGACGCCACCGCCGCCGACTGGGAGAAGCGCGGCCTCATCTCGGTGGAGGAGTGGGACTCGGGCAATGGCTGGGAAAAGCACCGGCTGCCGCGCTGGGAACTGCGCTCGGCCTATTGGTGGACGGCGACGTTCCCGGCGGGCAAGGCGGTCAAGGTCGCGCACCGCTACAAGCCCGCGGTCGGGGCGACGGCCGGCCTCAATTTCTACTGGGACGGCCACGAGTCGGACTATTGGGGCGAGTATGAGGACAAATACTGCGTCGACCAGGGCTTCAAGAAGGCGCTCGACCGTGCCGACAAAGGCGGGCCGGGCCTGTTCGAACAGCGGCTCGACTACATCCTCACCTCCGGCGGCAACTGGGCGACGGGCACGATCGGCACGTTCCATCTCACTGTCGACAAGGGCTCGCCCGAAGCGCTGGTGTCGTTCTGCGGCACCGGCGTGAAGAAGACCGGACCGACGCGCTTCGAGATGACGGCGAAGGAGTTCTGGCCGGAGAAAGATATTTCGGTGCTGTTCGTGCAGCGCTTTTCCGACGACATGGGCGCGACCTCCAATCTGAAGCGGCAGAAGCCGATCGTCGTCAAGAAGGATGGCGGATGAGGGTGAAGCTCGTCGCGGCGGTGGCGGAGAACGGTGTGATTGGCCGCGACGGCGGCCTGCCGTGGCGCCTGTCGAGCGACCTGAAGCGGTTCAAGGCCGAGACGATGGGCAAGCCCGTCATCATGGGCCGCAGGACGTGGGAATCGGTCGGCAAGCCGCTGCCGGGGCGCCTCAACATCGTGGTGACGCGCGACCGGACCTACCGCGCCGAGGGGGCGGAGGTCGCGCCGACCCTTGCCGACGCTCTGACGCTGGCGCGCGTGCGCGGGCGCTGCATGACCGGAGCGGACGAAATCTGCATCATCGGCGGCGGCGACGTCTACGCGCAGGCGATGCCACTCGCCGATGCCCTCTCGATTACCCACGTTCTGGCTGCAATCGACGGCGACACCGTTTTTCCAGCGATCGACGCGCAGCAATGGCGGATCGTTTCGTCGACCGATGTTCCGGCGGGCGAAAAGGACAGCCATCCGACGCGCCATGTTCTCTACGAACGGACGGCCGCGGCGGCCGCGCCGCGTTGAAAGCCCGCATGGCGATACCTATAAAGGATTGATCGGGTCACTCGGCCCGCAGCGATATCCGCGAAAGGACATTCATGCCCTGGAACAATCAGAGCGGCGGCCCGTGGGGCGGCGGCGGCAACAATGGTGGCCCGTGGGGCCAAGGCCCGAAACCGAGTGGCCCGCGCAACACTCCGCCCGACCTTGAAGACCTGCTCAGGCGCGGCCAGGACCGCCTCAAGAACGCGTTGCCGGGCGGCGGCGGCACGGTGCCGGCAATCGCGGCCGGCATGGCGCTGGCCCTGATCGCGTTCTGGGGGTTCCAGGCGATCTACACGGTGCAGGCCGACGAACTCGGCCAGGAACTGCTTCTCGGACAGCCGAAAGCCACGGTGTCCGAACCCGGCCTGCATTTCCACTGGTGGCCGGTCGAGCGGGTCGAGATCGTCTCGACCCGGCAGAACCGCGAGGTGATCGGGCGTGGTGGCGGCGCTGCACGGACGGAGAGCCTGATGCTCTCCAGCGATCAGAACATCGTCGATGTCGATTTCACGGTGATCTGGCGCGTTTCGGATCCGCAGAAATACCTCTTCAACGTGCGCGGGCCGCAGGACATGGTCCGCAACGTCGCCGAATCGCAGATGCGCGAATTCGTCGGACGCTCGAAGGCGGAAGACGTGCGCACCGAACGGCGCCAGGAACTGGAAGACACCGTGCTGAAGGCGGTGCAGGCGACGCTCGACAGCTATGGCGCGGGCATCACCATCGTCGGTGTGCAGCTCGAGCGAGCGGATCCGCCGGAGGAAGTGGCCGACGCCTTCGAAGAGGTGCAGCGCGCGCAGCAGGACCAGGACAAGGTGCAGCGTGATGCCGAAGCCTATGCCAACAAGCGGCTGGGCGAGGCGCGCGGCGAGGCCTCGCGCATGCGCGAGGAAGCGCAGGGCTACAAGGAATCGGTCATCGCCGAAGCCCAGGGCGAGGCGCAGCGCTTCGTCTCGGTCTACAACGAGTACGTCAAGGCCGAGGACGTAACCAAGAAGCGCATCTATCTGGAAACGATGGAAAAAATCCTCGGGTCCGCGCCGAAGATCATCCTTGACCAGAAGGCCGGAACAGGTGTGGTGCCCTACCTGCCGCTCGACCGGCTGAACACACCGGCGCCATTGCCGTCGGGCGTGGCCAAACCCGCGCCGCAGCAGTGAGGACAACGCCATGATGAACCGTATTCCCGTCATCCTCGGCGCTCTCGCCGTCCTCGCCTTCGTCATCTATTCGAGCGTGTTCGTGGTCACGCCGCGCGACCAGGCGCTGGTGCTGCGCTTCGGCGAGATCACCCGGGTCGAGGCCGAACCCGGCATCTATTTCAAGCTGCCGACGGCGGTGATCGATTCCGTGCAGTATGTGCCGCGCCAGGTGCTTCGCTTCGACCTCGACGATATCCGCGTGCAGGTGCGCGATGGACGGCGCTACATCGTGGACGCTTTCGTCGCCTACCGCATCACCGATGCGCGCAAATTCCGCAAGAACGTGTCGGGCAACATCACCCTGCTGGAAGACAATTTGCGTACCCGCCTCGATGCATCGTTGCGCAGCGTCTACGGCCAGCGCTCCTTCGAGGCCGCGTTGTCCGACCAGCGCCTTCAGATGATGGTGACGGTGCGCGACCAGTTGCGTCCGCAAGCCGAGGAACTCGGCGTCGAGGTCACCGACGTGCGTATCCTGCGCACCGACCTGTTGCCGGAAGTGTCCTCGCAAACCTTCGAGCGCATGAAGGCGGAGCGCCTGGCGGAGGCCGCGCAGCTGCGCGCGCTCGGCAACCAGCAGGCCATCAGGATCCGCGCCGAAGCCGACCGCGAGGCGGTTGTGACCATCGCCGAGGCGAAGCGCGACGCGGAAATCCTGCGCGGCGAGGGCGACGCGGAACGCAGCAAGGTCTTCGCGCAGGCCTACAACAAGGACCCGTCCTTCTTCGAGTTCTACCGGACCATGCAGGCCTACCGGACCGGCATCACCGGTGACGGGACGACGATGCTGCTGTCGCCGGATTCCGAGTTCTTCAAGTACTTCAAGGACTCCTCCGGCGAAGCGCCGGCCGCCGGCAGCGGTGCAGCGGGCGGCAATTGAGCGATCTGGCGACCGCCTTCGGGCTGATGCTGGTCATGGAAGGGCTGCTGTGGGGCGGATTTCCCGCGGCAGCCCGACGCATGGCGGAGGAAGCGTCGAAAGCGCCGGACGGCCTGCTGCGCGGCATCGGTCTGGCGGCGATGGTGGTCGGTGTCTTCACGGTGTGGCTGGCGCGAAATTGATCGGCGCGGGGATGGGCGGAGCCGCAAACGCGCCGTATTCGTTGTTCATTGCGGAATGGAACTTGGCGTAGCGGGAGGCTGATCGATGGTGCTGGGCAATCCGAGGAAGGCAGGCCGCCTGCTGGCCGTGGTGCTTGCGGCTCTGACGCTGTCGGCCGCGCCGGTTAGGACGATTTCGGGACCTGCGGGCGCGACCGGACCGGAATCGGTCGCCAACCTCGCCGAGGGCCTGCTCGACGCGGTCGTCAACATCTCGACCTCGCAGACGGTCAAGGGCGGCGGTGGCGGTGACGAGAACGTGCCGATGCCCAAGCTTCCCGACGGCTCGCCCTTCCAAGACTTTTTCGACGATTTCTTCAAGAACCGCGAGGGCGACGACACGCCGCGCAAGGTGCAGTCGCTCGGGTCCGGATTCATCATCGACGCGGCGGAAGGCATCGTCATCACCAACAACCACGTGATCGACGGGGCCGACGATATCGAAGTCAATTTCCACGATGGCGGCAAGCTGAAGGCGACGCTTCTCGGCAAGGACGCCAAGACCGACATCGCGGTGCTGAAGATTGATGCGAAAGCGCGGACGCTGAAGGCGGTGAAGTTCGGCGATTCCTCCAGGATCCGCATCGGCGACTGGGTGATGGCGATCGGCAATCCGTTCGGTCTCGGCGGTTCGGTTTCGGTCGGCATCGTCTCGGCGCGCAACCGCGACATCAATTCCGGCCCTTATGACGATTTCATCCAGACCGACGCGGCGATCAATCGTGGCAATTCCGGCGGGCCGCTGTTTGACATGAACGGCGATGTGGTCGGCATCAACACGGCGATCATTTCGCCGACCGGCGGTTCCATCGGCATCGGCTTCTCGATCCCGTCGAAGCTGGCGGTCAACGTCATCGATCAACTCCGGCAATTCGGCGAGACGCGGCGCGGATGGCTCGGCGTGCGCATCCAGCCGGTGACCGACGACATTGCCGAAAGCCTCGGCATGAAAACGGCGGAAGGCGCGCTGGTCTCGGGCATCATCAAGGGCGGCCCGGTCGACAATGGCGTGCTGCAGGCTGGCGATGTCATCGTCTCGTTCGACGGTCAGCCGATCCGCGAAATGCGCGATCTGCCGCGTATCGTCGCCGAAAGTCCGATAGGCAAGGATGTCGACGTTACGGTGATCCGCAAGGGCGAAAGCCTTGGCGTGAAGGTCACGCTCGGCCGGCTCGAGGACGGCGAGAAGCTTGCCGCGAACGAGACCGCCGCGCCCTCCGAAACGGGTCCGATGGTGACGGCGAAGGCGCTCGGCATGACCTTCGGCGAACTCGACGACGCCAAGCGCAAGGGCTACTCGATTGCCCCCGAGATTACCGGCGTGGTCGTGACCGAGGTCGATGAAAACTCGGCGGCGGCGGAGAAGTCCGTGGTCGCCGGCGATGTCATCACCGAGGTCGCGCAGGAGGCGGTGAAGACGCCGCAGGACGTGCTCGACCGGGTCGCGGCGCTGAAGGAGCAGGGGCGCAAGAATGCGCTGCTGATGATCGCCTCGAAGACGGGCGAATTGCGCTTCGTGACGATCCGGATCGATTGAGAAAACGATTCCGGGTCTGCCGATAACGTATTGGTTATCCAGAGGTCATTCGTCTCAGCCCTGACCGGGGCCGATCGGCCGGTCGACCGTGTGATACACGTGCCGCTTCAAATGCGGATGGGTTTCGGGGACGTTCGGATGATCGAAGTCGCATGACGGTTCGTGGCGCATGCCGATGCGCCGCATGACCGCGATGGAAGCCGCGTTGGCCGGCACCGCCAGGGCAACAAGCGACTTGAGGCCGAGATCGGCGAAGGCGTGATCGCGCAGCGCGCCGGCTGCTTCGCTCGCGAGCCCCTTGCCCCACTGCTCCGGCACGAAGCGCCAACCGATCTCGACGGCATCGCCTAACAGCGCGGCGAGTGATGTGCGGGCGACGCCGAGGAAGGCGATGTTTTCGCCACTCGACTTCAGGACCGCGGTGCCCCAGCCGAAGCCATCCGCTACCGCCTTCGCCCTGATTGCGTCGAAGCGCATGTCGGCTTCGGGACGCGTCAGCCGGTAGGGGAAGAAGCGCATGACCTGCTCGTCGCTGTTGAGGCGATGGAAGGCGGCGCGGTCCGTTTCGCTATCGTCCCAAGGGCGCAGCACCAGGCGCGGCGTCTCGATGACGGTTCCGGATTTCAAGCAACGAACTCGTCGCGCCGGTAACCCTGCATGTAGAGAAGCGCGGTCAGGTCGCCGTGATCGATGCGGAAGCGGGCCGCGGCGGCGACGACGGGCTTGGCATGAAGCGCCACGCCGGTTCCGGCCCGCGCCAGCATGTCGAGATCGTTGGCGCCGTCGCCAACCGCGATGACGTCCGAGGCCGGGCGGCCGAGGCGGGCAGCGATCTCGTCCAGCGCATGGACCTTGGCCTCCTTGCCGAGGATCGGTTCGGCGACGGTGCCGGCGAGCTGTCCGTCGGCCTCGTGCAGGATGTTGGCGCGGTTTTCGTCGAACCCGATCATCGCGGCGACACGCGAGGTGAACTGGGTGAAGCCGCCGGACACCAGCGCAGCGTATCCGCCCCTGGCCCTCATGGTGGCGACAAGCGCGCGACCGCCGGGCGCCAAGGTGATGCGCTCCGCGATGACCCGGTCGATGACCGAGAGCGGCAGGCCTTTCAGCAGGGCGACGCGCTCGCGCAACGCCGGCTCGAAAGCGATCTCGCCGTTCATCGAGCGCGCGGTGATGGCGGCGACGTGGGCCTTGATGCCGGCCATGTCGGCCAACTCGTCGATGCACTCCTGGCCGATCATGGTGGAATCCATGTCGGCGAGCAGGATGGACTTGCGCCGCGTGGCGGCTTGCTGCACGACGATGTCGACCGGCTCGCCGGCAAGGGCGTCGCGCAGCGCCGCGTCGGCTTCAGGAGCGCTCATCGCCGCCGGGATCGCAATGTCGGCGGCGATGCCTTCGGCCAGCATGATCGGCTGGCCGGCGCCAAGCCTGGATGCGGCGCGGCGCACGAGCGCGGTCGAGAGATTGGCGCGGGCCGGGCTGGCGATGAGGGTTGCGACGAGCGACATGGAGGTCCGTTGAAGGAAGCTGCGAAAAACGCGGTCCTGATACTGGGGCCGACGGCCAGCGGCAAGTCCGCGCTTGCGGTCGGCATCGCGCGCGAACGCGGCGCGACGGTCGTGAACGCCGATTCCATGCAGGTCTATTCGATCCTGCGGGTCCTGACCGCCCGGCCAGACGTGGCCGCGCTGGAGGCCGCGCCGCACGCGCTGTACGGTCACGTTCATCCGTCCATCTCCTATTCGACCGGTGCCTGGCTGCGCGATGTCGGCGAATTCCTCGACCATCACGACCCGCGCCGGCCGCTCGTCTTCGTCGGCGGGACGGGGCTATACTTCAAGGCCCTGACCGGCGGATTGTCCGCCATGCCGGAGGTGCCGGAGGTGGTTCGCAGGCGCTGGCGCTACCGGCTGGCCGAGGAGGGGCCGGAGCGCCTGCACCGGTTGCTGCGGGCGGAGGATCCCGATGCGGCGCTTTCCATTCGTCCGGGCGACGGCCAGCGCATCGTCCGTGCGCTGGAGGTCAAGGAAGCAACCGGGCAAACCCTGACGAAGTGGCAGGGCGCGGCCGGCGAAGCGCTCGTGGATGCGGCGTCGGCCGACAAAATCGTTGTGCTGCCACCGCGCGACATCGTGCACGCCCGCATTGAGGCCCGTTTCGACCGGATGATCGACGAGGGCGCGGTCGAGGAAGTGCGCGAACTGTCGAGCCTTGCCCTTGATCCTGCCCTGCCGGCGATGAAGGCGATCGGCGTGGAGGAAATCGCCGCCGCGCTCGACGGGAGGATCAGCTTCGCGGAGGCGATCGCACGCGCCAAGGCGCGGACCCGGCAATATGCCAAGCGGCAGGAGACCTGGCTTCGCCATCAGATCGGCGATGGCTGGCGGACGATTTCACCTTCTCGGTAGGGCAGGACCCGCTTCACCCAAATTCATTTCAAAGATGCATTTCCTAGGGACATTGCACAACTATTGAGAGTGTCGATTAACGAAATAGGAAAGTCTTTCGGCCATAGCTGGGAAAACGGTGACTTGATGCGGTTCCACAAGGCCGAAATCGCTTTTTTCCTATTCATGATCCTGCTGGCGGGCGCCTGCGGCCTGATTGCGCTCGTCCATTCCGATCTCGGCGATTCCGGCGCCTTGTCGCAGACGTCCGTTGAAGATGCCCGCTCGACATTGCTGATGGCGATGACGCTGCTGGCGGCGACCATCGGGTTCGGCATCCTTTTCATCTATCCGCTCATTCGCCTCCAGGTCCGCGAGCAGGGCAAGCTCAAGGCGATGACGGCGACGCTTTCGGCCCGTTCCGAGACCTTTGAGCAGGCAGCGCTGACCGATGCGCTGACCGGAATGAACAACCGCCGCTATTTCGATGACGCGCTGAAGGAATATCTGCGCGAATTCCAGCGAATCGATCGGCCGATCGGCCTGATGGTCCTCGACCTCGACCACTTCAAGGGCATCAACGATACGCATGGCCACGACACCGGCGACGAAGTGCTGCGGGCGGTTGCGAAATGCCTGAAGGACTTCACGCGCTATCATGACGTCGCCGCGCGCCTCGGCGGCGAGGAATTCGCGGTGGTCGCGCCGAACCTCGACCTCGAGACGCTCGGCAAGCTCGCCGACCGAATCCGGCGGGCGATTTCCAGCCTGACGATCACGAACGGCAACGTTACGCTGAAGGTGACGACCAGCCTCGGCCTGGCGGTATGGGACCGCAAGGAGAGTTCGGAGGAATTCTTCAAGCGCGCCGACCGCAACCTCTACAAGGCCAAGCGGGAAGGCCGAAACCGCGTTTGCGCCTGACAGCGCAAGGATGACGGTCCGGCGGGACCGCGCTGAAATCCCCTTGAAATGCCACGAAAACTCCGTGCCGGCGCGGTTCATCGCGCTGCCGTGGCTGCGCTATGGCAGCCGCAATCGGCGACGGTCAGGGACGGTTGAAGCGGAAGCCGCGGGCGAAATCGCCCGTGCGGTTGCCCGGTTGAGGCTCGTAGCGCGGAGCCGCGCTGCGCCCGTCCCGATAGGCCGGCGAGGCGGCGGGGTGAGCGTTTTCCGGCGAGACGCGCGCACCGTAGCCTTCGCCCGCTTCGTGCGGCGGCAGGAGCGGACGCGCTTCGACGGCGATCTCGACCGGTTCCTCATGGGCGAATTCGGCCTCGTCGCCATAGCGGATGCGGCGGATGACGACGTCGATCGGCTGGGCGAACGCGCCGGAGCGGTTCTTTTCCTGCTTCTCGTAGATGTGGGAGCCGGGCAGGGCTTCCTGCGCGATGTGCTCGAATATCATGCGCATCGGCGCGTGCAGGGCTTCGCCGAAGGCGATGCATTCGCGGTTGGCGATCGAGGACAGGAACGACAATGTCGATTTCGCGCCGCCCGAAATGGCGCTGCGAATGATGTCCTGGTCGCGGTCATTGCCGAGGCGCATCGCGAAGATCGTGTTGCATTGCGACAGGATCGTCTGGTCGAGCTCGCCGGGGCGCTGGGTGATGACGCCGAGAAAGACACCGTATTTGCGGCCTTCCTTGGCGATGCGGGCGATGGCCTGGCGCGTCGGAAAAAACCCGGCGTTCTGGTCGGCCGGAATGTAGCGGTGCGCTTCCTCGCAGACGACGAGCGTCTGAATGGTGCCGTCGGAGGACACAGCAAGATCGAAGGCCATGCGGCACAACACCGAGACGACGGCGTTGACGACGTCGGACGGCAGCCCCGACATCTCGAAGACGCAAATCGGCTTGCCGGCCTGCGGCACGCGGAACAGCAGCGACACCACGTCGCCGAAAACGTCGCTTACGGTCTTGGCGCCGAACATGAAGCGGAAACGCGGGTCGGCGAGGATCGATTCCAGACGCGCCTTCAGCGATTTCAGCGCCGGACGGTCAGCCTTGCCCTCAAGCTGGCCGATACGCTCCTCGATGAGGGCGAGCAGGTCGACCATGCGGTAGGGAACCGGCGTGTCGGCGGTGAGCGACGTCGTCACCTTGTCGCGGCGGAGCAGCGGCGAGGAGCCGCCTTCGCCGCGCCGGAAGCGTTCGCGCGCCAGCGGGATGAGATCTCGAAGGGCGTCGACCTCGGTCGGATCGGCCTTGCGGCCGCGGAAAATCACCTCGACCAGCTCGTCGAGCTTGAACAGCCAGAAGGGCAGATCCACCGACGAGGCATCCACCGTGACGGCATCGCGCGGGAAGGCGGCGGTGAATTCGTTGTGCGGATCGAATAGGAGGACGCGGACGTCCGGGCGCGCCGCGATGATCTTGCGCAGCAGCAGCGTGACGGCCGTCGACTTGCCGACGCCGGTGGTTCCGACGACGGCGAAATGGCGAGACAGGAGCTTGTCAATGGAGATCAGCGCGGGAACAGAACGATCCTGCGAAAGCTGGCCGATCTGTACCGAGTTGTCCGTGCTCGCGGCATAGACGGCGGCGAGGTCGGCTGCGCGGATACGGTGCGCCACGGCGCCCGCATAGGGATAGGCGGCAATACCGCCGGTAAAGCGGGCGACGCCGGTCGAATCGTTGCGGATCTCGCCGACGAGCTCGATGTAGATATGGACGACGTTGTCGGTGTTGCGGTCCCAATCCTTGGTCGGCGCATCGATCTTGTAGATCAGGCCGACGACGCGGTTCTCGTTCACCCGGACGGAAATGAGCTGTCCGACGGCCCAGTAATCATCCGACGCGGACGTCGATTTGCCGGCGGAAGCGGCGATGACCGCGCGCTCGCCATCGCATTCGATGACATGGCCTTCGGTACGGTTGCGGGGGAAAGGGTGGACGGAATCAGCGCCCGACGCGTTCGCGCCTGCACCGTCCTGAACCGCGACCGGCGAAACGGCTTCGTTTGGCATCGGCATTCCCCTCAATTCACAACAAAACCTATGGTCAAGGGGTTAAGTTCACGTTCCGCGGAGTGGTTAACCATTCGTCGACGGCGAATCGCCAACCCGCGCCTGCAACGGCCGGAATTTGCTTTGCCTCGCCGGTGCACGTGCTGGTAAAGGCGTGCTCAGGAAAGTGCTGCCCGGGGGGTGCGGTACGCGATGAGCGAGCAGTCGTACACACGACAGCTGACGACGATCCTTTCGGTCGACGCGGTAGGCTATTCCAAGCTTACCGGCGTTTCGGAAGAGCTTGCGCTCGAGCGTCTCGTGGAACGGCGCGGCATTATCACCGAGCAGTGCGAAAAGGCAGGCGGCCGGATGTTCGGCGTCGCCGGCGATTCGATGATGGCGGAGTTCGGCGCGCCGGCGGATGCGATCCGCGCTGCGATCGAGTTCCAGAGCATCATCGGCGGGATCGAGGAGACGCTGGCCGCCAACGAACGCCTGCCGTTCCGCGCCGGGATCAACACCGGTGACGTGCTGGTTCGCGACGGGTCGCTGTTCGGCGACGAGGTCAACATCGCGGCCAGGCTGCAGGAGATCGCGGCGCCGGGCGGCATCGTCGTCTCGGCTACCGCTTTCCACAACGCCGAGGGGCGTGTCGCGGCGCAGTTCGTCGATCTCGGCGAGCGGGCGCTGAAGAACATCGGCGTGCGAGTGCGGGCCTATGCCGCCAGCCGGGCGGGCTCCGACGCGATCCTCCCCGTTCATCCAGGCCCTGTCTCCGGGGCGACTCCGGCCTCCGCCGTCGCTGTACTGCCGTTTTCTGTCGACGGCCTGGAAAGCGATTTCGCCTATCTCGGCGACGGTCTGGCCGATGACATCATCATCGGGCTGTCCAATACGCGCTGGCTGCCCGTTATCGCCCGCAGTTCGAGTTTCCAGTTTCGCGATAGCGGCCTTGGCACGGTCGGCGTGGCTCACTCGCTTGGCGCGCGCTATGTCGTCTCCGGAGCGCTGTCGCGCAGCGGCGAGCAACTCCACGTCAAGGCTGTGCTGGAGGACAGTGCCACGGCGCTGGTGCTGTGGTCGAAGCGTTTCGAATTGCCGCTCGATGCCGTCAGCGAGTTGCAGCAAAGCCTCGGCAAGGAACTGGTCGCGGCACTGGAAAAGCAGGTCGACCGCGCCGAGATGGTGCGAGCGTTCCGCACGCCCTGGGAGCAGGCGGAAACCTGGCGGCTGGTGCAGCGCGGCCGATGGCACATGCACCGGCGCACCCGCGCCGACACCGACATCGCCTATGCGCTGTTCACGCAGGCGCTGGAGCTGGACCCCAATTCGTCGATGGCCCTCGACGAACTGGCGTGGTGGCACATCTGGCGGGCGTGGCTGAGGATTGGCGATACCGACGAACTCGACATGGTGGACCTCTATGCGGGCCGAGCGCTGTTCATGGACAGCCAGGATGCGCGGCCGCACTGCTGGCTCGGGACCGCCGACATCATGCGCGGCAAGGTGCAATCGGCGCTCGATCATCTTGCAGAGGCGGTGCGGCTCAATCCGAGCTTCGCCTATGCCCACGCGGCAACGGGAACCGCGCTGACTCTCGCCGGTCGATATCACGAGGCGATCCCGCATACGCTCGAAGCCTGGCGCCTCAGCCCCTTCGATCTCTACGGCTTCCACAATTTCGGCGAACTGGCGGCTGCGCGCCTGTTCCTTGGCGACAATGCCGGCGCGCTCGAGGCGGCTGAGCGGTCGCTTCGCCTGTCGCCGCGCTATTTCTACGCTGCGCTTATCGCCATCACCGCGCTGTGGCGGCTCGGACGACAAGACGACGCGCGACGGGTGCGCGCGCGCCTTGATGCGGCGCATCCCGGTTTCTCGAGTGCGTGGGTCGAGCGGATTCCGTTCCAGATGCGCGACTGCGTGCAGCAACTGATGGAAGGGTATCTCGCGACCTCCGGTTGAAGCGCGGCCCGCTGTGTGAGGCATTTCACGGGCGTTGCACCCTGCCGGAGCTAAAACCCCTTCCGAGGGCGAGGACGGCGATGGCCAGCACGAAATACTACGAAGGCATCCACACGCTGCAGGCGGAGGTGAAGCCCGGCGATCCGCTGCCGGCCTTCGACATGGAACGCATGCGCAAGATGAGCCTCGGCGCCCGCGTCGCCCAGTGGGTGCTGGAGAATCCGCGCTGGCTGCTGGGTCTGGCCCGCCGGTTCAAGCCGATCGCCAAGCTCGGACCGTTCATCCTCGTGACGCGGGCGAGCGACGTCCGTGAAGTGCTCGAACGCCAGGAAGAATTCGAGACTCCGTTCGGTCCGGAAATGGCGGAGACGACAGGATCGGTCGCCGTGCTGCTCGGCCTGCAGGACGGCGCGCTCTACCGGCGGCAGAAATCCGCGGTGCTGACCGCGTTCCCGCCCGCCGAGGCGGAGACGCGCGTGCGCGACATCTCGGCCCGGCACGCCCGCGCCATCATGGCGACGGCGCAGCCGGGGTTCGATGTCGTCAACGACCTGCTGAAGGTCGTGCCGGCCCGGATATGCAGCGAATATTACGGGCTGGCCATCGACGACGAACGTGCCTTCACCGAATGGTCGATCGCGCTTTCGACGCTGTATTTCGGCGACTATCTGGGCGACCGCGTCACGCGCGAACTGGCGCTGGCGGCGGCCGAGCACATGGCGGCGACCGTCGACCGCTCCATCGAGATCGCCATCGAGGCGGTGAACGGCGGCGCGCCCGCCGACAAGCCGCTCTATCGGTTGGTCAAGCGCCATTTGGGTGCGCCGGACGACCTGACGAAGATGGACATCCGCGCGCTGATGATCGGCATGGTCAGCGGCTTCGTGCCGACCGACATACTGGCGTCCTCCAACGCGCTCGACGTCGTCCTGTCGAAGCCGGAAGCGCTGGCGGCCATGCAGAAGGCGGTCGCCGACAAGGATGACGCCGCAATGGACCGCGCGCTGATGGAGGCCATGCGCTTCAAGCCGATCAATATCGGCCCGGTGCGCTACGTGAATACCGATACGACGATCGCCGCGAACACGCCGCGCGCCTACAAAGTCAAGAAGGGCTCGACGCTGTGGGTCTCGACCCTGGCGGCGATGTTCGACGAGGCGGAAGTCCGCGAACCGGAGACCTACAATCCCGATCGGCCGCCGCGCGACTACGCGATGGTGTTCGGCCACGGCATCCATTGGTGCATCGGTTCGGCCATCGCCCGGGTGCAGATCGCGGAATGCTTCAAGGCGCTGTTTGCGAAAACGAACGTGCGGCGCGCGCGCGGCAAGGCGGGCCGGCTCGCCCGGCTTGGGCCGTTCCCCGAACATCTCTCGGTGTGGTTCGACCGGGCGCGCGAGGAGTACATCGAAAAGCACGTGCTGGTGACAGCGGTGAGCCCGATTGCGGCCGGAACCGATCTTGCAGCACTTCGCGATGGCATCGCCGCGCTGCAAAATCCGGCGCGCGCCGATATCGCGGCCGCGTTCCGCCGCGCCGATGCCATCCACTTCTGCTCGGTGGCGGTGGTCGGCCTGGCGGACCCAGCGGAAGAGCGCAAGGACGATCCGGCTCATCTCGTGTTCGAGATTTCGGGCGATGGGCGCCAGAACTACATCATCGATGCCTTTGCGCAGGTGATGGAACCGCATTTGCGACCGCTGCTGGAAACGGCCTGCGGACTGGCGAGCGGGGAGAGCCTTGCCGCCTTCCTGAACCGCCACGCCCTACGCGTCGGATGGCGCCCGTCGAGCCAGATGGGCGCCGTCTTCTCCGGAACGCCCGGGCACTCGGTCAAGCGCATTCGCGCCGAGGCAGCGCTGGAACGCAAGGTCGCCGACATCATCGCCGAGGTCCAGGACCAGCACCTGCCGCCAGTCGAAACGGTCCGCGAGGTTCGCCGACGCCTGCCGGGCACGGAATTCGGCTGGGCGCTAGAACCGGCGCGCAGCCTGCTGGAAGAGCAGCCCAAGACGCTGTGGGAAGCGACCCGCCGCTTCCGTACCGATCCGGTGGCGGTGACGGTGGCAATCCTCGTCGTCGCGGCGGCGGCATTGGCCAACTACACCTGGTTGTTCGGCCATGCGCCCGGCTTCTTCCGCAACCTCTGGGTCGGAACGCTGTGCGTGTTCCTGGCGCCGCTCGATCTTCTGACGATGCTGTTTCTCGCCGGCATCGGGCCGTACCTGTTGCTCCGCCGCGAGGAAAAAAACGATGCGGTGAACGAGCGGGTCGTGGGGCTCGACCGCTACGAAGCCTTCGCCTCGCGCGAAAACGCGACGATCGACGGGCGGCCGGTGATGCAGAACAACCTGACCGCCATTTCGATCATCAAGCCGGGCTGGCTCCGGCCGGTGCTGCTGCGTGTCGTTTTCGCGGTCGTGGCGTTCGCTGGGCGCTATGTCTTCCGGCCGGGCTACCTGGCGGACATCAATACCATCCACTTCGCCCGCTGGGTGCGGTTGCCGCGCACGCGCAAGCTGATGTTCTTCTCCAATTACGGGGGCAGTTGGGAAAGCTATCTGGAGGATTTCATCACCAAGGCGCATCAGGGTCTGACGGGGGTGTGGAGCAACACGCTCGGCTTTCCGCGGGCCAGGAACCTGTTCTTCGACGGGGCGACCGACGGCGACCGCTTCAAGCGGTGGGCGCGTATGCAGCAGATCCCGACGCTGTTCTGGTACTCCGCCTATCCGGACCTCAACACGCGGCGGATCCGCACCAACTCGGCCATCCGTCAGGGCCTGACCAGCGTGGAATCGGAGAGTGCGGCGCGCGAATGGCTGACGCTGTTCGGCTCGCTTCCGCGGCCCGTGAAGATGCTCGAAAACGACGATATCCAGGGCATCTTCTTCGGTCCCTATGGCGATTTACAGCATGGCCGGCTGCTCGCGGTGTCCATTCCCGCCGGGATCCCCCGGGCCAGCCGGCTCGAATGGCTCAGCGCAATCGAAAGCCGTATCACCTATGGCGATCGCAAGCCCGAGGACACCGCGGTAATCGCCGCGCTCGGGCCAAGGGGGCTTGAATCCCTCGAGTTCGGCAGCGAGTCAGGCGAGGCGAGGCTGGAGGAGTTCCCGCTGGCGTTCCGCCAGGGCATGGGCGCGGACATGCGCGCACGCCTGCTCGACGATGTCGGGACCAATGCGCCCGCGGGCTGGCGCTGGGGAACCGGCGAGGACACCGCCGACGCGGTGATTGTCGCCTATGCCCGCACCAAGACGTTGCTCGACAAGCAGGTTCGGGACCTGAAGGCAACCACCGCGAAGGCCGGGATGCGCCTTGTCGCCGAGATCGCGCTGGACGTGACGCTCGATACGTTCGGCCGCGTCGAGGAGGATGCCGTTGGCGTCGAGCCATTCGGTTTCGCGGACGGCATTTCGCAGCCGGTGGTGGAGGGGACGCCGCGCGCACGGCGACCCGAGGAGCGCATGCACATGGTCGCGGCGGGCGAGTTCCTGTTCGGCTACCCTGACGGTCGCGGCCGTCTGCCGCCTTCCGTGACGGTTCCGGCGGACAGCGATCCGGACGGGCGCTTGTCCGAAATCGACGGCGCCGACGGGAAGCGCCGGCGCGATTTCGGCCGCAACGGATCGTTCCTGGTGGTGCGCCAGCTCGAGCAGCATGTGGAGCAGTTCGAGACCTTCTGCGCTCAAGCCGCTGCCGCGCTGGCCGCGCACCGGCCCGATATCGGCGCGGACGCCGAGTGGATCGGCGCGCGGATGGTGGGTCGCTGGAAGGACGGTTCGTCGCTGATCCGAAACCCTCACCGCAAGCCGGGCAAGGCGGTCGACAACGACTTCCATTATGGCGAGGAGGACCCGCAGGGTCTCGCCTGTCCGCTGGGAGCCCATGTGCGCCGAGCCAATCCGCGCGATTCGCTTGGCACCGACCGGGCGACGCAACTGACGCTGGCCAACCGGCATCGCATCCTGCGCGTCGGCCGCCCTTATCGCGAAGGCAAGGAGCGGGGTCTGGTGTTCATGTGTCTCAACGCCGACATCGAGCGGCAGTTTGAGTTCGTGCAGCAGACCTGGGTGGCGGCCGGATCCTTTCACGGCCTTCGCTCGGAGAAGGATCCGCTGATCGGTTACAACGAGGGCGGCGAGTTCACGGTGGCAACGATTGGCGGCGGGGTGTCCATCGGCGGGCTGAAGCCCTTCGTGACGACGCGCGGCGGCGGCTATTTCTTCCTGCCTAGCCGACGGGCGCTCGCCTATCTGAAATCGCGGCTGGCGCCGGGGCGCGCTGCCTGACCCTAGCGGCCTTCGGCAATGCGACGCAGCCCGTGCGGGTCGATCACGCGCAGGCGATTGCGCCCGACTTCGACAAGGCCCGACGAGCGCCACTCCGACAGGGACTTGTTGACCGATTCGCGCGTGGCGCCGAGGAATTCGGCGATTTCCTGCTGTGAAACGACGATCCAGCCTGTCGGCTCAGCAAGAATGCCCGCTAGCAGCAGGACGCGCTTGGCGAGGCGCCGGTCGAGCGTCAGCAGCGCCTGATCGCCGACCTCGTCCGACATCCAGCGCAGGCGCGCGCACAGATGGGCAATGACGGCATGGGAGAGGGCGGGCGAGCGATCAAGACGGTCGAGCATCTGGGCGCGCGACAGCGACACCACCGAACAATCCGACAGGCAGGTGACGGAAGCCGATCGCGGGCCGCCATCGAGCGCGGCGATCTCGCCGACGAGACTGTCGGCTGTTTCGATATTGGCAACGAGCTTGCGCCCGTCCACGGCGAGCAGCGAGATTTCCAGCTTGCCGGACAGCACGCCGAAGATGCGGTCGCCGGGATCGCCCTGAATGAAAAGCGCCTGGCCGGCGTCGAGGCGTTCCGGACGGCAACCGGCGAACAGTTCCCGGAAAAACGCGGCAGGAAAGGCATTTGGCGAAGCGGAGGGACCCGGCGCGGGCGCGTTGTCGTGCGGACTCACGATCGTCTCCCTCGTTGCCGTCGAACATCGTTGCAGCAAGGCTAGTGAAGCGATCCGCGATGCGCAACCCGGCGCGGGTTTCGCGTTTGCGCGCCGCGGGGGCGCATGGCACAGTCCGCGCGAACAGGAAGCGCGACCTTGACCGATCCCGTCCTCGTCACCCGGCACGATTTTGTCACCGTCATCACGATCAACCGCCCCGACCGGCTCAACGCCTTCAACGGCGCCGTGCTGGAAGGCCTCATGCAGGCCTTTCTTGCCTGCCGCGACGAAGATGCCTGCCGGGCGGTGATCGTCACCGGGGCGGGGCGCGGCTTCTGCGCCGGCCAGGACCTGACCGCGCGCGAAATCGCGGTGACCGGCGACCGGCCGGACCTCGGGGCGGGGCTCGAAAGCGCCTACAATCCGCTGATCCTGCTGATGCGCGACATGGACAAGCCGATCATCTCCGCGGTGAACGGTATCGCGGCGGGCGCCGGAGCGAACTTCGCGCTCGCCGCCGATTTCGTCGTCGCGGCGCGCTCGGCCACTTTCCTGCAGGCTTTCGCCCGCATCGGTCTCATTCCAGATGCCGGCGGCACCTGGTGGCTGACGCACCATCTTGGCGAGCCGCGCGCCAAGGCGCTCGCCATGCTCGCCGAGCCGCTGCCGGCGGAGCAGGCCGCCGAATGGGGGCTGATCCACAAGGCGGTGGATGACGACAAGCTGATGGAGGAAGCGCAGGGGCTGGCACGACGGCTGGCGGCCGGGCCGACACGCGCCTATGCGCTGACCAAGCGGGCGATCCACGCCGCCTCGCGCAATGCGCTGGAAACGCAACTGGCGTTGGAGCGCGAATTGCAGCGCGAAGCCGGTTATTCCGACGATTTCATCGAGGGCGTTTCCGCGTTCCTCGAAAAGCGCCCGGCAAAGTTCACCGGGCGCTGAACGCGCTCAGACCTTCTTTGCGAAGTCGGAGAAGAACTGGCCGGCGAGCTTCTTCGACGTCGACTGCAGCAGGCGGCTGCCGAGCTGGGCCATCTTGCCGCCGACATCGGCACGCGCCTTGTAGCGCAGCACCGTGACGTTCTCGTCCTCGGCCGTCAACGTGACGTCGGCGCCGCCCTTGGCGAAACCGGCAACCCCGCCTTTGCCTTCGCCGACGATGGTGTAGGAGTGCGGCGCGTTAAGGTTGGTGAGGTTCACCTGACCGTTGAACTTCGCCTTGATGGGGCCGATCTTCAACACGACCGTCGCTTCGAGCAGCGTCGGCGTCGTCATCTCCAGCGTTTCACAACCGGGGATGCAGGCCTTGAGAATCGCGGGATCGTTGAGGGCTTCCCAGACGCGCGCCACCGAAGCGACGATGCGCTCCTCGCCATCCATGTCGACCGCCATTGTCTCCTCCACTGGGCTGATCGCAGAATGGGTAATCCCGGCGACGATTTCTGTCCATCCGCATTTCGCAGCACGGACCGTGTGCGGCGATCAGCGGCCCATTGCGTTACGGGGGAGGCGGATCGCGGGAAACCGCTCGCGCAGATCGCGGTCGAGATCATCGGGCACGTGGGCCGGAAAATGCGTGGACAGGATGCGGCGCTTTTCGGCTATGGCGCGCTCGATAATGTCGGGGCGGCCGCGTTCCACCCATTCCTTCGGCGACGAGCGATCGCCAATCGCCGGATAGAAATAGTCCCGCTGCATGCGGGCGAGCGTCTGCTCGTGGCCGAGATAGTGGCCGGGACCGTTGATGCAAACGTCGATGATGGTGTCGACGGACAGGGCCTCGTCGGACAAGTCGATGCCGCGTACGCAGCGCAGGCATTGGCCGAGCATGTCGTTGTCGATGATCAGGCTTTCGAGGCACATGCCGAGCAGGGAGGCGTGCATGCCGGCCGCTTCGTAGACGAGATTGAGGCCGGAAAGACCGGCCATGACGTCGGTGATACCCTTCTCGTAGCCGGACTGTACGTCGGGCAGCTTGGCATCGGCCATGCCGGCGGCGGACCCGCCGGGCAGGCGATAGTAAAGCGCCATCTGGGCGCACGCGGCGGTCAGCAGCGCCTGTTCGCCAGAGCCGCCGGACATGGCGCCGGTGCGCAGGTCGGAGACGAAAGGCCAGGTGCCGAAGATGGCCGGGTGCCCGGGCTTCAGCGCGTTGACATAGACGAGGCCGGCCAGCACCTCGGCGACCGCCTGCACCACGGCGCCGGCAATGGAGGCGGGCGCGGTGGCGCCGGCCTGACCGGCGGAAAGTAGCAGGATCGGGATACCGCCCTCGACGCAGGCTTCGAGTACGCCGCAGGCGTCCTCGGCGAACTTCATCGGCGGCACGACGAAGCAGTTGGAATTCGAGACGAAGGGGCGGGCACGGAATGCCGCTTCGCCGCCGGCGATCGTGTAGAGCAGGTCGAGCGCCGGGCCGACATGGTCGCGATGGGTGAACGAGGTGCCAACATGCTTGGTGGTGCCGGCCACCGCCGCGTAGAGGGTGTTGAGATCCATCTCGAAGGGATCGGGAAGATCGCGCGGGACGACGGTGCGCTGGAAGAAATGGATGTTGTCCATCACATCGACGATGCGCGCGGCGTTGTAGAGGTCGGCGAGCGTCGATTCGCGGTATTCGCGTTTCTCCACGTCGACGACGTGAACGGCAGCGCCGGCCGTGCCGTAGTGGACGCGCGATCCGGCGATCAACAGATCGTGGCGCGGGTCCTGCCCGAACAGCGTGATGTCGCGCGCGGCGATGGCGAGCGTGTGCTCGACCAAAGCGCGGGGAAAGCGCAGGCGCCCGTCGTCGCCGAGCACCGCACCGGCTTTTGTGCACGCGGCAACGGTCGAGGCAGGCGCATTGCCGAATCCAAGGCGTTCAAGCAGATCGAGAGCGGCTTCGTGAATGCGCAAGACATCCGCATCGCGAAGCGGGCGGTAGCGGCCGCCTTCCAGACCGGGGCGAACCGGCCTCAGTTCATCGGACAATGGCGCCGCGCGAACCGCGCGACGCGCCTCGCGTCCGCCAGAACGACGATTGCGCGATGCGCCGGCGCTCGCCTCGGCCTGTGTCAATTCCTCGCTCATCACGCTCCCCCGGCCATGAAATTTCCCTTGCCAATGCGGCGGCGGGCGTAGAGACATTATTCCCGGTCCGGCGCCGGCAAGAGCGCTAAAGCGACAAAGGAAACCAACGAACCGACCGGAGCACCGATGGATCGCAGCGCCTTTTCCGCCGTGCTTTCGCGGCTGTGGAGCCACGTGGCAAGCGCCGCGCCGAAAGACATGCGCGCAGCCTTCGCCGCCGATCCCGGCCGGTTCGACGCGCTATCGCTTTCCCTCGACGATCTGCTGATCGACGTTTCCAAGTGCCTGGTGACCAGCGAAACGCTGGCGCTGCTGCGCGACCTGGCGCGCGCCGCCGGCGTGGAGGCGCGGCGCGATGCCATGTTCGCAGGCGAGAAGATCAACACGACCGAGGGGCGCGCTGTGCTGCACACGGCGCTGCGGGCCGGGCCCGAGGCGACGATCCGCGTCGACGGCGAGGACGTCATGCCCGAGGTGCGCGCGGTGCTCGCCCATTGCGGCGCATTTGCCGAGACGATCCGCTCGGGGACGCTGCGCGGGGCGACCGGCAAACCGATCACCGATGTTGTCAATATCGGCATCGGCGGATCGGACCTTGGCCCGGCGATGGCGACGCTGGCGCTGGCGCCCTACCATGACGGACCGCGCCTGTACTTCGTCTCCAATGTCGACGGGGCGCATGTCGCCGATACGCTCAAGGAACTGGAACCGGCTTCCACGCTGGTCATCGTGGCGTCGAAGACCTTCACCACCATCGAGACCATGACGAATGCCGAGACGGCGCGGCGGTGGCTGGTCCGGTCGCTCGGCGACGGGGCGGTGGCCTATCATTTTGCCGCCGTCTCCACCGCGCTCGATAAGGTCGCCGCCTTCGGCATCGCGCCGGAGCGCGTGTTCGGATTCTGGGACTGGGTCGGCGGGCGCTACTCGATGTGGTCGGCCATCGGGCTGCCGCTGATGATCGCCATCGGGGCGGAGCGTTTCGGCGAAATGCTGGCAGGCGCACGCGCGATGGACGCGCATTTCCGCGCCGCGCCGCTGGAGGCGAACCTGCCGCTGCTGCTTGGCCTTGTCGGCTTCTATCATCGCGCCGTCAGCTTGTATCCGTCGCGCGCGGTCATTCCCTACGACCAGCGGCTCGCCCGCCTGCCGGCCTATCTGCAGCAGCTCGACATGGAATCGAACGGCAAGGGCGTCCTGCTCGACGGAACACCGGTGGCGACGCCGACCGGCCCGATCGTCTGGGGCGAGCCGGGCACCAACGGCCAGCACGCCTTCTTCCAGCTTCTCCACCAGGGCACCGACATCGTGCCGGTGGAATTCATCGCCGCCGCCGAGGGCCACGAGCCGGAACTGAAGCACCAGCACGACCTGTTACTCGCCAACTGCCTGGCGCAGTCCGAGGCGTTGATGCGCGGGCGTACGCGCGACGAGGCGTTGGCGCAACTGAAGGCGAGGGGACTCGGCGACACGGAAGCCGGGCGCTTGGCGCCGCATCGTGTCTTTGCGGGCAACCGGCCGTCCCTGACGATCCTCTATCGCCGGCTCGATCCCTATGCGCTGGGCCGGCTGATCGCCCTTTACGAGCACCGCGTCTTCGTCGAGGCGGCGCTCTTCGGCATCAACGCCTTCGACCAGTGGGGCGTCGAACTCGGCAAGGAACTGGCAACCGGGCTGCAGGCCGTGGTCGAGGGCAAGGCCGACGCCGCAGGCCGCGACGCCTCGACGGCGGGCCTCGTGGCCCATGTCCATGCTCTCTGGGGAGGCGGCGCTTGACGACCCGCATCAAAGCGATCCTGTTCGACAAGGACGGCACGCTTCTCGATTTCAACGCGACGTGGCTCGGTTTTGCCAAGGATCTGGCGCTGGAAGCGACCGGCGGCGACATGGGCCGCGCCGACGTGCTGCTCAGGGATGGCGGGTTCGACCGCGAGGAAAACCGCTTCCGTTCCGGCTCGGTGTTCGCCGCCGGGACCAATGCCGAGGTGGTGAAGCATTTCCATCCGCACCTCGAAGGCGAGCCTTTGCGTTCGCTGGTCGAAGAGACGGACCGCAAGACGGCATCCGTGGCCGAGCGGGCGGTCGCGCTACCGGGCGCGCTGGACGCTGTGCGCGCGCTTCACGGCGCCGGCTACGCCATCGGGCTCGCCACCAACGATTCCACCGCCGGCGCGCGGCGGACGCTGGAAACCTTCGGCATCGGCGAGCTCTTTACCGCCACGCTCGGCTACGATGCCGTGCCGAATCCGAAACCGGCGGCAGACCCTTGCCTGGTCTTCGCCGGAAAAGCGGGAGTGACGCCGGGCGAAGTCGCGGTCGTGGGCGACAACGCCCACGACCTCGTAATGGCAGGAGGGGCAGGCGCGGGGCTCGCCATCGCCGTGCTTTCCGGCAATGGCACGCGGGAAAACCTCGCGCCGCTTGCCGACGTGGTGCTGGAGTCGGTCAGCGACCTGCCGGGCTTTCTTGCCCGGCAGGCCTGAGTCCTCAGCTTCGCAATTCGCGCCGCAGGATCTTGCCGACATTCGACTTCGGCAGATCGTCGCGGAACTCGACGAAACGCGGCCGCTTGTAGCCGGTGAGGTTCTGCTTGCAGAACTCGATCACCTGTTCGGTGGTGAGGTTCGGGTCCTTGCGCACGATGAACAGTTTCGGCACTTCACCGGAATGGGCATCGGGCACGCCGATGGCCGCCGCTTCCAGGACGCCCGGATGGCGGGCGACCACTTCCTCGATCTCGTTGGGATAGACGTTGAAGCCCGAGACGAGGATCATGTCCTTCTTGCGGTCGACGATCTTGGTGTAGCCCTTCTCGTCCATGAAGCCCATGTCGCCGGACTTGAAGAAGCCGTCCGCCGTCATGACTTTCGCAGTCTCGTCGGGGCGGTTCCAGTATCCTGCCATGACCTGAGGCCCGCGGATGCAAATCTCGCCCACTTCCCCAAGCGGCAGGTCGTGGCCATCGTCATCGCGGATGGTGATCTCGGTCGACGGCAACGGCAGGCCGATGGTGCCGGAGAACTCGTGGGCGGAGAAGATGTTGGCGGTGGCGATCGGCGAGGTTTCCGACAGGCCGTAGCCCTCGGCGATGGAGATGCCGGTCACCTCCATCCAGCGTTCGGCGACCGGGCGCTGCACCGCCATGCCGCCGCCGAGCGTCAACACCATTTTGGAGAAGTCCAGCTTGCGGAATTCGTCGTTGTTGAGAAGGGCATTGAAGAGCGTGTTGAGGCCCGGGAAAATGTGGATCTGGTGGGCCTTGAACTCGCCGACGAGGCCGGGAATGTCGCGCGGATTGGCAACCAGCACGTTGTTGGCGCCCTGTTCCATGCCCATGATCATGTTCACCGTCAGCGCGAAGACGTGATAGAGCGGCAGCGCGCAAAGATAGGTGAGGTTGGCCGGCTTCGGCCGGACACGGTAGGCGTCCTCCACCCACATCGAAGCCTGGGCGACATTGCCCATGAGGTTGCGGTTGAGAAGGGTGGCGCCCTTCGAGACGCCGGTGGTGCCGCCCGTGTATTGCAGGAAGGCGACGTCGTCGGGGCCGACCTCGACGGCGGCAAGTCCCGCCTTGGCGCCCGCCGAAACGGCGGCGTTGAACTTGACGTGGCCGGGCAGCGACCATGCCGGCACCATCTTCTTCACCCGGCGCACGACAAAGTTGACGAGATGGCCCTTGATTCCGAGCTGGTCGCCCATAGAGGCGACAATGACGTGCTTGACGGGAACGACGGAGCGCACGGCCTGCAGCGTGGAGGCGAAGTTTTCCAGGATGACGATCGCCTCGGCGCCGGAATCCTTGAGCTGATGCTCGAGCTCGCGCGGCGTATAGAGCGGATTGACGTTGACGACCGTGTAGCCGGCACGAAGGGCCGCGATGACGGCGATCGGATATTGCAGCACGTTCGGCATCATGATGGCGATGCGCGCGCCCTTGGCCATGCCCTTGGACTGGAAATAGCCGGCCAGCGCCGCCGACAGGCGATCGACCTCGGCGAAGCTCATGCCCTTGCCCATCATCGTGAAGGCTGTGCGCGAGGAGAATTTCCGACAGGAGGCGACGAGCAGTTCGCCGACCGAGCGGAAGGGCGAAGACGGGATTTCGTGCGCGACCCCCTGCGGGTAGCTGGCAAGCCAGGGCCTTGAGGCGCTGGTGACCGGCGCCGGCTTGGCCGGGGGGGCGGCCTTTGCGGCCTTTGTCGCCGGTGCCTTCGCCGCTTCGACCGGCTTCGCAGCAGTCTCCGCCTTGGGCGCGGCTGGTTTCTTCGCGGCAGCCGGTTTTGCGGCGGCCTTGGGTTTGGCGTCCGTTTTCTTGGGTTCCTTGGTCACGTTTTCCTCCCGCAGACCGTGGCAGCGCCGGTTGTGGCGCTTGTTGGAGCGGACTTTACGAGTGTGGCGATGGCGGCGCAACTGCCACCACCGTTCCCCCGGGAGAGGTGCTTGCAGCCCAACCCCCCTTTCACATCGCGCGGATTCGGTGTTTAGATTTGACCAATCGGTTCGTTTCGGGCCGACTGAATCATCCAGGGAGTACTTCCATCATGAAAAAAACGGTTTTCGCTGCCGCCCTTCTGGCCTCGACGGTCCTCGCTGGCGCGGCAAGCGCCAAGACGCTCGTCTATTGCTCGGAGGGATCGCCCGAGAACTTCACGCCGGCGATGAACACCACCGGCACCTCGTTCGACGCGGCGCGTCCGGTTTACAATACGCTGGTGCAGTTCAAGCCGGGGACCACCGAGGTCGAGCCGGCGCTGGCCGAAGGCTGGGAAGTGTCGGCCGATGGCCTGACCATCACCTTCCACCTGCGCAAGGGCGTCAAGTTCCACTCGGGTGTCAATAATTTCGCGCCGAGCCGCGACTTCAATGCCGACGACGTGATCTGGTCGTTCGATCGCATGTGGAAGCCGGACCATCCCTACGCGAAGGTCTCGGGCGGCGCCTATGACTACTTCAACGACATGAGCATGCCCGACCTGCTGGAATCGATTACCAAGGCGGACGACAACACGGTGGTCTTCAAGCTGAAGAAGCCGAATGCGCCGATGCTCGCCAACCTGGCGATGGACTTCGCCTCGATCGGTTCGGCCGAATATGCCGATACGCTGTCGAAGGCCGGCACGCCGGAGCAGTTCGACCAGGTTCCGGTCGGCACCGGTCCGTTCACCTTCGTCGCCTACCAGAAAGACGCGGTCATCCGCTACAAGGCCAATGCCGACTACTGGGGCGGCAAGCCGAAGGTCGACGACCTCGTCTATGCGATCACGCCGGACGCGACGGCACGCTATGCCAAGCTGAAGGCCAATGAGTGCCAGGTGATGGCGCTGCCGAATCCGGCCGATCTGGAAGCCATGAAGGCGGACCCGAACATCAACGTGCTGGAGCAGGCGGGCCTCAACATCGGCTACATGGCGATGAACGCCCAGAAGCCGCCGCTCGACAAGCCGGAGGTCCGCAAGGCGATCGCCATGGCGGTCGACCGCGATGCGATCCTCAAGGAAGTCTATCAGGGCGCCGGACAGAAGGCGAAGAACCCAATCCCGCCGACGATGTGGTCGTATGACGACTCCACGCCGGACATCGAGTACAATCCCGAGAAGGCCAAGGAGATGCTGAAGGCGGCCGGCGTCGAGAGCCTCGATGCCGATCTGTGGTGGATGCCGGTACAGCGCCCCTACAACCCGAACGCCAAGCGCATGGGCGAGATGATCCAGGCCGACCTCGCCAAGGTGGGCATCAACGTCAAGCTCGTGTCCTACGAATGGGGCGAATACCGCAAGCGCATGCAGGCGGGCGAGCACTGGATGGGCTTCCTCGGCTGGACCGGCGACAATGGCGATCCGGACAACTTCCTCGCCGTGCTGCTCGGCTGTAACGCGGAAGGCAAGCCGAACGCCAACAACATTCCGAAATGGTGTGATCCGAAGTTCCAGGAGGACATCAACAAGGCGGTCGCCCTGTCGGATGTCGCGGAACGCACCGCGCTCTACAAGGACGCCCAGAAGATCGTCTACGAGCAGGTGCCGTGGCTGAACATCGCCCACTCGACCGTGTTCGAACCGATCCGCAAGGAAGTCTCGGGCTACACCGTCAGCCCGCTCGGCAAGCACGAGTTCCAGAACGTCGACATCGCCGAATAAGGCCTGAGTCCGGGCCGCGCCTTCGCGCGGCCCGGCTTCCCGCACGGACCCGCGCATGATCCGACTGCTCGCCAGGCGTCTCGCCCTGACGCTGCCCACCTTCTTCGCCCTGATGCTCGTGACCTTCGTCATGATCCGCCTGGTCCCGGGCGATCCGATCGAGGTCAGGCGGGGAGAGCGCGGGATATCGCCCGAACGGCTGGCCGAACTGCGCCACGAGATGGGGCTCGACCAGCCGATCCTGAAGCAATTCTGGGACTATGCCTGGGGGATCCTGCACGGCGATTTCGGCACGTCGATCATCTCCAAGACGCCGGTCCTGCACGAGTTCGTGACCCTGTTTCCGGCAACCATCGAACTGACCTTCTGCGCCATGATCTTCGCCATCGGCCTGGGGATACCGGCCGGGGTGTTCGCGGCGGCGAAGCGCGGGCGATTTGCCGACCAGGCGCTGATGGGCATGGCACTGACCGGCTATTCGATGCCCATCTTCTGGTGGGGACTGGTGCTGATCCTCGTCATGTCGAACTGGCTCGGCCTGACGCCGGTGTCGGGGCGCGTGGACCTCATCAAATTCTACTATCCGCCGGTCACCGGCTTCATGCTCATCGACTCGCTGCTGTCGGGACAGAAGGGCGCCTTCCTCGACGCGGTGCGCCATCTCATCCTGCCGACCATCGTGCTCGGCACCGTGCCGCTCGCGGTCATCGCGCGCATGGCGCGCTCGTCGATGCTGGAGATCCTCGGCGAGGACTATGTGCGCACGGCGCGGGCGAAGGGGCTCTCCTCCGCTCGCGTCGTCGGCCTGCACGCGCTGCGCAACGCGCTGATCCCGGTGGTCACGGTCATCGGCCTGCAGGTCGGCACGCTGCTCGCCGGCGCGGTGCTGACCGAAACGATCTTTTCCTGGCCCGGCGTCGGCAAGTGGCTGATCGAATCGATCGGCCGGCGCGACTACCCCGCGCTCCAGGGCGGCATCATGCTGATCTCGACCATGGTGATCCTCGTCAACCTCGCCGTCGACCTGCTCTACGGCCTGATCAATCCGAGGATCCGTCATGGCGGTTGAAACGATCACCACCAAGCCGCCGTCGGAACTGGTGGCGTTCTGGCGCTCGTTCCGCGAGAACCGGGGCGCCGTGATCGGCCTTACCGTCGTCGTGGCCATCGCGCTGGTCGCGATCTTCGCCGACTTCATCGCCCCGCACGATCCGATCGAACAGTTCCGCGACTTTACCAAGCTGAAGCCGGTGTGGACGGAAAACGGCGACTGGCGCTTCCTGCTCGGTACCGACGCGCTCGGTCGCGACATGCTTTCGCGCCTCATTCACGGCGCGCGCGTGTCGCTGTTCATCGGGCTGATGGTGATGGTGGTTTCCATCGTCGTCGGCGTCGCGCTCGGGCTGTCGGCGGCGTGGTTCGGCGGGCTCTACGACGTGATCGTGCTGCGCATCATGGACCTGATCATGGCGATCCCGAGCCTGGTGCTGGCGATCCTGATCATGGCGATCCTGTCGCCGAGCCTGACCAACACCATCGTCGCGGTCACCATCGTCTACCTGCCGCGCTATGTGCGGCTGGTGCGCGCCTCGGCGCTGGCCGAACTGACCAAGGATTACGTGACGGCGGCGAAGGTGGCCGGCGTGCGCCGCTTCCGCCTGATGATGCGCACGGTCCTACCGAACTGCATGGCGCCGCTGATCGTGCAGGCGGCGCTGGGCGTTTCCGACGCCATCCTCGAGGCCGCCGGCCTGGGGTTCCTCGGGCTCGGCGCGCAACCGCCGACGCCGGAATGGGGGTCGATGCTGGCCGATGCGCGCGACCTCATCCAGTCGCATCCGCACGTCATGGCGTTTCCGGGCCTTGCCATCCTCATCACCGTGGTCGCCATCAACCTGATGGGCGACGGGTTGCGCGATGCGCTCGACCCGAAGCTGAAGCGGAGTTGAGCGCGATGGCCCTGCTCGAGATCGAAAACCTGACGGTGGAATTCCAGACGGCCAACGGTCTGTTCCGCGCAGTCGATTCCGTGTCGCTGACGGTCGATGCGCGCGAGGTGGTGGCGATCGTCGGCGAATCCGGCTCGGGCAAATCGGTCGCGATGCTGGCGCTGATGGGGCTGCTGCCCTGGACGGCGGTGGTGACGGCGGACCGCATGGTCTTCGACGGCCACGACATGCTGAAACTGCCGGCCTCGGAACGGCGCAAGATCACCGGCAAGGACATTGCCATGATCTTCCAGGAGCCGATGTCGAGCCTCAACCCGTGTTTCACCGTCGGCTTCCAGCTCGAGGAGGCGCTGAAAACGCATCTCGACATGGATCGGGCGCAGCGCCGGGCGCGCGCCATCGAGCTTCTGTCGCTGGTCGGCATTCCGGCGCCTGAAAAGCGGCTGTCGTCGTTTCCACACCAGCTTTCGGGCGGCATGAACCAGCGCGTGATGATCGCGATGGCGATCGCCTGCAATCCGAAACTGCTGATCGCCGACGAGCCGACGACGGCGCTCGACGTGACCATCCAGGCGCAGATCCTCGACCTGCTGGTGAAGCTGCAGTCCGAGACCGGCATGGCGCTGGTGCTGATCACGCACGACATGGGCGTGGTGGCGGAGACGGCGGAGCGCGTCTCCGTGCAGTATGCCGGCCAGAAGGTCGAGGAGCAGCCGGTGCTCGGCCTGTTCGACGATCCGCGCCATCCCTACACCGCGGCACTGCTTTCGGCCCTGCCGGCGCGGGCGACGGCAAAGCGCCTGCCGTCGATCTCGGGCGTGGTACCCGGCCAGTTCGACCGGCCGACGGGCTGCCTGTTCTCTCCGCGCTGTGCCTTTGCCACCGATCTCTGCCGCACGACTCCGCCGCCGCGCGCCGAATTTGGCGCGGTGCTCTGCCACTATCCGCTCGTCGCCGGCCGGCCGACCGGCCACCCCGGCATGAAGGGGCAGGCGGCATGAGCGAGGTGGTGCTGACGGCGAAGAACCTGGCGCGGCGCTACGATGTCTCGCGCGGGGCTTTCCGGCCACACGCGGTAGTCAATGCGCTGGCCGATGCCTCGTTCACGCTGACGCGCAAGCGTACCCTGGCGGTGGTCGGCGAATCCGGCTGCGGGAAGTCGACGCTTGCCCGGCTTGTCGCCATGATCGAGCCGCCCTCGGAGGGGACGCTTGCCATCGACGGCATCGACGCGGTCGCCGCCACCGCGACGGAACGGGCGGACCTGCGGCCCAAGGTGCAGATCGTCTTCCAGAATCCCTACGGTTCGCTCAACCCCCGCCAGCGCATCCGCGACGCGCTGGAGGAACCGCTGATCGTCAACGGGCGCGGCACGGCGGAGGAGCGCCGACGCGCCGTCGCCGACATGATGGAAGCGGTGGGGTTGCGCCCCGAATTCGGCGAGCGTTATCCGCACATGTTCTCCGGCGGCCAGCGTCAGCGCATTGCCATCGCCCGCTCGCTGATGCTCTCGCCCGACATCCTCGTGCTCGACGAGCCGGTCTCCGCGCTCGACATCTCCATCCAGGCGCAGGTGCTGAACCTGATCGGCGAACTGCAGGAGCGCCTCAGCCTCGCCTATCTGTTCATCAGCCACGACCTGTCGGTGGTGCGCCATGTCGCCGACGAGGTAATGGTGATGTATCTCGGCCGCGCCGTGGAGCAGGGGCCGCGCGACGCCATCTTCGCCAGCCCGCGCCATCCCTACACGCGGGCGCTGCTGTCGGCGACGCCGGTCGCCGATCCGCGCCGCAAGAAGGAGCGCATCGTGCTGACCGGCGAACTGCCGTCGCCAATCGACCCGCCGTCCGGCTGCGCCTTCCACCCGCGTTGCCCGCTGGCGAAGGACCGCTGCAGGAGCGAGCGCCCGGCGCTGCGGAATATCGGCGGGGTCGAAGTCGCCTGCCACTTCGCGGAGTAGGGCAAGGTTCCGGCCTTGCGAGGCGCGGGACGTCGATCTTCCGGCATGGCACCGAAAGACGGCGCGTGCCGTTCAAGGGATGTGCTTGCATTCCTCGATGTCGGCACGAAAATTCCCGATGGCGACCGCGTAGCAGGTCTCCAGGTCCAACGACGGCTTCTTGCCCCATATCCTGCGGCATTCCTGCTTGGCCAGGTCGAGCGCCACGGCCGCGTCGGCGCGGCAGGCGTTGATCCGATCGATCCGCGTCGACTTTTTCTTGGCAAGGGCCGGTGCCCCGACGACGGCGGCGGCAAAGGCGGCGGCGAGGGCGGCGAGAATGATCTTGCGATTCATGATGGCTCCGTTTTCGGCGCGAGTTGCATCCCCAAAACGGTTTTCGCCATCTCCGTTCCGCGGCGCATCTGCCGCACGGGGGATGAGCATGCCGCCGCCCGATCGCCGCCGGGCCATGCCTTCGGTTGCCGCCGCGAGGGCGCCGATGGTGCCGGCCGCGCGGCCAGGGTCGTCGCGGGTGTCGCAATCCCCCTTGACTCCTCCGGCGCCTTGGCATTTTATCCGCGCCCATGAAGACGCTGGCTATTCTCGTCGTAGGATCGCGCATGGGCAGGGGGGCGTAGCCCTCCGGCGAAAGCCTCCCATGCGCGACACCAAGGCTCCCCAGGGGGCCTTTTTTGTTGCCCGCGAAAGCGATAGACGACCGCAACCTCCCAGAAGACCGAACGGAACGAACCGATGGCACGGCAGACAAGCGAGACAGGCCCGCGCGAAATGACAGGGGCCGAAATGGTGGTGCAGGCGCTCAAGGACAATGGCGTCAAGCATCTCTTCGGCTATCCCGGCGGCGCGGTGCTGCCGATCTATGACGAGATCTTCCAGCAGGAGGACGTCCAGCACATCCTGGTGCGCCACGAGCAGGGGGCCGGACACGCGGCGGAAGGCTATGCCCGCTCCACCGGCAAGCCGGGCGTGGTGCTGGTGACGTCAGGGCCCGGCGCGACCAACATGGTCACGCCGCTGCAGGACGCGCTGATGGATTCCATCCCGCTGGTCTGCCTCACCGGACAGGTCCCGACCTCGCTGATCGGCTCCGACGGTTTTCAGGAATGCGATACGGTCGGCATCACGCGGCCCTGTACCAAGCACAACTGGCTGGTGAAGGACGTGAACCAGCTGGCCGCCACCATCCACGAGGCCTTCCACGTGGCGACGACCGGCCGGCCCGGTCCTGTGGTGGTCGACATTCCGAAGGACGTGCAGTTTGCCACCGGTACCTATACGCCGCCATCGACGGCGCCGCGCACCTCCTACCAGCCGAAGGTGCAGGGCGACCTCGAAGCCATCAAACGCGCCGTGGCGCTGATGGCGGAGGCCAAGCGACCGGTCATCTATTCGGGCGGCGGCGTGGTCTCGTCGGGCACCGAAGCCAGCCACCTTCTTCGCGAACTGGCCGAACTGACCGGCTTCCCGGTGACCTCGACGCTGATGGGGCTCGGCGCCTATCCGGCTTCGGGCAAGCACTGGCTCGGCATGCTCGGCATGCACGGTACTTACGAGGCCAACATGGCCATGCACGATTGCGATGTGATGATCGCCATCGGCGCGCGCTTCGACGACCGCATCACCGGACGGCTCAATGCCTTCTCGCCCAATTCGAAGAAGATCCACATCGACATCGACCCGTCCTCGATCAACAAGAACGTGCGCGTCGACGTGCCGATCATCGGCGATGTCGGCCGGGTGCTGGAGGACATGGTGCGGCTGTGGCGCGCCTCGGTGAAGGGCGACAAGAAGAAGCTTGAGCCGTGGTGGGAGCAGATCGCCAAATGGCGGGCGCGCAACTCGCTGGCCTATTCGCCCAACCGTGATGTCATCATGCCGCAATATGCGCTGCAGCGGCTCTACGAGAAGACCAAGGACCGCGACACCTACATCACCACCGAAGTGGGCCAGCACCAGATGTGGGCGGCGCAGTTCTACGGTTTCGAGAAACCGAACCGGTGGATGACATCGGGTGGGCTCGGCACGATGGGCTACGGCCTGCCGTCGGCGCTCGGCGTGCAGATCGCGCATCCCAATTCTCTGGTCATCGACATTGCCGGCGACGCCTCGGTGCAGATGACCATCCAGGAGATGTCGACGGCGGTGCAGTATGGCGCGCCGATCAAGATCTTCATCATGAACAACCACTACATGGGCATGGTGCGCCAGTGGCAGCAGCTGCTGCACGGCAACCGCCTCTCCAATTCCTACATGGAGAGCCTGCCGGATTTCACCATGCTGGCGAAGGCCTATGGCGGGCACGGCATCCGCTGCGCCAAGCCGGGCGATCTCGACGATGCGATCCAGGAGATGATCGACGTCAAGAAGCCGGTCATCTTCGACTGCGAAGTGGCCAATCTCGCCAACTGCTTCCCGATGATCCCGTCGGGCAAGGCGCATAACGAGATGCTGCTCCCCGACGAGGCGACGGACGAAGCGGTGGCGAACGCCATCGACGCCAAGGGCCGGATGCTGGTCTGAGCGCGCCGATGTTCACTCTCGACGAATTGCGCCAGGCGCGCCGGCTGGTCGGGGAGACGATCCCCGAGACGCCGACGCGCGCCTGGCCGCTGCTCGCCGGACGGCTTGGCACCGACGTGGTGGTCAAGCACGAGAACCACGCACCGACCGGCGCCTTCAAGGCGCGTGGCGGGCTGACCTACATGGACCGGTTCAAACGCGAGCATCCGCGGGTGTCGGGCGTCATCTCGGCGACGCGTGGCAATCACGGGCAGAGCCTGGCGCACGCCGGCAGGCATTTTGGCGTGCCGGTGACCATCGTTGTGCCGCGCGGCAATTCGGTGGAGAAGAACGCGGCGATGCGCGCATATGGCGCCGAACTGATCGAGCATGGCGAGGATTTCCAGGAGGCGGCCGAAGAGGCACTGCGGCTCTCCCGTGAGCGCGGCCTGCACATGGTGCCGTCGTTCCACCGCGACCTCGTGCTGGGCGTGGCGACCTACGCGCTGGAGATGATGACGGCGGCGCCCGATCTCGACGTGATCTACGTGCCGATCGGCATGGGCTCCGGCGTATCGGCCTGCATCATGGCGCGGGACCTGCTGGGGCTGAAGACCGAAATCGTCGGCGTTCAGGCGGAAGGCGCCCCGGCCTATGCGCTGTCGTTCGCGGCCGGCGCGGCGGTTTCGACCAACACGTCCGAGACGTTCGCCGACGGTGTGGCGACACGCAAGCCGGACGCGACGGCCCTTTCGATCATTCTGAAGGGTGCGGCGCGCGTGGTGACGGTCAGCGACGAGGCGATTGCCGAGGCAATCGTCCACTACTGGCGCGACACGCACAATCTCGCCGAGGGAGCGGGCGCGGCGCCGCTGGCGGCGGCGCTGAAGGAAAAGGACCGCCTCGCCGGCCGCAAGGTCGGGCTGGTGCTCAGCGGCGGCAATATCGATCTGGCGCTCTTTGCGGAGCGGGCGCTTCCCGCCGGCCTCGGAGCTGGCGGCAATCACGGTTTCACGACGGACAGGACACAGCAATGAACGCGCAGCTTCAGCCGACAGGCTCGGCCTATTTCATCGCCAAGGAAACGGAGAAGCCGGAGGCGCATACGCTTTCGGTGCTCGTCGATAACGAACCGGGCGTGCTCGCCCGCGTCATCGGCCTGTTCTCCGGGCGCGGCTACAACATCGAGAGCCTGACTGTCTCGGAAACCGAGCACAAGGCGCATCTGTCGCGCATCACCATCGTAACCACCGGCACGCCGCATGTGATGGAGCAGATCCGCAACCAGCTCGAACGCATCGTGCCGGTGCATCGCGTCACCGACCTGACGGTCGCCGCGGCGCAGGCCGGCTTCGGCAAACCGGTGGAGCGCGAGCTCGCCATGGTCAAGGTTGCCGGCAAGGGCGACGCCCGCGTCGAGGCGCTTCGGCTCGCCGATGCGTTCCGCGCCAACGTCATCGACGCCAATACCGGTCACTTCATCTTCGAGATCACCGGCAAGCCGTCGAAGATCGACCAGTTCCTCGCCATCATGGCGCCGCTTGGCCTGGTCGAAGTCTGCCGCACCGGCGTGGCAGCCATGAACCGCGGCGCCGAGGCGATGTAGGTTGCGATTCGGGCATCGGCGATATACATTGGATATCGCAGAGTGCCGGAACCTTACACCGTGACCAAAATCGCTGTCGCCAAATGGGGAAATTCGACTGCCATCAGGCTGCCGAAGGCAGTGGTGGATGCGTTGAAACTAAAGCCTGGACAGATGGTCGACATGACCGTCGAGGACGGCCGCGCCGTCATCACGAGCATGCCTGCGCTCAAGCTCGCACCGCCGCTCGGAGAGATCGTGGCCGAAATCCACCGCCTCGGCCCCGAGAATGAGCCCGAAACGGTGGATTGGGGTCCGGACGTCGGGTCCGAGCGCTTCTACGACAATGAATGACCGGCAACTGTTTTCGGCCGGCGACCTCCTGCTTGTCGACTTCGATCCCACGCGGGGATCGGAGCAGGCGGGAGTCCGTCCGGCCCTGGTGATCTCGTCGGTTGTCATGCACGAAGTATCGAAGCGGATCATTGTCTGTCCGATCACCGGCAACCTCACCCCGTGGCCGACAAAGATCGCGCTGCCCGACACGTGCCGAACAAAGGGCATGATCCTCTCCGATCAGGTGCGGACGCTGGATATCGAAAAGCGGTTTCTCAGACGCATCGAGGTTGTCCCCGAACCTGTCGTTACGCTGGTGCGCTCGTTTGTCGGGCGCCTGCTCGATCTTGAAGTACGCCAGCCGTAGACGACGTGACCATCCATGTCGCCTTGGCTTCGATTGCAGGCGAGCGCTTTACGCGGCAGTAAGGCGAATGCGCTAGACCTGCCCGCGTTATGCGTGTGCGACGTGACATCGGCGGGTCGCCCGAAACGGGCGCGGGACTGGCCGGGAGGGGTTTGTTTCCCTTCCATGCGGGCGGTTGCACGCCATGATCGGCTATTACGATCTGCGCCGGCTGGCACGGCGCGGCGCGATCACCGCGGGGCTGGAGCTGATCTCGGCGACCGGCGCGCCTTTCGGCGACGCGGCCGGCTGCGGCGTCATCTTCACGCTGCACCATGTGCGCCCGCAACTCGAACTCGGGCATGATCCCAACGGACATCTGTCGATCACGCCCGGTTTCCTCGACGCGACGATCCGCCAGATGCTGCGCTTCGGCTATCGTCCGGTGCGTCTCGACGAGGTGCCCGGGCTGCTCGCGGCGGAGGAAAAGCCGGCACGCTTCTTTGCCTTCACGCTCGACGATGGCTATCGCGACAATGCCCGCTACGCGGCACCGGTGTTCCGCCGGCATGGCGTCCCCTACACGATCTTCCTGACCGAGGGTTTCGTCGAACGCACGCGAACCATGTGGTGGGAAACCGCCGCGGCAATGACCCGCGAAGCCGACAACTTCGTGTTCGATTTCGGCCAGGGCGAGGTGAGCGTGCGCAGCCGTACCGGCTCGCACAAGAAGCAGGCCTTCGACCGGCTCAGCCGTTTCATGGATACGCTCTACGAGGACGAGGCGGTGGCGCGTATCGATGCGGCGGCGGCGTCCGTCGGCGTCGACGCCAGGGCGATCGTCGAGTACGAGATCATGAACGCGGAGGAGATCGCCGCGCTTGCGGGAGATCCGCTTTGCGACTTCGGCGCCCATACCGTGACCCATTGCGACCTGGCGCGTGTGCCGCCCGAGCGACTGAAGCGGGAAATCGAGGATTCCATCGCTGCGGTGGAACGCTGGACCGGCCGGCGGCCGACCTCGTTCGCCTATCCGTACGGCTCGCGCAGCGCGTTTGGCCAGCGCGAGGAGAGAACCGTTCTCGACAGCGGATTGCGCCTGGCGGTGACGACCCGTCCGGGCGTCCTGACACGGGACAGCCTGAAGCGCCCGGCCGCGCTGAAACGCGTGTCGCTCAACGGCTACTATCAGCAGGCCCGCTACGTGCGCGCGCTGGTGTCCGGCATTCCGTTCCGCCTTGCCAGTTGACGGCAGCGTTCGCCTTGCCCGGCAGAATCGGGCAAGGAGGGCCATGCAGTTTTCCCCGCAACAAGACGAAGCGCTCAAGGCAGTGGCCCGCTGGCTGAAAAGCGGCAGGCCGCAGATCTTCCGCCTGTTCGGCTATGCCGGCACCGGCAAGACGACGCTGGCCCGCTTCTTCGCCGAACATGTCGATGGCGACGTGCAGTTCGCTGCCTTCACCGGCAAGGCGGCGCAGGTGATGCGCTCACGCGGCGCGGTCAACGCCCGCACCATCCATTCGCTCATCTACCGGCCGAAGGGCGAGGAGGAGGTCGCGGACGAGGCGACCGGCAAGACCACCATGACGCCGACCTTCTCGCTCAACCGGCAAAGCCCGGTCGGCCGGGCGAAGCTCATCATCGTCGACGAGTGTTCGATGGTCGACGAGGAACTGGGACGCGACCTGATGAGCTTCGGCACGCCGATCCTGGTACTGGGCGATCCGGGCCAATTGCCGCCGATTTCGGGCGCCGGCTTCTTCACCGAAGCCGAACCCGATTTCCTGCTGACCGACATCCACCGGCAGGCGCGCGACAACCCGATCATCCGCCTTGCCCTTGACGTACGCGAAGGCCGCGAATTCATGCGCGGCGACTATGGCTCGGCGAAAGTGATCGGCCGCGACGAGGTGAACCAGGACCTGGTGCTCGAGGCCGACCAGGTGCTGGTCGGCATCAACCGCACGCGTCGGCGCTACAATCAGCGACTGCGCGAACTCAAGGGCTTTGCCGCCCTGTATCCGCAGGCCGGCGACAAGCTGGTGTGCCTGAGGAACGATCCGGCCAAAGGGCTGCTCAACGGCTCGCTGTGGACCGTGATGAGTTCGGCGAAGGAGACGGTGAAGCCCGGGATCAACCTGCTGGTCTCGCCGGAGGAAGACGATCCGGAACGCGGGGTGGCCAAGATCAAGCTGCTGAAGGCGGCCTTCGAGGACCCCGACGCGGACATCCCGTGGGCGACGAAGAAACGCTACGACGATTTCGACTTCGGCTATGCGCTGACCGTCCACAAGGCGCAGGGTTCGCAGTGGAACGACGTGGTGCTCTTCGACGAGAGTTTTGCCTTCAAGGACATGCGGCAGCGCTGGCTCTACACAGCGGTGACGCGGGCGGCGGAGACGCTGACGGTGGTGCGGTGAGCGTCACCACAACGTCGGGCGGGCGATCATCAACCAGATGATGGCGAGGACGGCGGCGAAGGCCGGGAAACCGAACGCGAACCAGGTACGGTAGAGGCGATGGTATTCGGCCGGCAAGGGCTTGCCGGTTGCGGCGGCCGTTCGCGCGAGGTTGCGCATGCGGATCTGGAACGAGACGACGGGCAGCCAGAATACACCGGTAACGACGTAGAGGACCAGCGCGGCAACGATCCACGACGAGGTCAGCGTCCAGCCGAGCTCAAGGGCCAGCAGGGTGCCTGTTATAGGCTGGGCGACGACGGCGGTGGCGGTGAAAAGGAAATCGGCAATGACGACGCTGCCGGCGACATGGGCGATGAACGCCGCGTCGCGCGTGCGATGCGCCAGCACCATGAAGAAGGCGATGCCGGCGCCGGTACCGAGAAGCACGGCAGCGCCGATGACGTGCAGGAAGCGCAGCGCCAGGTCCATCAGCGTTCATCCACGATGGCGAGGGCCACGAGTGCGAGGACGATGGAGGGCAGCACCTTGACCAGCGGCCCCAGCGGATCGAGCCAGAGCCAAACGCTGAACCATGTGGCGCTCGCTAGATAGAGGAGCGACAGCGCCGCCATGCCGACAAGGGCGAGGCGTGCGCGGCGGCGGAACAGTATGAGGACACCCAGAGCCAGATCGGCAAGGCTTGTCGCCCAGGTGATCGCCACGGCCCAGAGCGGGGCGAAGCCGGCGCCGTCGAGATAGGCCGCCGATTGGGCAAGACGCAGCAGCGCGACCGTGCCCGAGGTGGCCCAGAAGGCGGCGAGCACAAGTATGATGACCGGCTTCAGCAGATAGAGGCGGGCGAACCACACATCCTGAACGCCGGCCGGGTTGGCGGCAAGGTTTTCGGCCAGCGAATGCAGCGTTACGCCGCCGGCGGCCTGCGGCTTCGCGGCGAGGCATTCGCGGATCGGTTCGGTGGTCGCCATGGCATCGGCCTCGACACCGCCGGTCATGATCGTGAGTGCCGTGGTGCGCAGGGGCGAGCGCCAGCCGAAGCGGCCGGCGAGATCGGCGGCGAAGCCGGTTGCCGCCGCAATCCATCCCGGCGCCTCGCGGCGCGGGG
>WPCK01052310.1_pt1 | contig 61769 bp, 55 predicted proteins | sample 5399851 | NCBI WGS metagenome assembly WPCK01 (sample SAMN12869471, study PRJNA574797) | sludge metagenome | isolation source: wastewater treatment of pH11 | place: China:Beijing | collected 2019-05-20
AGAAGTTATCCACACGACGCTCATTGGCGCTGTAGCAGTTGGGGACTCTGGCATATTCGGAACAAGGCGGGCAAAATAGGGAAGGTGATCGACTTGGGTGATCCGCAGACCTGGACCATTGTTGCGATTCTGATGGCGACGATGGTGGGTTTCATCACGCTCATATTCCAACTATTGCAGCGTTCCATGTCCGGCCAGTTCGCTTCGTTGCGTCATGAGATGCATACGGGTTTCGAGTCATTGCGCACCGAGATGAAAGCTGGCGATGAAGCGTTGCGTGCGCAGATGAAGGCTGGGGACGACGCGTTGCGTGCAGAGATGAAAACGACTGAGGAGTCATTGCGCTCTGAACTCACCGGAAAGATCGACTCGCTGCGCAACGAGACCAACACCAGGTTCGATATGGTTACGCAGCAGATTGCGTCCGTCACGACCGAGATGAGTCTGCGGTTCGACAGGGTCGATGAGAAGTTCGATTACCTCGATAGAGATATGCAGTTGGTCATGGGACAGGTTTTCCCAGGACACCCACCGCGTAAGACGCAGTAGCGAGCAGCGCACACCGCTAGGCTCGTGATGATCGGCTTGTCGGTTGGATTCATCGAGACCCCAACTGAGAGGCTTCCACCGGTTTGACCGTGCCTACTTGAGGCGCTACGATAGAACGTCGGTGCGCGCTAGGCGTGCCATTAATGGATGTCGCCAGTCAGGCGGCCCGTGCAACTTTCAATTTCTTTGAGGGACATGCCCGGTGCGCCGCTGTGTTCAGGGCACATCCCCGCAGTCATTACGAAAGATTGGGCAGCAAAGTGGTTTACGCGATCGTTAAGGCTGGCGGCCGCCAGGAGAAGGTGTCCGTTGGGGACATCGTCGTTGTTGACCGTCTGGGTTCACAGCCGGGCGACAGTGTGGAACTTCCTGCGCTGCTGCTCGTCGACGGTGAAGCCGTGACCACCGACGCGGCAAAGCTCAGCAAGGTCAAGGTCACTGCAGAGGTCGTTCGGGACGAGAAGGGCCCGAAGATCGACATCCTGCGGTACAAGAACAAGACTGGCTACCGCCGTCGCCAGGGTCACCGCTCGAAGTTGACCCGTCTGAAGATCACCTCCATCGCCTGAGCGAACGCGACCCGTTCGCGCATACCGGCAATACAGGCTTGAGTCGAAAGTAGAGGCCAGAAGAAGATGGCACATAAGAAGGGCGCTAGCTCCTCACGTAACGGTCGCGACTCCAACGCGCAGCGCCTTGGCGTCAAGCGTTTCGGTGGTCAGGAAGTCCAGGCAGGCGAGATCATCGTTCGCCAGCGCGGTACCCACTTCCACCCGGGTCACAACGTTGGTCGCGGTGGCGACGACACACTCTTCGCGCTGAAGGCAGGCAAGGTCCAGTTCGGAACTCGTCGCGAGCGCAAGGTGATTGACATCGTCGAGGCCACGGCCTGAGACAGTAGTTTTTCGCCGAGGGGCGTGCCACGGTTGCGTGGTGCGCCCCTCGGTGCATTAAGGGAGAGTTGAAAGATCATGGCAACATTCGTTGATCGTGCAGTCATACACGCCACCGGAGGAAACGGCGGTCATGGCTGTGTTTCAGTGCGCCGTGAGAAATTCAAGCCCCTCGGCGGACCAGACGGCGGCAACGGGGGACACGGTGGCTCAGTCATCGTGCGAGTCGACCCCCAGGTGACCACACTGCTCGACTACCACCACCTGCCGCACCGCAGCGCACCGAACGGCACCCCTGGCATGGGCGACTTGCGCCAGGGTTCCAATGGCGAAGACCTGATCCTGGGCGTTCCTGATGGCACGGTCATCAAGGACCGCGACGGTAATGTGCTCGCCGACCTGGTCGGACCGGGAGCCGAACTGGTGATCGCGGCAGGCGGCGTTGGTGGGCTCGGCAACGCCGCGCTCGCGTCAACGAAACGCAAGGCCCCCGGATTCGCTCTGCTCGGTGAGCCAGGCGAAGAGATCTCCGTTGTGCTGGAACTCAAGACAATCGCGGACGTGGCACTCGTCGGGTATCCGAGCGCTGGCAAGTCATCACTGATCGCCGCGATGTCCGCAGCTCGGCCGAAGATCGCTGACTATCCATTCACGACTTTGGTGCCGAATCTCGGTGTGGTGCAAGCCGGTGAATCGCGCTACACGATTGCTGATGTGCCAGGTCTCATCCCGGGCGCCAGCGAAGGGAAGGGACTCGGTCTGGAGTTCCTGCGGCATGTGGAGCGTTGCGCTGTTCTGGTGCATGTGCTCGATTGCGCCACGTTGGAATCCGACCGGGATCCGATCAGCGACCTCGAGGTCATAGAGAAAGAGCTGGCTGCGTACAGTGCTGACCTCGGCATCGACGGCGGCCGGATTCCGCTGTTGGAACGCCCCAAGGTTGTCGTTTTGGCCAAGGTGGATGTGCCCGATGGCCGCGACCTGGCGGAGATGGTCCGCCCTGAACTCGTCGCACGCGGCTATCCGGTGTTCGAAGTCTCTGCGGTCAGTCATGAAGGCCTGAAGAAACTGTCCTACGCACTTGGACAACTGGTGGACCGTGCACGGGAGCAGCAGCCCGCTCCCGAACCGTCTCGTGTGGTGTTGCGCCCCAAGCCGGTGGGCGAGGCAGGATTCACTGTCACACGTCGTGAAGAGGGCGATTCGCACTACTTCGAGGTACGTGGCACGAAACCCGAACGTTGGGTACGTCAAACCGACTTCACCAATGACGAAGCCGTCGGCTATTTGGCAGATCGCCTAGAAAAGGCCGGAGTGGAAGAGGCGCTGTTCAAAGCAGGCGCCGTCGCAGGCGATGAAGTGCGCATCGGCAAGCCGGAGAATGCTGTGGTCTTCGATTGGGAGCCGACGATGAGCACTGGTGCTGAACTGCTCGGAGGGCCTCGCGGTACTGACCAGCGTCTCGAAGATCGGTTGCGACCAACTCGTAAAGAAAAGCGGCGCGAATACACCGATCGGATGGACGCGAAGACAGCCGCCCGGGAAGAACTATGGACGGAACGCCGCTCAGGTGTTTGGGCCGACCCATCTGAGGACTAGTCGGTGTGAGGATTATTGCCGTGGGAGCACCTGAGTCAGTGGTCCCGTCCCAGGCGATATGAAACACGGCAAAATGGGATGTGTGAATACCTCATCTGAGTCTTTGCAGCAGCGTTATCTGGTTCCGCCCTTCCCGGAGGTGGATGAGTCCAACCCGGTGGTTGACCTTTTGCTCTCACACCGTTCGGTGCGCCGGTTCATCGACGAGTCCGTCACTGAGCGCCACGTGGCGACGATGGTGGCGGCTGCGCAAAGCGCCTCGTCCTCGTCCAACCTGCAACTGTGGTCTGTGGTCGAAGTACGTGACCAGGCAACCAAGCAGCGAATCGCCGAAGTCGCGGGAACGGACGGGGCGCATCTCGCCTCGGCTCCCGTGGTGTTGTTCTTCATCGCCGACGTGGCCCGTGCCTGCCGGGTTTTCGAGGACGAACACGCCAAGGCCGCCGACAGTCGCGCCGTGGACCAAGAGGTGATCGACGGTGCAGATATGGCCAACGCGCTGAACCTGGAAACCACCATGGTCGCCTTCGGCGACGCACTGATTGCCGCGCAAAACGCGGCAGTGGCCGCTGAGGCGATGGGGCTGGGAATCTGCTACCTGGGCTCGATCCGCAATGATGTGCCAGCAATAGCCGAGATTCTGGGACTGCCGCAGCACAGCTTTGCCGCAGTGGGCATGACGGTGGGGCATCCCAACCCGCAGCGACCCACCCGGATCAAGACTCGGCTGCCGATTGCTGCGGTATGGCATCGTGAACAGTACGACCTGGCCAAGCAAAGCGACGAAGTGGAAAAATACGAGGCCGCAGCCGCACAGTTCTATACCGGCCAGGGCATGGCACCGAGTTGGATCGGACGAAACTTCGCCCGGCTCTTCGCCACCGGGGCTATCGGTAAGCGTTCAAGAATGGCTCAGTGGCTGCGAAATCGGGGACTTGGGCTGGATTAGTCGCATGTCAGGGATAATGGAGCGGTGAATATTCTTCGTGACGAGGTCATTCAAGCACGCCGTGTCGTGGTCAAGATCGGATCATCGTCACTGACCGGTCCCGACGGGCACCTGGATCTTGATTCACTTCGGTCACTGGTCACGGTGATTGCGCAACAGCGCAGTCTGGGTCAAGAAGTCGTGCTGGTAACTTCTGGTGCGATCGCCGCTGCCATGGGACCGTTGGGGCTGGCGACTCGGCCAAAGGATCTCGCCACTGCGCAGGCGGCAGCTTCGGTAGGACAGGGCTTGCTGATCGCGCGTTATACCCAGGCTTTCGCAACATATGGGTTGCGGGTGGGGCAACTGCTGCTGACCACGTCGGAAACCTTGCACCGCGACCACTACCGCAACACGCAGCGTTCCTTGGAGCGGCTTATCGAGCTCGGGGTGGTCCCGATTGTCAATGAGAACGACGCGGTGACCACTGACGAGATCCGCTTCGGTGACAATGACCGGTTGGCAGCCCTTGTCAGTCACGTGGCGCGCGCCGATGCACTGGTGTTACTGACCGATGTCGATGGTTTGTACACCGGGCCGCCGAGCCGGACCGGCTCAGTACGGATCCCGTTGGTGCGTGGACCACAGGATCTCACCGGTATTGAGGTCACCAGCCGTGGCTCCGGTGTCGGCACTGGAGGGATGCTCACCAAACTCGAGTCGGTGCGTATCGCGACAGCCAGTGGTATCCCGGTGGTTTTGACGACGGCGAGGCAAGCCGGACCTGCTTTGGCAGGTGATCCGGTGGGAACGTACTTTACGCCGACCGGAAAACGTACATCTCGGAAACGGCTGTGGCTGGCCTTCGCCGCTGAGCCGCAGGGACGATTGGTTCTGGACGAGGGCGCCACGCGCGCAATCCAGGGTGGCTTGGCGTCATTGCTCCCTGCCGGAGTGATCAAGGTGGAGGGCGAATTCGAGGCAGGCGCTCCGGTGGAGCTCGTCAATGAGAAATCCAAGGTGGTCGCGCGCGGTCTGGTCGCATTCAACTCGGCCGACATCCCAGACCTCCTGGGGCTAACGACAAGCACGATCAGGCGACAGCTGGGCGGGTTCGACCGCCCCCTGGTGCACCGTGATGACCTGGTACTGCTGCGCGCACCCAGCAAAAAACGATAGTCCTTATTCCGGTGGGCATTCGCTGAGGATGCCCACGTGAGAAGACGTACCCCTACACAGGGGTATCCGCGTATCCTAGGCGTATGACACTTCAGCCTGAATGCGAACTGCCCGGAAATGGAGCTGTCGAGGTCGATGACCTAGGCGTGCCGCGCGCCACTGGCGTGATCAACCCACCGAGTGGCGCCGGTTCCGGCGAAAACGTGACCGATGCTGTCCATGCCATTGCCCGACGTTCCAAGGTCGCAGCCCGCGTCCTGGCCACCGCGACCCGCGCCCGCAAAGACGCTGCGCTGCACGCGATGGCCGAGGCACTAGAAGCTAATGCTGAGTTGATCATCGCGGCGAACGTCAAAGACGTGGATCGCGAACGCGCTGGCGGAATGAGCGAATCGACCCTTGATCGGCTGTCACTGAACACCGAGCGCATTCGCGGCATCGCTGATGCGCTGCGCGAGGTAGCGGCACTGCCCGATCCGGTCGGTGAGGTGCTGCGCGGCTCGACGCTTCCTAACGGGTTGCAGTTGCGCCAGGTGCGTGTGCCCATGGGTGTCGTCGGCATGATCTACGAGGCGCGTCCCAACGTGACTGTTGACGCGGCAGGACTGTCGCTCAAATCAGGTAACGCGGTGATCCTGCGCGGCGGCTCGGCGGCGGCCGAATCCAACAAGGTGATTGTGGCGGTGCTGCGCGACGCGCTTGAGAGCGAACAGTTGCCCGCTGATCTGGTGCAATCCGTGGACGAGTACGGCCGTCCTGGCGCCGTGGCACTGATGGGGGCACGCGGACTCGTGGACGTGCTGGTGCCACGCGGTGGTGCCGGGCTGATTCAGACTGTGGTGCGCGAAGCCAAGGTCCCAGTGATCGAAACCGGCGTGGGTAACTGCCACGTCTATGTGGATGCGGCGGCGAACCTCGACTGGGCACATGACATCGTCATCAACGCGAAGGTGCAGCGCCCCAGCGTGTGCAACGCCGCGGAGACACTGCTCGTCCATAAGGATGTCGCTGCCGAATTCCTGCCACGCGTGCTGAACTCACTGCACGCCGAAAATGTCACTATCCATGGCGAGGCGAATGTTGAATCAGCGCTGCCAGCTGGGGCATCGTTCGCGCCAGCTGAGGATGACGACTGGGCCAAGGAGTATCACGGGCTTGACCTCGCAGTGAAGATCGTCGACAGCGTGGACGAGGCCATCTCACACATCGTCACCTGGACATCGGGACACACTGAGGCGATCGTGACCGATAACCTCCAAGCGGCCGACAAGTTTGTCGCCGAACTCGATTCAGCCTGCGTGATCGTCAACGCGTCAACGAGGTTCACCGATGGCGGTGAGTTCGGTTTGGGTGCCGAGATCGGCATTTCTACACAGAAACTACACGCACGCGGACCTATGGGCCTGGCAGAATTGACTACCAGCAAGTGGGTTGTGCACGGTCAGGGGCACATCCGCGGCTAGTTGGTGGGCTATTAAGGTTGGTCGGCTCATTGACCGATGTTTATGTGGGAGACTGATGGGGTTGCCGCTGCCCAGAATGTGCCGGCTCCGCCCCGTGACTGATCCAAGGAGGAAATTGTCATGCAGAATGCCGCTCTGGTCGTTGCAGAATCTGCCGAGGTGGTGAACGAATTGCCGTTCCCACCAGTGGCGTTCGGAATCGTGGCTTTTTGTGGACTCGTCGCACTGCTTGCGATCACCTATGCATTCAGGAACGCCGGTACCCGTAACTGACGGCTCCTAGTCCATAGACACGGCAGTGGAAACGACGTCAAAGCGCAGCCGCATCGGGGTCATGGGTGGAACCTTCGACCCTATTCACCATGGGCACCTGGTGGCAGCTAGTGAAGTCGCGGCACAGTTGAACCTTGACGAGGTTGTTTTCGTCCCCACAGGACGTCCGTCGTTCAAACAGTCGCGTGACGTCACGGAGCCAGAGCACCGTTACTTGATGACCGTGATCGCCACAGCATCCAATCCGCGTTTTACTGTCAGCCGTGTTGACATCGATCGTCCAGGTTTGACGTACACCATAGATACGTTGCGAGATTTGGCTCGGCTGCGGCCAGGCAGCCAGTTGTACTTCATCACGGGGGCAGACGCACTCAGTGATATGCACCGATGGCACGATGTCGACCGGCTATGGGATTTGGCGAAGTTCATCGGGGTATCGCGGCCAGGGCACGAGTTGTCACTTGACGGATTGCCCGAAGGCAGGGTGAAACTCGTCGAGGTGCCAGCGATGGCTATCTCGTCAACGGAGGTCAGGTCGCGCGCGAGTGGGCGACAGCCCGTGTGGTACCTAGTACCAGACGGAGTAGTTCAGTACATCGCAAAGCATCGGTTGTATCGGGGGGAGCGGTGAGCAGTACACACCAGGGTGACGTAACGCCCCGCCGCATGCCCGAAATCATCGAGGCGCCGACACGTAAATCCTTGCGTGCGGCACAAACCCGCGAGGAGCAAGCTATCCCTTATACCCGGCGGCAGATGCGCGAACGTGCTGCACAATTGCAGGAAACACGGACCGCGCAGCAAAGCGCGGTCGCTGGTACTCCCAGTAGCGGGGCACAGCCTGCTACTCGGCACGCTGCGCACCGTGCTGCTCATTCGGCTAGCGTTCCTGCCGCAGAATCTGGTGGGACGAGTTCGTCGCAGCCGTTGACCCGCAAACAAATGCGGGCCGCCCGATCTGCTGATAGTGGGGCAGTAGCGGCAGTTGGTGGCGCTGGTGTGGCAGCCTCCCAACCGGCAACGCGCCGTGCGCGCCGCGCCCAGCATCAACCTGCTGCTCCGGTGGTTGAGCATGCTGCTCCGGTGGTTGAGCCTGTCGAAACCGCTGCTCCGGCTGCCGATGAAGCGCCGCTGACTCGCGCGCAACTACGGGCTCAACAACGTGCAACTGCTGCCAAAGCCCAAGACGAGACAGTGGCAGCTCAAGAACCGCAGACCAGACGAGCTCGTCGCGAAGCAGGATTGACCGGGCAGATCCCCATGGTCACTGCGGCCCAGGTCAGCCCACCACCACACACCGGTGCGATTCGCCGAGTCGATGAGTACGGCCAGATCGGCCCAGTCGAACCGGTAGAGTCTGCCCAACTACCAGGCTCCGTTCCGGTACAGAGCGCTCGTCCTCAATCATCGACCACACCGACGCCGGCTGTCCCGCAAGCGCCTGCCCAGGACGAACCGATCACTTCGGATGAAGTGTGGGCGGCTCCTGATCCTGCACCACAATCGACACCTAGCCAGCCGAATTACGACTTCGCGAGCCAATGGGCGCAATTGGCGCAGGATTCTGGTCTACCAACTGATTCTCAGCAGTCCAGGCACCCGATCACCGACTCACAGCCTGTCGCGCAGGATGCGCAACCTCGTAATCCAGCGGTTCGTCCGCAGCGTTCTGCTCCGGTGTCCACCCCGACTCGATCGGCCACCTCGACTCCCGCATTGCCCATTGGCGACGAGCCAGAGCGATTCGACCCGCAGCAGATCGTGGAACAGTCACTGCGTCACGAGCGTGAGGCGCAGGCGGCAGAGCGCTCGCCAGATGCCGGGCAGCAGTATGTGCCGTCGTTTGAGCAGTACTCGGGTGAAGTCCACCAGGTCGCTCAATCGTCTGGTGTGCCATCAGATCCCGCGCCGCGCGGTTCATTGCCAGTTGTTGAGCCGGCGCGACATGAGCTCACGCAACCCGACCCGACGCAATACCATGACCCAGCCGCCTACCCCGCTAGTGGCGCGCAACCCGCGGCACCATCTGCCGCACCGTCTCCTCGTCCCGCATCGCCGCAATCTGCGGGAGTGGACTTCCGCCCGACCACAGGGCCACAGCGTGATGTCGCAGTTGCACCGGTCTCCCCGTCGCCGCAGTCTGCGCCCACGACCACCGGTTCGATCCCGGTGGCAGACGATCCAGGTGCGATGCACTCGACACTCGCGACCGGCAGCATCCCGGTCGTGCGCGCCAATACGCCGTCGCAGCCGATTCAAGCCGTCGCGGAACCACCGCTGCTTGACGATGAGGATCTGGACCTCGATGAGGACCACAAGGGCCTGCAGCGATTGCACTGGGGGATCATCATCGCGATTGCGCTCGTCCTTGGTCTTGTCATCTGGAAAGGTGATTTCGACTCCAACGGGGCGCCTCAACTAGAACATCCCGCTGGGACGACTGTGACCAGCATCGCAGCCGATACAGCGACTCATGGCTACGCATCGCGCTGACGCGCAGCGTAGTGTTAGAGATAGACATTTTGTCCCGGCCGCGACGCGCCGCGGGCACCACGACCCAAAGGGAAGATTTTGACCGCCACTGAACGTGCCATTGAACTGACGATTGTTGCTGCTCGGGCAGCGTCGGACCGCAAAGCGGGTGAGATCATCGCGCTTGACGTTTCCGAGCAACTCGTCCTGACCGATGCCTTCGTGATCATGTCGGGTCGCAACGACCGCCACGTCAAGGCGATCGTCGATGCGGTCGAAGAGGCATTGCACAAAGAAGGCGTCAAGGCCATTCGCCGCGAGGGGCTGGCTGAGGCGCACTGGGTGCTGCTCGACTTCGGCGACATCGTGGTGCACGTGCAGCAGGAAGAGGACCGTACCTTCTACGCCCTAGAGCGGCTGTGGAAGGACTGCCCGGCCATCGAGCTGCCCGCTGACGCGCGCGGTGGTGATGGCGATACTTCCGAATTCGATGCCTATGACGAGTACGGCTTCGCGGCGGGAACGTATGACGCATCCTAAACCTCCCTTCGCTGGTGACGAGCAGGTAGCTGGCGCGGGGACGATCGTTTTGCTGCGCCATGGGCGCACCGCGTACAACGCACAGGGGCGACTGCAGGGACAGATCGACATCCCACTGGATCGGATCGGTACCTGGCAGGCAGTCGAGGGCGCACGAGCTTTGGCGGCCAGTTTTGAGGCCGACCTGGTGGTGACCTCGGATCTGGTACGGGCACGGCAGACCGCTGATGAGTACACCCGTCTGATTGGCGGGTCGGCCATTGTGGATGAGCGGCTGCGGGAACGCGGCTTCGGCATCTGGGAAGGCAAATCCGGTGAGGAACTGGCTGCGGGGTGGCCGGAAGAATTCGCACTGTGGCGTAAGGGAATAGACTCGCCGGGCGTCGGGGCGGAGCCGCGTGATGTGGCGGCTGCCCGGGTCGCTGAGGCGGTGTTGGACTATGCTGCCCAGGTTCGCGATGGGGGAGTGCTGGTCGTGGTATCGCACGGCGCGGCGATCTCTTCAGCCGTGTCGCACATTCTGGGACTGGACCCGCTGACGTGGCGCGGGCTCACTGGGCTCAATAACGTGCACTGGGCGCAACTCGAGCGATCCAAGCCGGGTGCGAACCCGTCGTGGCGGCTCACCGGGTTCAATGTTGGGCCGGGGCTGCCACCGGATCACTGGGCGAGCGGACCGGATTGGCAATCTGAGGCAGAACCTGCGTAAACTTATCTCCGGTTCGAGGATCGGTTTCGATCCTGTTGGGCCGGAACACGGGGCTATGGCGCAGCTGGTAGCGCACCTGCATGGCATGCAGGGGGTCAGGGGTTCGAGTCCCCTTAGCTCCACCATTGTGATTCATATTCGAGGGTTCGGCCATCGACATCGAATCCCGCCAGGGGCTGCGACGTTACGGCCCTTACGACATTGACGTCGGATGCGGAGGGACGGTCACGTTGTCTGAACAGTTGCCCGATATATCCCAGCCTGGCGAGATCATTCTTTACCTGCGAGGTGATGGTGAGCCCGCGATTGAGGTCAGGCTCGACGGCGACACAGTTTGGGTCACTCAGGCACAACTCGTCGAACTGTTTCAGTCGTCGAAGGCGAATATTAGTGAGCACATCAGTAATATCTTTGCTGAGGGGGAATTGGATCCTGCGGCAACTGTTCGGGAATCCCGAACAGTTCGGCAGGAGGGCACTCGCCAGGTTGCACGTACCCTCACTTACTACAACCTCGATGTGATCCTTTCGGTTGGGTACCGAGTTAGAAGCAAGACTGCCACTCAGTTCCGCATTTGGGCCACGGAGCGCCTACGTGAGTACCTCATCAAAGGTTTCACGATGGACGATGCGAAACTCAAAAATCTGGGTGGCGGCCAATATTGGCGCGAACTGCTGGATCGTATTCGCGACATTCGATCCAGTGAGAAGGTGCTCTACCGGCAAGTGCTGGACCTTTACGCCACCAGCATTGATTACGACTCTACGGCTGAAGAGACCGTTGAGTTCTTCAAAGTCGTGCAGAACAAACTTCATTACGCTGCGCACGGCCGCACTGCAGCTGAGGTGATTGCCTCGCGTGCGGATGCGACGCAACCAAACATGGGCCTCACAACGTTCGCCGGTGAGCGACCAGTGAAAGCAGAGACCACCGTAGCGAAGAACTACCTCAGCGAGACAGAACTCAAGAAGCTCAATGCTCTTGTTTCTGCATATTTTGATGCCGCTGAGTTCCGGGCGCAGAACCACGAGCCTACGTACATGAAGGACTGGCTCGCCCACCTCGATCGACTTATCACAGCGATGGACGCGCCGACGCTCACTGGGGCTGGGTCAGTCAGTCATAAGCAGGCGGTCGCCAAGGCCGGGGATGAGTATGCGAAGTACCGTGCAGGGCTTAAAGCAGCACCATCAGAAGTGGAATCTGCATATCTGGAATCGGTGAAGCGCGCTCAGCGCGAGATTGAGGGAAGTAGTCATGACTAATCAGTGTCCTCGTGGTTAATTGTGGCGTAAGTGGGATCTTCAACACAGCAACACGATGCTTCGACATCCCTCAGTATGTGACCTATGTCGCGACTCATAAGGGACCGATCAAGTGTGACCCATGTCGTGAACCTGAACACCCTTAGCTCCACAATTTCAGACGTACTAGAACACATGACGTAGTTGAATCTTGGTTCAGTCCCGAGGTTTTCGCAGGGAAGCCGGGAGCACTCAAGTAGTTGCAAACTCTGCCAACGGCATGCAACTTGCAACCGCCGCGTCTTTGGTGCCCAGTGCTGCCGAACGAGCGATCCATCTGCTGCGCGTGGTCTCATCGCTGAAACGTACCGGTGAGAACCGCGTGATTCCGGTGGTTTTCACGCCGCAATATCCGAGGATCGCCCGCTTCAAGCTGGTCTCTGCAGCATTGCGATATGCGAGGCGGTTCCACCAGGTCGGGCTGTCCATTGTCATGACAATCCGAGCGGTGCGTCCGACGAGGAGCTTCTTCGGGAGCGCGTTCTTCTCCCGGTACCTGAAGGCCGCACCGGAGAGGATCACGCGGTCGATGAATGCCTTCAGCGCGGCGGGGTAGGTGCCCCACCACTGAGGGTAGAAGAAGATCAGGTGCTCTGCCCAGCGCACGTCGGCCAGGTAGCGGTCGACTTCTGGGGCGAGGGCACGATCGTTCTCATCGCGCGGTGCGCGCAACTCCTCGCGAGAACGAGGGTGGCCGGGAATGGGATCGTTCGCAAGGTCGATCACCCGAACCTCGGCACCGCCTTGTCTGGCGGCATCGATGTAGGCATATGCGAGGGCGTGGTTGAGTGTTGTCGGCAACGGGGTTCCGATGACAACGAGGATGCGCTGATTCATGAGGGGAGTTCTTTCTCGGCGATGATCTGGGTGAGCGTGCGCAAGTGCGTATGGAATGCCTCCGGTTCTACCGCCCGCGGGGTGCGGGCGGGATCGAGTCGGGGGTCGGAGAGGATCGCGGTGAACTCGCGCTCGAGTTCTCCTCCGGCGTTCTGCACGAGTTCGGCACCCCGCTGTGTGAGGGTCAGGTCGACCCGGCGGCCGACGCCCGGGCTCGCCACGATCCAGCCATCGGCGACCATAGTGGGGACTCGCTTGCTCACTGCGGCTTTGCTCACTCGCAGGCACTGAGCGAGTCCGGTGATGTCGATCGGCTGTCGTTCGGCAAGCGCGGCGAGAAACTCGAAGAGGTTGTACGAGATGCCGTGTCGGGAGCGCAACCAAGCATCGGCATAGAGGTCGAGTTCAGAAACGAGCTCGTGCAGGGTGACAGTGATTCGATCAGACATATAGTAAGTCAACCAGTTGACTTACTATATGTCAACTGGTTGACATAAAAGTCCTGTCTGATTCCATACGGAACCGAGCCGCTCCAGCCTCTCCCAGGTGTTCGGTTCGAGGGGATCGACGCGCCATCGCGCACACACCCTTCCAGTACGCCATGAAGATGTTGCCGCCTGCGGTTACCTGCTCCAGAATTCTTCTATTGTGGCAACGTCGTTGCCTCGGGCTTTAGACGAGCCGGGTTAAGAGTCGGCGGACGAGAATGATTGGTTGTGTAAGAAATGTTTTTCGTTGTCAGTAAGGTTCAATCGGCAACCCATCCGGTAGATCAGCGGTTGCACAATCCTAAGAACCCGAGCAACGACATGACACTGCTGACGTATCGGACGCAAGCACGATGGCCTGTTGTGGTCGTGAACTCCAAGAAGGCAACTGCGGAGTTCTACGACGTTGAGACGAACAAACGGATCCCGCGCACCGCGTGGACAGCTGACATGAAAGCCTTTGCTGCTGAGAAGGCTGCCAACGTGCCCAAACCGCCATTTGTGTTTAGGCTCACGATCATTGGCTGGATCGTAGTGGCGCTACTAGCGGCTGGTTTTGGGTTTATGACGTACGAGACTTTGAAGCCGACTGAGCAGTCTGCCGAACAAGTGGCAATGGAGCAGTCGCCGGTAGCAGGCGATATGTATTTCGGTCGCTTTGAAGGCGCTGCAGAACCGGACAGCCTCGTGGCGATCTCAGACCTTGGGTTCGGTTGGTTCAAGATCGTCAAGGTAGAGGGCGACACGTATTTTGTTGCCAAGAGTGCTGACATGAGCAAGCAGCACCAGCCGAAGGAACAGTTGGAAAGTGTGGAGTTCGAGGAGGAGGGGACTCCGGCGAAGATTGTCGAACAGACCGGCTGGCAGTTGACGCTGGAGGCCGTTGACAAGTCGGTGACGTTCTACGTAACTGACAAAAAGTAGTCTGCTACTGCGTGGAAGAGTCCCGCCCAGCACGGCAAAAGTCACGGATTGAAAACCAGTGTTCGGAACAACAGCAAACACTTGCCAAGTTGTTAAGTACAAAATAGACGTTGCCAACATGGCAAGAGAAAATGGTGGCGCGGCCTCACAGAATTCTGATGGCAGGCCTGGAGCAGACGAGGCTCGTCAAGCCCTGCAAACATTGGGACGGGACAACGCCGATCTGGCGGCAAAGATCATCACCCCATGGTGGTACCACCCGATCCTTGGCGGGATCGTCGCGATACTCGTGTACTCGCAAGCTATCAGTGGTTGGGTTGTCCGGCGCTATGACGACCTATTGCGCAAAGAACTGGTTGAGAGTGCTGAAGTGCGATGAAGGCTCAGGTTCCAGTCTTTGACGAGGTCATTCACTCGCCGGTTCGCCTGCGCGTCTGCGGTCTGCTCCGCAAGGTCGATCAACTCGAGTTCGCGGTTATCCGTGACACCCTGGGGGTCACAGATGCGCACCTGTCGAAGAATCTCAAGGTGCTTTCCGAGGCCGGGTATCTGACCGTGAATAAGGAGAGTTCCCCAGTGCGGCGGGATGCTCGTCGACTCACCTGGGCGTCGCTCACCCCGGCCGGTCAACAAAAATTGGAAGCGCATCTGGCTGCGCTCGCGCAGATCGCCGAGGGCGACACTGGTCTAGCAGGGTAACGCCGGTCCCGAAGGGTAAGCGGCGGCGCCTTAACGCTTCGCCGCTTTGTTCACGATCATCTTGGCGATCACCGATCGATGAGTCGGAGTGAACGCGCTCAGCGCGTCAGCCACCCCAGACAAGTCGATCTTGCCAAGGTGGACCTGCTCGCACAGACGCATCCACCCTTCGCCGGTCGCAGCGGTGATGGAAGACGCAACGCCCGCATTGATCACGCTGCCCGCGCCGGGTATCAGTTTGACGAAACTGCGAGCCAGCGCTTGCCCTGCCATCTGAGCACTCAACTGTGCCAGGGCCGAGGTCGACACCATGGTTTTGAGTTCGAGGTCGTAGATCGCGGCGATGCGCGCCATCATCGTCAGTTGGATCGGCGCGATCGTCGCCGCGTCAGCAACCGGGATGGGGACAGCTGCTGCAGCCGCCGCTGCAGATGAGAACGCAGCAATGATCGGTCGCGCCATATCGCGTTTCCAGGGGAGGTTGAGTCGTTGGGCAATGCGAAAGGAGTCTTTCTCGTCTTCGGGGGAGAGCGCAAGGGTCTGCGTGACGAGTTCACCGAGCCCATGCCTCGCGCCCTTTCCGTGTGTGCCTTTGGTACGAGTGCCTTCTGCTGCGGTCAGAACCACGCGATGGACGGGCAGGTGGATGGGGTGACCGTCAGCATCGACGGGGTTCTCCAGCCAGTCGCGAAACTCTTCGGTATCGGCTGGGGCGCGGTATTTTCCGGTGACCGGGTTCTTCGCCCAGTTCACTTTGGTCAGGACGAGTATCACGGGGAGTCCGGCCGCGTCGAGTTCGCGAATCATCTCGATATCGGGTGGGGTGAGCCGGTCGGCGCTGGCTAATACGCAGTACCAGACCACAGCGATATGTTCGTTTGCAGGACGAGCCGCTACCTTCGCAAGATTCTCTCTGAGGGTTTCTGCCGGTGACTTGTTTGAGCCGATCTCGAACCCTTCAAAATCCCAGATCCCTAGGGAATCGTCGTGGTAATAGTTGACGCCCTGGGTTACGGGGAGGCCTTTGCCGACTTTGGCATAGTCGCGACCGAAGACAGCATTGACGAGCGACGATTTACCAACACCGGTCCCACCGACGATGGCCAGATTGAACCGGCCGTAGCGACTCTTGGCTTGGGAAGTGGCTTCGAGGAACTGCAGGTCATCGATAGCGGGAACGTCATCGCCCAAGGACCCGGAAGGTTCTATGGTCATAGTGCTTCGGTCCTTTCTCGGTTCAGTGGTTGGTGGGGCGCGTATGGCTAACGTCTAAGCCGCCTCCAGCCTAATTTAGAGCTGCAAAGTTCTTCTTCGCCATTTGCCGCTGAGTAGGAAGCAGTACTGTACTTCGCCTTTGCCTGCGTGACCGGCCTGTTTCCGAAATCGAAGGCCCTCCGCAGTATTTACGGCGGCTACTTGCACGGGGTAATCTTTGGGCACAGTAGAGACATTGCCGTCAGGATTCGCTGGTGGTGTGGAGGAGACACAGATCGAATGGCACGCGCCGCGAAGCCGAAACCGACGAAGACACTCGAGCAGACCCTCTGGGAGGCTGCCGACAAGCTGCGCGGCAACCAGGAACCGAGTGAGTACAAGCATGTCGTGCTGGGCTTGGTGTTCCTGAAGTACGTCTCCGACCGCTTCGAAGAGCGACGGAAGGCGCTCGAGGTAGAACTGGCTGCTGACGGCATCAAGGCCGAGCGGCTACCGGACTTCCTCGAAGACCGCGACGAGTACACCAGTCACAACGTGTTCTGGGTGCCAGAGTTGGCGCGCTGGGGCTACATCCAGTCCGTGGCGAAGCAGCCTGAGATCGGGCAGCAAATCGACCAGGCGATGGACCTCATCGAGAAGGAGAACCCTTCCCTGCGCGGTGTGCTCCCGCGCAACTACGGACGTGACGGCCTCGACAAGCGGCGCCTTGGTGAGCTGGTCGACCTGATCGGTTCGATCGGGTTCACCGAGACCGACGACCACGGCGCCGACGACGTGCTGGGCCGAGTGTACGAGTACTTCCTTGGGCAGTTTGCCGGCAAGGAGACCGGCAAGGATGCTGGGGCCTTCTACACGCCGCGCTCGGTAGTCAAGACGCTGGTTGAGATGTTGGAGCCCTACCAGGGGCGCGTCTATGACCCTGCGGCGGGTTCAGGCGGCATGTTTGTGCAGTCGGCTGAGTTCGTGAAAGCTCACGGTGGCAAGCGCACCGACATCTCCGTCTACGGGCAGGAGTTCACGGACACGACCTGGAAGCTCGCCAAGATGAACCTCGCACTGCGAGGCATCGAAGCCGACATGGGACCGCGTTCGGCGGACTCATTCACCGATGACCTGCACCCGGATCTGCGGGCCGACTTCGTGATTGCCAACCCTCCGTTCAACGTCTCTGACTGGTGGGATGCGAAGCTCGAGGACGATCCGCGCTGGCGGTACGGCACCCCGCCGCAGGGCAACGCGAACTTCGCGTGGGTGCAGCACTTCATCTACCACTTGAGCCCGAAGGGCACGGCAGGGTTCGTGCTTGCGAACGGATCCCTGTCGTCGAAGAGCGGTGGTGAGGGCGAGATCCGCCGCAAGCTCGTCGAGGCCGACCTGGTCGACTGCATCGTGGCGATGCCCGACAAGCTGTTCTTCAACACCGGCATCCCCGTCGCGCTCTGGTTCGTCTCCAAGGCCCGGCACGGCAACGGGCACCGCGAACGCCGCAGCGAGGTGCTCTTCATCGACGCCCGAAAGCTCGGCACGATGGAGTCACGCCGTCTGCGCGTGCTCACCGACGACGACATCGCGAAGATCGCGGGTACCTACCACGCGTGGCGCAACCACGACGGCGGCTACGAGGATGTGCCGGGCTTCGCGAAGGCCGCCTCCCTGGACGAGATCGCCAAGCACGACTACGTGCTCACCCCAGGCCGCTACGTCGGCACGGCCGAGGCCGAGGTAGACGACGAACCGATCGACGAGAAGATCGACCGCCTCACAAAGGAGCTGTTCGCCCAGTTCGAACGTGGACGGGAGCTTGAGAATGAGGTCCGTATCCGGCTCGGTGGGCTTTCGTCATGAGCTGGCAGAGCGTCGCACTGGGCACGGTTCTTCCGTTCCGCTACGGTAAATCACTCCCCGCAAGAGATCGCACGGAATCCGGAGACTATTCCGTAGTGAGCTCGGCAGGTCACACTGGTTCGCACAGTGTTCCTTTGACCACGGGACCGAGTGTTGTGATTGGCCGCAAGGGCACGATTGGTGCCACCTACTTTTGCCCAGAGCCCGTTTGGCCTATCGATACCGTCTTTTATGTCGAGCCGTCCGACTCGATCGACGTTCGTTTCGCCTACTACCTTCTGAGCTCTCTCCCACTCAAAAGCATGAACAACGACAGCGCTGTTCCAGGGCTCAACCGTGCTCATGCCGAGAGTCTGCAGGTATTGCTGCCTCCGATCGAAGAGCAGCGTGCGATCGCCGCGACGCTCGGCGCGCTCGACGACAAGATCGAATCAAACCGGTGGCTCATCGAGCTGATCCCTAGCCTCGTTCGTGCGCACGTGGACTTGGCTGTCACTGACGAGTCCGTAGCGGTACCCATCTCAGATCTGGCGACCTTCACCAACGGGGGTGCGTACACGAAGGGGGCGAGTGGTGCGGGGCGCATGGTGATCCGGATCGCGGAGCTCAACTCTGGCCCTGGCAGCTCAACGGTGTACAACGACATCGAGGTCCCCGACACCAAGACTGCGCGGGCTGGTGATCTTCTAATGGCATGGTCAGGGTCGTTGGGGGTGTACCGCTGGTATCGGGATGAGGCGATCATCAACCAGCACATTTTCAAAGTCGTTCCTGATGGATTTCCAGCATGGTTGGTATTCGATCGGCTTGAGGCAGTCATGCCGGTGTTCCGGGCGCTCGCCGCTGATAAGGCGACGACGATGGGGCACATCCAGAGAGGGCATCTCACATCAACGACGGTTTCGGTGCCGACTAGTGCCGCGATCGCCAGACTCGACGAGGAGCTCGCACCGCTCTGGGAACGCCTGCTCCTGGCCGAACGAGAGAATCTCCGACTGTCGCGACTGCGCGACGCCCTCTTGCCTGAATTGCTCTCCGGTCGCCTACGAACTCCAGCAGAGGCGTCATGAGTAGATCAACTTTGAGCGCCGCGGATCTCCGTATCGTTGAGCAAGTCCTCGACATGGGTAGTGGCTATGTACTCGACTTCAGTAACCGCACTTTCGCGGAGTTCTTTGCTGATCTCGATGTTGAGATAGAGCCGGAAGAGACAGGTCTCTCGAAAGCCAAGCGCTTACGTGCTTTCCTTCGATCTGCGTCAACGGCGGAATGTGCGCGTGTTCTCCATGCACTTCTCGAATACAGAGGCGAGCAAGACGGAGACGACCAACGTGCCTCTATCGACAAGTATCGCGGAATCGTTTCGCGGTTGGAAGGCGTCGCCGTTCCGCTGAACGCAGCGCCAGTCGCACCGAACGTCCTTACGCTGGCGTATGTCCGTGAGCTGTCCGACAAGGCCGAGCGCCGTCTCGCGGCCTCTGACCTCGAAGGGGCGATCACAGTGTCGCGCACCTTGGTCGAGGCGGTGCTGGAGCAGCTGGAGCTTCGTTTGACGGGCCAGACCGGGAACTATGCCGGAGACCTTCAACGTCAGTACAAGGCGGTCGCGAAGATTCTTCGGATCGACGACAAAGACGACCAGGTCGACGAAGGGTTCAAGCAGATTGCACGCGGCCTGGTCCAGATCGTCAACGGTCTGGCCGCGATCCGAAATATGACGAGTGACGGACATGCGCGTCATGTGCAGCCACAAGATCGACATGCGCGAGTAGCGGTGAACTCGGCGAAGACCGTCGCTAGCTTCCTTGTCGAGGTTTACCTAGCAAAACGCGGCGCACCAACGTCGGTCGCCGCAGCGAGGAGCGCGGGATGAGCACCTTCAACGAGAACGTCGTCGAGCAGGCCGCTCTGGAGTACTTCGCCGAGCTGGGCTACCGACGGTTGCACGGCCCGGACATCGCTCCTGGCGAGCCGGGAGCGGAGCGGAACTCCTATGAGGAGGTCTTCTTGTGGGGGCGTCTTCGTGACGCGCTTCTTCGGATCAATCCCGGCACTTCCCCTGCCCTTGTCGACGAGGCGATCAAGCGTGTGCGGCGCGCTGAGTCGCAGAGCCCGATCGATGAGAACTATCGGCTGCATCAGCTCATCACCGAGGGGGTGCCTGTCGAGCATCGGGATCCCGACGGTGCGCTGCGCACAACGCGGCTTTGGCTGGTGGACTTTGAACAGCCGGAGAACAACGACTGGGTGGCGATCAACCAGTTCACGATCATCGAGAACGGCAAGAACCGCCGGCCTGACGTACTGGTGCTGGTCAACGGTATGCCGCTGGCACTGCTGGAGTTGAAGAATCCGACTGCCGAACATGCGACGTTGAAGTCGGCGTGGAACCAGGTGCAGACCTACCGGCAGGACATCCCGTCGGTGTTCGTGCCGAACGCGGTGACGGTTATCTCCGACGGTACGTCGGCAGCTATGAGTAGCTACGCCGGAGCGTTCGAGCACTATGCACCGTGGAAGACCATCGAGGGTCGCGAAGTGGTGAGTGATCGCCCTGCCCTTGAAGTGCTAATCAAGGGAGTGTTCGAGCCGAAGCGGTTCCTTGATCTGTTGCAGAACTTCATCGTATTCAGCGACGAGAGCGCCACTGACAAGTCGACCGGGCAGCCTGTGCGCGCGCTCGTGAAGCGGGTGGCGAAGTACCACCAGTACTGGGCAGTCAACGCTGCTGTCGAGTCGACGGTGCAGGCATCGCAGCCCGACGGCGACCGCCGCGGCGGCGTGGTGTGGCACACGCAAGGCTCGGGCAAGAGCTTCGAGATGGTGTTCTACGCGGCGAAGATCATGCGGGACCCGCGCATGGCGAACCCGACGCTGGTTTTCATCACGGACCGCAACGACCTCGACGACCAGCTGTTCGGCGAGACCTTCGCACCGGCGAGGATTCTGCCGGAGACGCCGGTGCAGGCGTCGACCCGGTCCGATCTCCGCGAGAAGCTGAAACGTGCCTCGGGCGGCATCGTGTTCACGACGTTGCAGAAGTTCGCGCCGGGCGAGGATGGCGACGCGAACCCCGTGCTCACCGACCGCCGGAACGTCGTCGTGATCGCCGACGAGGCGCACCGGTCGCAGTACGGCTTCGGCGAGACCCTCGACCGGCATGGCAGGCTCAAGGCGGGACTGGCGAAGCACATGCGTGACGCACTGCCAGGTGCAACGTACCTTGGTTTCACGGGTACGCCGATCGAGTCGAACGACAAATCGACACGGTCGGTGTTCGGTGATTACGTGGACGTGTACGACCTCACCAGGGCAGTGGAAGACGGCGCGACTGTCAGGATCTTCTACGAGTCCCGCCTAGCGAAAATCGAACTGTCCGAGGACGACCTTGCGGCACTGGACGATCTCGCGGACGAGATTACTGAGACCGTCGAAGAAGATACCGCTACGGCTGCGAAGTCGCGCTGGTCCAGGCTGGAAGCGATCGTCGGGGCAGAGTCCCGTCTCGATCTCGTTGCCCGTGACATCGTGGAGCATTGGGAAAAACGACGCGAATCTTTGTTCGGCAAGGGAATGATTGTGGCGATGAGCCGCCGTATCGCGGCGCGACTCTACGAGAAAATTGTGGCGTTGCGTCCTGACTGGCACTCAGATGATCCCGAGAAGGGCAAGATCAAAGTCGTCATGACTGGCTCTGCCTCTGATCCCGCCGAATTCCAGCCGCACATCCATTCGAAGGACGTGCGCAAGGACCTGAAACTCCGCGCGAAGAACGCCGACGATCCTTTGGAGCTTGTGATCGTTCGTGACATGTGGCTCACGGGCTTCGACGCCCCATCCATGCACACGATGTATATAGACAAGACCATGCAAGGTGCGGGGCTCATGCAGGCGATCGCGCGCGTGAACAGAACGTTCCGCGACAAGCCCGGTGGTCTGATCGTGGACTACATCGGCGTTTTCGCCAACCTCCAGACGGCACTGGCTGAGTACTCGCCGTCGGACCGTGACCAGGCTGGCGTGCCCATCGATGAGATGGTGCAGGTGATGCTGGAGAAGCACGACATCGTACGGGGTTTACTCTACGGGCTTGACTACGATGCGTCTCCCTCACTTACTGCTTCGCAGAGGCTCAACGAGTACGCGAAGGTGCTCGACTTCGTCATGGCCGACCCGGATCGTACGAAGCGATTCAACGATCAGGTGTTGGCGCTGGCGAAAGCCTTTGCTCTTGCTGGCGCACGGGATGAAGCTGCTGCGATCCGCAATGACGTGCGCTTGTTCACCGATGTGCGCGCCGCCATTCTGAAGATTCAGAACCCAGAATCAGGGCGAGGCGGCTCGGGTGCGGTTGAGATCGACACCGCGCTTGGCCAACTCCTCAATGAGGCCGTTGCAGCAGATCAGGTCGTCGACGTCTACAAACTTGCTGGTGTTGAGAAGCCGGAACTGTCGATCCTCTCCGACGAATTCCTCGATTCGTTCGCTCAGAAAGAGAAGCCCAACCTCCAGATGGGGTTGCTGCGACGGTTGTTGAATGATCAGATCCGTAGCGTCCAACGTACGAACCTCGTGCAGGCACGAAAGTTCTCTGAGATGCTCGACGAAGCTGTTAACCGATACACGAATCGCTCGTTGTCGACTGCCGAGATCATCGCCGAGTTGGTGAAGCTCGCCAAACAGGTACGAGACGACCAGAAACGACAACAAGACCTAGGGCTATCGGTAGCCGAAATAGCACTGTACGACGCGATAGCGCAGAACGACGCTGCGGTCTTAGAACTGGGCGATGAGACGCTCAAAAAGATCGCAGGCGAACTTGTCTGGGCAGTACGTTCAAGTGTCGCCATCGACTGGGACCAAAAGGAGAGCGTCCGTGCCACGATGCGTTCCAAGATTCGTCGCCTGCTCGCCAAATACGATTACCCGCCCGACGCTGAAGTCAAAGCCATCGAACTGGTACTCGAGCAGGCCGAACTATTCGCGAACGAAGAAGCGTTGGCAACCTAATGTGGATGACCGGTGAAGTCGAACTCCCGGACGAAGTCCTTACAGCGCATGCCGAGGGGAGGCTTGTTTTCTTCGTAGGTGCCGGAGTCAGCGTTGATCGACCTTCGGGCCTTCCCTTGTTTGGAGCCCTTGCACAAAAATTGGCCCATCGCGCACGCGTGCGATATGACGAGCACATCGCCATCGACCAATTCCTCGGGTCGATGCCCGAGAATTTCGATACGCACTGGCATGCCAGAGATATTGTCACTAGAGACGACTCAAAGCCTAATTCTACGCACGCTGCTCTCGTGCAGCTGGCTTCGGCCTCTGGTTCCTTGCGGATCGTCACAACCAACTTCGACGACCACCTTGCCTCCGCGGCCATTAATGATGACATCGTAATCGCGGATAAATGGATAGGCCCTGCGCTGCCTCTTGGTGACGACTTTGAAGGGCTCATTCACCTCCACGGGTCGGTGATGCGGCATCCTCGTGAACTTGTCTTGACTGACAAGGACTTTGGGCGCGCCTACCTCACTGCGGCCTGGGCGACGCGGTTTCTGCTACCCATGTTTCAGAAGTTCACAGTTCTCTTCATCGGCTATAGCCATGACGATCCGATCATGCGATACCTCGCGCTTGGCCTTCCTTCTGGTACTCCTCGGTTCGCGCTCACCAGCGCCGACAGCGCACACGATGTCAAGTGGCAGCGACTTGGAGTGCAACCGGTGCCTTACCCAGTGTCGAGTGGGGACCACGGTGCACTTGTTCGGGCACTGGAAGCATGGGATGCCCGCGTTCGTATGGGCCGGATCGAGCATAGTGCCCGTATTGAGGAGATTACCGCCGCAGGCACCATACTCACCCCAGTGGATCGTGACTACCTGGTTGATCGGTTACGTACCTACGACGGTGTCCGTGAGTTTGCACAGGCAACAGTGAAGCTGTCAAACGACTTGAAAATCGAATGGTTGCGATGGTTGGAGAATTTTGAGGGATTCAAGCATTTATTTGACTCCGAGGATGTCTCCCAAGCATCTGCCGGCCTTGGTAATTGGTTTTGCTATACGTTCCTTGCTGACTCGGAACTGCACGGTGCGGCGCTTCAAACTGCACAGCGACTCGGACAGAAGTTTGCCAAACCGTTGTTCGAGACTGCCAGTTTTGCCGCAGAGAAGTTGGCCCTTACTGACCCGGTGGCAGCGGGACGATGGCGCGCTCTTCTTGCGACATCGGTGCACGGATTCACAGCACCGCCGTGCTCAGAGGGGTTAGTTCCATTGATCTCTGGTACGGAACCGCCTGAGCCGCTAAGTATGTCTGTTTTGCGGTTCGTGATCCGTCCATTCCTGGTACTCAAGCAGCGACGGTTCGTCTTTGACGCTGATACTCCGCTTGCCATTCCTGACGCCGAGGTTAGTTGGAACTGCGATGAGGACCCGCTGACCTCAAACTTAGCAGCAGCAGTCCAAGCGTTTCCACCCGGGGACCAGTCGCTGGGACGAGTACTCGAAGATGCGTTGGCTTCGGCGTACGATTTGCTGGACGCTTACTATGGAGAGATCGGTTGGGACCCACTCTCCTTTGGGCGGTCAGCAATCGAGACACATCAACAGGATGGTTTCCGTGAGCCAATCGATGCAATCATCGATGCCCTACGCGACTTCGGCGTTGGAGCGTATACAACCCAACGCGACCTCCCCGAGAAGTGGTGGAGAACTGGACGTGAGCTCTTTCAGCGAATCGCTCTGCATCTCGTAGCGGTTTCTCCTGATCTTGACGCAAACGCAAAGATCGAGTGGCTATTGGAACGAAGCACACTCTATGAGTACGGACTGAAGCACGAAACTTATGCTGTCCTCGCGGCGGCTATCGCTGATGTATCTAAGGATGTTCAGGAGCGTGTGCTCGAAGTAGCCTCCGTAGTGCCGGATATTTCGCTTGATATTCCTGATCGAGATCGTCACATGGAGTACTCCAAGTACAACTTGCTCGTGTGGCTGGCGACCTATGCTCCGGCGTGGGCAGAGGTTAGAGCAACTCTTGAGGTCGTTCAACAGGCGAACCAGGACTTTGCTCCACGGACGCATCCCGACTTCGACAGATGGATGTCGTCAGGTTCGTGGGGCGGTAGATTGCCAGAAGACCCGTTAGAGTTCACGGCCGCTATTCGCGCGGATGCCCCCAGAGCACTTGCAAACCTGCTTTCGAGGGATTTCTCGGAGCGGGTGTTCAATGAGCCAAGTTGGGATGACGCTCTCGCGTTACTCAGACAGACCGTTAAGAATGACGCTTTGCTCGGCGACGTGCTGTGGAATGAAGTTCTCGCGCAAGTCAGCGACGAGTCCCGACGAGCCGACATGCTTCGAGCAATCGTGGCGGGTTGGACGAATGCAGATCTTGGCTCCGCAGCGCTCATGGCTGTCCAAAGAACGAGCACGCTGGTGTCTGACGCCCGTGCCGCGGATCAGGTTGGACGATTCCTGTTTGAGCAGATGCGAGAGCGAGTTGACGATGTGGACGACGAATCGCTCAAGCACATGCGAACCCTTGCCCAGACGCTCTGGTCAGCACACGGCAGTACGTTTCGTCATGCAGTAGGAGCAGAGGTGATGTCGACGGCGCCACTGTATCTCAACTCGTGGCCCGGCAGCCTCGCCCTCTACTGGCTGATCGAAATTGATAGACGTTGGCGCCAGAACCGCGAAGACTGGGCAGGGCTCAACGAGGAAGAGCAGGAGTCGGTAATGCAACTCCTGGCCGGTCCACCCCACGCTCTCGACGCGACGCGTCCCGCTTTTGCTAGCCAACTGTTCTTCCTCTTCACAGCCGATGCTGATTTTACGTCGAGTCACGTTCTCCCGCTGTTCAATGACGCTGACAGTGCCGCGCTCGTTTGGCATGCGTTCCTGCATTACCCGCGATCTGACGACAGGCTGCTTGCGGCGGGTCTGCTGGAAGCGATGGTGGCCGAATGGGATCGTCTCGAGAGCCTCCGAGATGGGACGATCCAGCAGCAGTTCCTCGGAGTCGTTGTATCGGTGGTCTCATTCGCGGGTATCACGAGCGAAGAACGGCAGCAATTGCTCGACAAAAGTGTCCTTTCGGAGGGCGGAGATTATGCGGAGCGCTTTGCTGAGACGACCGTCCGGTTCATCCGTGATCATCAGGTCGATGGTGTAGTGATATGGGATCGATGGTTGAGTGCGCACCTCCAAAACCGGCTTACTGGAATACCTCGTATTGCAAAACCCGAAGAACTCGCGCGTTGGGCCGACCTCATCCCATACCTCGGTACTGCCATCCCAACGGGAATATCAATGTTCGGGCAGAGTCCTCCCGGGCTCTGTGAGAAGTTCCTTGTTCGTGACTTTCCCGAAGGGGTGCTTACTGCATACGGGGCAGAGTTGGTCGAGTTTTTCGTGGAGCGCATAAGGAACACCGTTCCGCGTGGCTTCGGGCTCTCATATCGAATTCGACGTCTCGCGGAGGCAATCCAACAAGAACTTGGCGAAGTCGCGGTAGAGCCGCTGCTAGCAGCCGCTCGGGCGAAAGGCCTGTCTGATGATGGCCTTCTTTGAGTATAGGTACGACAGTCGATGGGAGCCACGTTAGATTGCCGCGAAGGTGATGATGAGGTAGGAACCCGTCACCCCTAGTTGCCCTCGAGTCGGGCGTGCGCCACAGATCGCAGGTGCAGTGGCGGCCATTCTGTGCAATAGATCTTTGTGTATCGACGTTAGATTCACCTCCATGTCATAACCGTACCGAGAATGGTACGGTTATGACATGGAGGTGGGTAATGGGCTATCGACAGGACCTATGGGAGATCGCCGCATCCCGCAACGGCGTAGTGACTATTGCTGAGGCGGAAGACGCGGGTGTGCCCGCCGTCGAGGTGCGGAAACTCGCTGCCCGCGGTGCACTCCGCGCGTGCGGGCAGGGCGTCTACGCGCATCGTGACGTGCCGAGGACGCCGTTCACCGAACCGACGATCGCCGTGGCGCTCGCAGGGGACGGGGCATTCCTACACCGAGAATCCGTACTCGATCTACTTGGTCTTGGGCAGTTCAATCCGCCGAAGGTGCGTGTGGGAACGCGTCGCCGTGTGCGTCGAACTCTGCCGGAGTGGATGGAACTGGAGAACCGATCTGGTGTACTCGACGAGGAACTCACTCATTATGAGGGTATCTCGGCGACGACAGTTCAACAGGCGTTGAAGGACATGCGGGAAAGGATACCGCCTGACCGCTGGGAAGCGCTGGTCTACGAGGCGCTCAGACGAGACTTGATCGGCGAGCATGATGTTGCAGCACGAAAGGCAATGCCAGAGTGAACCAGATGACTCCACCGCTCAACGTGACGCAACTCAATGACCGGCTCGCGAAGGTCGCGGCGGAATTGAGTATCCCCGTTGCGCGCGCTCGAGTGATGCTGTGCACGCTGATCGTGTCGCAGATGCTTCCTGATTCCGTTGCGATTAAGGGTGGAATGGGCGTGAAATTGCGTTTTGGAGAGCGCGGCACGCGCGCCACCTCTGACCTTGACGTCTTTACCCGTGTCCGCGGTGACGCGTTCGAGCAGGCGTTTCGCGATCGTTTGGCCAAGGGATGGGGAACAGTTCCGGCATCGAAGGGCGAGTTACGTCGCAACCCGGATGCGCCGGAACGCGTCGCATTCACAGCGACCGTGCGGTCCGCGAAGACCCACGATCCAGGACTTGCTCGACCGGGGTACGTGATGCACCCATACCGTGTGTCGATCGCGTTCCTCGGTACGGCCTGGGGCGCACTCGACGTCGAGGTTTCCGATCCTGAGATCGATCCATATGCCCACGCGAGGAAAGAGATCGACGCCGAACTTGTGGAGTTCGGAGTCTACTTCGGTTTCGGTGAGCTGTATCCCGTCGAACTGGTCGCGCTGGAATATCAGATCGCGCAGAAACTCCACGCTGTCACCGACCCCACATATGTGCGGGCACATGACCTGGTCGACCTGCAACTGCTTTGGAACGCCGGTCCCGATCTACCCATCTTGCAGCACTTATGCGTGCGCACGTTTGATTGGCGACAACAGCAACCCTGGCCCCCGCTCCCGCTGCGTCCGATGGACGGGTGGGAACTCGCCTACGCTGATGCGCGCGCTGAGACTGAGGTCGATGGGCAGACAACGGTGTTGTCCGAGATTACTGCTGCGCGTGAGTGGCTGCGGCAGGTCATAAACGAAGTAAGCAACTGACACAGTACGGGTGCGTCAGGTGGTGAAGCGGAGCAGTAAGCCTGTCGATGTGAGTGAAGACCGGTTAATTTGGTGCTGGTAAAACCGCATTAATCGCAGTCGATCAGCCTGCATCCTTCCACCGGGTCATTCAAAGTTGCGTTTTCAAGCGCCTCGTCCAGTGCGGTCTCGCGGGGGCCGAGATGTTTGGGTTCTCGGCTGGTCAGGGCGTCCCAGGCAGCCTTGAGGGAAGCGCCGAATTCACGGGTTCGATACTTTGCGATGTCGCCATTGGCAGCCGAGGCACCTACCCCAACCGCGTCGATCCCGGCGTGCTTACAAGAAAATAGCGCACGCGGCAGGTGGTAATCCTGCGTGATCACGGTCGCCTCGGTCACACCGAAGATCTCGTTGGCACGCACACACGAATCATGAGTATTCAAACCCGCATGATCCAACACGATGGCGTCGTCCGGCACACCATTGTCAACCAGCCAATCGCGCATCGCGGTCGGCTCATCGTGCCACGGCGTCGAATTGTCCCCACTGACCAAAATAGCCTGCACACGGTCACGTTCGTACAGGTCACGAGCAATATCAAGCCGCCTAGCCAAGTACAGCGACGGCGAACCGTCTGGCTGCAGTCCGGCCCCAAGGACGAGCGCCACCGGGCGCGAGGGCACCTCGTCCGCGTTAAAAATCTTGCTCTGCGGTGACCACTGCACCCAGCCCACCACGCCAAGTACCAGCGCGACGGCCAAGGCCACAACTGAACCGCTCCACACCACCAACCGGCGGCGCCACGAGCGGCGCGGTCTGGGGGAGCGGGTAGTGGTTGGCTCAGTCACGTTGAGCATCATACGGCCGCAGCATGGGTGTTCCGCGGTATTTCGCTACAGATCCGTCGAATGGCCTCGTCCTCAAATGCCAAACGTCATTCGCAACTGACCAACCTGTCCGTTCTCAACCCAGGCCCGAGGCTCGTTGTTCTCACTGGTGGCCCGCGGCACGACCTTGGCGCAAGTTCGTCACGAAACGGCCGATCTCATCCTGCAACCCTTCGTGGGCACCCATCAGGGGAGCCTCGTCCCGAACGATCTCGTCCAACTCAGCGAGGGTGTCAGCAATGATCGCATCGCCACGCCGCAGCCGCCACGCCGCAAACTCGGCCCGCAGATCTGCTGCAGTCAGATCGGCAAACCGGTACTTCCGGTCAACCGCAAGGGCAAACTTCCCATCGTTATCCATATGTGCCTGCGGAACGACATCGTAGGCATCGGCCAATCGAACTTCACCATCAGCCTCGTGCAGCAGCCCAATATTCTTAGTGTGCATATCGAGGTTTCCAAGCGCCGCAGCAAGCACCACCATGCGCGCAAACCGTCGCACATCCCGGGCCGATCCGTGACTGAGCAACGTCTGCGCGACACGTTGCAAGCTGACCACGCCACCAAACTCTTGATACTTCTCATTGCCCGAAGCGCCAAGAACCTGGTTGAAATCCTCCTGGTGGATTCGCCTGCCATCCGTGCGATCAAAACGTTCAATGACGAGTGCCGACAAACCATCAAACTGCTCAATCGATGTAGCAAACCCGGCCACACCCAATCGCCGCGCGATTCGTGAGCCATATTCTTCATCGAAGATGATTGATGACCGACTGTCGGGAAGTTGCGGCTTGAGAATATGCGTAGTGGGGTAGCCGCCCAACGCCTGCGCCCAGCCTTGTGCCGTGCGGGTCAAGACGATCTTTGGCTGCACGCCGGGCAATGATGACTTTCCAGCGGTCGGAGCATTCGCCAGCGGAGCGCCGATCGGATCCTCCAACAGTCCTTGAATATCGGTGTCGGTGACAGGCTTAAGCGTTGGTGTGCGCGGTTCGGTGGGATCGTCGAGGTCCCATATTTGTAGCGCCCGGCCACGTCGCGACCGTATCGGGCTAAGAACGCCAAGGTATCGCCGCGCCGCACCCCACTCTGCGCAAGCATGTAGGCGTATTGATCGCCCTCAGGTAAAAGTTCGGCGAACCAGTTGCGCCGTCTGCCAGCATGGTCGCGCCGCTGTGTTGCGGTGAGCGGAATCGACACCGACAACACCGGGCTGTTCACGCCAAACTCTGCTATGGCCTGCTCGTTCGGGGTGAAATCGAAATTCCTAGCATCGCCTTGGAGGGTTCCGATCGTTGTGCCGTATAACTCAACTGCTAGGCGCATCGCCATCGTTCCAGGTCGCGTTGAGTTCTATTCCGGTGAGCCGGGCTAGTTCGAAGATGCGGCGCAAGTAGATCGTTGATTTGCCGCTTTCAATCTCGCTAATGGCACTTTGGGAGACTTCGAGTTCTTGGGCGAGGTCACTTTGTGACAGGCCACGGGTCATTCGCGCCTGTTGGATCGCAAGCCCAACATCACCCGGCGTGCGCAGGCGCGCTGTGCGTCGGACCATCACCAACCCCTTCCGCTATCGGGATATTCGGATACCTCCACTGTATCGGGATATTCAGATAACCTCGGCGTATCGACATATTTCGATGTTCAGGTGGGTCGCTAGTTGTATGAGTGACTTCTGCAAGCCGACCTCATGCCTGCTCGCCGTCCCACACGGGCGATATCATGAACTTGGATATTGGAGGTGACTGTGGAACAGATACTGATTAGGAATCTTCCGCCGGAAACCGAAGCCGCGCTGCGCGCTCGCGCGCAAAAGAACCAGAGGTCGCTCGAAGTTGAGGCACGAGCCTTGTTAGTCGAGGCGGTCCAGGGAAAGCCTGCGACGATTGTTGACCTGCTGGCAATGGACAGCGGTGGTGACATCGAATTCGAGCCCGAGAAACTTGGCCTGCAAATCCAGACACCAGAACTATAGACACACGCCGGCTTCTTAGAGCCTGAGCGCCAGCGCGTTCGCGGTGAGCCCAGCGGCTGTGCCGCACAACAACACCAGATCGCCAGGGGCGAGACGGCCCTCGTCCAAACAACGCACCAACGTGTACGGCACCGACGCCGAAACCATGTTGCCGTATTCGGCTACCCGGTCGACATACACCTCGGGCGGAATCCCGAGTTTGCGCATCGCTAGCGAGAGCGCTGGGCTCGCCTGATGCGGAATGACGAGCGCACAGTCGTCAATCGTTAGCCCGGCCTTGTCGAAGAACCGCTCAAAGAACCCAGGCAGCACCGCGAGCATACTCATCAACGCCCGCCGACCATTCATATCGAACAAATAATCCGCCGGGTCACCATCGGCATAATCCTGCGCCGGATGCAGTGACAACCCACCACGCAACTCCGTGTCATGCGCGTGCTCCGGCCAAGTCTGCTGCAAACTCGCCACAACCCCGGGAAGTCCCGCCTCATCAGCGTCACCACTCTCAGCCACGCCACCGTCAGCCGCCGTCAACACCACCGCAGCCGCAGCGTCAGAAAACAACTCGAAACTCTCCGGCTGCGCCGGATTCAAGAACCGCGACCCGACATCGCCGGACACAATCAAAACTCGTCGATACTCACCAGCAGCGATATAGCGCGACGCGATGTCGACCGCGGTGATGAAACTCGTACACGTCGTATTGACGTCCAACGCGGCGGCAGTCGCGCCCGGCGCGACCTGTTCCATCACCAACGCCGCAGTACACGGGATAGGCTGAATCCCAGCAGCACAGGCCGAAATAATGCAGTCCAGTTCGTTCGCCGCCACCCCAGAGCGTTCCAGAGCCTGCAAGGCCGCCGTCGCCAACATGTCCAGATGCGACACATCGTCTCCGATGCGATACCGCGTATGGTCGCCGAATTGCACCGCGTCCGGCGGCAGATAACTGCCCCAACCGGCAATCCGGCAAACTCTCATCGCGGCTTCCTCTCTGCGACCCGTTGCACCCGACGCAGTTTCTGTGTCGGATTGTGAACATACCCGATGAAATCGGTCACCGGCGACTCAAGCCCGAGCCGCGCCCACAATTCCGCCAGTGCCCGCGCCACCTCGTCACGCGCAGCCAAGTCATCAAGCGCCACCTCCAACGACCCGTCAGCGAACTGCCGCACCCGATAGTTCGTGAACCCATCCGCACGCACCATCGCTCGGGCGACCACATCGGCGAACACCGGCGTCCCGTCCACGATCAAAGTGTCGTCCTCGCGTCCTTCAATGCGTTCCAGCGCGGTCAGCACGCTGCCGCAGTCACATGGGGACGAGCGCACCTGAAGAATGTCATTGAGCCGATACCGCACCACCGGCTGCGTGCGCCGCCGAAAATCAGTGACGATGGGCACGAAACGACGATCATCGAGCCACTCGCGTTCGAAGATCGCGATCTGCTCATTCAGGTGCAGCGTGCCACGCTCGCAAGTGTGGGCCAGCAGCCCTTCGGTGCACTGATACAACTGGTGCAGGTGTTCTTGACCGAAGGCTTGGGCCAGACGAGTGCCATCGGCGTCGGTCAGCACCTCCGCCACGGAATACACCCGCTGCGGGTGAAGCCGAGGTTTGGATGTATCAGAGTTGGACGAGTGCTCGGTCGCCATTTGGTGCTCGGCCAGCACGTCGAGCACTGACGGGGGAGCGACCAGGATCGTTGGGTTGTATTCGGCCAAGTCACGAGCATGGGCCGCCAGGTCGCCGTGCGTATCGTAGAACCGGAAGTCGATAGCGCGCGAGCGCACCGTGTCGTAGAGCTCGTTGCCTGCCCGCAAGAACAACGCAATGCGATGCCCCCACAGTCGCCCGTGTGGAAGCGTCATCGCCAGCACCGTGCCAGCCCAATGATCGCGTTCCTGCGGCGACGTCACGAACACGCCACGGTGTCCGCTGGTGCCAGACGACAGCCCAGCCACAATGCCCTGAGGTAATGGGCTACTAGGCAGGGTGCCATCTGCGTCACCCAAAGCCGCCGCCTCCACATCGGCTAATCGCGCTTCGACGGTGTTGAGCCGGTCAAAGTTGACCATCATCGACTGCTTATCCATTAGGGGCAGTCGCGCCAGGTCCTCCAAACCTCCGATCCGGGCGGGGGAGCCGCCAAAGGCATCCACGAGAACGTCACCAAACAACGGCGACCGCTTCGCCAAGAACCGCAGTTGCCTCCGCAACTGACGCAGTTGATAGCGTTCCAGTGCCTTACGGGAACGGAACCGGTACCCCCACCGAGCACGGATAAAGGTCGCAACAATCCTGGCCTTGCTCACAGCAGATTCACCCCAGTTGGGTGCTCATCGTGGCTGAACAGCAACGTCACACCGTTGGCCTCGGCCTGCAGCAGCAGTTCAGCGGTGCGCTGCAACTCGTCGTAATCGTAAGAAATGAACTTCGGCACCGCGCGAATCCGCGCCTCCTCGCCCAAGAAATCCCGGCCCCACGACGCGTCACCGGCCAGTAGCAACCGCCCACCCACCAGCGCACCAAGGTGCCCGTTCGAATGCCCCGGCAGACCGACCAACACGAAGTCCTCGTCATCGAAGATATCCAGCGTGCGCAGCCCAAAAGGACCAGGGGAGAACTCGTCTGCAATGATCGCCTCGGCAGGATCGAACCAGGACGGAATCAACCCGTGTAATACCCCGTCGCGCAGCCGCGGACTGCGCAGTGTCTCGGCCGCGCCAGCAGCCAGCACGAAGGTTGCGTGCGGAAAATACTGCATGCCCCCGATGTGGTCGGGGTGCAGGTGCGAAAGCACCACATGCGTCACCGTCGCCGGATCGAGCTGCTCGCCAATCGGCTCACCCGGCCCAAGGCGTGGCGGCAGCAACCGGCGATATAACGCACCACGCCACCCGGTGCGCCAGCGCCCCGGCGCATACCCGGTGTCAAAGAGAATCCGCCTGCCGCGCCCTTCGTAGAGGAACACCCCGGCCGGGTAGGTGCGAGTCTGCCGCTGTCCACCGCGCAGCAGCGCCGCGGTATTGTGCGTCGTCGAACCGCACGCAAAAGCGACGAGTTCAGCCACGGCCGGGCTCCCCGAACGAGCCAGAGCCAGCACCGCGCCCATATTCCGCCAACGCCTCGTCGATACTCACCACCGGCTCATAACCCAACACGTCGCGCGCTCGCGAGATATCTAACGTCTGCGTCCACCCCAACGTGGTCACCGTATAACGCGTCAGCGGTGGTTCCGGGCGGCCCGGAACCACCCGGAAAACCTGCTCCAGCACGGCGCCCGCACCATAGGCGAAACGCGGTGGCAGCGCCCGATACCGCTGCGGCAACCCCATCACATCAAGCAACTTGTCGGCGAGTTCCCGGAACGGCCGCGGATCGCCATTGGTGATGTTGAAGACCGCGCCGCCAGCGTTGCCCAGAGAACTAGCACTACCCGAAGAATCAGCGCACTCAACCTCCACAGCCAGCCGCGCCGCCAGCGCAACATTATGAACCGACGTCAGATCCGTCAGGTTCGTACCATAGCGAAACAGCGGGATGCCGATACGCGAATGCGCTCGCAACAGCCGTGGCACCAAAGACGGATCGCCCGCCCCGATCAGACCGCGCGGCCGCAATACCACGACCTGCGGGTCACCCGGTCGCCACTCGTCCCGCAACAACCGCTCGGCGGCGATCTTGGAACGGATATAGCCATTGAGCCGATTCGCCTCGTCGACCTCGTCCTCGCGAATATTCAACCGGTCACGCGGCGCAGCGTAAATCGAGGGCGAAGAAATATGGACGAGTTTGCTCGCACCCGCCCGCCTGGCCGATTGCAACACCCGGCGCGTGCCGATGACATTGGCGTGCTCGAATTCGCGCCACAGCCCCCAGTTCGACGACAACGCAGCGCAATGCACCACCACATCGAAGGAAAGGTTCGCTGCGGCCAACTCGTCCAGATCGCCCACGAAATGCTCGGCCCCGGACGGGAGCGCGTTCCGCCGTCGTCCTGCCGCGATCACCCGGTACCCGTGCTCGCGCAAATCTGCGACGACGTGACGTCCGAGGAATCCGCTCGCTCCCGTCACCAGTGCTGTCGTGGCCATTTCTGCAGTATATGTGGCTACTACCTACACTTGCCGTTATGCATATCGCCTTGGTCACGGACTACTACCTGCCGACCCTGGGTGGAGTGCAAACGGTGGTCAAGGCGCACGCCGAAACTCTGCGAGCCGCTGGCCACGAGGTCACCGTCTTTTGCCCCCTGGCCGGGCCAAGCGGCGATCCCGGTGTCGTCGCGCTGCCGATCTCGCGGTTCTTTCGCCCCGACGGGTATCCGTTCACGTGGCCGCCGCGCAAGGCGGTACGTTTGCTGCGCGACGAGTTCGCCCGGCGTCGCATCGACGTAGTGCACACCCATTCGGAGATGTTCGCGGCCCTCGCCGGAATCCGCGCGGCACAAGAACTGGGCATCGCACTCGTCCACACCATGCACGGTCGAATCGACGTCTATACGGCCAACGTGCTGCCGCTGCCGACCCTCACCACCCACATTCTCGGCTGGCTGCACCGTAGGCAGGTGTCGCATCAAGGTATTGAGATCAAGGACGAGGCCGCCTACACCCAGACCCGTGCCGCACGGGCGATGTGGCGGTTGATGCTCGCCCAATCGCGGGCCAGCGATCATGTGATCGTGCCGTCAGAGCATTTCCGGGCCAAGTTAGCTGATCAAGGTGTGGCCACATCGATGACGGTGCTTTCTAACGGGCTAGAGGACAGTGTGCTGACACAGATCGGGCAACCCGCGCCGCTGCGACTGACTGCCGGCGAGCCATTGCGGTTGCTGTGGGTCGGGCGGATCTCGCCAGAGAAACGCCCCGAGGTTTTTGTGCGCGCTGTGGCAGCACTAGGAGGATCGGTCACAGCCGACATGTATGGCGACGGTGTGGCGCGGCGCGAACTGTCGCGCGCTCCTGGCGGAGTTCGCTTGCACGGTTCGGTGCCGCAGGCTGAGATCCTACAGGCCATGAGCAGAGCCCATGTGCTGGTCTCCACCTCCTACGACTTCGACAACCAGCCGATGGTGATGCTCGAGGCAATTGCCTCCGGGCTACCGATCATCTTCTGCGATCCCGATCTCGCCGAGGTTGTCCCTGACGAGGCCGGGTTCCTCACACCGAGCCCTGACGCCCACGGCCTCGTCGCAGCAGTGACCGCGATTCTGGACGACCCGGCTGCGATTGCTCGCGCCTCACAGGCTGCGATCCAGGCGCGTTCGCGCGCCGCCAGCAATGCAGCCGGACTCGAACAGGTCTACGAAGCCGCAATCCGCGCCGCCGCGGCCCGCCCTCGCAACTCGTCCCACTGAGGAACTTCAAGTGGTACGCTTGAGGCATGAGTACCACATTTAGTGTCGCATTGGGAGACCGCGGCAGGCTGGTTGTGCCAGCGGATCTGCGGGCACGCCAAAACTGGTCGCAAGGCACGCCGCTATTGCTTATCGAAACGGATCAAGGTGTTGTCTTGACCACCCAGGACCAGGCCAAACAATTGATTCGGCAACAACTGGCCGGGGAGAGCCTTGTCCAAGAACTTATGGCGGAACGCAGGACGCAAGCACAGCAGGAAGAATCGGCGTGATTGTCCTTGACGCATCAGCAGTTCTAGCATTCCTGCAGGACGAACAAGGCGCAGACCGGGTTGAAAAATTACTGCCGTCAGCGGTGATCGGCGCAGCAAACTGGTCCGAAGTTGCTCAGAAGGTGCGCGCCCGTGGTGGTAACTGGCACGTGGCAAGCGCACTCTTGCAAAGTTACGGGCTCAGCATTGAAGCGGTGACGGTTTCGGATGCGGAACAAGCCGCGGAACTCTGGCATCGTGGATCGGGTCTGTCATTAGGCGACCGACTCTGTTTGGCCCTAGGCAACAGGTTGCACGTGAAGGTACTCACGGCCGATCGTGCCTGGTCAGAGTCAGACTTCGTGGAGCAACTTCGATAGCCGCCGACGTCGCTCCGAAATAAGGTTTTCGCCCACCTGTCGATCTGAGACATGGCCGTACGTCATGATGGTGTCGGGCCACTTGGTTCGACGTCCACGCCACGGACACCACGTTCGAAGCGGCGCCACTGAGCGCATACCAGAGCCGGTGAACGGGGCAGACCCAAGGAGGAATCATGAAGTATGCATTGTTGCTGATGGGGCACGTGAACGATCCGGCCTGCGGCGAAGAAGGCGGCGCCAGCCCGGAGGAGTTCTTCGCCTTCGACAAGGAGATCACTGCCGCTGGAGTCGTCGTCGACTCCTTCGCTCTCGAAGATCCCGATGACGGCGGGGTCATCGTCAGCTCCAATGAGGATGGCGAACGAGTCGTGTCTTCCGGCCCTTTCGCAGAAGTAAAAGAGTTCGTCGGGGGCGCCTACATCATCGATGTCGCCAATATTGACGAGGCCATCGAATGGGCTCGTAAGAGTCCCGGATCGGCCCCGGGTGGGCACGTCGAAATCCGTCCACTCGCGCCATACTAAACCGGGCACTGTACCCAACCGAGCATCGAACAAACTGCCGAATCGGTTTAGGCCACATTGTGCCCAGCGAACCACCTGACGACCGGAATCCGCCAGCCGACGCACCGCTGGCGGATCCGGTCGAATCCGCGCGCAATGCGCTCGCCGCCATCGATCGCGATGCGCGCACTCGCATCCTCGCAACACTCGCACGGCGTTTCTCGGACCTTGATCTGGCCGAGGACATGATTCAGGAGGCATTCGCCCAAGCGCTGCACACCTGGCCGCAAACCGGGGTGCCCAACTCACCCGAGGCCTGGCTGATCACCACAGCCAAACGCAAAGCCCTCGACGTGGTCAGACGCGAAGGCGTGCTCGCGCAAAAACTCGCCCGGCTTCGTATCGAAGAAGAACGAGAACCAACCCCGCACGCCTACGCCGATCCGGCAACGCGAGTGGGGGAGCAGCCTGTCGAATCGGTCCCCGACGATCGTCTGGCGCTGTTCTTCGCGTGCGCACACCCTGCGCTCAAAACCGAAGACAGGATCGCGCTGACTTTACGATTCGTTGCAGGATTGAGCACGAACGAGGTCGCCCACGGGCTACTCGTCCCGGTGTCGACGATGCAACAGCGCATCGTGCGAGCCAAGAAACGATTGCGGACTCTTGGCGTTCCCCTCGACGTGCCGCACCACCGTGATCTACCTGAACGGCTCGTCGCCGTTCAACGAGTGATCTATCTGCTTTATACCGAAGGTTTTGCCCGGTCAACCGGTAGGGAGCATATCCGCGATGACCTGACCGCAGAAGCCATTCGTCTCGCACGAGTGCTCCGCTCCCTGATGCCACATGTCGCGGAAACAACAGGTCTACTGGGGCTATTGCTGCTGACGCAAGCACGACGACCAGCGCGCACAGACGGCGCAGGCAAACCCGTTTCCCTGGCGGAACAAGACCGCGCAATGTGGGATAGAGAGTTGATCGCCGAAGGGCTGGCGCTCGCGGAAGAGGCAGCGCGAGCAGGCGAAGGTGGACCGTACGCCATCCAAGCCGCTATCGCGGCTGTCCACGGCGAAGCCGCAAGTTTCGCTGCCACCGACTGGGCGCAGATCGTGGTGCTCTACGGGATGTTGGAGCAGGTCGAACCCGGGCCGATCGTGAAACTCGGCAGGGCCGTCGCCATCGGTCGAGCCTTCGGCCCATCCAAAGGACTCAGACAGTTGGACGACCTGCAAACCGATCCCGTATTGCAAGGTTTGCGCCAGTTCCATACCGCCCGGGCGATCACCCTCGAAGAACTAGGGGATAGAGAAGCGGCAGTGGCGGCTTATCGTCAGGCACTCGAGTTGCCTGGCAACGATGCGGAGGACGAGTTCCTTATCGCAATGCTTGCGGATATCAACGACTGATCCGGTTGCAAGGCAGCGGCTGGAGCGCCCGGTCAACGAGCCGCTTGGATTGGTCGTTGCATGTGCTTATCCGCTCGGAGCGGAGACCGCTGTCATCTAGCCAGGCGAGATTTCCCCTGAGATACCAGTCGGAATTTCGCTATTCGCGTACGCGACATCACTTAGCACTCTCGTCCCGAGAGTGCTAATCTGGGATTGTTGAGCCGGACAGGCTCCAGTCTGATGAAATTGATCAGAACAGGAGGATGAAGACACATGGCAACCTACGATCCGTTCCGTGACCTTGACCGCCTGGCATCGAGCCTTTTCGATGTATACCGTGGCCCGCGCCGTATGCCGATGGACTTGTATCGCGACGGTGACACCTACGTGCTGACGGCGGACCTACCGGGCATCGACCCAGGTTCGGTGGACATCGACGTCGATGGCCAACTCCTGACCATCCGTGCTGAGCGTTCCTTGCCTGAACATGAGGGCGTCAAGTGGATTACTCGTGAGCGTGAAGCCGCTAGTTTCCTGCGCCAGCTCAACCTGGGACAGGGCATCGACACTGAACGCATCAGTGCCACCTACTCCAACGGCGTGCTGAGTATCACGATCCCGATGAGCGAGCAGGCCAAACCGCGCAAGATTCAGGTCGAGACGGCTCAAGACGCGCCGATGATCGGCACGAGCGCCTAATACCTACCGGCTCGTATGCCACCAACCGCATACAACGAACGCGATGGGGTGGGTCACTCGGAAACGAGTGACCCACCCCATCTGACTTCACCGAAAGATCAGCGCCTCACCACCCGGTGAGGCCCCATCAAGAACCAGAGCGGGAATCAGCCCAAGGTCCAGCGTTGCGCACCGGTTTGGTTGCAGTTCCAAATCTGCAGTTTTTGACCGTCGTTGAACTGGCTGCTTGGCACATCGAGGCACTTGCCAGATTGCGGGTTCTTCAAAGCCTGCGTTCCAGAGTCGTACACCCATTTCTGTGAGCCAGTCCCGTTGCATTGGTAGACCTGTACCGCGGTGCCGTTGGCGGTGCCGCCAGCGCGCACATCGAGGCAGGCACCTAGCGCCCGAATCGAGCCATCCCCGCCGCGTGTCCATGACTGCGCCGCATTCCCGGAGCAGTTCACGATCTGCACCTGGGTGGAGTTCGCAGGATTGGCCCAAGGAATGTCCACGCACATGTTCCGTCCGGCAACCTTGAGAGGACTGGTGCCGGTGGGCAGGCTACCGCCACCGCCGCCACCTCCACCGCTGGAACCGTTGTCGTAGACCCGCACATAGTCGACCTTCATCTGCTGTGGGAACTGGGTGCTTCCATCGGGGTATCCGGGCCAGTCGCCACCGACTGCCACATTGAGCAGGATGTAAAACTCCTGGTCAAAGACCCACTGTCGGCCGCCGAGGCTTGCCGGGGTGAGCTCGTGATACTTGTTTCCATCGACGTACCAGGCGATATACCCGGGCTTCCAATCAACGGCGAAGGTGTGATACGTGTCCGCGAACGACCAGTATTGAGGGTGGGTGTAGGTTCCCAGCAAACCACCCGACCCAGAGTAACCAGGCCCGTGCACCGTTCCGTGAATCAGATGCGGCTCACGCCCGATGTTCTCCATGATGTCGATTTCACCAGATTGAGGCCAGCCGACCTGCGGCATATTGGCGCCGAGCATCCAGAATGCCGGCCATATTCCCTGTCCGCGCGGAATCTGGATGCGTGCTTCGACGCGACCGAACTTGGGCATGCGCTTGCCCTGCGTGGTCAGGCGGGCAGAGGTATATTGCCCGTTGGATTCGCGACGCGCGGTAATGACCAGGTTTCCGGCGCCGTCCAACTGGGAGTTCGCCCGTGAGTTGGTGTAGTTCTGCCACTCGTTATTGCCCCAGCCCCAGTTTCCGAGGTCGTATCCCCAGATCGACGAGTTGGGGGCACTGCCAGCGGCGCCATTGAACTCGTCCGACCAGATGATGTCGCCCGGTGCTGCCGATGCGGATGTCGTCGTCAGGCCGACTGTTCCCACGAGACCTAATAGTGCGACCGCGACCAATGATTTGAATCGGGTACGAGTTCGTCCGGTAGATGATCTACCGAACTTGTGTGTCCGAATGCCTCGGCTATTCATGTGTACTCCTTTGTGTTCGCGATGCGAACCTTGTTCTAGCGCGCCGTTGCGTCTAGTTGCTTCCCTCCGTTGGGTTAGCCGATTTCAGCCTAGGGTGCAATGGGATGGTTCGCATCCTGAACAAAAGAATCCAGTGGCGAAAAAGAGCCGAGTCAACTGCCAAGGCAGGTTTAGGAGGGTTTGTTTTCCTTGCCATCTAGCCAAAGTTCCGCAGACTCATCGCGGTGGGACCCGTCCGACCCCACATGCTTGTCACTGATCTGTGGCCCCTTTTTGATGACATGGACAAGTGCCATGCCGTGCCCGCGTCCCAGCCCGTAGTCGTCCCTCAACCATTCCAAGATGACACCGGCTTTGACTGACGGATCGTCATATCCCCTGCTTTGAGCAATAGTGAGCAGTTCACGTGGGGTGAGACCGGTTTTGTCTTCGATTGCGTCGAGATATGCCTGGAATGACATAGGTAGCCCTCTCGGTTAATTGGCAAACCGGTAGTTTCCGGTGCGGTATTGCGTCGAGACTACCGCCACAACTCAGTTGAGTTCGACCTCGAAAAGACCACGATCGTGCTCGCAAGTCCAAACACATCCGATTGCGGGACAAGGAATTCAAGCGACGATGGGGCGGGCCGCGACCATCAAGGTGCCCGCCGTAGCCGTGCGAACCCAATATCCCGTTCATGCCGCTGTAGCCGGGGCCGTGCACGGTGCCGTGGGTGATGTGAGGTTCCCGTCCGATGTTCTCCATGATAATGCGCTACAAATGAACCATGGCCCAGAACAAGACTCAGCCCACCGATGTCCCGATCGGCGACTTTCTCGCGACGGTCTCGGAGCGTCGTGCTGAGGAGGCGCGCACCTTGATCGAGATTCTCCGAGACATCACGGGTGACGAACCGGTGATGTGGGGCCCGAGCATCATTGGTTTCGGAAGCCAGGAGTACCAGACGAGCCGCGGCACTGAGCAGATGCCCGGCATGGCATTCTCGCCGCGCAAAGCCAACCTCACGATTTACTTCATGGAGGGCTTCGAGGGCTACGGTGAACAACTCGTAGCGTTAGGGCCGCACAAGATTTCCTCGTCCTGCCTCTACATCACCCGACTCGAACGCATTGATATCGACGTCTTAACCCAGATGCTGCAATCAAGTTTTAAGTTCTGGGACGAGCGCTCCGCTGACAACTGAACAATGTCGTCAGAATCAATGGCATTGCCGCGCTTCGGCCATCATGACCGGTTGGCGGCGATCTCTCGTCCCCATTGCTCAGCCTGCTCGGCCTCGCCATCTTTCAACGGTCCCTGTGTGCCGTTGACGACGAAACTACGCACCTCACGCGGGTGCTGACCGCGGCTCGTCAGTCTTCGCGGCTGCCTTCGCCGACCCGGCCTCAGACAAGTGTCGGGTGTCGAAATCGAGAGCGGTTTCGCCTGGGTCACAACACGTCGCGACGTTGAAAGACGAAAGCGACGACCGTCACGATGGCGATGGCGAAAGCCAACAGATACCAGCCACCTGCGGCTTGGCCGATCTCCCAAACGGGTGCAGTGCATTCCTGCATGGTGATCCGGGCGTCACGGCAAGCGGATCCGTCGTGGTACTCGAACATTCCGGTGGTCCAGGCGATTATCCGTGGTGATAACGTGACCTGCCAGATGCCCTTGATGGAGAACGTCAGGAAGAAGTCAAGGAACGGATAGGCAACCATCACACCCATGGCGAGCGCAGCATTGCGCGCCAAGGTTCCTACCGCAAAGGCGCAGGCCGTCAGCAGCAACACCAGGACGATCCAACGCCCGGAAGTCTCGATCAGTTGTTGATCGGTCTGGCCGAACAGCGTTTCCCAACTCCTCTTGTGCACACGTGCGATAGTGGCCAAACCGGCGACTGCGAACGTGAAGTAGCCCACTGAGATGACTGCCATGGCGCCAAGCAGGGCGATCAGCTTCGATAGGTAGACACGATGGCGGCGCGACTCAAAAGTCAACCAGTTCCCGATTGAACCGCTGGATATCTCCGCAGTGATGAAACTGATTCCGACAACGATCGCGTAGAACAGAAAAATGTAGGCCAGCATTTGCAGAGCCTGTGGCCCGAACTCGTCATAACTTGGACGGTCAACTACATCGATTGCTGTGACGGGCGGTGGAACGTCGAGGCATTCGGCAATGTCGATATTCAAGCCCTCGACGTTCGCCGCGCAGGTCCCGTCGGGACCAAAGAACGCGTCATTCCACTGGTTGTGCTCATCGACGATCTCCTGGAGTTCAGCAGCCTCCTGGTGCGGCAAGGCGCCCGGTATCTCCTCGGTAGTCAGCTCAAGGAACAGGTTCTCGAGGCGATTGGCATCGACTGACAGGCCAGAGGGATAAACTCCAGCCTCGGCAAGGACGCGACTGATTTGCCGTGGCGGGGCGTCGGTGGTGACGACGAGTCCCAACTCATTGCCGACGACCTCAAAACCATGGCGCCCCAGGGTCGCTAGGGCGACATCGCGTTCCTCGGGAAGCAGTTCGACTCGAACAGACCTGCCGCCGCGGGCAGCGAGCAGCTCGTCCACCCTGCCTTGGGCGATCACGGTGCCTCGTCCAATGATCGAAACCGTATCGGCGATCTGCTCAACCTCAGCAAGGATGTGACTGGAGACCACCACGGTTTTGCCCCGGTCGGCCAATTGGCGCATGGTGGATCGAACCTCGCGGATTTCAGCCGGATCAAGGCCATTGGTCGGCTCGTCGAAGATCAGCAACTCGGGATCTTTGAGCAGGGTCGCCGCAATCGCCAGGCGCTGCTTCATGCCGAGCGAGTAGGACTTATAGCGGTGTCTGGCTCGTTTGGCTAGACCAACGTGATCGAGGACCTCATCAACGCGTTTGCCTGGGACTCCGATCGCCAGGGCAAGTTGAGCGAGGTTCTCCCGGCCGGAAAAGTATGGGTAGAACTTGGGCTGTTCAACGATGGCACCGACGTGCGGCATCACGGTGGGCAGATGATCGGGCACTCGATGCCCGAGGACTTCGATGGATCCTGAATCTGGTCGGATCAAACCCAGCAGCATACGGATGGTGGTGGTCTTGCCCGAGCCGTTGGGGCCGAGGAAACCATGGACACCGCCACGCGGCACAATAAAATCCAGTCCCGACACGGCGACGACTTTGCGGCCCACGAACGTGCGGAAGGTCTTGCGTAGCGAGGTTGTCACGATGGCGAATTCGGTATCGCCAGATAAGGACATGGGCACTCCGGTTGCGGTGCGCGGGAAACACTGTGGCCTCGGTCACTTTAGCGCCGCAAATCTTGAGTGCAGGAACAACGTCTCGGGTTATCCGCAGCTAGTCTGTGTCAATACCATTGCTGTCAAGTGCTCCCTAGGCTAAAACGATGAAGCGGACGCAGGTGCTCAAGGATGAAGGTTTGTCTGTTCGCGAAATTGGGCAGATCCTCGACGTTTCCTATCAGCGGGCACAACAACTCGTCCAGACCTGAACACATGGTGGATAGAGACTCGTTACCGATACTGTGCGGCGAGTCGCACGGCTGCCAGAATGTAACCGCCGCCGAACACCGCCGCATGCAAGATGACGATGGCTAACTCGTGCAACCCCACGCGCTCGCGCCAGCCATCCGCTAACGCCGAAACCTCGTCATAGCCGCCGATTCCGCATCGGCGTGCCGATCGAACAGCACGTTGCTGGTCACGGTCGCTGTCACCAGATAGCAGGGGAGTGCGGGTCGGTGACTCGTTCGTCCGCTCGCACTGGACCGGGGGCGGTTCCGGCACCGAACGGGCTGCCGCCTAGTTGCTCCCGGCCGTGAGCAGTGAGCCATCCGGTCAGATCGGGGCCAGTCGGGACGATACCGGACGGATTCACATCCCGGTGGACCACGTAGTAGTGCTCTTTGATCTGGGCGAAGTCGATGGTGTCCCCAAAACCAGGGGTCTGGTAGAGATCCCGCGCGTAGGCCCAAAGCACGGGCATCTCGGTGAGTTTGGACCGGTTGCACTTGAAATGTCCGTGATAGACGGCATCGAACCGAACCAGAGTGGTGAATAGCCGGACGTCAGCTTCGGTGATGGTGTCCCCGACAAGGTAGCGGCGCGCAGCGAGCCGCTCGCTGAGCCAATCCAGAGCCTCGAACAGTTGCGTGTAGGCGTCGTTGTAAGCTGTCTGCGATCCGGCGAATCCGGCCCGGTACACGCCATTGTTGACCTCGCGGTAAACACGGTCGTTGACCTCGTCGATCTCGTCGCGCAACCGCTGCGGATACAACTGAGGTGCACCGGGCCGATGGAACTGGCTCCACTCCAGCGAGAAATCAATCGTCATCTGTGCGAAGTCATTGGTCACCACCGCACCGCTCGGCACATCGACGATGGTTGGCACTGTGATGCCACGAGGGTAATCCGGGAAGCGGGCAAAGTAAGCCTGCTGCAACCAGTGGATTCGCAGCACCGGGTCAAGGCCATCGGCGTCCAGATCGAAGGTCCAACTGCGTTCGTCATGGACAGGTCCTGGCATACCAACGCTGATCGCATCTTCTAGACCGAGTAATCGCCGCACGATCAAGGTCCGATTAGCCCAGGGGCAGGCTCGTGCCGCGATGAGGCGATACCGGTCGGCCTCAACCGGCCAACCGTCGTGGCCGTCGCGGGTGATGCGGTCGGTGATGTAGCGCGCATCGCGCTCGAAAGGCTTCCCTTGTGCAACATAACTTCCCTGTGCTTCCGGGCCTTGTGCTTCCGGACTTCCTCGGGGCGACGATTGCTGTGCTGTCATCATCCTTCGATGCTACGCGTGACGGCGAATCTGCGGCGGCCGAAGTGTTTCAGGCGTGTGAAAAATGTTTTCAAAATTCTCGATATTTGGTTTTCGACGAGCACCAACTTGTGAATAGGTCTAACGTCAAGAAGCATGACAACGCGGTCTGTTCGTGCAGATCAGTGACTTCAAAAGCTCGGGAGGACTCGTGAATACACCCAAGCGCTTCCGGCGGATGCGTGCTTTTATTGCTGCAGGAACGGCCCTGGCAATGGCGACCGCACTCGCTGGACCGGCGGCACATGCCACCACCGATAGATCTGCACGCGGCCCGATCGAGGTGAACTCGACGATTGATGCCGCAGCAAAGATCTCGCCGCGTCTTTCCAATCGAGAAGGACCAATTTCGGTCTTCGTGCAGACCACGGGCGTCAGCGCTCTTGAGACTAGGCGTACCGCAGTGCGCCGCGGTGTCAGCGGGACGGCACTGCGCAACCGGGTGCAGTCTCGGGTCGCGGCAGTGGAGACGGTCACGCGCCGTGTCGCTGCTGCAGCACAGTCCTCGGATGTTGATGCCACCGTTCTCTACGATGCCGCCTATACCCTGCCCGGTGTCGCCTTGCGCACTGACGCAAAGACGATCAGAGAACTCGCCAAACGCAATGACGTGGTACGCATCACGCCCATCGCCAAACGAACACTGGCGGCACCCAACGCAGACGATGCCGCCGGCACGGTCACACCGGCCAATGCCAACGGCGACAACCTGATCGGCGTGCCTGCCACCTGGACCGGCGGAAACACCGGGGAGGGCGTCAATATCGCGGTGATCGACACCGGCATCGACTACACCCACAAAGATTTCGGTGGCCCCGGCACCCCGGCCGCATATGATTCCGCCGCAGCGTCTACCGAGGTTCCAGAGCCGGCTTGGTATGACTCGAATAAGTATCTGGGCGGTTACGACTTCGCTGGGCCTGACTATGACGCCGAAGACCCTGACAGCGTTCCGGAACCCGACTCGAACCCAATTGACGGTCTTGGTGGCGCGCACGGGACACATGTAGCCGGTACGGCGGCTGGTTACGGCGTTGACACGGCAGGTGACACCTATGCCGGTGACTACGCCAACATCACTGCCGCCCAGTTGCGCGACGACTTCCTGGTCGCCCCAGGCTCGGCTCCGAAGGCCGGGATCTTCGGACTGAAGGTCTTCGGGGACACCGCCGGTTCGACCGATGTGGTGGGTGCGGCACTGGAATGGATTGGCGAGCACAATGCCACCGCCCCAGCTGACCAGCAGATTCACATCGCGAACCTCTCGCTCGGCGGTGCTTACGCTCCTGCCGACGACCCAGAGAATCTGATGGTTGACGAGTTGTCAGCATCCGGCGTGCTGATGGTCATTGCTGCCGGCAATGAAGGCGACATCACGGACGTCTCCGGCGCACCGGGGAATGCGGCATCGGCGTTGACTGTGGCAGCCACATCCACGGGCTATGAAATGTTCGATGCGATCACGATCGACGCTCCTGGTGCGGTTGCTGGGCAATTGCCAGGTCAGTACTCAGTGAACTACACCGGCAGCGGTGATGTGTCGGCACCTGTGGTCGTTCCGCCGTCCACTGAGAACCGGGCGGGCTGCGACGAATTCAACTCCACGGAGGCTGCGGCAATTCAAGGAAAGATCGTATGGCTGAGTTGGAATGACCTCGATCTGGAATGCGGCTCCGGTCTTCGATTCAACAACGCCACTGCAGCTGGAGCAGTGGGTGTGCTACTCACCTCGGTACTCGATTCCTTCGAAGCTGGCATTGCCGGCAACGCCGACATTCCTGGATTCCAGCTGACCGCGACCGGAACCGCGAACTTGCAAGCCGCAGCCACTGCGGGCACGCTGGAAGTCACTCTGACACCGGATCAATTAGGCGTTCTGACCAACTTCAACCCTGCCAACGCAGACACACCTGCCTCGTTCACGTCGCGTGGCGGACACGGTTCGTATAACCAGATCGTCAAGCCAGACGTTGCAGCACCTGGTGTCTCTGTCGTCTCTGCCGGAGTCGGGTCAGGCACCGGCATCCAGGTCATGAGCGGCACGTCGATGGCAACGCCGATGACCGCTGGTGTGGCGGCACTCGTCAAACAAGCTCAGCCCACCTGGGACGCGCTACGGATCAAAACCCAGCTGATCAACACCGCAACTCAAGACGTCACGGATGCCGCAGGAACCCAGACCTACGCGCCACTTCGGGTAGGCACCGGACGTATTGACGCGATCGCTGCGGTCAGCAATGAAGTCTTCGCCACATCTGTACAAAACGGCGATCTGGTCACCGCCTCCTTCGGTGTTCTGGAGGTGTCTGCGCCGCTGACGCAAACTCGTACCATCAAGGTGACCAACGACTCGTCAACAGCGCAGACCTATGACGTGTCCTACGTGGCTCGCACCACTCAGCCCGGCGTGGAATACACGGTCTCTCCGGCGCAGGTCACGGTAGCGGCGGGCGCGACGAGCGATGTCACTCTCACGCTCGCCATCAGCGATCCGGAGCAACTGCGTCGCACCATCGACCCGACCCAGGAAGCAGAGCAGTCAGGATTGTCACGACAGTTTGTCTCCGACGCATCTGGCATCGTAGAACTCTCACCACAGGACACGAACGCCAGCCCGCTGCGTGTCGCAGTGTTTGCGGCGCCTAAGCCGGCCAGCGACATGTCGGCCAGCAATGTCGTCTTCGGTGCGGGACAGCTGTCCTCGGTCATTGACTTCAAGGGCAGGGACGTCCTCCAGGGCGCCGGTTCGGAAACCTATGGATCGATCGTGGCACCGCTCGTGCTGGGAACGACCGATCCGATCGATGTCCCGGTCACCCCTGGCGTGGCCGATCAGACCCTGGCTGCCTCTGACATCGTCGCAGTCGGCGCATCGACCACCGCGCCACAACTGGCGGGCAGCTCTGGCTTCGATCTCGGCGATGGCCTGCTCACCATCGGTGTGGCCACCGCAGGCAACTGGGCTGCACTGTCGCCGCTGGCGACCCCGGTGGTGTACTTCGACGTGGATGGTGACGGTCAAGACGACTACTACACCTACACCACGCCGCTCAGCGACACCATCGACCTGCCGGTCGCGGTCACCGTCGATGCCAACGACGAGAGCCAAGAACTCGACATCCAGGCAGTCAACCTGATGCTGGGCGATATTGACACCAACATATTCGACACCAACGTGATGCTGCTGCCAGTGACCTTGGGAGCCCTCGGGTACTCCAACGCTTCGCAGAACACCTCATTGCGGTACCGGGTCGAGTTCGAGAACTACTATGCGCCAGAAACTGATTACATCACCGACACCACCTCATGGGTGAACTTCGATGTGAAGAACCCGGCGCTGTGGTTCGGAGGCGCTGGGGACGACACCCCGATCTACGACGACTACGACGCATCGGCAGTAGGCGACCCAGAGTTGCCGATCACTCGTGCGTCGGCAACGACGAGTGCCAGCGTCCTGCTGCTGCATCTGCACAATGGAACCGGAAAGAAAGTCGAGATCATCTCGGCTGGATCCGCGCTGTCCAACGTGACCAGTACATCGCTGAACCTCAAGCCCAAGCAGCAGCGCTATGGAGCCGGTGGTGCGGTTGCTCAGGTCACGGTGACGACCCAACATGCAGCAGCGCCAGGTCGCGTCGAGATTCGCAAGGGCGCCAAAGTCGTAGCGTCGGCACAGATCCCTGCCGGGCAGAAGAGCGTCAACATCGAGCTGCGTCCGAAAATGGCCGTTGGAAAGCACCGCTTGGTTGCTCGGTATGTGCCAGCAGCGGGATCGTCGCTGACCGGGTCGACGTCGGCGACCGGGACTTTACAGGTGAAGAAAGCCAAGGCGAAGGTCAAGGTCAAAGCGCCCAAGAAGATCAAGCAGGGCAAGCGAGTCAAAGTGCGCGTCACCATCAAGGCCAAGGGCGTCAAACCCGCGGGCAGGATCGTGATTCGCCAGGGTAAGAAGGTCGTCGGCAAGTCCAAGGTGAAGAAGGGCAAGGCCACCGTCAAGATCAAGACCCGTCAGGGCAGGATCGGCAAACTCACCTACAAGGTCAAGTACAAGGGAACCAAGAAGGCGGCCAAGGCCACCAAGAAGTTCAAGGTCAGAGTGCGGCGCTAACGGCAGCACCTGGCGATCGGTACGATGATCTCCTTGAGTTCGGTATCTGGCGGAGGGGAAGTCCATGTCCGATACAACCATGCCAGCACGTGACCAAGGCGTTGCGGCTGACAGCCACGATTGGATCCGTGTGCACGGTGCACGCGAGAACAATCTCAAAGACATCAGTCTGGAACTTCCCAAACGCCGTTTGACGGTCTTCACGGGAGTGTCCGGTTCCGGGAAGAGCTCACTGGTGTTCGACACGGTCGCTGCCGAATCGCAGCGGCTCATCAACGAGACATACAGTGCTTTCATTCAGGGCTTCATGCCTTCGCTTGCTCGTCCTGATGTGGATGTGCTGGAAGGCCTGACCACAGCGATCATCGTGGATCAGGAACGTATGACACCCAATATCCGTTCCACCGTCGGAACCGCGACGGACACGAACGCGATGCTGCGGATCATCTTTAGCCGACTAGGCGATCCGCACATCGGGTCGTCTCAGGCATACTCTTTCAACGTCCCCTCGGTCACCGCGAGCGGTGCGATCAAAGTCGCCAAAGGCGACAACACCAAAGCCGAGAAAGTAACGTTCACACAGGTCGGCGGCATGTGCTCGAAGTGTGAAGGAACCGGACGGATCAACGACTTCGATCTCACCGCACTGTTCGACGAGACGAAGTCACTGAACGAGGGCGCGATTCTCGTGCCCGGTTACAGCATGGATGGCTGGTACGGCCGGATCTTCCGTGGTTGCGGGTTCTTCGACGCTGATAAGCCGATCAGGGATTTCACCGCTGGGGAACTTGACGACTTGCTGCGCAAGGAGCCGACCAAAGTCAAGGTCGAGGGCGTCAACGTCACCTATGAAGGGCTGATCCCCAAAATCAACAAGTCCTTCTTGTCCAAGGACAAAGAAGCGATGCAGCCACATGTGCGTGCCTTCGTCGATCGGGCGGTCACCTTCGCCGCCTGCCCTGAATGTGATGGCACCAGGCTCAGTGCGGCAGCGCGCTCGTCCAAGGTCAACGGGAAATCCATCGCCGATGTCTGCGCCATGCAGATCACCGACCTTGCCGAATGGGTTTCCAGTATCGACGAGCCCTCCCTGGCGCCGTTGCTCACTGCGCTGCAAGAGACACTCCAATCCTTCATCCATATCGGATTGGGCTACTTATCGCTGGACCGCCCCGCTGGAACGCTGTCTGGGGGCGAGGCGCAGCGGACCAAGATGATCCGCCATCTTGGCTCATCGCTGACTGACGTCACTTACGTATTCGATGAGCCGACAGCCGGCCTGCACCCTCATGACATCGCGCGGATGAATGAGCTGCTGCTGCAACTGCGCGACAAGGGCAACACAGTGCTCGTCGTTGAACACAAGCCGGAGATGATCGCGATTGCCGACCATATTGTCGATCTGGGGCCGCGAGCGGGTAGTGCTGGTGGTGAAATCTGCTTCGAAGGAACTCTTGACGGTCTCAAGAAGTCAGATACTTTGACCGGACGTCATCTGGCGGATCGAACACCGCTCAAAGAACAAGTGCGCACTAAGACCGGGCAGATCGAAGTACGAGGCGCCACTGACAATAACCTCGTCGGGGTCGACGCCGACATCCCCACCGGGGTGCTTGTGGTGGTCACCGGTGTGGCCGGATCGGGAAAGAGTTCGCTGATTCACGGCTCTGTCGCCAAACGACACGGGGTGGTTGCCATTGACCAAGGCGCGATCAAGGGGTCGCGTCGCTCCAACCCCGCCACCTACACCGGTTTGCTGGATCCGATCCGGAAGGCCTTTGCGAAGACGAACGGTGTCAAACCGGCGCTGTTCAGCGCGAACTCGCAGGGTGCTTGCCCGGCTTGTCAGGGCGCAGGACTGATCTTCACCGATCTGGGCATGATGGCAACAGTGTCAACCACCTGTGAGGTGTGTGAGGGGCGACGGTTCCAGCCCGAGGTGCTCGACTACAAACTCGGGGAGCGCAGCATTGCTGATGTGCTCGACATGCCGGTGAGCGAGGCACTTGAGTTCTTCCGCGCGGCGGAATCCAAGGTTCTGGCGGCAGTAAAGATCTTGGAGCGGCTCTTTGACGTGGGGCTCGGATACATCAGCCTCGGACAGCCTCTGACCACCTTGTCGGGCGGTGAACGGCAACGACTGAAACTCGCCACCCATATGGCTGAGGACGGCGGCACGCTCATCCTGGACGAGCCCACCACCGGACTTCACCTCGCTGACGTGCAGCACCTGCTCGCGCTATTGGACAAACTCGTCGATTCAGGAAAATCGGTCATCGTGATCGAGCACCATCAGGCTGTGATGGCACATGCTGACTGGATCATCGACCTGGGCCCGGGCGCTGGGCACGACGGCGGTCAGATTGTGTTCGAAGGCACACCGAGTGAGCTGGTGGCCGATGCAAGCACTCTGACAGGGGAGCACTTGGCAAAGTACATCGCAGCGAAATGATGTCCTTGCTGGTAGACCGAAGGCCGTCTCGACGAGCCGTCCGGTAGATTCCCCGATACGGTATCCCCATAAGGGGGAGATATGTCGACTGGAAACGGCTCGGTGCGGCGCCGAGTCAGCAACGGCGTGGGCAAGAACGGCAGAAGAACCGAATCGGTAGCAGGTGGGGTATCAGGTCTGCGTTATCGGCCAAGCGCGCGCCGCAAAACAGTTGTGATCGCAGCTCTTGTCATCGCGATAGCCGTTATCGCAGGCGGAGGTGTGCTGGCGAACCGCGGCAATGTGGACGGCTGGTATGCCAACGCCGAAAAAGTTGCCTGGAACCCGCCGAACTGGGTCTTCGCCCCAGCATGGACCACGCTGTACGTCATGATCGTCATAGTCGGGTACTGGATATGGCGGCAGGGCTTTCGCGGAGTCGGACTCGTCAACGCCAACCGCACCCAATTACGGTGCTATCTCGTTCAACTCATCCTCAACGGGCTATGGTCCCCGGTGTTCTTCGCCGGGTACCCGCTCATTGGGAAGTCAGCGTGGTGGCTGGGTCTAGGCGTCATCGTTGCCCTCGCCATCGTCGTCATCCGACTCATTCTCCTGACAAGGTCTACTTCCAGGCTCACCTCGTGGCTATTGGTGCCTTATCTGGCTTGGCTGCTCTACGCCACCAGCCTTAACCTCGGCATCATCGTCCTGAACTAGCGTCGGGCGCGCCTTACTGCGGGGCGCCTCTTCCCGGACGGAAAGCTGAGACAGTGGGATCGCCCGTCAGCCAGAAACGCCACGGGAACTCTGGGCCGCCAGCAACGCCACTGACTCCGACTCGAGGCCCGGTCGAGACAGCACGGGAGACCTCGACGCTCTCGAACTGGAACGGTGCGGCAAACAAGTCCTGACCATCGTGGGTTTCACGAGTGATCCCCAGTGCGGTCGCCACATTGCCCGGACCGCGAGCGAGGGCGTGAGCTGGCACCGGCGATCGTGTGATCTCGGGGATAGACAGCGGCGCAGTGGACGGCGCACCGGGGACTGCGGACGACGGCGCAGTGATGCGGGTTCCATGACGTTTTGCGATACGCCTTCGGGAGGCGATCGCCTCACCTTCGACCACTTCACCGCCCCGGATCAAACACCCTGATGCAACCCCTTCGGGAGAGCACACCAGATTCAACGCGAAATGCATGCCGTAACTGAAATACACGTAAGCATGACCGGGCGGGCCAAACATCGAAGCGTTGCGGTCGGTCTTGCGATCCTTCGAATGCGACCCGGCGTCATAGGGCCCTGGGGTCCCCACGCCGTGATACGCCTCAACCTCGGTGATCCGAAGCGTCACGGTGCCTTCATCGCTATCAACGCTGAGATAGGAACCGAGCAACAACGGGGCGACATGGATCGCATGATCCGCGAACAATTCTCGACTCACCTAGCCATTATCGGTCAAACCTGCGGTGGGCGACTCAGTGACTCTGAGCCGCCCACCGCAACACGACAGGGTCATCTCACCTGAATGCTCCTCGCCGCCTTCGAGGGTTGGACCGTCGCCGATCCGAGATACCTGACTCGGATCTTCGCTTTGCCCCGCTTGCTGACCTTGAGCTTCGCGGTGGCCACGCCCTTCGCGTTCACCCGCACGGTCTTTGCTCTGCTCTTGCCAAGTCGGATGGTCACACGTCCGGCGGGCGAAGCCGCCTTGGTCTTGATGCGTACCGTGACTTTGACCTTCTGACCGCGTTTCACGATCTTCTTGGCCTTGACGGTCACTTTGGCCTTGGCCTTCTTGGGGTTGTCGGAGGGTTTATTCGGCCGATCCGGTTTGCCCGGAGGGTTAGGGTCGCCCGGATTCTTTCCTGGATCAGGACGAGCAGCGATCCGCACGGCGGAACTCGTTGCGATAGCGGGGGAGTACCCGGCTACCTCGGCGGTGAGTCGAACGGTCACAAGACGGCCGGCATCCGCGGGTTGCAGGCCGTAATTGCGACTCGTCGCACCGCTGATGGGCTCGTCATCGCGTAGCCATTGGTAGGTCACCTCGGCATTGTGCGGAACCCCTGTAGGTGCGGCAGCCAACATGCCGCCGACAACAGCGTTCCCGATCACGGTGACACTGACGCCGGTCGGTGCAGGTCCTGGAGCCACTGTCACAGGTTCTGATGTGGCGACACCATTGCCAAATCCCGCCCGAGTTCCTGTAGTTCGCACGCTGATCGCCGCACCATGGTCATCGGGGCTGAGCCGATAGGCCGAGCCTTGTGCGTCGTCGATAGCCTCTCCGTTGCGCAACCATTGGTAAGCCACATGGTCGGGATACGGCTCGAACTGAGGCACTGTTGAGATCAAGGTGTCACCCACACGGGCTGAATTCGCGTGCGTTGGTCGTTGTACGACCCTCAACGTTGCAGGCAGGACCTGATATGTCAGTGTCTGGATGCGTGTGTTGCCCACGTTGTCACTCGTCGATAGGCGCAAGGTGTTGACACCAAGTCTGGCCGTTGACAGGTCAGAGCCACTCGTGATTGGCCCAGCTGTACCGTCTGCCAAGCAGGTGCGAATGCCCGAATGCGCATCCCAGCAACTGAATGTGATCGGCACGCTGGAGTGCTGTGCCAGGATCGCGCCATCGACCAGACCTTGGGCGGAGATCACTGGTGCATCGACATCCACACCGACCCAATGCACCTGCATGGCGTGGTTATCTTCTCGGTCATAGGCCTCGAATGTGAGTTTGGTCGATCCGACGGCGCTGATCCGCTGGGTGTGACTACGGGTGATGCTGGTGCGCGGCATGACAGTCGCGCCTTCCATCGTCAAATAGACTTGTGCGACTCCACTCGAGCCAGCCCCTGATTCGGTCACGCTGATACTGATGTCAACCGCGCCGTTGTACCAACCTTCGAAGTGGCCGGCGGGCCGGATCACCGTAATCGTCGGCGGTGTCGTATCAGGGTTTTCTTCGCCTGGATCTAGGGCGTGCGACGGTGCGGCCAAGCCGAGCAGTAGTACCGCAGCAGTGATCATGATTGAGGTTATGCGCTTCATGACGCCACCGCCTCAGTCATGGCGTGACGGCCGAAGGCGAGCCAAACACCGGTCAGCGCTAGCAGCAGCATGGACAGGAAGGGCAGACCGGGCACTCCCGTAGCCGCCGTGGCAATCGTGACCAGAACGACGAGCGCTCCCAATACGATCCCTAGCGGCCGCGAGATCAACGAGTCGCCGAACGCAGACCAAGCGATCGCACCCAGGGCTATCAGTACCGGCAGCCAGCCGATGTATGGACTGAAGTCGTTCATCATGTAGTACACGTACAGGCCGGCGTCATCGTAGGCGCCGTGTTCGATCGCGCCGTGCAGGTAGTCGCCGAGCGCGCCCTTCCAGCCGTAGGCGAGCGCGAGGGCCCCGGCGCTCGCCGTCAGAGCCAGTGGCACGATCCCCATCGCCGTTGACCACCCGAAACGCAAGGTGACGCGTCGGCGCCATTGCGCAGCGAGTACGAGCAGGGCCGCGACCGTGAGGTATCCCAGGAATCCGCCGATGCGGAACGGTAGGTGGCTGAGCCCTGGCATGTCGGAGACAGTGACCGTGTAGTCGATGTCGGTGGCGGACTGTCCCGCTCGCTCATCGAGGATCACAGTGGAGACGAAACCGAGGATGCCGGTCACGCTGGCCCACAAAGGCCACATAGTGAAGCGTCGGGTACGACCAGACGCCTCTTTGGTTGACTTGGATGTCAAAGTTGACATGGTGTTGCTTCCTTACAGCAGTCGGATCATCGTGATCCGGTCGCCGCGGGATGCGGTGACGGACAACAGCCTGTCGAGCCGAGCGTCCTAGGAGGCAGAGCACAATGCCATCTTTTAGTCGGGACAATGCGGTCGGGCCCAGGGTGGCTACTCGCTTTGCCCCAGCCCTGCTTCACGTGCCTTGACAATCAATGCTGAGCGGTCGGCGACGTGCAGTTTTGTCAAGATCGAATGCAGGTAGTTGCGAATGGTCTTGTTGGTGACGACCAGCAGGTTCGCAATGGTCGAGTTGTCGTGTCCGCGTGCCACCAGGTCTAGGACTTCACGCTCGCGTGCGGTCAGCTGCGGGAACGCCTCCGGGTTGACAGCTGTGCCTGAGACCAGTTGGGCGAGCGCACTGATGGCCACCGGATGGGACAGGAGCACTTCACCGGCAGCCACAGCTCTGACGGCACGTTCTACCTGGTCGGGGTCGGCGCCTTTGACGAGGTAACCGCGTGCTCCTGCTCGTAATGCGGCGAAGACGGTAGTGTCATCCACCGCGACCGAGACGATGAGTACTTTGACATCGGGCCATTGCTGGGTGATCAGCCGGGTCGCTGCGACTCCAGAGTCGCTGCCCAGGTCGATGTCCATCAGCACTAGATCGGGACCGGACGCTTCGACGGCTCGTAATGCCTCGTCTTGATTGGCGCATTGGGCTACCACTTCGATTCCGGCGAACTCGCCGAGCAACGCAGTCATTCCGATACGGAAAACCGGATGGTCGTCCACGACGACAACGCGGATGGTGTCAGTCATGAGACCTCCAAGATCACGGTGGTACCCGAATTATCGCCGGTGAACGACTCGATGCACAGCACTGCTCCGATCGATTCGGCTCGTTCTCGCATTGAGACCAGTCCCACACCGCCTTGAACTGTTGTCACATCAAAACCACAGCCGTCGTCGCTTATCTTCAGCCGGACGTCGCCGCTGGCGTGGCGACTCAGATCAACGCGAATCCGATTGGAGCGGGCATGTCGTCTGGCATTGGTGACCGCCTCGACCGCTACGTGATAGATCGTCATCAACGTGCCTGACTCAAGTGACGGCAGTTCGCCAACGCTGAGAAGGACCTCGGGAACCATATCGCTGTGCCGGGATACAAAGTGGTTCAAAGCGCCCGCGACGTCCCCGGCATCGAGTTGTGGCGGCAAGACTGTGCGGGCCAGATCGCGGGCTTGCAGTGCGCGTTGATTTGCTTCCTGCTCCAGTTGGTCCAGCAACATCGCTGCTGCGGGTGCGTCATGGCTCATGCGTCGTCGCGCAGCAGCGATTCCCAGCGCCAGACCGGCAAATGCCGGAACGGCGCCGTCGTGCAGTTCGCGCCGGACAAGCCGACGTTCCTCGTCGCGCACGGCCACGATCTGGGCTCGTGCGCTGGCGAGTTCCTCATTGAGCTTGATCAAGTGAATCGCGGCGGCGATCAGGGGAGCGACATCGGTCAGGAGACGGCAGGTGCGTAGGTCGAGATGCTCGCCGGTGCGCGGGGTCAGTAGCAGTTCTCCGATGTCCAGGTGCTCGTAGCGCAGCGGAAGCGTCAGCGCTCCTGCTGGACATGGTTCGACCGGAGGCAGGTCGGGTGCTATCAGTTGAACTCGTTCAAGATTGAGCCCACGCGCCAGTGAGGTACAGATCGCATCGATGAGGTGTTGCCCACCGCCTGCGCCCACATGCGCACCCAGTTCAGCCATGAGCACGGTGACGTCGCTCGCGGGGCCGTACACCACGGTGTCCACCGCCCGTTGCACGTGCAGGCGCAGCGGATGCAGTGCGACCGCGAGGACCGCTACCGCTGCTATCTGCACTGTTTGCAGATGTGTCGGCAACAGCATGCCGCCGGCCCACAGCATTGTTCCGTAAGCCGCAATGGTCAGGCCGGTGAGCACCGCCCATGTCGTGACGCGAGAGACGGTAACGTCGATGCCCCACAAGCGGGATCGCAGCACAAGGACGAGCACAGCTGTCGGATAGAGCACCTGTGCGACGAAGAGCAGCGCAATCGACACGACAAAAAGCGCGCCGAGACGTTCACGCGGTATGAGCTGGATGGTGAATACCGCGACGATCAGGATCCCCAACGCCACCACGATCATCTGGTAGGCACCGCGAATCCTTAGCGGCGCCATCGCAGCCTGCCGGATCAGATGGGACACCGCGGCTATTCCGAGTACAAGCGCTGGAACCAGCAGCACGATCGCCATGGAGTATGCGAGAGAGTGCGCGCCTTCTGCTTTGAGCGCCCATGGATTGCGCGGCGCAGCCAGTTGCGGATCTTGCAGCACGGCACGACTGACGGTCAGCAGAACTGCCGTGATCAAGCCTGCGACAACCAGACGCTGCCGTGCCAGGTTGGGTCGTGATTCCTGCAGCAACCACGGCAGGCACAGCAGGGACGCGAAAGCCGGTCCGACCCAAAGCCAGCCCGTGGCGTGGGCCGCGAACCCCACGAGCGGCCAGTCTTCGGTGTAGCCAGCCACGGCCCAGGCTTGGCACGCGGCACTCGCCGCGAAGCCGAGAGCACAAGCGGCGCTGATCCAAGCCACCGGATGGAAGGTGCGTGTCAGGAGTAACGCGCTGACCGGTCCGTTGATCACCGCCACAACGATGTTGAGCCAGAAGAACACTTCAGAGGTGTAGAACGGCAGGTCATGCGACGCCGGGGCTCCGATGCGCAGTATCGCGGCGATCAGGATCAGCGACCATGCCACCGACCACACCGTCACGGCAGCGGTGCGGTGTCGAACACGATGGTGCGGTTGCTTCACGAGTCCATCATGCCTTTCTTATTGTCCTAGGAGCACGGGGCAGGTGTCCCGAGTCCTACGGGCGAAGGGTCCTGGTGACTTGACGACGTTGCGCTCTGCCCATAAGGACAGCGGGTTCGCGATGCTGGACGAGCTTTCACTGACCGATGAGAACAAGGAGGTGCGTGCCGTGGCGCAACCATTACGGCACCTTAATAGGACAACGGCACCAGGTGTGGCGATAGGACTTGTCCTCGCGCTGCTTCTGCCAACGCTAAGCGCGGGTGCCAGCGCGAACCAGGTGCATGACCCGACTGGAAACCAAGCGGCGAACCTGACCGCCAGCTCAGGGTCCATCGTCTACATCAAAAGGCATAACGTATGGGTCGCCGCCGCAGACGGCAAGAAACAGCACCAGGTCACGACTGACGGTACAGCCGACCTGCCCTACCGCTCGCCGACTCAATCAGATCAGGGTGTCATTGCCGCTTCTCGCGGCATATTCATCCTCACCATGCGCCAGAACGGAAAGATTCTGACCAGATTCGACCCACCGGCTTTGATGAGCACTGCGTCTCACCCACTCGACGGGGCACCATCTAGCGTCGCCATCTCTGCGGACGGCACCAAGATTGCTTGGTCGTATGCCAATTACCAATGTCCCGTGGGGACTTCGTGCCTGGTCCGCACTGCTACTGGAATCACCGACGTGACCGGGAAGAAGCAGTTGGGCTCGACCTATTTGGCCAACCCGTCTTGGGTGACGAACTCTCGCACGATCCAAAACGGCGGCTATCTCGAACAGATCAACCTGGTCGATGTGGGCGGACCGGTGCGCTACTGGTTCGACGACTATCAGGTCGCCTATCCGTCAACCGATTTGGAAGACGCCGATCTGTCGCCCGATGGAAAGTGGCTCGCCGCGGTCCGTGGCTATGGTTCGAACACCCAGATCGTCTGGCTCAGCGTTACCGGCGATCCGCGATCGGGCCCCGCACCGGGCTTGCCGACGCTGTTATGCGAAACCAGTCAAATGGCGGGCCTGTCCGACCCGTCGTGGTCACCGAACAGTGACGCCATGGTTTGGCAGGAACCGGATGGTGTGTGGCTCAAGACCAATCCCGCGGTATGTAGCCAGCCGCAGCCGCGCTTGCTCATCGCAGGAGGATCTCAGCCGGACTGGTCGAGCGCATCACTGGCTCCGCCACCGGTGCCTCGTCCTGGCAAGAAGCCGGGCACCAAAGTGCCGGGCTCGTCGGCCAAGATCAAGGCCAAAGCGCGGCCTCGGGTTGTCGGCAGAGCACGAGTCGGCAAAGTGTTGCGCGTGCGCGGCGCCAAGTGGAATGTGAAGCCCAAGGTCAAGTATCAGTGGTTACGCAACCGTAAGCCCATCAAAGGTGCTGCCAAAGCCAGGTATCGGCTCACCGCAAAAGACCGGAAGAAGCGGATTTCAGTACGGGTCACGGCCTCTCGGCCCGGATACCAGAAGTTGGTCGTCGTCACTAAGGCAACGGCGAAGGTGGGACCGCGACGCTGAAGGCGGGGCTGGAAGGGGATATACGTCGGATCAATGATCGGTTGATCACGTCTAGGATGGTACTAGCCCATTCGATGACGAGTTCAGGAAGATCACTGTGAGTTACCTCGACGATATTCTCTTTCAGCCCGCGGCCATGCGACGTCTCATTGACGTTGCCGACGAGACCATCGCGGCAATTCGCCTGCCCATGCCATTGGGGGACTATGACCGGATTATCGTCACCGGGATGGGCGGCTCGCATTTTGCGAACTACTACCTGTGCCGGGAACTGACTGCTCGTGGCTTCAGTGTCGAATGGACTCCCACCGACGAACTGATCAGCCTCGGTGCGCTGCCAACCAACCAGCGCATCGTGGTCATTGCAGCGTCCCAGTCGGGGCTCAGCGGCGAAGTCGTGGCCTGGGTCCAGCAGAACGCGGGTGCCAGGAATATCGACTTGATCTCGATCACCAACAATCCCGATGCCCGAGTGTTGCTGGATGCATCGCATGCATCGATACTGCTGCGAGCCGGCGAAGAGGCGACGGTCAGCACCAAGACCTACCTCAATACACTGGCTGCCGCCCGACTACTGGTCCATGCTCTGACTGGAACAGAGACCACCACAACGCTCGCTGGCTTGCGCGATACCGCTGACGGTATCGAAGAGTATCTGGCCGGACCGTGGCGTGACGCCCTCACGGGTCTGGTCGAGGCAGATAGACAAGCACGAGCACGACTTCTCGTGGGACGAGCCGGCGCGCTTGGAACCGTGCTTCAGGGAGCGCTCATCACCAAGGAAGCCGCAAAACTCCCGTACGAAGGTCTGTCAGCTGGACAATTCCGGCACGGCCCTCTCGATCTGGCAGATGAACGACTGCTGGTGTGGTTCTTCGCTGACGGTGACTATATGAGCGCCGAGAACGATGGTTTGATCGATGATCTGGTCCGATTCGGGGCCAAGGTCTTCACGACCGGCATGGCGGGTGCCAAACGGGCTGGTGCTCAGACGATCCCTATGCCGCGGGTGCCGGTGGGATACGACGAGTTCGCTCGCATCATCCCAGTTGAACTTGCCAATATTCCGCTCTCAGAAGCGGAGGGACACGAACCGGGCACTTTCCGGCACAACGACAAGGTCACCACCAAACTCTAGAAATGGTGCGGATCTGGTCGCGCCAAGTCGTCTAGCAACGGGGGAGAGCAATATGGAAAAGGCCGTGGTCGGAATCGACATGGGAGGCACCAACCTGCGTGCCGGAATCTTCGCCGATGGTCGACTGCTGCACACGGTCACTCGTCCCTCGACGCTGACCGACGCGGAGCGGCAACG
>WPCK01170586.1_pt1 | contig 61677 bp, 49 predicted proteins | sample 5399851 | NCBI WGS metagenome assembly WPCK01 (sample SAMN12869471, study PRJNA574797) | sludge metagenome | isolation source: wastewater treatment of pH11 | place: China:Beijing | collected 2019-05-20
CCGCGGCCTCCGATGCGAATAGCGTTGGTCAGGCGATGTATGAACTGTTCACCACGGACTTACGCCCTGAGGTTGCCGCCATTACCAGTAAAGTCTGGCTGTTGGGAGCCAGTGGTGCTCTACCCGCTGAGCAACAGCAACAAGCCGCCGCCCTTTATCAACAGCAAATTGCCGGCATTGCTAATGCCACTCTGCTGATGAATACTAATAGCCGCCATTTTATGATGCTGGATGAACCAGAGTGGTTTATCCGCACGCTGCGTCAGGCGTTAAAGGAGTAACATGATTATGTCGGTTAGCATAGAACAACAATTACAACCCGATGTTAGCGCTGCCATCGCCGGCGATATGCAGGCCTTTAGCCGCCTGGTGCGGCGCTGCCAAAATGGTATCAGCAGTATTGCACTGGCGATTGTTAAAGATTTAGACGCCAGTGAAGAGGTCTGTCAGCAGGTATTTATTGCTGCCTGGCAGCAACTGAACAGCCTGCAAAACCCGGCCAGCTTTTTGCCCTGGCTGCGCCAGATCACGCGCTATCGCGCCTATAGCTATCTGCGCGAACAACGGGATGCACAGACCGAGCGCGGTACTGACGCAGAAGCCTTGCTGGAGACTTTTGCCAGCGACAGCAGTCCGACATACGAATTACTGCGCAGCGAACAAGCCACGCTGATCCGTAATCTGCTGGATGAGCTGCCGCCGGAGAGCCGGGAAATCGTACTGCTGTTTTACCGTGAAGAACAAAATAGCCAACAGGTTGCCAGTTTGTTAGGGCTGACTGAGACCAATGTCCGGAAAAAACTGCAGCGGGTGCGGGAATTGCTAAAAGAGCAGCTATTAGCCAGATACGGCAAACTGATTTTAAGTACGGCACCGGGTGTGGGCCTAAGCAGTGCTGTGCTTAGCGCCTTACTGGTCGGTAGCCCACCCGCAGCCGCCGCGACCGCCAGTGCTATGGCAGCACATAGCAGCGGCCTGGCAAAATTTGGCTGGCTATTTAGTGGGGCGCTACTTGGCGCGCTCGGCGGCATGCTCGGTGTGTTGCTGGGGATGCGCGCGCCACTGAAAAATGCCGCCAGTGATCACGAGCGCAGTCGCTTATTGCGTTATCGCAATCAGGCTTTGGCTTGGGTTGGCCTCTCAGGCTTACTGCTGGCTGCCGCATACGAATTTACCGCCGGCGCTATAGCTCCGCTGCTGGCCTTTGGCCTTTTTATGACCGGTGTGGTTTATCTGCAACTTCGGGTATGGCAAACCATTAAACCGCGCTTATTGGCAAAAGCCGCACAGAGTGCAGCAGCAAAACGGCAGTATAGCAATAATCTGCTCTGGTGTTGGTTTGGGATGCTCGGTGGTGCGACAGCCGGCTTTGCTGGCTTGATAGCGGGGCTGGTTAAAAACGGCCGCTGGTTTTGGGGGTAAAAAAACGCCGGCATCAGCGCCGGCGTTTTTAATTCAGCATTCAAGACTTACAGATACTGAACGTCGGTAATTTCATATTCAACCACGCCTTTGGGCGTCGTAATATTAACCACTTCATCTGCTGTTTTGCCAATCAGGCCGCGGGCGATCGGTGAATTCACCGAAATCAGATTATTTTTAATATCCGCTTCGTCATCACCGACAATCCGGTAGGTCACTTCTTCATCCGTATCCAGATTCAGAATGGTGACGGTAGCGCCAAAGATCACCTTGCCACTATTTGGCAGCTTGGTCACATCAATGATTTGCGCATTGGACAACTTGGCTTCAATATCCTGGATCCGGCCTTCAATAAAACCCTGCTGTTCGCGGGCTGCATGATACTCGGCGTTTTCTTTTAAATCGCCATGCGCGCGCGCTTCGGCAATCGCCAGGATCACCGCCGGGCGCTTTACCGTTTTTAGCTCGTTCAGCTCAGCGCGCAGTGCTTCTGCGCCCTGAACTGTCATCGGGATTAAACTCATCCGTTAACTCTCTTATGCAATTCCTGTACAGATACGACATTAGCAAAAGCACTGACCGCATTGGCTTTTACCGTAGCAAAAGCGGCATTCAGCGTTGTCGTGTAGTTTACCTTATGCTGTAAGGCGCCACGGCGCAGCATTTTGGAATCTTCAATGGCCTGACGTCCTTCGGTGGTATTCACCACATAGCTGTATTCACCGTTTTTAATCCGGTCCAGCATATTCGGACGACCTTCGAACACTTTATTGACTACACGGCATTCAATACCGGCCGCTTTTAACGCTGCCGCCGTACCGCCACTGGCATCCAGTTCAAAACCAGATTCCACCATACGTTTAGCTAACTCAACCACGCGCACTTTATCGCTGTCGCGTACAGAAAGCAAGGCACGGCCACCGGTCGGGATCACAATGCCACAGCCCAGTTCCGCTTTGGCAAAGGCCTCTTCAAAGGTATCGCCTACACCCATTACTTCACCGGTAGAACGCATTTCCGGGCCAAGGATCGGATCGACGCCCGGGAACTTGTTAAACGGGATCACCACTTCCTTTACCGAGAAGTACGGCGGGATAATCTCTTTGGTAATGCCCTGCTCTGCCAGCGAACGGCCTGCCATGCAGCGGGCACCGACTTTGGCGACAGCTACACCGGTCGCCTTCGATACGAAGGGTACAGTACGAGCAGCACGTGGGTTAACTTCAATTAAGTACACTTCGCCGTCTTTTACCGCAAACTGAGTATTCATCAGGCCGACTACGCCCAGTTCCAGTGCCAGTTTACGCACCTGCTCACGCATTACATCCTGTACTGCCTGCGATAAGCTATGCGATGGTAATGAACAGGCCGAGTCACCTGAGTGCACACCGGCTTGCTCGATATGCTCCATAATGCCGCCAATCACTACCTCTTTGCCGTCACAGATGGCATCGATATCGACTTCAATGGCGTCATCGAGGAAGTTATCCAGCAATACCGGCGAGTCATTCGACACACTTACCGCTTCGTTCATATAACGGCGCAGGTCTTGCTCGTCATAAACGATTTCCATCGCCCGGCCACCCAGTACATAAGACGGGCGCACCACCATCGGGAAGCCGATTTCCGGTGCCTTGGCAATGGCTTCTTCCAGGCTGGTCACGGTGGCGTTTTTCGGCTGCTTTAAGCCCAGGCGGGTTACCGCTTGCTGGAAGCGCTCACGGTCTTCGGCACGGTCAATCGCATCCGGCGAGGTACCAATAATTGGCACGCCGTTAGCTTCTAAAGCGCGGGCTAATTTCAGTGGCGTTTGACCACCGTATTGCACTATTACACCCTTTGGCTGTTCTTTGCGCACAATTTCCAGCACATCTTCCAGCGTAATAGGCTCGAAATACAAACGGTCTGAGGTGTCGTAATCGGTAGAAACGGTTTCCGGGTTACAGTTCACCATAATGGTTTCATAACCGTCTTCGCGCAGCGCTAACGCCGCGTGCACACAGCAATAGTCAAACTCGATACCCTGGCCGATACGGTTCGGGCCACCACCGATAATCATAATCTTATCGCGGTTGCTCGGTGCCGCTTCACACTCTTCATCATAAGTGCTGTACATATAAGCGGTGTTAGAAGCAAATTCAGCGGCACAGGTATCAACCCGCTTATAAACCGGGTGAATATTGTAGCTGTAGCGCTTTTTGCGCACTTCAGTTTCACTGACGCCAAGCACTTCAGCAATGCGCTTGTCGGCAAAGCCTTTGCGTTTTAAGCGGGCGATACGTGTTTCGTCCAGCGCCGCAAAGCCGTCGACACTCAGTGCCTGTTCTTCTTTTACCAGATCTTCAATTTGCACCAGGAACCAGGGGTCGATCTTAGTCAGGTTAAAGATCTCGTCCATGCTCATGCCAAAGCGGAAGGCATCGGCGATATACCAAATACGGTGCGCGCCCGGTTCACGCAGTTCACGGATAATCTTTTCTTTGGCTTCCGACGCATTGATATCAATAATCGGGTCTAAACCTGAGACACCAATCTCTAAACCACGCAGGGCTTTTTGCAGCGATTCCTGCTGGTTACGGCCAATCGCCATTACCTCACCCACTGATTTCATCTGGGTCGTTAAGCGATCGTTGGCGCCGGCAAATTTTTCAAAGTTAAAGCGCGGCACCTTGGTCACTACGTAATCGATACTTGGCTCGAATGACGCAGGGGTAACACCACCGGTAATATCGTTGGCCAGTTCATCCAAGGTATAACCTACCGCCAGCTTGGCGGCTACTTTGGCGATTGGGAAGCCAGTGGCTTTTGAGGCCAGTGCAGATGAGCGCGATACCCGCGGGTTCATTTCGATAATGACCATCCGGCCATCGACCGGGTTAATACCGAACTGTACGTTCGAGCCACCGGTTTCGACGCCGATTTCACGCAGTACCGCCAGCGAGGCGTTACGCATAATCTGGTATTCTTTATCAGTCAGGGTTTGCGCTGGCGCTACGGTGATCGAGTCACCGGTGTGAACACCCATCGGATCGAAGTTTTCAATCGAACAGACGATAATGCAGTTATCGTTCTTGTCGCGCACCACTTCCATCTCGTACTCTTTCCAACCGATTAACGACTCGTCAATCAGCAGCTCTTTGGTCGGCGACAGGTCCAGACCACGGGTACAGATCTCTTCAAATTCTTCACGGTTATAAGCAATACCACCACCTGAACCACCCATGGTGAATGACGGGCGGATAATACAGGGGAAACCGATGGTTTCCAGTACCTGGTAGGCTTCTTCCATCGAGTGGGCTAAGCCAGCGCGTGGACAGGCTAAACCAATAGAGCGCATGGCTTTATCAAAGCGGCTGCGATCTTCAGCTTTATCAATGGCATCAGCAGTGGCGCCGATCATTTCAACATTGTATTTAGCCAGTACACCGTGACGCTCTAAATCCAGCGCACAGTTCAGTGCTGTCTGCCCCCCCATGGTCGGCAACACAGCGCACGGACGCTCTTTTTCAATAATTTTTTCTACTACCTGCCAGTGAATTGGCTCGATATAGGTCGCATCAGCCATTTCCGGATCGGTCATAATAGTGGCTGGGTTAGAGTTCACCAGAATAACCCGGTAGCCTTCTTCTTTTAAGGCTTTACAGGCTTGGGCGCCTGAATAGTCGAACTCACAGGCCTGGCCGATCACGATAGGGCCAGCGCCTAAGATCAGAATACTTTTTAGGTCGGTACGTTTTGGCATTGCAGTATATCTCCGTAATTCTTTCTCTACTTCGGCTTAGGCTTCGGCTCAGGCTTTAGCTTGTTGCATCAGCGCGATAAAGTGGTCGAACAGCTCTGAGGCTTCGTGCGGGCCTGGGCTCGCTTCCGGGTGGCCTTGAAAACTGAATGCCGGTTTATCAGTACGGTGGATCCCTTGCAGGGTGCCGTCGAACAACGATTTATGGGTAGCGCGTAAATTGGCCGGTAAGCTGGCTTCTTCTACCGCAAAACCGTGGTTTTGGGCGGTAATCAGCACCCGTTTGGTGTCAAGGTTTTGTACCGGGTGGTTACCACCATGATGGCCCAATGCCATTTTTACCGTCTTAGCGCCGCTGGCCAGTGCCAGTAACTGGTGACCTAAGCAGATACCAAAGATCGGAATATCGGTCTCTAAAAAGGCTTTAATGGCTTCGATGGCATAGGTACAAGGTGCTGGGTCACCCGGGCCATTAGATAAGAAAATACCATCCGGATTCAGCGCCAACACGTCAGCAGCCGGCGTCTGTGCCGGTACTACGGTCAGTTTACAGCCGCGGTCCGCTAACATACGCAGGATATTGCGTTTCACGCCAAAGTCATACGCTACGACATGGAAGCGCTCGGCGGCAGCGGCCTGATGGCCCACGCCCAGCTGCCAGCTACCTTCGGTCCACTGATAAGGTGCGCTGACGGTGACTTCTTTTGCCAAATCCATCCCCGATAAACCCGGAAAGCCTTTGGCGAGCTGCAGTGCTTTAGCTTCATCCAGATTATCACCGGCCATAATACAGCCATTCTGGGCGCCTTTTTCACGCAGGATCCGGGTTAATTTGCGGGTATCGATATCGGCGATGCCGAGAATATGATTATTTTTAAGATATTGACTAAGAGAGAGTTGGTTGCGGAAATTGCTGGCTAACAGCGGGAGGTCACGGATGATTAGGCCTTTCGCCCAAATCTTGCCGGATTCCTCATCTTCCTCATTGGTTCCGGTATTGCCAATATGAGGATAGGTAAGAGTCACAATTTGTTCTGCGTATGAGGGGTCAGTTAAAATTTCCTGATACCCGGTCATCGAGGTGTTAAATACTACCTCACCAACAGAAACTCCTTCGGCGCCAATGGCTGTACCGCGAAATACGGTGCCGTCTTCCAGTACGAGCAGGGCGGACTTAGTCAAAATAACCTCCAAACAGCAAAAAACGGGCGAAAACCAGTGGCGTTTTACAACCCGTTTTGACCTAAAATTCTGATACCCGTATTTACCGTGCGCTAACAGTTCCCGGTAATGATAACAAAACCAGGACATCTTCCAGCGTACGGGCAAACCTGCTTATTTTAGGTGATAAGCGCTAATTTGGCTATGACTATTTTTTGTTTTTACAAAAATAGCGGCTTTAACACGTTTTTTTGTTAAATGCCGCAAAAGTTTAATCTAACTTTGGCAAACCCAGCACTTGTTGCATGGTATAAAGTCCAGGTTGCTTATTTTGCAACCATAAAGCAGCGCGCAGTGCGCCTTGCGCAAAGGTGTTACGGCTTGATGCTTTGTGGGTAATTTCCAGCCTTTCGCCAAGATCTGCAAACAGCGCGGTATGATCGCCAATAATGTCGCCGCCCCTTACCGTAGCAAAGCCGATAGTTTGTTGCGGCCGCTCACCAATCATGCCTTCGCGACCATAGACGGCAACCTCGTTCAGGTTACGGCCAAGGCTACGGGCAATGCTGGCACCTATTGCCATTGCAGTACCCGACGGCGAGTCCTTTTTAAAACGGTGGTGCGCTTCGATAATCTCAATATCCGCCGTATTCCCCATCACTCTGGCGGCAGTTTGTGCCAGGTGTAGCAGCAAATTCACGCCGACACTCATATTTGGCGCCCAGACAATCGGGATCTGCGTGCTGGCTTGTTGAATTATCTGATACTGGGCATCGGTTAAGCCGGTGACGCCAATCACCATGGCTTTACGCTCAGCCACGCAAAGTGCCAGCTGGGCTAACATCGGCTCGGGCATGGTAAAATCGACCCACACTTCAGCTTGCTGCACTGCCGCGGCGGCAGTAGCGCTCAGCGCCAGCCCGATTTTACCGCAGCCGGCCAGTTCGCCGGCATCAAGCCCCACTAACTCGGAACCGGATCTCACCGTTGCTGCTGTGAGCTGTATTTGCTGTTCTTTTGCTACCGTCACCAAAGCCCGGCCCATACGGCCATTGGCACCAAAGATCCCAATTGAGGTCATATTATGCTCTGCACTCTTCAATCACTGTTCTTAATGGCCGCTATTAGACCAAAAGCCGGCTGATTACAAAAGCAAAACAGCCGTCTTTAAGTAAAAACGGCTGTTTATTCTAAGTTACAGCGCCCGTTGCAGGATACTGCGGCTCACTTCCGGCGTGATATCCCGGTGTTCACCAAGCTTTAGCATCTTATGCAGCACCAGTTTGTCGACCAGCTTATCAACGGCATCGGCTTTGATACCATAGTCTGCCAGACGGGTGGGTACGCCCATCCGCTCGAAGAATTGCCGGGTATGACTGATAGCCTCATCAATCAGCCGCTCTTGGTCCTGATGCTGAAGTTGCCAGACACGCTGACCATATTGCAGCAACTTGGCGCCTTTAGTAGCGCGTTGTTGCTGCATGAGTGCCGGCAACACTATCGCCAGTGTTTGTGCATGATCCAAGCCATAGAGCGCAGTAATTTCATGGCCAATCATATGAGTCGCCCAATCCTGCGGCACGCCCTGGCCAATCAGGCCATTCAGTGCCATGGTCGCGGCCCACATCACATTAGCGCGCACATCATAGTTTTCTGGTTCCGCCAATGCTTTCGGGCCCTCTTCAATCAGGGTTTGCAGTAAGCCTTCAGCAAAACGGTCCTGTACCGCTGCATTGACCGGATAGGTCAGATATTGCTCCATCACATGCACAAAGGCATCGACCACGCCATTGGCCACCTGCTTCGGTGGCAAGCTGTACGTGACAGTCGGATCCAAAATAGCAAATTGCGGGAACACCAGCTCACTGCTAAAAGCCAGCTTTTGCTGGGTTTCATAGCGGGTAACGACTGAATTGCCATTACTCTCCGAGCCGGTCGCAGGCAGCGTCAGCACACAACCCAGCGGCACTGCTGCGCTGACCTTGGCACCTTTGGCCAGAATATCCCAGGGATCGCCGTTAAATACGGCGGCAGCGGCAACAAATTTGGCGCCATCAATTACGCTGCCACCGCCGACCGCCAGAATATAATCAATGCCCTGCTCTTTCACTAACGCCGTTGCCCGCATCAGCGTTTCAAAGGCAGGATTTGGCTCAACACCGGCAAATTCAATAAAACTGACGTCAGCCAGAGCCTCGACCACCTGCTGATAAACGCCGTTACGCTTGATTGAGCCACCGCCATAGATCAGCAGCACCTTTTTATCTTTGGGTAACAGATTAGTCAGCTCGCTGATCTGATCTTTACCAAACACAATACGGGTGGGATTTTGATAGGAAAAATTAAACATGCACAGGCTCCATAGCGGCATAGTTAAACACCCTTATGCTATGGGGCTCGGACCGGCCTGGATCAATGGTTAACAGAGATAACGCGGTGAAAATGCCAGTAGGCTGACTAATAAAGCCTGCAGCGCCGCTGCAGGCTTTTTAATTGCTTTCCGGTTAGCGTTTAAAGGCTGCCGGCTGGTAACGGCGGGCAAGCAGCGCCAGACCGCTGACTAACAACAGTAGCGTCACAGGTGCGGGTACCCGCTGATACACTGTCTGGCCGCTTTGCAACAATAGTAATGCCTCCCGTCCCAGTACACTGTGAGCAGCTGTCGTAGGGTGAATTTGATCCCAGAATACAAAGCGATTTGGCTGACTACAGCTACGCTCAATTAAACCCAGAAACAAACTACGACACTGACCAGTGGTGTTGGTAAAACCCTCAGCCGCCGGATTGGCCAGGATCTCATCGAAAATACTGAACACATCCAACAGGTAAATATCGACCAGATGCGTTTTGGCAATATCAATCAGTGTTTGCTCTAACAGCTGATTCCAACTGTTACTGACAAAGGTTGCGCTGGCAGCATTAGCGCCGGTTCTGAATTCCGGAATGGCGCCCAGATTCGGCAAATTGGGGACCAACAAGGTACTGGCACCGCGCACAACCATATCTGTCAACATCATCCGGAAGCCATCCATAATACTGCTAATGGCATTCAGCGGGTTGGCGTTGCCGACCAGAGCACGCATATCATTACCGCCAGCCCAGGCAACGTAAAGAGCATCGGCATCAAAAGGATTGGCACCAATCCGGTTTTTATATTGCTCGTATTGCGTTAGCACGCCAACCGAAATACCACCGGCATTGTCAATTTGTGCGCCGCCATAAGCAAAATTATTGCCGCCGGCAAGCGAATGAGTGCTGCTCAAACCCAGTCCCGTGGCCATATACTCATGCCACAACTGACCATTCGAGAAACGACCATTATTACCGTAACCTGCGGGGCCTCCCAGCAGATTACCGGTTGATTGCGCCACATTTCCGGTGTCAGATAAGCTATCACCGAAAATAATAAGATTTGAGAATGTCAGCGACGCATTGGCGCCCAGACTTAGTGTTAACAACAGTACGCTTACAGCGAGGGTTTTGAAGCATTTCAGGAACGGTAAAGTCATTGTTAATTATCCTTATTATTGTTTTAGACCTGTTACCTTAACGGCAACCCTGCTAACTAAGCAGATTCCGTGCCTATCTTCGGTCATTTATCGCACAACTTGCCAGACCTCCGATCAGAGCCGGTTCGCTATTAAAGCCAGACGCCATCGGCCAGCAAGTTGTAAAATAACCTGACAATCAATGCGCTGGCAGCTGATTAGCTAAAGTAGCAGGCTAAGGATGTGAGCCGCGTAACGTTTTGACTTGCTGCTCCAGGCTCGCTGCCGTCACCTCCGTTGCAGCCACCGGCTCGCCAACCGCCAGTTTAACTTTCGACCAGAAGCGCCCTTTAAACTTAAAAGCCCCCTTGCCATGATGACTAAAGAATGAGCCCCATAAGCCTTGCAGCGCCATCGGGATCACCGGTACCGGGGTTTCGGCAATAATCCGCTCAATGCCTGTGCGGAAGGCATCGATTTCACCATCCTGAGTTAAGCGCCCTTCCGGGAAGATACAGATCAGATTGCCTTCTGAAAGCTCACGCCGAATAGCCGCAAAGGCTGCTTCATACATTTGTTCGTCTTGTTGCTTGCCGCAAATCGGAATGGTTTTAGCGGCTTTAAACAACCAGTTCGCCACCGGGATCTGGTAAATCCCTTTATACATCACAAAGCGTACTGGCCGGCGCACTGCTCCGCCAATCAGCAGCGCGTCAACATAGCTAACATGGTTAGCGACCAGTACCGCCGGGCCTTGATCCGGAATATGTTCCAGCCCCTGCGTCCTAACCCGGTACATGGTATGGCTAAGCAGATAAATCACAAAACGCAGTACAAATTCCGGTACTGTGCTGTAAACATAGAGCGCGACCACAGCATTCATGATCGCCAGGATCAGAAAATACTCCGGGATATTTAAGCCAAGTCCGGCCAGAAACAGCATGCCGGCCAGCGCCGCAACCACCATAAAAAGCGCGTTAAAAATATTATTGGCCGCAATCATGCGCGCGCGCTGCGCTGGCTCTGCGCGCTGCTGCAGCATCGCATATAACGGTACGATAAAGAGCCCGCCAAAAACGCCAATCAAGGTTAAATCTAATAGTACCCACCAGCCAAAGGCAGTGGCCAAAAACTGACTCAGTGATAACAACTCCGCTGGCATAACAGCTGGCGTACTAAAATACAGACTGATGCCAAATACCGTCAGACCAATAGAGCCAATGGGGACCAGCCCCAGTTCAACTCTGTCGCCAGATAGACGCTCACAAAGCATAGAACCTATGCCTACCCCAACCGAAAAGGCGACCAGCAAGGCCGTCACCACAGTATTATCACCGGCTAAATGGCTTTTGGTAAAATTCGGAAACTGGGTCAGATAGCTGGCTCCTAAAAACCAGAACCAGCTAATTGCCATAATTGCCAGATACAGGGTACGGTTTTGATAGCTGATACGAACAGTCTCCAGGCTTTGCCGCCAGGGCGAAAATTGAAAGCGCGGACCGGCAGCGATGGCGCCGACTTCCGGGATCTGCAAGCTGGCCAGATAACCCAACACCGCAAACAACACCACTAAACTGCCGATCCATAGCATGGCATTGGCTACGCCGACTAATAAGCCACCAACGATAGTGCCCAACAGAATCGCGATAAAGGTCCCCATTTCAACCCAGGCATTACCTGCCAATAGCTGTCGATCAGTTAACAACTGCGGCAAGATGGCATATTTTACCGGGCCGAAAAAAGCGGATTGACTCCCCATTAAAAACAACAAACCGAGCAACCATAAATATTGTTCGAAGAAGAATGCAGCTGCTGCTAACAGCATCAGGCCTATTTCCAGTAATTTAAGCCAGCGGATCAGCCGGGTTTTACACACACTATCGGCAAGGGTGCCGGCGGTGGCTGAAAACAGTAAAAACGGCAGAATAAAGAGCCCGGCAGCCAGATTCATACTGACATCGACACTCCAGGGCATAGCACTGGCCGCACTAAAGGTCAGCAGCAACATCAGCGCATTTTTAAATACATTGTCGTTAAAGGCGCCCAGCGCCTGAGTCAAAAAGAACGGCAGAAACCGCTTGCTGCCAATGATCTGCTTTGCTGCCATCCGTGCCTCCGCACTAGCTAATAATGATTCTTGCGCTCTAACGGTATGTTTTTTATTCAAAATACCCTATGTTATTCCGCATAGGGGCAAATGAATAACGCCGTAACACAACATGCCTCAACTGCCGCCAGATTGACAAGACGTCTGGACATCTATATAGTGCGCTGCCATTTTGCTGAGGTTGCTCTAGTGGATACAACAATGAATACCGGCGCTAAGCGCTCATTACTGCCGTTGCTACTCTTTGTGCTGCTGTTTTTAGGCAGTGGCCTGTATTTTCAAAGCCAGAATGTCGAGTACGCGTTTTACCAATTGCCTGGTCATGTCGCCATTCTGCCGGCATTAATCCTGGCGGTGTGGCTGCATCGCGCTCCATTGACGCAATCGATTGACGTTATTATTAAAGGCGCGGGTAATAGCAATATTATTACCATGTGTCTGATCTATCTGCTGGCCGGCGCCTTTGCCAGTGTGGCGACCGCCAGTGGTGGCGTCGATGCCGTGGTCAATGCCGGTTTAAGTATTATTCCGCCTGCTTTTATTTTGCCGGGTTTATTTATTATTGCCGCTCTGGTTTCTACCGCGATGGGCACTTCGATGGGGACCATCGGCGCGCTGGCGCCGATAGCCGTGGGTATCGCCATTCAGGCAGAGCTGAATCCTGCTGTAGTCGCAGGGGTACTGCTTAGTGGCGCCATGTTCGGTGATAATCTGTCGATTATCTCTGATACGACTATTGCCGCTACCCGTACCCAGGGTGCCAATATGGCTGATAAATTTAAAGAAAATATCAAAATTGCCCTGCCGGCGGCACTGCTGACGATTCTGGCTTACAGCCTGCTGACCTCAGACTCCCCACAAATTATTACCGAAGCCTATAACTGGACTGGTATTTTACCCTATGCTGCCATTCTGGTACTGGCAGTACTGGGCTTAAATGTATTTGTGGTACTGCTGCTGGGGATCGTATTAGCCGCACTGCAGGGTAGCTTGCTTGCCGATTACGCGATGAGTAATCTGGGTAAAGATATCGCCACCGGCTTTGCCAATGTGCAGGAGATTTTCTTGCTGGCGATGTTGGTTAGCAGTCTGAGCGAGTTTATCCGGCAACAAGGTGGTCTGCAGTGGATCTCAAATCAGATCCAATCCGTTACCGCTAAACTGCGCCTTGCTGGCAATAAGGCCCAACAACTTGCCATTGCCGCCCTGGCCTTTATCAGCAACCTGTGTATTGCCAATAATACCGTTGCCATAGTATTAACCGGCGATGTTAGCCGCAATCTGGCGCAGCAACACCAGATCAGCCCACGGCGCAGTGCCAGTTTGCTGGATATCTTTGCCTGTATCAGCCAGGGATTGGTCCCCTATGGTGCGCAGGCGTTGTTACTGGGTGCCAGTTTTGGCTTATCGCCGTGGCAGGTGATTACACACAACTACTACTGCCTGATTTTACTGCTGGTAGCCTTGGGTGTCGTGTTAGCGCGCCGCCAGCCTAGCCAGGCCGTTTCGGGCTAAATTGGTGCTTACCAAAGAGGGCATCACGTACAGCACAAAATGCTTTCACGCTCAGGTGCCCGAACAGGATCTGTGGCGGCATTTTCAGCCAGTGACCACGGATCAGCGCCAGTAGCGCGGCCAGCTGATCCAGATAAGTGTTTAATAACGGGTGCTGCGGACTTAACAGTCGCAGGAAGATAAAATCCAGTAGCCGTAAGCGCAGTTTTGACGGCTGGTACTGCTCGGTTTGTTGCATCACCCAGGCAGGAATTGGCGTAGCCAGTAAATAACTGGTGTAGCGGCAAGCCAGCATCAATTCAAACATAAAGCCGGTCTGCTCGGCCAGTTGCAGCAATTGCTCCCAATCTTGCTCGCTAAAGCCGGCAAATAACAAATGCAGATCGGTCAGGTCCCGAAAGCCCTTTTTGAAATCCTCGTTAAAAAACAGATGGATCAGACTATGTAAGGTCATAGCCGGTAAGCTCAGCACCTGATAACCGTCGGCGGTTAGGTTCAGCTGCTGCCAGAAACGGCGAATATCCGGCGCCCGGCCCGAGATGGGTGGGATCAAATTATGATGAATATCCAGAATAGTGCCGCGGCTATGATGCCGTAACGGCGGGATCTCATGTGTCCATTTACGGTAATAATGCTGATCATAAGCACTAACCGGCTCAGGTAAAAAGCCAAATACCGACAGTCGTTGCTCTACCGCTGTAATCTTTTCCTTGGGGACCAAAATATCCAGATCGCTGAAAGTCCGGCCTATTCCGGCCGGCAATCCTTGCTGTAACGCATAGGCCGCGCCTTTCAGAAATACCGGTTTCACCTGCAACGGTGCCAGTAACTGCGTCAGCTCAGCTGCCTCAGCGCTAACCTGACGATATTGCTTATCGGCAATAATTTCGGCATTGCGTAAGTGATGGCGCGCGTACTGCGGCAGCTGTGTAAAGACGCCGGCCTGGCGGAACAAATAGGCGTAACGGGCCAGTTGCTGCTGCTGACGCAGCAGCCTGATCAGATGCACCCAACTATCCGCACTGAGTGTCAACGCCAGTTGCGGTTGTTGAAATAACTGTAACAACAGCTGACTAGCGCGCATCAGCCAGTACCTCTTGCTCTAAAAACGCGGCCACTGCGGTTAAATCGTTGTACTGCACCTCAAAGGCTGGCACCTGTTCAATAATAGCGGTCAGAGTGGCAAAGCCCTCCTGCCCTATCACACCAAAGTTAAAAGCATTTCGCGCCAGCTGCATAAAGGCCTGAGTCTGATCCAGGCTATAAATATCCAGGTTGGTGTCAGCCTGATAACTCGGAAAAACCACGGCTACAATTTCAGCTTGTTGCAAAGCGCCTTGCCAGCTGGCAGCAGGCGGCGACAGGTGCACCACATCACCCTTGTGGGTGTCGGTAGCAATGCTGGAAAACACCCCTGTCGGGAACCAGCTTTTAGCCAGCGCAATGGAGCGGTTTTTCAGGCAGATTGGCCGGACAAAGGGTTGCACCTTATTACTAAACGGCAGGATCAGCGCCATTTCATCGGATAATAAACGCCAGCCGTTAAAGGCAAGATAGGCTGTCAGGGTACTTTTACCTGAGCCCGGTGGTGCAGGAAACAAAATGGCTTTATCCCCTTTGGCCAGTACCGCTGAGTGGATAATGACATACTGCATTTCGTGCGCGGCAATGCACCAATTCATCCCCCATTCCAACATCGCGTAACCTTGCTGCAATTGTAACGGCTGGAACGGTTCCTGCGTATCGGCAAAAAAACGCGCCTGAGGCTTAAATAAACGACGTAAGCCGGCCCCTCGTTCCAGTCGTAGCGGATAATCGACCAATAAGGATTCAGCCTGGGGAGCATGGGCATAGAGCCGCTGCAAATTGGCGGCGACCAACGGGATATCGGTTGTCACACTGAAAGTAAAGGGCGGCAGATAAAGCTGTTTAGTTATCGTCATGCTGTTCGTCAAGCCGCATACTGTCTGGCCAGCTACCGAAAGCCCGCAACTGATTTAAGGTTTGGGGATCAAGTTTAACTTCACAAAGGCCGCTTAGCACCGCTTGCAAGGTTGTGGCATTCCACTCTAAGGCGAGGGTTTCACCGGTATCAGGATCAAAAAACACTGTTCCGGAGCCGTCAGCAAAGCTATGGAACAGTGTTTGTGCTTTAAGTACAGGCAACGCCAAACGCAAAACTTAGCCGTGATACTGAGTAATCAGATTCCCCAAAGCAGCGCTGGTACTTTCAGGACTGGAAGTCGCCTGCTCGTACAGGTAAAAGGCGAACTGCTGGAAGGTCGCAAAGGGCTTGTCAGGACCTACGATGGGGTAATAAATCCGATCAAAAGGCGCAGAGCCGCTGAAGAAAGCATTCAGATAAACACCAACCAGGTTAAAGTTGATATTTGCCGGACCACCAAGCTTTTTTGAACCCGGGTTTTTCAGCACATCTCCAAGGGTCGCGTTATAGTTTTTCGCAGCCACACCGATTGGCGGCCCACCGAACACGTTGATAAAAAGTAAGTTATTCTGGCTGGTCGCTCTGTTGCGGAAATATCCCGGCGATTCCAATTTTAACTGATGGCCGTTGGCGAAATCAGAACCGTGGCCAGAGGCCACGATAGACTGGGTCAAACCACCACTGCTGGCCCATACAGAACGTGCAGGAATAGAGGCAATCACCAAACCAGCGCCGGTACGGGTTAAAAACTTACGCCGGTTCATTTTTGCCGCGTTCTGATCTTTAGGGTCATGTCCTTGCATAGCAAATTCCGTTAGTTAAAGCACTTCTCTGCTGAAATAGTATGCAAGTACTATACCAGCCCTTGCAAACCTTTGTTTCATCATATTGTTAGTCTGGCAAACACCTGACCAGGCCACGATATTGTAAAAATTACTGACACTCAATCCGCAGTTATTTGAGTTCTTGTGGAGCAAGCCAGTCATTAGGGCTTCCGGCAAGCCGGTAAAGCACCTTGTTGGCGCCGCTGCTGATACAGTGTAGCAGCTTCCGGCATCTTTTGCTGTAAGGTGCGGATCCGGGTATCCGGGATCGGGTGACTCGATAAAAATTGTGGCACCCCACCACTGCCGGCAGCGGCCATGTTCTGCCACAGCGCAACAGACTCTTCCGGATTAAAACCGGCCCGCGCCATTAAGTCCAGGCCAATAATATCGGCTTCAGTTTCATGAGCCCGGCTAAAGGGCAAAGCAACACCAACCTGAGCACCTAAACCAAGAGCTGCCATCATCTCCTGCTGATAACGCACCCCGGCCGCCCGGCTGCCGGCATCACCCAGCGCCAATGCCACCTGTAAAAACTGATTGGTCGATAAACGCTCGTTACTATGGCCGGCCATCACATGGCCAATTTCATGCCCAACCACCGCCGCTAACTGGGCCGGCGTTTGTGCCACTTTAAGCAGACCGGTATAAACTCCCATCTTACCACCGGGTAAGGCAAAGGCATTCACCTGATCGCTGTCAAATACCACGATTTCCCATTTATATTGCTGGTACTCAGCGGGGGTAACCTTTAGCAGAGCATTCGCCACACACTGCACATAGTTATTGGTTGCCGGATCAGTACTGATTTTTTGCTCGGCTTTCATTTGCTCAAAGGTCTGGGCTCCCAGAGTGTTCAGCTGGTTGTTGTCAAACAACATCACCTGACGCCGGCCAGTAGGCGACTCAGCACAGGAACTCAATAACAGTGCGCAGAGCGTCGGAATAAGTAATTTCTTTAACATAGGCAGTCCATTGAAAATAACATCGTGGCTTAAGTTTACCGTCTGGGCATAAAAAAACCACCCAAAACGGGTGGTTTCTGTTGTTGCTGCTGCCAGATAACAGCTTTAGCTGGTTAAATCATCAAAAAACTTTTTCACACCATCGAAAAAGCCTTTTGACTTCGGCCGATGCGTGGCTTCGCCTTCACCGGTCATGCTCTCGTCCAGTTGGCGCAGCAGCTCTTTTTGCCGCTCTGACAACTTAACCGGCGTTTCAATCACCACCTTACAGACCAGATCGCCAACACCACCACCACGGACCGACTGCACACCTTTGCCGCGTAAGCGGAACATCTTATCGGTTTGCGTCTCAGCCGGGATCTTCAGTTTTACCCGACCATCCAGCGTTGGTACATCAATCTCACCACCTAAAGCCGCGGTAGCAAAGCTCATCGGCACTTCACAGTACAGGTTATTACCATCGCGCTGGAAGATTGGGTGAGCCCGTACCGAAACCTGCACATAGAGGTCGCCCGCAGGCGCGCCATGCATGCCAGCTTCGCCTTCGCCTGATAAGCGAATGCGGTCGCCAGTATCGACACCGGCCGGGATCTTGACCGACAAGGTTTTGGTTTTCTCGATCCGCCCTTCACCGTGACACTTAGTACAGGGATCCGGGATAATCTTGCCGCGACCAGAACAGGTTGGACAGGTTTGTTGCACCGCAAAAAAGCCCTGGCGCATGGTAACCTGGCCCGAGCCATGACAGGTGGTACAGGTTTTCGCCGTAGTGCCTTTTTTGGCACCAGAGCCATCGCAGCTGTCGCAACTAACCATAGTCGGCACTTTAATATCAACCGACTTACCTTTAACCGCTTCTTCCAGTGTTAATTCCAGGTTGTAGCGCAGGTCAGCGCCGCGTTGTGAACGCGCGCCACCACCACGGCGGCCACCACCGAAGATGTCACCGAATACATCACCAAAGATATCGCCAAAGTCGGCACCACCGCCGCCACCAAAACCACCGGCACCACGATTCGGATCTACTCCGGCATGGCCGTAACGGTCATAGGCTGCGCGTTTCTGCTCGTCAGACAAAACTTCATAGGCTTCCTGTACTTCTTTAAACTTCTCCTCCATGTCTTTATCACCCTGAGTACGATCCGGGTGAAATTTCATGGCGAGGCGTTTATAAGCCTTTTTGATGTCTTTATCATCGGCGCCTTTAGCGACACCTAGTACTTCATAATAGTCACGCTTGGACATAGATCTGTGCTTATTTCTCAGTTAACGGCTGCAGCCTAAGCTGCAGCCTGCTTTAGCGTTAATTACTTTTTGTCGTCTTTAACTTCTTCGAATTCCGCATCGACCACGTCATCAGCACCACCGGCCTGCTGACCAGCGTCAGTCGCCTGACCTTTGGCTTGCTGGGCTTCCATCAGCTTCTGTGAAGCCTGGATCAGCGCCTGGGTTTTGGCTTCGATCTCTGACTTCTCATTGCCCTTGATGGCTTTTTCCAGCTCACCAATAGCCGCTTCAATCGCTTCTTTGTCATTGGCGGCTAAAGCTGAGCCAACGTCTTCGATTTGCTTGCGGGTGGCATGTACCATGGCATCGGCCTGGTTACGCGCCTGCACCAGCTCTTCGAATTTTTTATCTTCTTCGGCGTGTGCTTCAGCATCACGCACCATTTTCTGGATTTCTTCTTCGCTTAAGCCTGAAGACGCCTTAATGGTAATCTTCTGCTCTTTACCGGTATCTTTATCTTTCGCCGACACATGCAGAATACCATCCGCATCCAGATCGAAGGTTACTTCGATTTGTGGCTCGCCACGACGGGCCGGACGAATACCTTCTAAGTTAAACTGACCTAGTGACTTATTGTCAGAGGCACGTTTACGCTCACCCTGCAGTACGTGAATAGTTACTGCTGACTGGTTATCATCGGCAGTTGAGAACACCTGCGACTTCTTGGTCGGAATAGTGGTGTTTTTCTCAATCAGCGCGGTCATCACGCTACCCATGGTCTCGATACCCAGCGACAGTGGCGTCACGTCTAACAGTAATACGTCTTTCACGTCGCCCGACAGTACTGCACCCTGAATGGCCGCACCTACTGCTACCGCTTCATCCGGGTTGACGTCTTTGCGTGGCTCTTTGCCAAAGAAGGCGGTAACCGCTTCCTGCACTTTCGGCATCCGGGTCTGACCACCTACCAGGATGATTTCATCGATGTCACTGACGCTTAAATCGGCATCTGCCAGCGCCTTTTTCAGCGGCTCCAGAGTACGCTGCACTAAATCTTCAACCAGTGATTCCAGCTTAGCCCGGGTAACCTTGATGTTCAGGTGCTTCGGACCTGTCGCATCGGCGGTGATATACGGCAGGTTTACTTCCGTTTGTGACGCTGAAGACAGTTCAATCTTCGCCTTCTCACCGGCTTCTTTTAAACGCTGCATCGCCAGCGGATCGTTCCGCAGGTCAATACCTTGCTCTTTCTTAAATTCGTCAACCAGATAGTTGATCACGCGGTTATCGAAGTCTTCACCACCTAAATGCGTGTCACCGTTAGTAGCCAGTACTTCAAAGGTTTGCTCGCCGTCAACATCATCAATTTCAATAATAGAGATATCGAAAGTACCGCCACCCAGGTCATATACCGCAACCTTGGTATCGCCTTTCTTTTTATCCATACCATAAGCCAGCGCAGCAGCGGTTGGCTCGTTGATAATGCGTTTTACATCTAAACCGGCGATCCGGCCTGCATCTTTAGTAGCCTGACGCTGAGCATCGTTAAAGTACGCTGGTACTGTAATAACCGCTGCGGTTACCGGTTCGCCCAGGTAATCTTCAGCCGTCTTTTTCATCTTTTTCAGCACTTCAGCTGAAATTTGTGGTGCCGCTAACTTTTTACCTTTTACTTCAACCCAGGCATCACCATTATCGGCCTTAACAATGCTGAAAGGCATGATTTTGATATCACGCTGCACTTCTTCGTCTTCAAAACGACGACCGATTAAGCGCTTGATGGCGAATAAGGTATTTTTCGGGTTAGTCACCGCCTGGCGCTTAGCTGGCTGGCCGACTAACACTTCGCCATCTTCTGTGTAAGCAATAATTGAAGGCGTGGTACGTGCCCCTTCGGCATTCTCCAGGACTCTTGGCTTATCACCATCTAAAATAGCTACACAAGAGTTGGTTGTACCTAAGTCAATACCAATAATTCTACCCATAACGTCTCTCCACCTATATTCTGAACAATGAAACATTGCGATGACCGATTAGTGGGGATTAGCCCTGATCTATTCAAGGTTATCAAAAGTAAAATTTTACGTTTTTGCGTATTTTGTGCCGCTTCTGCTGCTAACTCGCGAAAGCGGTTAACTTTCGCTGGCCGCCAGCGCTATAATCAAAGCACTTATTGCTGCTTACAGGATTTGTTATGCCATTACTTGATAGCTTTACCGTTGATCACACCATTATGAAAGCGCCGGCGGTGCGTATCGCCAAGAAAATGACCACGCCAAAAGGTGATGCCATTACCGTATACGACCTGCGTTTTTGTGTACCAAATGAAGAGATCCTGTCGGAAAAAGGTATCCATACGCTGGAGCATTTATTTGCCGGCTTTATGCGGGACCATCTTAATGGCCAGGATGTCGAAATTATCGATATCTCGCCAATGGGATGCCGCACTGGTTTTTATATGAGCCTGATTGGTACGCCGGACGAACCGCGGGTAGCCGCTGCCTGGCAGGCCGCGATGCAGGATGTGTTACAGGTGGCCAGTCAAAATGATATTCCGGAGCTGAATATTTATCAGTGTGGTACCGCGCAAATGCACTCGCTGGAAGAAGCGAAACAGATCGCCCAAAATGTGATTAGCCGTGGTGTTGGTGTTAACCGTAATGACGAGTTAGCCTTACCGGCAGAAGTGTTGCAAAAGCTATAGTACACCGGCTGGCGGCATTAATAGCCGCCAGCCGCAATATTTTAGTTATCACGCTCACGTAAAATCTTGCCAGTACGCGGGTCAACTTTCAGCTCACGCTTGTCCTGACCGCGATAGGCATCAACTTCCCAAACCCCATCATCAAACTCAATATCAACGATAGGATGCAGTCCCTGCTGCTCCAGTTTTAGCACGATTTCTGATAATTTCAGGCTATCAGCGGGTGGTACGTCATCATCGGCCAGGGCTAAAAAAGAAATGCTGGTTAGCAAGAACGAACCTAATACCATTGCTTTCATATTTTATTCCTCCTAAGTTTCAGTACTCAGTATAAACCCGTGCGACTGAACCTGCAGTTAACATACCCGATCCCGGCCAGCTTGTTTGGCCTGATATAGTGCAGTGTCAGCTGCCGCAATCAGCAAATCGGCGTTGGCATAGCTACTGTCACTGGTCGAGGCCACCCCCGCCGAAAAACTGCACTGAAACAATTGTTCGGCAGCACTAAACTGTAGCTGGCGAAAGGCCTGTAAAATTTGCGCCGTTAATTGCCGTGCCTGCTCGCTACTGCAATCCGGTAATACCAGCATAAACTCCTCGCCGCCATAGCGACCGGCTTTGTCCGTCTTGCGGATCCTTTTACGTAGCATCGTTGCCAGAGCAGTAATAACAATATCGCCGGTAGCATGACCGTAACGGTCATTGACTGATTTAAAGAAATCAATATCCAGCATCACGACACTTAGCGGCTTGCCAGACCGTTCAGCACGCTCCAGCTCCAGCGCGGCTACTTCTTTAATGGCACTGTGTTTAATTAAAGCGGTCAGGCCATCTTTTTCAATAAGCTGCCGGATCTGCAGGCTGCGCCTGAGCCGCACTTTAATCGCTTGCGCCAACTCCGCATCGGCGATTGGCTTGGTCAGAAAATCATCTGCGCCCTGTGCCATCGCCTTAATTTGCAAAAACTTATTTGCCTCGGACGATAAAAAGACGATCGGCAGGCGTTTTAGCGACTGGTACTGGCGTAATACCCCCGCCAATTCAGTACCCGAATAATCGGGCATATAGATATCCATCAACACCAGATCCGGTTGAAAGCTTAACAGCTCATGCACGATATTCCGTACATTCTGCATAATCCGGGTTTCAATACCGACTGAGTTCAATACCAACGCATAGTGCTCCGCCAACAGCCGGTCATCATCAACGATAAAAACCCGGCCATGATAGCCATTCGCCTGCTCGACCAGCTCGGACAAGGTCGCAATCATATTGGGCACATCAATAGAGGACACAAAAAAGGCTTCGGCACGCAGTTGCGCAGCCTTGATCCTGAGCTCGAAATTATCCTCAGTAGCAAACACCATCAAGCGCCCGCCCTGCTGCGATAAGCGCTCCAGTAGCAGGCGTTGTTTAAATAAGGATTGCCCATCCAGATTAATAGCACTAAATAACACCGCCGGACATTCCAGCTCCAGCGCCTTCAGACAGCTGTCGTAGTCGTGGAACTCTCGTATTTGATGGCCAAAGGCCGACAGCTGAGTAATCAGCTCCTGGCTGAGCTGTGCTGTGCCAAGTAATAACCAGATCGCATTTTGTAACCGGACCTCGACGGCCTGATTATTTTGTAAGGCTGCGCGTTGCTGTAAGGCTCCGCCCACCGCCTGCAGAAAGTCCTGTAACGCATATTCCAGCGTTTGTCTGGCCTGACGTTGCTGTGCTGCCGGTTTAGCTTCGACTGTTCGGGCCAATTGCTCGAGGATCCGCGCTTGTCCACCCAGGTTATGGAAACCAAAGGTGCCGCAGGCTCCTGCCAGCTTATGTGCCTCATAAATTAACTGTTGTAAATCATTCTCCGCCAGCTCATCACTGTTAACCAAAGCCCGCATTGCCGCAGCCCGCGCCGGCAGAGCCTGCTCAAACCGCTGTCGTACCTGAGCAAAGGCTGTACTTAAATCGGCTTTATGTTTTGAAATGTCAGTCATCAATCATCACTTATCGGCATTCACTGCCGGTAACGTAAAATAAAACAAGGTGCCCTGCCCGGCGGCAGACTGAAATCCGATCTCGCCACCCATTTGTTCAATCAAGGCCTTGCATATGGCCAGCCCCAGGCCAGTCCCACCTTTTTGCCGGCGTTGCTCAGTATCGGCCTGCGCAAAACGCTCAAAAATCCGTGCCTGAAACGCCTCCGGGATGCCGAGCCCGTTATCCTCAACTTCAATCCGAATATAATCCGCCAGCAACTGAGCACGTAGTTGCACCCGGCTGTTGGGTTTGGAAAACTTAATCGCATTTGATAATAAATTGGCCAGCGTTTGTTGTAAACGCAGGCTGTCGGCCCACAGCTGCAGACCAGATTCAACCGGCGTGACCTCTAATTGCACCTGATATTGTGCGGCGAAAGGCTCCAACTCATGCACCGCCTGAGCTAGCTGTGCCTGTACCTGCAACGGTTGGCGTAAAAACGGCATTTTGCCGGCAACCAGTTTTTCCATATCCAGCAAATCGTTAATCAGATGCGCCAGACGCTCACTATTTTGCTGTGCCGCCACCAGCAACTTTTGTGACGCGGCAGGCAAAACACCAAGCTGGCCGGAATTGACCAAACTCAGCGCGCCTTTAATCACCGTTAATGGCGTGCGTAACTCATGGCTGACAGTGGCAATAAACTCATCCTTTAGCTGCTGTAACTGCACCCGCTCGGTTATATCCTGCACTGAACCGACCATAATACGCTCCGGATTATCGGCATCCGTTACGATACGTGCCCGCTCATGCACCCAGCGGATACTGCCATCCGGCCGGATAATCCGGTGACTGACATCATGAATGCCACTGATTAAGGCTTGTTGTTCACTTAGTGCCACCTTTTGCCGGTCATCCGGATGCAGGGTACTTTTAAACAGCGCCACACTGGGGGTGGTATTGGCTTCATCAAAACCAAAGATTTGAAAAATGGCAGGCGACCACCACAGTTCACCGGTTTTCAATGAAGCCTGCCAGAAGCCGATCAGAGCCAGCTCACTGGCGGTATCCAACCGCTCGCGGGCCAGTTGCAACTGCTGATTGGCCTGTTGCAGCGCCAAAAAGCTCTGTTTAGAGGCAGTGATATCCTGAATATAGCCATGCCAGAGCACACTGCCATCCGGCATAGCTTCCGGTGTCGCATTACCCGCCATCCAGGCTACTTTCCCATTCAGATCTTTGACCCGGTATTCATGGCGCCACTCCAGCAGCTGCTGCCTGGAGTGTTCAATACTACTCGCCAGTCCTGCCAGGTCCTCTTCGTGGATCGCTGCAAAGACCGGCGTCGCATCGGTCTTTACCTGCTCTGGTGTTACGCCGTAGATCCGCTTTAAAGCTGCGCTGGCATAGGGAAAGGCGGCTCGGCCATCCGGCCATTGCTGGTATTGATACACCACACCAGGTAAGTGTGCGGTCAGATTCAATAACTGCTGTTTCAACTGCTTTTCAGCATTAATATCCAGAATAAAACCATCCAGATAGCGTACCTGTCCGGTGTCGTCATATTCCGCCTGACCACGTTCCTCAACCCAGCGCAGACTGCCATCACGGTGTTGCACCCGGTATTGCAGGGTCCAGCTTTGTCGCTGCGCTATCGCCTGAGCAACCGCCTGCTCCAACCGCTCACGATCTGGTGGGTAAATCACACTGGCGTAACTGCGCAGCTTATTCTGAATAAAGTCGCTGGCTGGGTAACCTGATAACGGATCGATACTGCCGCTGATATAGAGCATGGTCCAGTTCGGGTCGGCCTGGCAACGGTAGGTAATACCCGGGATATTATTAACCAGCGCCTGATATTGATCCCGACTGGCTTTGAGTTCCTGCTCGGCCTGCTCCTGCAAGCGGTCGATAATCTCCTGTTCTACTGCATCGGCAAAGTCACGCAGATTCTGCCGCTGTTGCGGCGTGAGTTGCCGCGGCTCAGGGGCAATTAAACACAGGGTGCCAATGCGCTGCTGATTGATGGTCAGCGGCGCACCTGCATAGAAACGGATAAAAGGCGCAGCTGTCACCAACGGGTTATCGGCAAAACGTGGGTCGAGCCGGGCGTCGCTGATTTCAAATAGCTGATCAGTTAAAATCGCATGGCCACAAAAGGAGATATCTCTTGGCGTTTCACAAGCCTCCAGGCCCTGCCGGGACTTAAACCATTGCCGCTGCTCATCAATCAACGAGATCAATACGATCGGACAATCCAGACATTGCTGAACCAGGCGGGTTAAACGGTCAAAGCGGGGCTCAGCCGCCGTATCTAATAACTTTAACGCCTGTAAAGCCTGCAAACGTTGCGCTTCGTTAGCTGGCGTTATCGGTGCTTGCATAGTGTCGGCTCTAACTGTCTGATGCCGGCTTGCTCAGATACTGCTGTAACTGCTGGCCAAGCGTAAGGGGATCAAAGGGCTTTTCCAGCACTGCGATGGCGCCGGCATTCAGGTACTGTTGCTTTTCGGCGTCCTGCAACCTGGCAGTCATAAACACCGCTGGCACGGCAGCCAAACCGGGCAAACGTCGTAACGCCGCCAGGGTTTGCAAGCCATCCATCTGCGGCATCATCACATCGAGCAGCATCAGATCGGGTTGAAACGCCTGTGCCAGACTTAGCGCCATAGCACCTGAGTCACAGCTGCATAACTGAAAACCGCTAAGCTGCACCAAAGCGATTTCGGTCACCGCCCGGATATCCTCATCGTCCTCAACGTGTAAAATGCGCATCCTCTGTTCCCGTAATAAGCTGCGATTGCAGTGAGTTAGCACTCAGCATCTGATAGTTCATCTAACAAGTAAAGTAGATGTTGATACTCGACGCCACTGTGCCGGCTTAAGCCAATTTCACAGGTGCGACTGCTAGATACCCCCCGTGAGCACTTACTTACCTGCCGCGCTAAATCAGACAATGCTGACGCATTAAGCTCCGGTAAGAAAAAGCCCTTGTCACCGGCAAAACCACAGCAGCTGATGCCCTCGGGGATCACCAGCTGTTCAGTACAGGCGGCGGCCAGTTCAGTCAGCTTGCGGCCCTGCCCCAACTGCTGCGCGCTGCAACTGATATGCAGCGCCAGTGGCGCGGCCTGTTTATTCAGCTTTAGCTTAGGCAGAACCTTGTCATAGATAAAATCAATACTATCAAACAGCTGTAATCTCGGATCTAAGGCTTCGCGTAAAGTTAAGCTGCAGGGGCTGCTATCGCAAAACACTGCAATCCGGCCCTGCTCACTGTGCTGCATTAACCACTGATGCAATTGTTGCTGCAGCTGCTTGGCGGCAGCAAATTGCCCCTTGGACTGAAACGGCATGCCACAGCATTGCTGCGCCAGTTTTGGCGGCTGAAATAATTGATAACCGGCTTTTTGTAGTAAGTTGGCACTTACCTCAGCCAGACTGCGCGGGTCCTGGCTATGCTGCTGTGGCCCCAGTACCCGGCCACTACAACTGCCAAAGTATAATACCGGTATTAAGCCTGAGCCCTGCTCCGGCTTATCCGGTAACTGAAAGGCGCGGGCCGCAGTAGGCATTGCCTGATGCCAAATTGGCATGGCCGCGCCAAACACGCGGGCGCCAAGCTGGCCGATGTTAAGCGCGGCGCGCCCTAGGCTGCTAATCACACTAAACTTACTGGCAGCAAAGTTCGCCAGCCCATGAAAACGCTGATTGGCACGGGCACGCAGTTGCCTTGTCAGATCGCCAGTATTAATGCCCACCGGACAGGCTGTGCTGCACAGGCCACAGGCGGCGCAGGTATCGGTGCCGGCATACTGATAAGCTTGCTGCAATGCAGTTAAGCGCGCGCTATCCTCGCCACTTTGCTGCAGTTGTGAGATCTCACGCCGTGCTACGATGCGTTGGCGCGGCGTTAACGTTAGCTTACGCGAGGGACAAACCGGCTCACAAAAGCCACATTCAATACATTTATCGACCAAAGGATCCGCCGCCGGCAGCGCTTTTAAATGCTTAAGATGCAGCTGACTATCGCGGCTTAGCACCACCTCAGGGTTAAGGATATGCTGCGGATCCAAGAGCTGCTTAATCCGCCACATCAGCTGGTATGCTTCAGTGCCCCACTCCAGCTCCACAAAGGGTGCCATATTACGGCCGGTGCCATGCTCGGCCTTTAATGCGCCACCAAATTCTACTGCCACCAGCTGCGCCACCTCTCGCATAAAGTCGGCATAACGCTGGATCTCGGCGGCACTGTTAAAACTCTGGGTAAACACAAAATGCAGATTCCCCTCCAGCGCATGCCCGAAAATAATGGCCTCATGATAACCAAAATGGTCAAACAGCTGCTGCAAGGCTAATACCCCCTCTGCCAGCCGTGGCAGTGGGAAGGTAACATCTTCAATGACCACCGTAGTGCCGGTTTCGCGTACCGCGCCGACCGCCGGAAAAGTGCCTTTGCGGATCGCCCACAATTGCTCACAGACTGCCGGCTCGCGGGTAAAATCCACTTTTTGTTCCAACTCAAAGGCCGCCAGTTGCTGCTGTATTTGTGCCAACTGGCGTTCCAGCTGCGGCACTGTGGCAGCGCGACTCTCAATTAACAGCGCCGCAGCCCCCTCTGACAAGGTCGCAACCCAGGCCGGCAAGCCGGCTTTATGTTGCACCGAGCGTAAACTGCGCCGGTCCAGCAGCTCAACTGCCGCCACCGGCGTGTCTTTTAGCAAGGTTACCGCCTGACAGCAACTGGCAATATCCGGGAACACATAGAGTGCGCTGGCTTTATGCGGATGCTCCGGCACCGTCTGGTAGGTAACACTGCTAATAAAGCCGAGGCAGCCTTCTGATCCCACCATTAAGTGGCTTAAGATATCGATAGGATCGCTAAACTCCGTCAGAGCATTTAGCGAAAAGCCCATGGTATTTTTTAAACGGTATTTATGGCGGATTTTAGCCAGCAGCTCGGGATTGTCGCACGTTTGCTGAGCCAGGGCGCTAAGCTCGGCTAACAGTGGCGCATGGGACTGCCGAAAGGCCGCAACACTTGCTGCATCTTCCGTATCCAACACCGTGCCGTCAGCGAGCACCAAACGCATACCATGCAGGGTATTAAAGCTGTTTTGCGCGGTACCGCAGCACATGCCGCTGGCATTATTGGCGACGATGCCGCCAATTTTGCAGCTGTTAATCGATGCCGGATCCGGGCCAATCTTGCGGCCATAGGGCGCCAGCCACTTGTTGGCCTGAGCACCTATCACCCCGGGAGCAAGCCGGATCCGCTCACCGAGCTCAAAAATCTGATATTGCTGCCAGTTTTCGCCCAGCACCAACAGCACCGAATCCGTCACCGCCTGACCGGATAAACTGGTGCCCGCCGCGCGAAATGTCAGCGCCACCTGATACTGACCCGCCAGCTTTAATAAAGCGATCACTTCCTGTTCGCTTTCAACCCTGAGTACCAACTTAGGTGTTAACCGATAAAAACTGGCATCAGTGCCAAAGGCCAGCGTGCTGAGCGGATCATCGAAATAGCGCTCAGCGGGAATTAGTTGTTGTACGGCGTGCAGAAACTGCGGCTGCATATCAACCTCAAAGTATGGCGGCTGGTAAGCAGCAAAGATCGCGCTGCTGCCAACGGTTACAGGCTTGGCAGCAGCTTAATCGGTTCGGCGGCAATTAGCAAAACTGCGGCAGCTCACCTAGAACAAAAAATCCGTCGCCAGAAAGTGCGAGGCGCGCTGCTGGATAATCTGTTTTACAAAGCCGACATCCGGATCCTGATACTTAGTCGCGACTAATGTTGGCGTGGAAAACTGCCGCAGCGCATCCACCACCGACAAGGTGCCCTCGGCGGAGTCTTTGCGGCCGTTAAACGGAAAGCTATCCGGCCCGCGCTGACACTGAGCGTTGATATTGATCCGGCCAACCTGATTAGCAAAAATATCAACCAGCTCACCAACCTGTCGTGGATCCTGACCAAAGATACTAAGCTGCTGACCAAAGTTGGAGTTCACCACATAGTCAATCACCTCGTCGATGCTATCAAAAGGCACCACCGGCACCAACGGGCCGAACTGCTCTTCCTGATAAAGCCGCATCTTCGAGTTAACCGGATACAGCACCGCCGGCTTAAATAAGGAGCCGGCACAGGCACCACCTTCGGCATTCTGCACCTGGGCGCCGTTGGCGATAGCATCTTCGAGTAAGGCGGTGAGAAAAGCCGTTTTACCTGGCTCTGGCAACGGCGTGATCTTTACCCCGGCTTGCCAGGGCATGCCCAGCTGCAACTGCTCTACCGCCTGACTGAGCGCGCTGACAAAACGATCTGCCAAGCGCCGCTCAACAAACAGGATTTTTAATGCAGTACAGCGCTGGCCGTTAAACGACAAGGCGCCGGCGACGACCTCAGCGACAGTGCGCTTTAAGTCGGCATCCGCGAGAATAATGCCGGGATTTTTCGCATCCAGCCCCAGCACAGCGCGCAGCCGGTGTGGCTTAGGGTGCATCCGTTTTAAATCGCTGGCGCCCTTGTTGGTGCCGATAAAGGCAAACAGATCGATCTTGCCGCTTTCCATCAGCACCCCGACCGTTTCCCGGCCGCGGCCATAAATAATATTAATCACGCCAGGTGGAAAGCTTTGTGCAAAGGCGCGTAACAACGGCTGGATCAGCAGCACGCCATATTTCGCCGGTTTAAAGATCACGGTATTGCCCATAATCAGTGCCGGGATCAGCGTGGTAAAGGTTTCATTAAGCGGATAGTTAAAGGGCCCCATGCACAGCGCCACCCCAACCGGCACCCGACGGATCTTCCCGAGCGCGCCCTGTTCGATAATAAAATGGCTGGCGTCCCGATCCTGCTGTTTTAATGCTGCAATAGTATCGCGGATATAATCGCAGGTGCGGTCAAACTCTTTGGCCGCATCCGGATAATTCTTCCCAATTTCCCACATCAGCAGCCGGATCACCTCGGTGCGTTGCTGCTGCATCAGGCCTAAAAAGGTTTCAACATGCCGGATCCGCTCCAGCACCGGCATACTCGGCCAGGCGCCCCGCCCCAGATCATAGGCCTTAACAGCACCATCCAATGCCTGCAATGCCGCCTTGGCATCCAGCAGCGGCGTATAACCCAGTAATACCGGTGTTAGTGACTCGCCATGGCGCAGCTGTACCGGGCTGATTACCGGGCTTAGCTCGCCCGGCCAGCTAACCAACTCACCATTTAACAGATAGTCGCGCTGCTCCAGTAACTGCTGCTGGGCAAACTCTGCCGGGATCTCCGCCGCTTGCGGAAACAATGTCGTTATACTCATACCTTACTCCCATTCAATTAAAGTTTGCCTGGTTGTAGGGGTACTGTCTGATGTATCAGATCTTATTGGTAGCGGGCGGCTTTGCCCGCCCGAATGTTGTTGTTATTGAAATTGCGAGGGCCGGTTTTTGGCCCAAAAACCATTAAAGTGCTCTTTGCCGACAATGGCGCCGGTATGTTCAACCACAAAGCCCGCCAGCCGCGCGGCAAATTTTACCGCCTGCGCCGGTGCAATACCGCCCAGCCGGGCCGCCAGATAACCGCCGTTAAAGGAATCGCCGGCCGCAGTCGTATCCACCACTTTTTTTACCGGGTGTGCCAGGGCGCTGAAATCCTGGCCCTGATAACGACCGCTGATACCGTCCTTGCCGTTTTTCACCACGATCTCTTCCACACCAAGGGCAGAAAGTTGCGCTACCACCTCTTCAGTGCGGCTGGCAGCAAATAACACCTTATGATCATCCAGCCCCGGCAGGGCCACATCAGCCAGCGCATAGGCACGTAAAAATGCGGCCTTTGCCGCTTCGGCAGTTGGCCACAGCGCCGGACGATAGTTAGGGTCAAAGATGATCCGGCTGCCGCTGGCTTTTAACTCTGCCACCAGCGCAAACAGCGCTTCGCGGTCGCTGTCATTCAGAATAGCCAGCGTGATGCCGGAGAAGAAAAACATCTCAGCGCCCGTTAGCTCGGCGAGGCGCTGCTGACTGCTGGCCAGTTGCAGCACCTGTTTCGCTGCCGACGTATCGCGCCAGTACACAAAGCTGCGCTCACCAAAGGCATCGGTATTGATCATATACAGGCCGGGGCGGGCGGTTTTACTGCGTAATATCAGCTTTGTATCAATTTTTTCGCGCTCCACCGCCCGTACCAGCTTGTCGCTAATCAGATCGGTACCGACGGCGGTGAAAAACTGCACCTCAATCGGTTGCTCAGCACAGCGTTTCAGATACACAGCGGTATTAAACACATCACCTGCAAAGGCCTGGTGATAGACATTTTCCACCAGCTGAAACAGCTCCACCATGCACTCGCCCATAATGACAATACGTTTGCTCATGGTCTTTCTCCTATGCCGCCTGTTTTAGTTGCCGGGCCAGGCTACTGGCCTGCTGCGACAATGCCGTGATCTGTGCCCAGTCGCCACTGGCAATGGCGCTACCTGGCGAGATCCAGGAGCCGCCTACCACAAACACATTTGGCAACGCCAGATATTCAGCCAGATTTTGCTGGCTGATGCCGCCGGTCGGGCAGAACCGGACTTGCTGAAAAATACTGCTCAGCGCCTTTAACATGGCGCTGCCACCGGATAAATTGGCCGGGAAAAATTTCAGTTCGCGAATGCCCATTTCCAGTGCCAGCGCAATTTCTGAGGGAGTCGATACCCCCGGCGCCAGCGCCAGCCCTGTATCCAGCATGGCCTGTAACAGTTTCGGCGTACTGGCCGGGCTCACCAGAAACTGAGCACCGGCGTCTTTTGCTGCCTGGGCATCCGCCGCCGATAAAATGGTCCCGGCACCCACCAACAGCTCAGGTAAGGCGCTGCGAATCGCACTGATACAATCTAAGGCTTTTGGCGTGCGCAGGACCACTTCAACCGAACCGATACCGCCCTGCTGCATCGCCCAGGCAATGGCTACGGCAGTGCTTGGTACCTCAGCCTGAATAATGGGTAATAAGGCAGGGCCTTGTAAAACGTGAGATAACGCCGACATTAGACTACTCCGCGCGCCACTGGATGTTCCGATACCAGGGTCGTCAGTTGTTGATAGGCCGCCGTCACGGCCTGAATAAAGGGTTCTTGTTTTGGCAGCTCAGTGCCGAAAACGGCCTCAATCGCCAGAAACCGGGCAACATCATGTTGAGCAGCACCGTTACAGGCTGAGGCTGCCGCAGTCAGGCTGTTGGCTAAGGGGTCAACCAATGGCTGGCCTTCTGCCAGCCGGCGGCGGATAAACAAGAACCAGGCCGCCAGACAAAGACTGAGTTTGCTGATGCTACGCCCGGCCGCCAGGTTATCGCGGATCACCGGTAAAATACGCATCGGCAGTTTCTGCGACCCATCCCAGGCGATTTGTGCCAGCAGATGGCGGATGGCCGGGTTTTCAAAGCGGGCAAAAATCGCCTGGCTATACTGCTGAATATCCAGCTCAGCCGGTGGCGTAAAAGATGGCATTATTTCCTGCTGTACCATCTGCTGCAGTAAAGTCAGCAGCGTTTTATCCTGCATGGCGTGATACACGGTTTCATACCCCAGCAGATAGCCGATATAGGCCAGCGTCGAGTGCGGGGCATTTAATAACCTTAACTTGGCTTTTTCAAAGGCGCTGACATCGGCAGCATAGATCACCCCGGCTTGCTGCCAGGCTGGCCGCTCGGCCGGTAAAATATCTTCAATCACCCACTGCACAAAGGCTTCGCGTTTAATTGGCCAGTTGTCAGTTACGCCCAATACCCCCGCAACCTGAGTACGCAGCGCAGCGTCGGTTGCCGGCGTAATACTATCGACCATGGTACAGGGGCTGATCAGCTGCTGCTCCAGCCAGTTGGCCAGGGCCGGCGCCTTTTGCGCCGCAAAGCCAATCAACGCCTTGCGCAGTTTATGACCGTTATCGGTCAGGTTATCGCAACTAAGTACGCAAAAAGGCGCCACATTGTTGGCATAACGGGCCGCTAAGGCGGCAACCAGCAAGCCGATAGCGGTGACTGCCGGTTGCCCGCCACTCAGATCCTGCTGAATTTGCGGATGCTGTAAATCCAGCTCGCCCTGCGCATTCAGGCAATAGCCTTTTTCGGTAATCGTCAGGGTGACATAACGGGTCGCCGCGTCACTGAGACGTGCCAGTACACTCTGATACTGCTCACTGGCAATCAGCACTTCCTTAACACTGCCAATTACCTGATACCGGGTGTCGCTATCCAATACCGCCAGCGTATAGAGCCCATCCTGCGGCGTCAGCGCCTGACTGACATCCGGCGAGCGCATCGAGACGGCACTGATCGCCCAGTCACCACCGTGCTGCAGCGCCAGATCGGTGTAAAAGGCCTGATGGCCGCGGAAAAAAGCGCCGGGGCCAAGATGCACTATACCGATGCCGGGTTGTTTCGATGCCAGCCGGTAGGCGGGCACTGGCAGTTTGCCGGCCAAACTGGCAAGGGTGTTATTGCTTAATAATGTCATAGTTTGCCTGCTGTTCGCGTTAAGCCTGATGACGGTATGCCGGCAAGTGCCTGCCACCGTCATCCTGAGTTAGGCGCTGCTGTTACTTCAGCTGATAAGCCTGTTTCACCAGGCCATAAGTCAGCTGGTAGGCCAACTCGGCGGCTTCTGCTTCGGTCAGGCGGTGCTCGGCCACTAAGCCGGCCAGGAAGCGACAGTCAATGCGTCGCGCCACATCATGCCGGGCCGGGATCGAGAAGAAAGCCCGGGTATCGTCATTAAAACCGACAGTGTTATAGAAACCCGCCGTTTCAGTAACCTGATGCCTAAAGCGCAGCATGCCCTCCGGACTATCATGGAACCACCAGGCCGGGCCCAGCTTTAACGCCGGATAATGGCCAGCCAATGGTGCCAGCTCGCGGGCATAGGTGGTTTCATCCAGCGTAAACAGAATGATATTTAAGCTGGCTTCGTTGCCATATTTTTGCAGCAGTGGCTTCAGGTTACTGACAAACTCGGTCGGGCTTGGAATATCCGCGCCCTTATCGGGCCCAAAACGCTCAAAGATCACCTGATTATGGTTGCGGTGCGCGCCAGGATGAATTTGCATCGTCATGCCATCTTCCAGGCTCATGCCGGCCATCTCGGTTAGCATCTGGCCACGGAACAACTCGGTTTCTGCTGGCGTTGCAGTACCGACCAGACAGCGCTGAAACAAGGCTGCTGCTTCGCTTGGCGGTAAATCAGCGGTAATTGCCGACGGATGACCATGGTCGGTTGCCGTCGCGCCATGTTCACGGAAGAAGGCCCGTCGTTTTCGCAGTGCTGCCAGATACCCCGGCCAGCTTTGCGTATCTTCACCGGTCAAGTCCCCCAGTTTGGCGACGTTAGCCGCAAAATCTGCACGATCAGCATCGACCACATCATCCGGCCGGAAGGTGGTAATCACTTTGTGCTCATAGCCGGTGCCTTTGAGTTTCGCATGGTGGCGCAGGTCATTCAGTGCGCCTTCGGTGGTGGCAATCAGCTCGATATTAAAGCGATCCAGTAAGGCGCGTGGCTTAAATTCCGGTTTTACCAGCTGGGCATTGATACTGTCGTAATAGTGATCGGCGGTCTCTTCGCTCAGCGCAACCTTAAGGCCAAACACATCGTGAAACACGCTGTCCAGCCAGATCCGCGATGGCGTACCGCGAAACAGATAATAGTGCTTGGCAAAAATATGGAAGATTTTGCGGTAATCCGTTTCTACCGCCACGCCGTCCTTACGCCGGATCCCCAACTCTTCCAGTTTGATGCCCTGGCTATACAGCATGCGGAACACATAGTGATCCGGCAGCAGCAGTAAGGTCGTGGCGTTATCAAAGTTGGCATCGTCGGCAAACCAGCGCGGATCAGTATGACCATGCGGGCTGACAATCGGCAGATCCTTGATTTGCTGATACAGCCGGCGGGCAATATCGCGTACCAGCGGATCGGATGGGAATAAGCGGTCCGGATGTAAGGTTAAAGGCGTACTCTGAGCCATAATTAAGATCCTGTAAGCATACTGACTGCGGCCTGGCCGCAGCATAGGTTAAAGCGTGACACCGTTCTTCCAGATAGCGATTTCACGGTTGTCGGAAATTTCGTTGCGGGTGCGCTCGCCCGAGGCCACCGCCAGCAAATAACGGAAAAATTGCCCGGTAAACTGCTGCGCATCCTGCCCGACCTGCAGCAACTGGCCGGCGTCATAGTCAATCCATTGCGGCTTGCGTGCCGCCAGATTGGAATTCGATGCAATCTTAACGGTGGGTGCCGGGAAGCCCAGCGGTGTGCCGCGACCGGTGGTAAACAGCAGTAAGGTGGCACCCGCTGCCGTTAGCGCTGTCGAAGACACGGCATCATTGCCCGGCCCTTCCAGCAAGGTCAGACCAGCGGCATGCGCTTGTTCGCCATAGCGGATAATTTGCTGCACCACAGCAGAGCCGCCTTTTTGAATGGCACCTAGCGACTTTTCTTCCAGCGTAGTCAGGCCGCCGTCTTTGTTGCCCGGGCTCGGGTTTTCATACACCGGTTGCTGGTTGTCGATAAAGTACTGTTTAAAGTCATTGACCAGAGTGACCAGATCGGCAAACACCTGCTGATTGGCGGCACGGGCCATAAATACCTGCTCAGCGCCAAACATTTCCGGCGTTTCGGTCAGGACCACCTTGCCGCCGGCCGCAGCCAGCAAATCGGCGGTACGCCCGACCAGTGCATTGGCCGTCAAGCCGCTAAAACCATCCGAACCACCGCATTTCATTCCCAGCACTAAGTCTGATATTGGACAGGCAGAACGCTGGTCGTTGGCCATCAGCTGTAATAATTCACCCACTGCCGCCAGGCCCTGCTCCACCTCATCTTCAACCTGCTGGGCATTAAAGGCGCGGATCCGGCTGCTATCAACATCAGGGCAGGCTTGCAGCAGCTTAGCTAACTGATTGTTCTCGCAGCCAAGTCCCAGGATCAACACTGCCCCGGCGTTCGGGTGTTGAATCAGGCCGGCCAGTAACTGGCGGGTATGATCCAGATCATCGCCCAGTTGCGAGCAACCAAAAGGGTGGGTAAAGGCATGAATACCATCGATATTTTTAAGTGCTAACAAATCGGCATAGTGCTGACGCGCCTGCTCGGCGACCCGCATTGCCGCACGATTCACACAGCCCACCGTATTGATGATCCACAACTCATTGCGGGTACCCACCTTGCCGTTGCCGCGCCGGTAACCCTGAAAGCTTTGTGGCAAGTCAGCCGGAAAACTCAGCGCCGGCGCCTGACAGCCGGTATAGCTGTATTCAATGGTACCGCTCAGCGCTGTCGCCAGATTATGCGAGTGCACATGCTCACCGGCAGCGATCGGCTGGGTGGCACGGCCAATGGCAAAACCGTATTTCAGCACCGGCTCACCGACAGCGATCGCCGTTAGCGCCAGCTTATGTCCGGCCGGCACTGCTGTTGTCGCTTTAAGATGCGAGAACGGCGCTGGCAAAACCTCACCGGCCTGTAACGGCTGCAATGCCACCAGCACATTATCGCGCTGGTGCACCTGCAATACCGCCAGCTGGGCGGCACTGCTTTGTTCCGGTAAGCGGATACTGCATCCGGCTTGCTGCTCTGTGGTCATCTGTTGTTACCTGTGTTGCGCCAACCTTGTCTAGCGGTGGCAATAAAAACAAAAAATTAAATGCTAATCGCCTGACCGTTCAGGCTGACGTCTAACTGATCAATGCCCGCAATGTTTTCCAGCACGCCCAGCGCCGCTGTATTGTTAAACTGCACATGATGCAGGGTAACGCCGCTGATTGGCGCCCGTTCAAAGCCACGTAGCTCAAAAGCCCGCTGCGCCTTTTGCACCGTCAGATTACTGATATGTAAATTGTTAACCTGTGGCATAAAGTTGCCGGCATCGCCCTCTTCGTAGAAGAAGTTAATCACGATAGCGTCGCGCACTTCACCAATCTCGATGTCCCGGATATAGACATTTTCAATCAGGCCACCACGGACCGAGTTGGTTTTGATCCGGATACCACGCGCCAGATTAGGGCTGCTCATCCGGCAGCGGCGGGCAAAGATATTACGGGCACCGCCGGAGATTTCACTGCCCATCACCACACCACCGTGACCCGCACGCATAATACAATCCTGGATCACGACGTTTTGTACCGGTGTTGCCAGGCGACGGCCATCATTGTTGCGACCGGACTTCAGCGCGATACAGTCATCGCCGGTATCAAACAGGCAGTTTTCAATCAGTACTCTGTTGCAGGACTCCGGGTTACAGCCATCCGAGTTCGGGCCATAACTGATGCAATTGACATTACGCACTATCACATCTTCCGATAACACCGGATTGATTAACCAGAACGGCGAATTACGGATGGTTACCCCTTCAATCAACACCCGCTTACAGCCATAGGGTTGAATAAAAGGTGGCCGTAAAAAGTTTTCGCTAAATACCCGCTCACTGACCGGTACGCCGCGTTCAGCCATCTCAAACAGCGGTGAGCGGGTTTTCACCTGATCAACACTGGCATCGTAATCCCAGTTGCGACGCTCCCACTGGCCTTTCCACGGCCACCAGGCGTCTACCGCACCATTACCTTCAAGGATGCCATTGCCCGTCAGCGCAATATTTTCCTGCTGATAGGCATAGATCAGTGGCGAATACCCCATTAACTCAACGCCTTCCCAGCGGGTCATCACATAAGGCAGGTAATGCTCGCGCTCGGTATAGAACGACAGCACAGTGTCATCAGCCAGATGTAAATTGACGTTCGATTTCAGATGAATCGCACCGGTTTCAAAACGGCCGCCCGGGATCAGTACCCGGCCACCGCCGGCAGCGGCACAGGCGGCAATAGCCGCAGCAATGGCAGCAGTATTGTCAAAGCCGGCTTTAGCTTCAGCGCCAAAATCAGTAATTGAGAAGCTGCGATCCGGAAACGTAACCGGCTTGATGGCAGCAATAATCTGATCGGCCTGCTGCCACTGCCGCAAGTCGTCGGCGTCTTTGGCACTAACAGGCAGTGCAGTAACGCTCTGGCAACCACTGATGCTTAACAGACCAAGACTGGCCGAGGCGGCGGTAAAAAGTTTCAGGCTGTTACGTTTCTTTAGATCTGTCATCTTGTATCCTTTGTTGTTGGCAACAGGGAACAATGCCTACTGCGTACGTCGAGGCGGTCGCTCGACAATTACCGTGGTATGGTTGTTATAATAACCAATTTGCCACCGGTGGCAAGCATTTCACTAAAAAAATTGCCACCGTTGGCAACTTTTTTAGTGCTACGCCAAATCAACTCCGGCGAGCAGCCACCAGCGCTGCCGCATTGTTAGCGACAACCGCCGTTTTACATGGGCCGGTTGACTCCCGCACCACCAGGGTTGGCGCAACCTTAGAAGCTACATTTAATGCCGCCTTATGATTCTGCTCAATTGACATGATTATTTTAGTGGTCGCCAATAACGCCATTTGTCGCACCGGCCGGCGAATCGTGGTCAAGGCAGGAATCATCCGGGAAGCCAGCATATTATCGTCAAAACCCGCTACCGACAGTTGTTCCGGCACCTTGATTCCCAGACTGCTGGCAACTTTTAATACCCCGGCTGCCATCTGGTCATTGTTGGCAAAAATCGCCGTCGGCAGCTCGTCACGTTGCAATAATTGCCGGGCACACTCTATACCGGTTTCGAAGGTGTTGTTGCCTTCCAGAATCATATCCGGTGCAATCTTAACGCCGTAGACCGAGAGCCCGAGCTGGAAGCCTTCCATCCGCTCGGTGGAAGATTTGTAACGCTGTGGGCCACTGATAAAGGCAATTTTTTCATGCCCAAGCTGGGCAAAATAGCGCGCCATCTCAGCTGCAGCCGCACGATCGTCCGACACTACAATATGTTCCTGGCTATCCAGTGCCACCGAGCTAAGCCGGACATAAGGACTACCGGATTCTTTCAGTGCCGCAGCCAGGGTTTCTGATTCAGATACTGGCGGCAGTACGATCACGCCATCCAGCTTGGAGCGGCGCATAAAACGCAGACAATCATTAACCAGACTTTCGCTTTGATAGCGGCAAGGATGCACGACTAATTCGTAGCCCAGATTCGAACAAACTTCCAGTACCCCACGTTGCACATCATCCAGATACAAGGCATCGGGGTTGTCGTAAATTAAACCGAGCAGGTAAGATCTGCTGGATGCCAGACCGCGCGCCTGAGCATTCGGCGAGTACTTAAGCTCATTAATCACTTTCTCAACTTTTAAACGGGTACTTTCACCCACGCTGAGCGAGCCGTTAATAACCCTGGATACGGTGCGTTTGGAGACACCGGCAATACGGGCGACATCATTGATTGTGGACTGTTTCTGCATAAGCCTGTTCTTCTACCATCCCGGGTTATTTATGATTGGCCGCCAGTTGCGGCCGGTATACGGTTAAACCGATATCTATGGCTGCTTTCTTCACTTTAGCTGCCACATCGGCTATTTGTTGCCGGGGAAACAGCGTGGCCGGTGCTGTTACCGACACTGCTGCCACCACTATACCGCGTTCATCACGGATCGGCGCAGCTAAACAACGTACATCCGGATGGTATTCTAAATCATCCGTTGCATAACCCCGGCCTAATATACGTTGCAATTCTAAGCGAAGCTCTGCACAACCTACGATGCTTTGTGGCGTTTGTGTCCGAAACAAGCCCTTGGCCGCCAGCTCAGACAGTGCATCGAAATGTAAAAACGCCAGAAACAGCTTACCTGCTGCCGAGCAATTAAAATAAGCCAACGTGCCCGGCCTTGCTGCCAGCCGCAGTGGGTTTGGGCAATCACAGACCTCAGTGATCAGTGCCCCCTCGGCATGCGGCAGCACCAATTGCACACTCATGCCGGTTGCCAGTGTCAGGCGCTGCAAGAAAGGTAAGGCTTCACGGCTCAGTTTAGAAGTACTCACCAGCTGGCAGCTCATCTTAAACAGCGCCGCGCCTACCAGATAGCGCTTACCGTGTTTTTCCAGCAAGTGCTGCTGACACAGCGTCTGTAAAATGCGAAAGGTGGTCGTGCGTGGCACCGCCAGCCGTTGCTCCAGCTCGGTTAAGCTTAAGCCTTGCTCCGATTCAGCCACCAGGGCCAATACCCGGCAGGCATTAGCCAGATTAGGGATCACATAACTACCCATCGCATTGCTCCTTGGTGTTTTACAACCCAAACAGGGCCGGTAAAAACTCGCTGATCGCCGGAATATAGGTTACCAGCATCAGTACCACAAACATCGCCAGATACAGCGGCAACATCGGCCGGATAATGGCTTCAATCCGCGTTTTGGCAATGGCGCAGCTGACAAAGAGCACACTGCCAACCGGCGGCGATACCAGACCAATCGACAGATTCAACACCATCATAATGCCAAAATGCAGCGGGCTCATACCCAGCTCAACCGCCACCGGTAAAAAGATTGGGGTAAAGATCAACACCGCCGGCGTCATATCCATAAAGGCACCGACAATCAATAAAATCAGATTAATCATCAGCAGGATCAACAAAGGGTTCTCGCTGATGGTCAGCATCGCCGCACTGATGGTTTGCGGAATTTGCTCATAAGACAAAATCCACGACATCGCCGACGAGGTCGCAATTAACGCCAGCACTATGGCCGTGGTTTCGGCCGCTTTCATTAAAATACCCGACAGCTCACTGACTTTCACTTCACGGTACAGGCCAACAGCGAGAATCAACGAATAGATCACAGCGATAGCGCCGGCCTCAGTGGCGGTAAAAATGCCACCGATAATGCCGCCAATCACCAGGAAAATCATAAACAGGCTGGGTAAGGCAGCCGCCACTTTCTGCGCCACTAATTTCAGCGGCAAACGGGCGCCGACCGGATAGCCTTTTAACTTCGCATAGCCGGCACAAACCAGCATCAGCGACACGCCGAGTAAAATACCGGGTAAATAGCCGGCAACAAAGAGCGCGGCAATCGATACCCCGCCACTGGCAATGGCATAAACAATCAGAATATTGCTCGGTGGAATTAACATGCCGGTGGTTGCCGCAGAGGCGGTTACGGCGGCACTGAAATTAACGTCATAACCCTGCTTTTTCATCTCTGGCAGCATAAAGCTGCCGATAGCCGAAGTGGCGGCTACCGCCGAGCCGGAGATGGCACCAAAGAACATACAGGACACCACATTAACCAGTGCCAGGCCGCCCGGCAACATGCCGATCAGTGCCATGGCGCATTCAATCAGCCGCTTGGCAATGCCGCCGCGCCCCATAATCAAACCGGACAAAATAAAAAACGGGATCGCCAGTAACGCGAAGCTGTTAATCCCACCGGCCATCCGCTGCGCCATCGTCGTAACCGCCGGCATAAAGTCGATACTGATCAACATGGTGGCCAGCGTTGCCAACCCGATACAGAACGAAATAGGGACATTAAGCAGTAGCAGTGAGAAAAAGACCAGCAACAGAACCAGAATTGAGATTTCCATTAGTGCAGCCCCTCGACTTGTGGCATTGGCTGTCGCAGCGCCAGATGATATAGCTGGCAGCAGCCATAAAACGCAATAAGTAAGCCTGATAGCGGGATCACGCTGTAGATATAGGCCATCTTAATTCCCAGTGCTGCTGACATCTGATTTAACTCAAAGGTCAGCGCCACCAGATTACCGCCCCCCACCACCATCACCGCCAGCGCAAACAGCACTACCGCGCTGGTCAGCAGCATATTCAACCGCCGCTGTAACTCAGCGTCAAAGCGCCGGGTCACAATATCCAGCCCCAGATGTACGCCGGTACGATAGGCCAGTGCTGCGCCAATCATGCCTATCCAAATCAACAGGCAACGTGACAATTCTTCGGTGACCGAGCTTGGACTTTGCAGCAGATAACGTGATACCACCTGCCAGCTGACTACCAGCACGATGCTGAGCATCAGCAACGCCAGAAACCACTTCAGCACCGTATCAACCCAGAACAATAATTTAGTCATCCTTTACCTCCGGGCTAACCTCACGCATGGCCGCAATTTGTTCCAGCAAGGGGCCGATACGGGTTTGCAGCATTTGCTGATAGAAGGGCGCAACCGCCTGACGGAAGGGTTCCTTATCCGGGTAAATAACCGTCACCCCTGCGGCTTTAACGGCATTAAGCGCTTCTTCCGAGGCTTGCTGCCAGGCAGCACGCTGATAGACAATTGAATCATTAGCGGCCTGCTGCACCCATTGCTGCTGCTCTGGCGTCAGATCCTGCCAGACATGCAGGCTCATAATCAGCACATCCGGTACCGCGGTGTGTTCATCCAGCGAGAAGTATTTACTCAGCTCATAGTGGCGGGATAAATAGAAACTGGGCGGGTTATTCTCGGCGCCGTCCACCACCCCCTGTTGGATGGCAGTGTAAAGCTCACCCCAGTCAATCGGGGTAGCAGCGCCGCCCAGTGCTTCCACCATCCGCACGGCGGTTTGACTGTTAAGCACCCGGAATTTTTTGCCGCGTAAATCAGCCGGGCTATCGATACGGGTATTACTGGAATAAAAACTGCGGCTGCCGGCATCGTAATAACCCAGGCCATACAGGCGGGCAACCTGGATCTCCTGTAGCAAGCCCTGACCGATCTCGCTTTCCAATACCCGCCAGAAATGCGCGTTATCGTCAAAAATATAGGGCACACTGAACACCTGCATCGCCGGCACAAAACCTTCCAGTGGGCTGGCCGACACCTTGGTCATCGCCAGACTGCCGATCTGCAGCAACTCAACCAGCTCCCGCTCGTTACCGAGCTGACCACCACTGTAGATCTCAATCCGCATACTGCCGCCGGAGTATTCCGCCAGCCGCTCGCCCATCAGTGCCATGGCTTTATGCACCACATGCTCCTGATCCAGCGTATGCGCCAGCCTCAGTACCTTAACCTCCTGCTCCGGCTGACAGGCGCTTAGCAGCAAACTGGCGGCTACCGCCAGCACCCAGCGCATCCGGCTTTGCTGTGTTCGTTTCTTCATACTGTTACCCTGTTAATCCTATGCTGGCTACTGTGGTAGCCGGTCGGCCAGTCTGTGCCGGCCTGACGTTGGCTGCTGCCGTTAGCGCATAGCGCTGGCCGGAAACTTATCCATATCGTGATAATCCAGATTTTCACCGGCCATACCCCAGATAAAGGCATAGTCGCTGGTACCGCAGCCGCTGTGAATCGACCAGGCCGGCGACACCACCGCCTGCTCATTGGCGACCCAAATATGCCGGGTTTGCTGTGGCTGGCCCATAAAGTGGCAAACGCCCTGCTCCGGCGCTAAATCAAAGTAAAAATAGGCTTCCATCCGGCGGTCATGCTGGTGCGCTGGCATGGTATTCCAGACACTGCCGGGCTTTAATACCGTCAGGCCCATTTGCAGCTGACAGGTCTCTACCACATCATTAATCATTAACTGATGGATCGCGCGTTCATTCGACGTCGCCTGAGCGCCCATTTGCAGCACAGTACACTTATCCATAGTCAGATGTTTGGTCGGATAGCTGTGATGAGCCGGCGCCGAATTCAGATAAAACTTAGCCGGGGTAGCGGCGTTGTCGCTGTAAAAACTAACCTGCCGTGCGCCCATACCGACATAAAGTGCTTCTTTGTTTTGCAGCGGATAACGCTGGCCGTCGACTTCAACCACGCCACTGCCGCCGACGTTAATAATACCCAGCTCGCGGCGCTGTAAAAAATAGTCGGCTTTTAACGCTGCTACCGTCTCAAGCTGCACCGGACCGGCCACCGGCACCGCACTGCCGACAATCACCCGCTCGTAATGGGTATAGCAAAGTACCAGCTGGTCAGGCTGCATCAGGTTATCGACCAGAAAATGCTGCCGTAGCTGCTCAGTATCGTACCGCTTTACATCATCCGGGTGGGTTGGATAACGGCTTTCAAAAATTACGCTCATCATTAGTCCTCTGTTTAATGGGTTGCTGCGCTCTGGCTGTCTTGTGATTTAGCGCTTTAGCGCGCCAGCCAGCCGCCATCGACGGCCAGCACATGGCCATTCACATAATCACTGGCCGCACTCGCCAAAAATACGGCGGCACCGGCTAAATCTTCCGGCTCACCCCAGCGCCCGGCCGGGATCCGCCCCAAAATAGCAGCGTTGCGCTGTGCATCGGCCTGTAAAGCGGCGGTGTTATCGGTGCGGAAATAGCCCGGGGCTATCGCATTAACCTGAATATTATGCTGCGCCCATTCATTGGCCAGCGCTTTGGTGACTCCGGCAATCGCATGTTTACTGGCAGTATAGGCCGGTACCGTAATGCCACCACTGTAGGAAAGCATCGAGGCGATATTAATAATCTTACCGCTCTGGCGTTTGATCATCTCGGCACCGAGCAGTTGCGACAATAAAAAGGCCGCATCCAGATTGACTGCGATCACCTTATGCCACTCGCTCATCGGAAACTCATGTGCCGGCGCCCGGAAAATGGTGCCACCACAGTTCACCAGGATCTGCACCGGCCCTGCTGCCAGCGCGGCGGCAGCCAGATCCCGGACTGCCTGTTCGTTACTCAGATCCGCCACCAACTCCTGCGCCTGGCCGCCACTGGCCAGAATGGCATTAACCGTCGCTGCCGCGCCACCGCTGTTGGAACAGGCACACAGTACTTTTGCTCCCGCTGCGGCCAGCGCCTTAGCTATCGCCTGGCCTAAACCCCGGCTGGCACCAGTGACCAGGGCCGTTTGGCCGCTCAGGGTAAATAAGCTTGTCATCTGTCACTCCTATTTTGTCGGTTTGTCGCTGCGGCATCAGTGGTGTTATCGTCAGGAATAATGTTCAAATATGGAACAACCTGAATTTTCAATAACCAATCAAACGCAACAAATTCATTAAGTTAAACCATGGATCCGCAGAAAGCGCCTGTCGAAAACTGATTTAATTTGCATCATTAATTGACAGGATTTACTGCTTGGTGTTAGCTTTTTGCCATCGGTGGCATAAAATTGCAAGCTTTTTTTGCCACCGGTAGACAAGACAACTATGCTTTAACAGTCGCCGAATTATCAACAGGGGAGCAATATACCCGGCACGCTAACCCACACAGCGTTTTACGCTGCCAGGTTACAGACAACGGGTATAGGTTCCTGACAAAGACGAGAATAGCCAGTTAAGCTGGCAACAGATAAACACTCAGGACAAGGTGAACAAGATGGTAAACAGCAGAACACCCTTTCGCCCCAGTAAAGTCTGCCGGGCATTAACCCTGGCCGGTCTGGCAACCTTATTCAGCGCTCAGGCGCTGGCACAGCAAACTGAACAGGCTGAACAAACCGAACAACAAAAAACGGAAGAACAAATTGAAGTGATTTCCGTTGTCGGTAGCTTCCGTGGCAGTCTGGCCAGCGCGCTAAACCAGAAGCGTTTTGAAACCGGTGCCACTGACACCATCAAGGCAGAAGATATCGCTGATTTCCCGGATCTTAACCTGGCCGAATCGCTGCAGCGTATTCCGGGGGTAGCCATTAGCCGGGTAGCCGGTGAAGGCCGCCAGATCTCAGTACGTGGCCTGGGCCCGGATTTTACCCGGGTGCGGATCAACGGTATGGAAGCACAATCCACCAGTGGTGGTACCGACCAGATCGGCGGTGCTAACCGTGGCCGTGGTTTCGACTTTAATACCTTTTCCTCAGACTTGTTTAACGAACTGACGGTGCGCAAAACGGCGTCGGCCAATATTGAGGAAGGCTCATTGGGTGCGACGGTCGATATGCGTACTGCCCGCCCCTTCGATTATGATGGCATGACCTTCGCAGCCAATATTCAGGCTGGTTATAACGATAAGTCAGAAGAAATCGATCCGAAAGGCTCCTTTCTGTTTAGCAATATTAACGACGATGGCACCTTTGGCTATCTGATTTCAGCGGCCTTCTCCGAGCGTAATATTCTGGATGAGGGCGCCTCTACCGTGCGCTGGAACAACGTCAATGACTTTGGCCGCTATCGCGGTAATCCAACGGCACCAGAGCTGCAGGCTATCAATAATGCCTTCCGCCCTCGCCTGCCTCGTTACGACTCTTATGTCCATAATGTGAAACGTACCGGTGTTGCGACTGCGCTGGAATATCGTCCGAGCATGGAAACCCGCTTTAACCTGGATGTACTGTATTCCAAAGACGATTCAACCCGTCAGGAAGCCTTTATGCAGGGCATTCTGAATGCCGGTGCCAACCGGGCCGCGCTGACCAATCCGGCCAGCGGCATTACCGGCGGTATGAACGTACTGGATTACGAAATTGACAGCACTAACACCGTCACCTACGCTTCTTTTGAAAACGCGCTGATCCGCAACGAACTGCGTTATGACGAGCTGTCGACCGAGTTCCTGCAGCTCACCCTCAGCGGCCAACATCAGCTAACCGACAATCTGAAAATTGACGGTATGATTGGCCGCGCTACTTCTGAGTTCGATAACCCGATCCAAACCACAGTAGTAATGGAAAAGGCTGGCCAGACCTTCAGTTACGATTACCGTGGCGGCAAGCGGCAAAATCCTGAACTGCTATTCGGTGCCGGCGTATTCGACCCGAACGGCTGGACTACTAACAGCGTGCGTTTACGGCCACTGGGCGCAGAAAATACCTTTGATAGTGCCGCCTTTAACGTTGAGTATGTGCTGAATGATATCCTGACCTTACGCAGTGGTTTGCACTATAAAAAGTTTGAATTCGAAACCCATGAAGCACGCCGGCAAAGTGAGAACGCCGCAGGTGTGGTGATGAGCCCGGATCTGATCCGCCAGTATGGCGCGGGTGTCGGTCCTTACGGCAGCTGGCTGGTGCCGGATTTAGCGGCTATCGATGCCCGCTACAATATCTACAGCAATACCGGTGCCTTTACCGTAAGCCGTGATTTCCGCCGTGTCGATAACTACTCTGCCGAAGAGAAAACGCTGGGTGCCTATCTGCAGCTGGCTTTTGATACCGAACTGGGTGATACCGGTATCCGCGGTGACATTGGTGGCCGCTTTGTCAAAACCGATCAGTCTTCTACTGCCTGGGCGACCTTGGGCACCACAGAGCAGCAGATCACCGCCAAACATGACTATAACGAATTCCTGCCGTCACTGAACCTGGTGTTTGAACCCATGGATGATGTGATTATCCGCTTTGGTTATGCCGAAGTGATGGCCCGGGCCGGTCTCGGTAGCATCCGACCTAACGTCTCAGTGTCTGTATCGGGTGGTTCGCGCTCTATTAGTGGCGGTAACCCAACGCTGGAGCCGACCAAAGCCAAAACCTATGACTTAGGTTTAGAGCTGTACTTTGATAATGAGTCCTTATTAGGTGTGGCGGTATTCCGCAAGGATATCGACAGCTATGTACAAGGCCTGCGCGAAACCAAGCTGTTTACCGAAACCGGTTTACCGATCCAGGCCGCCATCGACGCCTGTAATGCCGGCCCCGGCTATGGCGAAGCCACAGGTTGTACTGAGAACGTTGAGTGGCAAACCAATACGCCATTAAATGGCCCGGGCGGTAATCTGTATGGCTTTGAAGTGCAGTACCAGATGCCGTTTAGCTTCCTGCCGGAATTCTGGAACCGTTTCGGCTTTATCGGTAACTATACCTATGTTAAAGCCCAGATGGACTACATTAACAATACCGGCGTCGTGCTGGCCACCCGCGACCTGCAGGGGTTATCCGAGAATACCCGTAGTGCCACCCTGTACTATGAGGACGAAAAATTCTCCGCCCGGGTGTCACTGGCAGACCGTGCGCGTTACCTGACCAACGCTATCGGCCGCGATAACAATGATATGGAAGGCACCAATGCCACCCGTAACATTGATGCTGCGATGTCGTATCAGTTAAACGATAACTGGAAGCTGACGTTTGAAGCACTGAACCTGACCAACGAAGTGGATGACCAGTGGGTTGATTCCAGCGGCAATCGTTTAACTTACTACCATGCCACAGGCCGGCAGTACTACCTGGGTGCGCAATATAAGTTTTAAGCACCCATCTGACACTTAAGCGGCGCACTGCCGCTTAAGTGCTGCCTGCTCCTGAGTCAGGCGCAGCATGTCTCGCGTGCCACGGAAGGCCCGAATCACTCACAGGCAAGTGCCAATTCTATTTAACAGGGTAACTATCGTGAACAAGCGTCTTCTGCAAACTCTTCCTGTTGTTACGCTTAGCAGTTTATTACTGGCAGCCTGCGGTCAACCCGCCAGTCCGCCTGCCGCAAACCAAACCAGTGCTAAGCCGTCAACCGTGACCACCATGCCTGCGGTAGCCGAGTTACTGATTGCCAATCCGTCAGACTTTGTCCGCAGCCAACAGCCGGTGTACCTGAGTTACTATGACCTGGGGTTAACCGCTGAGCAGGCGCAGGATCTGGTCGCCCGCCGCGCCGGCCAGCTGGTACCGCTGCAGCATCTGGATCGCAGCGGTGACGGTACGCGCGATACGCTGTTTTTAGCCTTAGATTTTCAGCCAGCCGAACAACTGCAACTACACATTGAACATGATGCTGCCGCCCTGGCAACCCTGCAACTGCCGGCGAGAACTCAGGCCGAAATTTCGCATAAAGTCGGTGGCGAGTGGCAAGGTGCCAAATATATTGGCGGCACTTTTCAGAATGTGCAGCAACTGACACCGCCGCCACAATATACCGATCACTCGGAGTGGATCCGTTATGAAGGCCCAGGTATCGAATCAGATCAGGTCGGCTATCGGATTTATCTGGACTGGCGTAATGGCTTTGATGTCTTTGGTAAAACCAAACCACAGCTGGTGTTGCAGGATGTCGGCCAGGATGGCTATCAGTCGTACCATGAAATGGCCGACTGGGGTATGGATCTGCTAAAAGTCGGGCAATCACTGGGCGCCGGTGGTTATGGTTACTGGGATGGTCAGAAAGTTGAGCGTGTGTCCAGGGTTGGCCAGCATACCGCCAAAGTGATTGAAAATGGCCCGCTCTACTCCGCATTACAGATAACCTATCAGGATTGGCAAATTGCCGGCAAAACCGTGACGCTAACAGCCGACTTATCGATGACTGCCGGCAGCCGGCTGGTCAATACCCGGTTACAACTGTCTGAGCCACTGGATAATCTTGCCATTGGTCTGGCAAAACTACCGGATACCAAACTGATTCAGGGCGAAGTGGAGATCACCGGTCACGCCTGGACCTATGTCGCGACCTGGGGGAATCAGAGTTTATCGGCCCCTGATAGCAAACTTGGGATGGCACTGCTGTTTAAACGCGGCCAGCGCACGGCACAAACCGAGGACGAACATAGCCATGTCAGCGTGATGAAACCGGCTGGCAGCCAGCTGGAATATTACTTTTTAGCCGCTTGGGATGGTGAAGCAGACGGCATCAAAACTGAAGCGGAATTTATTGCCTACCTTGAGCAACAAGCCGAACAATTAACCCTGACACCGCGGCAGCGCCTGCATACCGCCGCCACTGCCGCGAAACTGCAGCAGCCACTCACTGCTGAACACGCATTGTATTGGGGGGAGCTACTGGCAAAAAGCGAGATGGTACGGCAAACTCCCTACTACGCATACGGCGGCTGGGATTATGAGCGTCAGCGTCCGGCGACCTTTGAATACACCACCGGCCTGCTGCTGCAAGCCTATGATGACTTACTGCAGCTTAAACCTAACGCCGAATGGCAACAGGTGATAAGCGACGTTGTAAACTCCTTTGTGACACCTGAGGGTGATATCCGCACTTACAGTATTAAAAAATACAATATCGATAGCCTGAATACCGGCAATATGCTGCTGCGCGATTATCTGCGTCAGCCAAACGAGCCGGCACGCAAGGCGCTGGCACTGCTGCGTCGTCAGGTCGCCGAGCATCCGCGCACTCAGGATGGCGCCTTCTGGCATAAGCAAATTTATCCGCATCAGCTGTGGCTGGATGGCGTCTATATGGGCATGCCGTTCTACGCCTTTTACACCAGTCAGTTTGAGCAAGGTCAGGGCCTGCCGGAGGTCGTTAAAGAATTTAAGCTGACCCGTGAATTGCTGCGCGATGCTAATACCGGTCTGTACTACCATGCCTGGGATGAAGCGAAACAGCAGGTCTGGGCTAACCCTGAAACCGGCTTGTCGCCGCATTTCTGGGGCCGCGGCCTGGGTTGGCTCAGTATGGCGCTGGTTGATGTGCTGGATTATATCCCGGCCGAACAAACAGAGCTGCGGGCACCACTGCTGCAGATGATTACTGAGCTGGCGGAAGCCTTACCACGCTTTCAGCATGACAGCGGCGTCTGGTATCAAATTCTGGACCGGCCCGAGGCGACAGGCAACTATCTGGAGTCATCCGCTAGCGCCATGTTTACCTATTTCTATGCTAAAGCGATAAACAACGGCTATCTGCCGCCGAGCTATAAAGCCACAGCGCTAATAGCCTATCAGGGGTTAGTGCGTGAATTTATGTTGGTGCATCCGGATGGTTTAGTCAGTTTAGTTAATACGGTGCAGGTGGCGGGTCTGGGCTTTGGCCGCGATGGTAGCTACCACTACTATATGAGTGAACCGGTATTCCGTAACGATGCTAAGGCCAACGGCCCCTTTATTATGGCGGCGGTAGAAATCGCCAAATTACTCGGTTACCCGGTTAGCCAGTAACAGCTGCCAGGCAGCAGAGTTTCGCCCAAAGCGGACTCTGGAGTACGAGAGGTCTTCTCCCTCTCCTGTGGTTTGAGCCGGCAACTGCCGGCTCTTTTTTTAACAGTGCTTGTTCGGGAGGACCGGATGCGTAACCTGATCTTTATTTTTGTTGTTCTGCTACTGCCCCACAGCAGCCAGGCCAGCGAGGTACTTTACTTAAGCGTCGCGCAGGATGGCAGCGCGCAGTTTCAAACTATTCAGGCGGCACTGGATAGCCTGCCAGCCACAGAGCAACAGGCGATTATTCAGATTAAGCCGGGTATCTATCAGGAAAAGCTTTACCTGACTCGGGATAAGGTGGCTCTGGTTGGCCAGGGCCGCACTCAGACCATCATTCAATATGCTGAACTGCGCACAAATTGGCTGGCGTCCCATCCGGATGATTGGGGCAGCGCTGTGGTAAATATCCGCGCCAGCGACATTGCCCTGCTCGGCCTGACGGTTAAAAACAGCTACGGTGAACTAACCGGCGATCATGAACATCAGTTCGCAATCCGTGGCTTTGAAAATGCCAGCCGGATTATTACTGATGACTGCGCCATTATTGCCGGCGGTGCCGACACCCTAAGTCTGTGGAATAAGACCGACGGCATGTACTACCACCGTAACTGTTATATTGAAGGTCATACCGATATGGTGTGTCCGCGCGGTTGGGCTTATTTTGACAACGTCACTTTTTACAACCAGAAAGCCTATGCCACCCTGTGGCATGACGGTGAACTGGACCCAGCGCAAAAACTGGTGGTGGTCAATTCGCACTTCGATGGTGTACCCGGCTTTTTGCTGGGCCGCCGCCACTACGATGCGCAGTTTTATCTGATCAATAACAGCTACAGCCCGAATATGGCAGACCGGCCAATCTTCCGCCATACCTATCCGGAACAACCGGAGCGTGACCGGGCCAATTTATGGGGCGATCGCTACTACTTTAACCAGAGCGCTTTTAGCCAGAGCGCAGAAAGCAGCGCCCCGCGCTATCCGTGGCTGGCAGATAATCTGGCTACGCATCCGGCAAACCTCAGCGCGGCGCAGATCAGCGCACAGTGGACCTTTGACGGTCGCTGGGATCCCGAGGCTGAGCTGGCACGGCTGTATCAACTGCAGGAGCAGCAACCATGAAGTGGGCTATTTGCTACCTGCTGCTCTGCGCTTTGCCATTAGCTGCTAAGACGCCCGAGCCAAACCCGCAGCCTAGCCTGGTACCCATCAGGCTACATCTGGTCGGTGACTCGACGATGTCGGTTAAAGCCAACCCGGCCTATCCGGAACGCGGTTGGGGTGAGCTGCTACCGGCCTTTATGCTGCCGCAGCTAACGATTATTAATCATGCCGCCAATGGCCGCAGTACCCGGCGCTTTATCAATGAGGGGCGCTGGCAACTATTGTTAAGCGAACTGAGTGCCGGCGACTATGTGCTGATCCAGTTTGGTCATAATGACCAGAAAATTGCTGATCCGGCGCGCTATGCGGCGCCAGAGAGCGACTATCCGGCGTTTTTACGCCAGTTTGTGACCGATATTCGTGCCAAAAACGCCATTCCGCTATTGGCAAGTTCGATTTGCCGGCGCAACTTTAACAGTGATGGGGTCTTAATCCGGGATCTGACCGCCTATGCAGAAGCCACTGCTCAGGTCGCCACTGAGCTGGCAGTAAGTTTCTTTGATTTACAGCAGCAGAGCTGTAACTTTATTGAAAACGCCGGCCTGGCGGGCAGTCAGCCGTACTTTATTCAAATTCCGGCTGATCTTTATCGCAAGTTTCCCGACGGCAGCACCGATAACACCCATCTGACGCTACAGGGTGCCGCTAAGATTGCGCAATTCTTTGTGCGGGAGTTAAAACGGCAGCAACATCCGCTGGCGGCCTATATTTACCGTGAGCTGTTATAAAAACGCCCGGCACAGGCCGGGCGCTTAGAAACTGGCAGCAGGTTGTTATTCCGGCGCTTTTGACACCCCAACCATGGCCGGGCGTAATAAGCGGCCATTTAACTCATAGCCTTTTTGCATCACAAAGGTCACCGTATTCGGCGGTAAATCCGCCGTCGGCTGCATGCTCATCGCCTGGTGCTGCTCCGGATTAAATGGCTGACCGGCCGGATCCAGCTGGATCACGCCATATTTCTCAACCGTGTCCAGGAAGCTCTTCATCGTCAGTTCGATACCTTCGATCACACCCTTAAAGGCCTCGTCTTCGCGGTTGATAAAGTTCAGCGCCCGCTCCAGGTTATCCAGTACCGGCAATAAGTCCGAAGCGAACTTCTCCAGCGCGAACTTATGTGCCTTTTCCACATCCTGCGCGGCGCGGCGGCGGGCGTTATCGGCATCGGCTTTAATGCGCAGCATTAAATCATGTTGCTCAGCCAGCTGACTCTGGGTTTTCGCCAGTTCTTCTTCCAGCTTGCTGATAATGGTTTGCTCAGACGACAGCTCCACTGTGTCGGCATGGCTATCCGTAGTCTGGTTCAGCTCTTCAGGGGTTTCTGCAGGCTTGTGTTGCTCAGTCATTGTTACAATACTCCAATTTTGCGTAGGGGTATTATGGGGATCAATTTGGCCGATTCAAGTTTAAATTTAACTGGGCGGCGCAGGATTCCACCAGTGGCACCAGGCGCGCATAATTCATCCGGCGCGGCCCAAGCAGTGCAATAAAGCGGTGTGGCTGTTGCTGATAACTTTGGGCGATCACACTTAGCTGCGCCAACTCAACAAAGCCCGACTCTTTGCCCAGAATCAGTTTTGGTTTGCTATCCTGGGTCACCAACTCCAGTAACTGCATCAGGCCGGCCGGATGTTCCAACATCTGCACTACCTGCTGCAAGGCCGGGTTTTGCTGATAATCCGGGGTTAGCAACAACTGATGCTGACCAAAGATCAGTGGCTGATGCTGCATAAACTCATCCAGACTCAGTTGCCCCAGCACCTTTTGCAGCAGCGCCTGGCTCAGGCCGTTTTCGCTGCGCAGCAAATTACCCAGCCGGGCTATACCATCCTGCCACTGGCCACCGGCCAGAGCCGCGTTTAACAAGCACAGCACCTTACTTAAGGTAGCCGAATCAATACTTTGCTCACATTGCAGCACCCGGTGCAGAATGTCGCCGTCTTCATCGATCACCACCAGTAACAAACGGTCACTGGCCAGACGCACCAAATCGATTTGCCGCACTTCACGGCCACTGGCCTTAGGCGCACTGATAATGGCGACACAACCGGTCAGGTTAGCCAGTAATTGCCCGGCCTGATGGCATAATAACGACACCGGCAACTGCGGTACCAAACGCTTTTTAATCTCCGCGGCCCAGCTATCGCTTAGCGGTTGCAGCTGCAGCATCTTATCGATAAATAACCGGATACCAGAGGTGGTAGGAATGCGGCCGGCTGAAGTATGGGGTGAGCGGATCAGCCCCTGCTGTTCCAACTGCACCATGGTATTGCGCACCGTAGCAGAGCTGACAGACAAAGCCTGATTTTCGGCGATCAGTTTGGAGGATACCGGTAAACCATCCAGCAGATACTGCTCAACGATCAGTTTTAAAATCAGCTCGGTTCTGCTTAAAGTTTCGGTCATGCGCCTGCACCTGCCTTATATTGCTAACTATGATGGGGCCTTTCTAAAAAATTTCAAGCAGCTCAGGACACTAAAGCCAGCAGCCGTTATACTGAGCCAACAGTCTGGCCGCTGCCAGGGCAGAGGCAACACGCTGGCCGGCGCTTGCCTGGCCATTTAACACAGATCTTGTAACTCTGGTCTTTAAATATGGAAGCCTTATGAGTCTAGCCTTTAGCAAAGTGGGATTAATCGGTAAACCGCACCACAGCGGCGCCAACCAAACCCTGCTCAGCCTGTATCAGTTTTTGCAGCAACAGGGCCTGAGCGTTTATGTTGAAGAGCGGGTCGCGCAGAGCTTGCCCATCGCTGCGGCCGAAGTGCTGGATCTGGTGACATTAGGGAAAACCTGTGATCTGGCGATCGTGGTCGGCGGAGATGGCAATATGCTGGGCGCAGCGCGGGTGCTGGCACGGTTTGATGTAGCAGTGCTGGGCGTAAACCGCGGTAATCTCGGTTTTTTAACTGATTTGGCGCCGGAGAGCTTTGCCGAACCGTTAACTGAGGTGCTGGCCGGAAATTTTGTTACCGAAAAGCGTAACCTGCTGGAAATCGCCGTCCATCGTCACGGCAGTATTAAAAGCAGTAACAGTGCGGTTAACGAGGCGGTGCTGCATGCCGACAAGGTGGCGCATATGATTGAATTCGAAGCCTATATTAATAATGAATTTGTCTACAGCCAGCGCTCCGACGGCCTGATTATCAGTACGCCAACCGGCTCAACCGCATACTCCTTATCCGGTGGCGGCCCCATTCTGACCCCGGATCTGGATGCCATGAGCCTGGTGCCAATGTTCCCGCATACGCTGAGTAGCCGGCCGCTGGTGGTGTCGGGGAACAGCGAAATCCGCCTGAAAGTAGCGGATACCAATGATGCCCATTTACAAATCAGTTGCGACAGCCATGTGATTCTGGCGGTAATGCCGGGCGATGATATTACCATCCGCAAACACCCTAACCCGCTGCGGCTGGTGCATCCGCCCGGTTATAGCTATTACCATGTGCTGCGCAATAAACTGGGCTGGGGCAGCAAGCTGTACTAAAAAAAATCGGCGCCCGACTTGCCAAAGCTACTTTTACTGTATAAATTTACACTGTAACTATAAACAGTATCGGGTGCCTTATGCTCTGCCATCTTCATATCAGTAATTTTGCCATAGTTCGCGCGCTGGAAATTGACTGGGCGGGCGGCATGTCAACCATCACCGGTGAAACCGGGGCCGGTAAATCCATTGCCATTGACGCCCTGGCACTGTGCCTGGGCGAACGGGCCGATGCCGCAGTAGTGCGTCCCGGCGCCGACAAAGCCGATATTGTCGCCACCTTTGATATCTCCGCCCTGCCCGCCGCGCGCGACTTTCTGCAACAACAAGACCTGTTGATGGGTAACGAATGTATTGTCCGGCGTGTCGTCAGTAATGAAGGCCGTTCCCGCGGTTATATTAATGGCGTGCAGGTGCCGGCGCAGCAGCTAAAGCAACTGGGACAATACCTGTTATCGATCCATGGCCAGCATGCGCATCAACTGTTGTTAAAGGCTGATTATCAGCGTCAGTTACTGGACGCCTATGTCGCCAACAGCGAGCTGCAGCAGCAATGCCGGCAAAGCTATCGCTACTGGCAGCAATTGCAGCAGGAACATCAGGCATTACAGCATTCTCAGCAACAGCGTGATGCCCAGCGCCAGTTACTGGAATATCAGGTGGCAGAACTGGACCAGTTTGCGCCGCAGGCTGATGAATTCAGCGGGCTGGAAGCCGAACATAGCAGGCTGACGCACGGTAACACTCTGCTGTCGCAAAGCCAGCAATGCCTGCAGCAGCTGTACGATGATGATGAGCAAAGCATTTACCGCGCGCTGTCTCAGGTAAGTTACCAACTGGAGCAATTACAAGCCCTGGACCCGGCACTGGCAGGGGTACAGCAAATGCTAAGCGATGCGCTGTTACAAACCGAAGAAGCCAGCCGTGAACTGCGCCGCTATGCCGATAAGGTGGAACTGGATCCGGAGCGGCTGGCTGAAGTCGACGAGCGACTGGCGCAATGGCTAAATCTGGCCCGTAAGCATCAGATCGCTAATGAACAACTGGCAGAGCGGCACCAACAATTAGCGGCAGAACTGGCAGAGTTAACCGGCTCAGAGCAGCGGCTGACCGAACTGGAACTGGCTATCCAGCAAGCCAGTCGCCAATATCAGCAGGCAGCGGCAGTGTTAACAGCCGCCCGCCAGCAGGCGGCCTCGGAGCTAAGCGAGCTGATCAGCAAAAATATGCATGAACTGAGCATGGCCAATGCCCGCTTTGCTATCAATGTTTCGACCTTGCCGTTAGAGCAGGCCAGCGCCAACGGCCTGGATCTGATCAGTTTTGAGGTATCGACCAACCCGGGCCAGCCACTGCAAGCCTTAAGTAAGGTCGCTTCCGGCGGTGAATTATCACGGATCAGCCTGGCAGTACAGGTAATACTGGCGGATAAAGTCACCACCCCTACCTTGATTTTCGATGAAGTAGATGTCGGGATCAGCGGCCCGGTAGCTGCCGGCGTCGGCCGCTTATTACGCCAGCTGGGTCAAAGTACCCAGATTATTTGCGTTACCCACCTGCCGCAAGTGGCCAGCCAGGGCCATCAGCAGTTATTTGTGGAAAAATATACCGATGGTATCGCCACCGAAACCCGGATGCGCCAGCTCAGTGATGATGAGCGGATCCAGGAAATTGCCCGTCTGCTGGCCGGCGAGAATATCAGTGCCAATGCGCTGGCCAATGCGCGGGAACTTTTGTGTACCCCTGCAGTCTGAGCTGCAGTTTTGCTGCGCTAAGCTGCACAGCACCAAAGGTGTGTAAGCAGCTTAGCCCGGCAACGAAACCCGACTTTACCGCACCGTACTCAGAAACAGGTTTTTTGCTTACGCATCCTGGGTTATGATGACGGCACTTAGGTTGATGACATGGTATCTATGAAAGCAGTAGTAAAAATCGTCTTACTGGCGGCAGCTCTTAGCCTGAGCGCCTGTAGCAGCTGGGTATACCGTATTGATATTCCGCAGGGTAACTTTTTAGAGCAAAAGGACGTTGATAAACTCCGTATTGCCATGACCAAGGAGCAGGTGGTGTTTGTACTGGGTAATCCGGTCGCAGCCAACCCCTTTGACCACGATACCTGGCATTACTTTTATGCCCTGAAAGGCGGACGTGGCAATAACTTTGAAAAGCGCCTGGTGGTAGAGTTTAAAGATGACCGGCTGGTCAATATCAGTGGTGACTTTGATAAACACCCGGACTTTGATAAACCGCTGGATATTTAAGACCGCGTATTAGCAAGATATACAACAAAGCCGCTTTATCGCGGCTTTTTTATTGTGGTCACTATTGTTGTGATTTTTGTTGTGATTATTGTTGTAAGCGTCGCGGCCACACTGCGGTAGGATGGCATACCAAACTGCTTTGACCTTATAAATGACCGCCGGTAACTTTATTCGCCCGCCCCTCGTCCTTAGCTTTTTCGGCACGGCGCCGACGCAAATCTTTAGGATCAGCAATCAAAGGCCGGTAGATTTCAATCCGGTCGCCGTCTTGCACTTTATCACTTAGCTTCACCGGCCGGCTCCAGACGCCCACTTTTTGTTCACTCAGATTAATCTGCGGAAACTGCTGCAAAATACCAGATTGGCGGATAATCTGCTCAACACAGGTATCGGCCGGCACCGAGATGGTTAACAAGGCCTGCCGCTCCGGCAAGGCATACGCCACCTCAACGGTAATGGTATCGGAAATGGCGGCACCTGCGCTGTTATTCACCATAAACTTGCTTCGCTCTCTGGGTAAAGGCGTTGACCATGGCAGCCGTTAACTCCTGAAATATCTTGCCAAAGGCAAACTGCACCAACTTATTTGAAAATTCAAATTCCAGCTGCAAAATTACCTTGCAGGCTTGCTCATTTAACGGCACAAACTGCCAGCCGCCCTGCAAGCGCTTAAAAGGCCCATCAACCAGCTGCATCTCTATGCGTTGTACCGGGTGTAAAATATTACGGGTGGTAAAGCTTTGCCCAATGCCCGCCTTGGAAACTTCCAGTTTCGCCACCATTTCCTGTTCAGTGTGGCGGAGCACCGTGGCTTTGGTACAGCCGGGTAAAAATTGCGGATAGTCCGGCACCGCATTAACCAGGTCATACATTTGTTGCGCGCTGTAAAAAACCAAGGCACTGCGCTCAATTTGTGGCATACTCACTCCCCTTTAAACTCGCCGCCGATTGTAACAGAATAACGCGCTGCAACAAGGCATGAGCCATCGCTGACATCCAACACTGAGCTGCGACAAGTAACGAAATATGAGCAAAAAACAAGCAAGCAAAAACAAAAACGGTACCATAGCGCAAAACCGCAAAGCGCGGCACGAGTACTTTTTAGAAGACCGCTACGAAGCCGGCCTGGCCCTGCAAGGCTGGGAATTAAAAAGTATTCGCGAGGGTAAGGTCAACCTGTCCGACTCTTATGTCATTTTGCATAATGGTGAAGCCTTTTTACTCGGCGCACAAATTCAGCCGCTAAACAGTGCCTCTACCCATGTGGTATGCGACCCCGAGCGCAGCCGCAAACTGCTGCTGCACAAGCGCGAGCTAAGTAAACTTGTTGGCCTAAAAGAGCGCGAAGGTTATACCCTGGTCGCCACCGCCATGTACTGGAAAGCCTGCTGGGTAAAGCTGGAGTTTCATTTAGCCAAGGGCAAGAAAAGCTATGACAAGCGTGACGATATTAAAGACCGCGATTGGTCACGCGAGAAAGAGCGCATGATGAAACACAGTAAACACTAAAACACCCTTGAAACTTTTTCCGCCTGGCCCCATCTAACCTGGCTCCATCTAATTAGGGCGACAGGAAAACGGCTAAAGCATAAAGCCCGCTTGTGTAAAGCAATCAGGCTGCGTACAATAGCCAAACACTGAAAGTGAGTGTTACTTCCACAGAATTCGGGGCTGATTCTGGATTCGACGGGATTCACGAACTCTTAGGTGCATGCCGAGGTGAGGTAGGCCTCGTAAAAAAGCCTCAATTAAATAGTCGCAAACGACGAAACTTACGCAATCGCTGCCTAATAAGCAGTAGATAGCTCTTCCCCTCACGCATGCCTGTAAGCTGAGACTCTGGAAGATCACCCCTAACAGGATCGCATGGCGGCTTTGTCCGGAGCCAAGATGCTAAAACCAATCGGACTCGCCCGACGATAGCCTGCCAGCTGGCGCTCATAGGGTTAACTAAATAACTGGCTAAGCATGTAGTACCGACGATGTAGGTTTTTCGGACGCGGGTTCAACTCCCGCCAGCTCCACCAACTAGAGAAGCGGCGCATTAGCGCCGCTTTTTTATTGCCTGCTTTAAAAACAAAAGCTTATCTATACGCGCCCTAGCGAATGAACTGGCCGACAGTACGCTAAACACGTCTGGAAATTGTCATCCTGTTGCCAACTTATGAGTTAAGCGAGCAAGCCCTAGAGGTGCTTCTGAGGGTCAAAGCAACTCATCCCGATCTTCAGCCAGAGTCACGCATATTCCTTGCTCCTCGCACACTAACATCGTGGAAGTATGACGGCATTATGCGGGAACGCTTCTGGGCACCAGCCTTAAAGCAAGCACAAGTTAAATACCGCCGCCCCTATAACTGCCGCCATACCTACGCGTCAACCATGCTCACAGCCGGTAAAGATCCAACGTGGTTGGCTAAGCAAATGGGGCATAAAGACTGGGGCATGATTCGTATGGTCTACGCCCGCTGGATAGATAACTAAAATCAAGGAAATGAAAATGCACAACAATACGCAACAAGTAAAAATTTCTGACGTTATTGCAGAACTGGGAATTCCAGCTAATTCTAAGTTTTTGGGTTATGCAGTTCATAAACCAGATTCGGACGAGTTTCTGATGGTCTATGAGGAAAAGGACGGTGCGGAAAGGTGGCTATGGGCTAAAACACCTAACCTCACATATTTGTATCATGACTTCCATCAGGCATTATCGCATTCTGATGCGTATGAAAAACATCCATCCCAAGTGGGCCTTTTGTTTGATATAGGTGATCAATTTTTCTTTGCCTCAAGAATGGAAGCAACTTAATAAATCAACAGCCTGTGGGAAGGAACCGGAACCGGAAACGGAAGGGATCCCACAGGCATGTTTTGCGGGATAGTAAGAAATGTAACCAAAAAAATCAAAAGAACGCTCTTGTTCCTAAAAAAAAAATTGCTCATTATGGAGCGCAACAAATTTCGTGTTTCGTGGCTATAAAGGAATATACAAGTGGCAGCAGATAAAATTGGCTATCTAGAAGATGAGCGGAAAAAGCTTTGGGCAGAAGTAGAAATCCTTAGAGGCAATAAGAAAAGACTAGACGACGAAATTCTTTACATAAAAGAGAAAATTTCTGAATTAGAAAAAAAAGTGCCTGAAGACATTCGCACAATCAAGAACGCCTCTAAACAAGTATCAGAATACAAAAACAAAGTTTCCGCAAATAAAGACGAGGCTCTTCAAAGCTTAGAAGACATAAAGCACTGCCATCAAGTAGTCCAGGATAATCTCAGAGAGATTGATGCAACAGCAACGACAATTAATAATAAAGTCGAAGAAATTGAAGCTAATGCTGAGAGAATCGCAAAGGTAAGTGAACAAGCTGAAAATGCCGCTGAATTATTTGACGACTTAGAAAGCATTAAGTCCAAGCTGTCTATTTTAAGCACGTTATCCGAGGATACAAAAACTACCCAACAGAAAATCAGCATTAATCTGGCTAACTCAACAAAATATTCAGAAGAAATCAAAGAACTCTATTTTGATTTGTTTGGTTATGAAGAAGAAAATGAGCACGGAGAAAAAGTTTTACATTCAGGAAAAGTTGAAGAGCTAGTAGATGCTTATACCGAGCTGTCCAGTCAAGCTGAGTCAACTAAAAAATCTCTTAACCAAATTATCGAAGAAAATAAAAAATCGACCGCAAAACTAGTAGAAGATTGTAGTAAAAATTTAGAACTTCAAAATACTGCTTGGGAAGCGAAAGTACACGAAGTAGTTCAAAGAATAAACTCATTGCTTCCAAACGCTTTAACAGCAGGATTGAGCCATGCTTACACAAAGAAAAGGGAAGCTGAACAAGTCGCATCACAGAGTCTTTCATTGAAGTTCACTTGGACAATTTTCGTTCTAGCTCTCGTGTCTTTGTTGCCTGTTTCAATAGCCATTTATTACGCCGTTACGAGTAATCTCGACAAAGCAATTGGTTTGCTACCGAACTTAGCGACTGCAATCATACCTATCTATGTACCAATTCTTTGGTTAGCATACTCAATTAACAAGAGACTCAACTTATCTAA